>Ga0180221_1002566_pt1 | contig 10435 bp, 8 predicted proteins | sample eDN5th37CKraftMG_FD_151339 | JGI IMG/M metagenome (GOLD analysis project Ga0180221, IMG submission 151339) | Enriched Miracle-Growth compost microbial communities from Emeryville, California, USA - eDNA 5th pass 37_C Kraft MG (version 2) (version 2) ...
GCGCCTCAACCAGGTCCTCATCGGCGAGAATGTCGAGGAGGTGCTGCAATGCGACCAGCGCCTCGAAGACAAGGCGATGAACGACCTGCGCGAAGGCATCGCCCATTGCGAGAGCGTTCGTGACTTCGTCTCGCGCGACCTCTTGCTGCGCATCCTGGCGGACGAGGAAAAGCACGCCGACTTCCTCGACACCCAGTTCGAGCTGATCAAGCAGATCGGCCTGCCGAAATACATCACCCTGAACAGCGACGCGGCGCCGGATCAGCACAAGGGCTGATGCCGCCGCGCAAGGGCTGTCAGGCTTCGTAAATCAGGTTCACATCCTCGCCGAAGCGCTCGAAGGGGGCGCCATAGACGTGGATCGACAGGGCTGTGTCGCTCCCCAGGTTGGCGAGGCGGTGGATCTGGTGTGGATCGGCCGGGCCATGGCAGACCGATCCTGGCGTGCGCAGGGCGCTGCTTGACTGCTGCGGCGGATCATTGTCGGCGAACTGGTAGAAGCCTTCGGTCAGCACACCGCGATGCACCCCGAAGGCGCACCAGGTCCGGTGCGCATGGATCGGGCTCATCTGCCCGGGACGCCAGACCAGTGCCACCGCCGCATAGGCGCCCGCCGGGTCGGCATGAAGCAGATGCCGGACGTAGCGATCGGGGCAGCAGGCGCAGTGTCGCCCAGCCAGAAGCTCCGGATTGAGAAGATGAGCGCCGATGGCTTCGGCCACCTTGCGAGGCCGGTCCTGCAAAGGCGAACGGGAAGCGATGGCGATATCCGCCAGGAGCGCGTCCAATGCGCCTTGCGCCGCGATGACCATGCCTTGCTCCGGCTTCAGATGGCGGTGAGGGAATCCGGGGCGGTCAGGGCTGCGAGCACCATGCTCTGCGACGCCGCGACCTGCTCCCGCATGATGGTGGCGGACAGCTCCGCACGACCCAGGGCGAGCGCCTCGATCAGCGCATGGTGCTCGTGCGCCATTTCGCCGGTCCGGTCGCGGGAACGCAGGCCGAGCGCCAGCATGCGCGTGCTCTCGTCGAGCAGCCGGTCGATCTGTCGCGCGAGCCGGCCGTTTCCGGAGAGTTCCGCCACGGCGACATGGAAGGCCTTGTTGGCATCCAGGAAGGCATAGGTGCTTTCCTCGTCCTCCGGGCGATAGCCACAGGCGCAGACGGCATCGAGCCGCCGCAGGGCCTCGGCATCGACCCGCCCCGCCGCGCGCCGCGCTGCTTCCGGCTCCAGGAGCAGGCGAAGGCCGAATACTTCATGGATGTCGCGGATGGTGACCAGCGAAACAACCCAGCCACGGCGTGGGACGGCCTGGACCAGCCCCTCCTCGGCCAGGCGCGCGAGCGCGGCGCGCACCGGCGCCTTGCCGAGCCCCAGCATCTGCGCCGCCATGGCCTCGCTCAGCGTCTCGCCGGGCATGAGGCGTGTGGTGACGATCTCCCGGCGCAATGCCGCCACGGCCTGTTCCGTCAGGGATGAGGGTGGCTCGAAGGGAGCAAGCACCGACATGATAGAACACCATTATGTCTCTGACATGTCAGACGGTAGAACAGAACTGCTGGCGGGGCAAGATACGTCTCTTGGGCCGTATATCCCAAAACGAGAAAGGGCGGCTGAAGCCGCCCCTCTCCCGGTCCAGATCCGTAGCAGGCCGGAAGCCCGCGCCTTTCAGCGGGCGCGGGCGATGCAGAACTCGACGATATCGGCCAGCGCCTTCTTTTCGGGACTGTCCGGGAAAGGTTCCAGCCCCGCCAGGGCGAGGTCGCCATAGTGGCGCGCCCGGGCAATGGTGTCGGCGATGGCGTTCTGCCGGTGCATCAGCGCCAGGGCATGGGCGAGATCGCCCTCCTCCTGCTGACGCTCCTCCAGAACACGCTGCCAGAAGGCGCGATCGGCCTCGCTGCCCCGCGCGAAGGCCAGGATGACCGGCAGGGTGATCTTGCCCTCGCGAAAGTCGTCACCGACCGTCTTTCCGAGGCGCTCCTGCTCGGCCGAATAGTCGAGCGCGTCATCCACCAACTGGAAGGCAATGCCGAGATTGCGGCCGTAGCTTTCCAGCGCCTGCGCCTCGGCGGGGGAGCGATCGGCCACCACGGCGCCGACACGGGTCGCGGCGGCAAAGAGCGCCGCCGTCTTTCCCTCGATCACCTCCAGATACTGCGCCTCGGTCGAGGCCGTGTCGTTCTGGATGACGAGCTGAAGGACCTCCCCTTCGGCGATGGTGGCAGAGGCGGAGCAGAGGATGTCCAGCACCTCCAGCGAGCCATCGGCCACCATCAGCTGGAAGGCGCGTGCGAAGAGAAAGTCGCCGACTAGAACACTGGCCTTATTGCCGAAGATCGCGTTGGCACTCGCCTGACCGCGCCGCAGGCTGCTCTCGTCCACCACGTCGTCATGCAGCAGCGTCGCGGTATGGATGAACTCGACGCAGGCCGCCAGCCCGATATGCCGCTCGCCGCGATAGCCGCAGAGGCGGGCGGCCGCCAGCGTCAGCAGGGGGCGGAGGCGCTTTCCGCCGGCGGCGATCAGATGCGCGGCGAGCTGCGGGATCAATTGCACCGGACTCTGCATCCGGGCAATGATCAGGCGGTTGCAGGCGTCCAGATCCTCCCGCACCAGATTGACCAGTGCGGTCAGCGCATCCTCCGCATCCGGCTGCGGAGCGCCGGCGGGGGCGGACTGAACCTGGGACGCTGTGCGCATCGGCGCGGCGGGTGAGCTCACGCGGCCATTGACCTCTGTGCTGGGGCGCGCACCATAGCCACCGGGCCATGGGGCAGCAAGGCGCCACCCCCCTCTCCTTCCCTCCACTGGAGCGATCTCCCATGCGCGTGCTGGCCGAAAGCGCTGATCCGGTGCGCCTGACCTTCCTGGCGGCACTCCTGACCGATGCCGGCATCGCCAGCCGGCAGCTCGACGCCCATGTCAGCGCCCTGCATGGCGGGATCAGCATCTTTCCGCGCCGGCTCGCCGTGCGCGCCGAGGATTACAGCCGGGCCTTGGCCGTGCTGCGGCAGGCCGGCGAAGCGGAGGCATAATCATCTCGGAATCCGAACTTTTCACCGAGGACGGGCTCCTCGATGGCCGCGTGCGCCTTCTCCAGCCCCGGCAGGGGCTGCGCGCCGGGCTGGATGCCGTCCTGCTGGCCGCCAGCATTCCCGCGCGCCCGGGGGAGAGGGTGCTGGAAGGCGGCTGTGGCACTGGCGCCGCCTTTCTGTGCCTGATGGCACGGGTCCCGGACCTGCATGTCTTTGCCGTGGAGCGTGACCCAGGCCTCGCCGACCTGGCGCGGCGGAATGCGGCGCTCAACGGTGTGGCGGATCGTGTCGTGGTGATCGAAGGCGACATCGCCGATCCTGCGCTGAAGCAGCAAATCCCACGGCTGCATCATGCCTTCGCCAATCCGCCCTACTGGCCTTCCGGCACCGAGCCTCCGGAAGCGCTGCGCGCCGGCGCGACCCATGCCGGCACCGGGCCCTCACTGGGCGACTGGGCCGGGGCGCTTGCCACGCCGCTCCGGCATCGGGGCAGCCTCACCTTCGTGCTTCCGACGGCCCGTTTCGCCGAGGCGGTGGCGGGGCTGCGTGGCGCCGGCTGCGGGGAAACCACGCTCCTCCCGCTCTGGCCAAGAGCTGGCCAGCCGGCACGGCGTGTCCTGCTCCAGGGGCGGCGCGGCGGGCGGGGTGCCGACCGGATTGGCGTCGGCTTGGTATTGCACGAAGGCGAGGGCTGGAGCGCGGCCGCGGAAGGCGTGATGCGGAGGGCCGAGGGATTGATGTGGAATTGAAGATGGTGAACAGGAAGTGTCGCTGTTAGTGCTAGGGTCTGAACTGCCTCACGAATTGCATTGTCATGAGCCACGACACCAGCGCCACCATCGATCCCCATGTGACCACGGCTGATCCCGCCGATGCGGAAGCCCTGCTCGCGGCCGCAGACCAGAAGCGTGCCGCACGTGCGTGGGACGAGGCGGCAAGGCTTTACGCGGCGGTCGTACGGTTACGGCCCGATGCATGGCCGCTGATGGTGCAGGAAGGTCACTGCCTGAAGGAATCGGGCAAGACCAAGGAGGCACTCGCCCGTTATCTCGCGGCGGAAGCCCTGGCGCCGGAGGACGCCGATCTGCAGCTCCAGATCGGTCATGCCCACAAGCTGCTGGGAGATTGGCCGCAGGCCGCCCTGGCCTATGCGCGCGCCGTATCGCTGGACCCGGGAAACGCCGATGCCTGGCGCGAGGCATCCGCGACCTCCGAATGGCTGACCCGCAACGCTCCGCAGGCGGAAGCTGATGCCTGGGACGAGCTGGCGGCCGCGGAAATGCCCCCCGCGCCCCTCGAGAGCGAGGAAGAGGCACGCATTCTGCCAGTGCCACCGCCGGTGCCGGAAAGCATCCCCGCGCCTGCGATCGACGAGCCGGCGGCAACCCGGCTCCAGCTCGTGCTCGACGTCACCGATCTGCTCGACTACTTCAACGGTGCGCGCACGCCCACCGGCATTCAGCGCGTGCAGATGGGTATCGTCAGCCGCGCCATCGCCGAGCCGGCACATCCTTCCGTTGAGCTCTGCTTCGCGGCCTATGACGCGACAGACCTAGCCTGGCATGGCGTGGATCCGTCGGGCTTCACCAATCTGGTGGCGCTCTCCACGAGCGGCTCCGATCCGGAGGAACCGGCCTGGGTGCAGGCCCGGGATGATCTCGCGCGCAAGGTCGCGTCCGCAGCCGCCTTCCCCTTCACGGCCGGCGCGGTTCTGGTGAACCTTGGCAACTCCTGGGGCTTCCCGGATTACTTCCGCGCCCTGCGGGCGGTCCAGCAAAGCCATGGGGTGCGCTACATTCCCTTTGTGCACGACTGCGTGCCGCTGGTGGTGCCGGAACACTGCCTGCTGACCCTTGTCCAGGACTACGCACGCTGGTTCAGCGCACTCGGGCTGCATGCCCATGGCCTGCTTTGCAATTCCGAGAACACCCTGCGCGATGCGCAACATCAGCTCGGGCAGGTCCTGCCTGGGCTGAAGCTGCCCGGCCATGTTATCCGCCTGGATGCCGATCCCCGCAGCGTGGCAACGCCCACGGGTGATGTCAGCCTCAGCGCGCTCCGCCTGCTGCGCCCCGGTGAATCCTTTGCTCTGTTCGTCGCGACGATCGAAAGCCGCAAGGACCACCTTCTGGTCTTCAATGCCTGGCTGCAATTGCTGCGCCGGCATGGCGCGGCGAAGATTCCTCGCCTGATCTGCGTCGGCAAGGCGGGATGGCATTCGGAAGCGGCGCTCAACCTGCTGCAGAATGCCCCGGAGCTGCAGCGCCATATCGTGCTGCTCTCACGCATCTCCGATCTGGAATTGCAGGCGCTTTACGAGCGCTGTGCCTTCACCGTCTACAACAGCTACTACGAAGGCTGGGGGCTGCCGATCACCGAGGCCATGGCCTATGGCAAGGTGGTGGTGACGGCCCGGCACTCGGCCCTGTGCGAGGCCGGAGGCGAGGCCGCGGTCTATTTCACGCCGCAAAGTCTGCCGGACCTGCAGGAGAAGCTGGAGCGGGTCATCTTCGATCACGACTTCCGCAGGACGCAGGAGGCCCTGGTGCGGGAGAAGGGCCGTCCGCGCAGCTGGAGCGCAGTGAAGGACGAAACCCTGGGCGCCGTGATTGACCTCGCGCGCCGGCCTGCGCTGCCTCTCGAGCAGCGAACCACCCTGCGGCTCGGCGCGCGCTACATGACACGCCGCATGCTGCGGCTGCGCCCCGACCTCGGTGCCGCGCTGGCCGATGCAGTGCGTGACGGTCCGAACTGGTTCCCGGTGGAGGACTGGGGGGTCTGGTGCCGCCCCGGGATTTCAACGCTGCGCCTGCCCCTGCCGGCCGAGGCCGCCGGCGCGGCGCTGCGGCTCTATCTGGAACTGCGCCCACCGCCGGTGGACTGCACTCTCAACGTCCGTTGCAGGGCGGCTGACGGCACTCTGTCGGTTTTTGAACTGGTGCTGGAGACGGGCCACGACAGCACCTTCATGATGGATCTTCCGCCCGCCGGTGCCGCCGGCCTGCTGGAGGTCGAGCTGGACAGCCAGACCGGGATCGACCTGCCTGCGCTGGACCTGCCCGACCGGCAGAGCATCGGCGCAGGGCTGCGCAGCTTCATGATCTGCCGCCTCGATGACCACGCGGCGCGTCTGAGCTTCCTGGAGCAGCAGAGCTTCGGCATACCGGCCGGCTAAGCCCCGGAGCGCACGGCACGGCGGCCAGCCTTCGGCGGGGCGCCGGTGCCGCTAGGCGCTTCCAGGTCGGTACCGCGCCAGCACCGCCCGGACCGCTTCGAGATCGATTGCCTCGCCGCGCCGCCTGCGGCGGGTGAGCGGGTCACGGCTCTCGATGGTGGTGGCCATCAGCAGCGAATTCAGCACCGCCTCTTCCACTGCCTCGGCGGCGGCGACGAAAAGCGGCGACATCCGTTCGTTCGGCCAGTCCGCCACACTGGGTCGGCCACGACGGACCTCCGGATGCGTGGAGAAGGCGATCCCGTAGTCGCCCGACCCATCGGAAAAGGCGGCCCCGGTTCGCGCCAGGCCCGCCATGGCACGAAGGGCAAGGCGGGACAGGTTCCGGTCGGAGAGCGGTGCATCGGTGGCGATCACCACCATGACCGAGCCATCCGCATCGCCACGGTCCGCATGCTCCCGCAGGTAAAAGCGATCAAGTTCGCGCCCCACGGGGATGCCGTCCATCAGCAAGGCGCCGCCGTAATTGCTCTGCACCAGCGCTCCCAGGGTGAAGCCCCCCAGCGGCGCGGGCAGGATGCGGGACGCCGTGCCAATGCCGCCTTTCCAGCCGAAGGCCATGGTGCCCGTGCCCGCGCCGACGCTGCCCTCCGCGACCGGTCCGCCCGTTGCCTGGTCCAGAGCGGCGAGCACATCCGCGGTGGTGATGCCACGGCTGCGGATATCGTTCAGCCGGCCATCATTGGTCTCGCCGATGACGGCATTGACCGAGCGGACATCCTCGTTGCCCGGCTGCGCCAGGATCCAGTCCGCCACCGCCTCCATCGCGCGCCCGACGGCCAGCGTGTTGGTCAGGACAACCGGCGTTTCCAACTCGCCGAGTTCCTGGAGCTGTGTGGCACCAGCCAGCTTGCCGAAGCCATTCATGACCGCCAACCCTGCCGGGACCCGCTCGCGGAACAGGTTGCCCCTGTGGGGACGTATGGCGGTGACTCCGGTCCGGATGGCGTCACCTTCGATGCGGGTCACCTGCCCGACCAGTACCCCGGCGACATCCGTGATGGCGTTGAGCGGCCCGGGCGCGAATTGCCCGGGCCGCAGGCCCAGATCCCGCGCGCGGCAGCGCGCAACCGCCCCCCGCTCCTCCATGGATGGCGCCCCTTTCAGCCGGCCAGCGCGGCCCGGATGGCGGACAGCGCCTCCTCGGCCTTGTCGGCCTCGGGGCCACCGGCCTGCGCCATGTCCGGACGGCCACCGCCGCCCTTGCCGCCAACCGCCGCGCTGCCGGCCCGGACCAGCGCGACCGCATCGGCCTTGCCCTTTGCCGCCTCGGCGACGCCAACCACGATGCTGGCCTTGCCCTCGGCCGTGGAGACGAGCGCCACGACGTCGGCAGTTCCTGCCTTCAGGATGGCATCGGCCAGGCCCTTGAGGTCGCGTGGCGGCACCTCGCCCAGGTTGCGGGCGGCGAGGCGAAGCCCGCCCACTTCCTCAGCAGCCGCAGCGCTGCCACCGGTCGCGAGCTGCTTGCGCAGCTCGGCCACGTCGCGCTCCAGCTTGCGCCGCTCCTCCAGCAGGGTGGCGATGCGGGCGGGAAGCTCCGCCGGAGCGACCTTCAGGGCCGCTGCGGATTCACGCAGCGTCTTCTCCATGCTGTCCATCAGCGCCAGCGCGGAGGCGCCCGTCACTGCCTCCACGCGCCGGACGCCGGCGGAGACGGCGCCCTCGGAGACGATCTTGAACAGACCGATGTCACCAGTCCGGCGGACATGCGTGCCGCCGCAGAGCTCCAGCGAATAGATGCCATGGCGGCCATTGTCCGGGTCGTCCCGGCCCATGCCGACGACGCGCACCTCATCGCCATATTTCTCGCCGAACAAAGCCATGGCGCCGGCCTCGACCGCGGCCTCCGGCGTCATCAGGCGGGTGGTAACCTCGGCATTCTCGCGAATGCGGGCATTCACCTCGTCCTCGACCCAGGCGATGTCCTCCGGCGTCATCGGGGTCGGCTGGGAGACGTCGAAGCGGAGCCGGTCCGGCGCGTTGAGGCTGCCCTTCTGCGCGACATGCGTCCCGAGGCGCCGGCGCAGCGCCTCGTGCAGCAGGTGAGTGGCGGAGTGATGCGCCCGGATCGCGCTGCGGCGGGTGTGGTCCACCTCGGCCAGCACGGCCTTTCCAGGCGCTGCCTCGCCGGCCTCGACCGTTCCCAGATGGACGAAAAGGCCGAGCTTCTTCTGGGTGTCGCGCACCGCGATACGCAGCCCGTCGGCGCTGCTGATGACGCCGGTATCGCCCACCTGGCCACCGCTTTCGGCGTAGAAGGGCGTCTGGTTCAGCACGACCGCGACTTCCGTGCCGGGGCCGGACCGCTCGACGACCGCGCCATCGGCGACGACGGCCAGGATTTCGCCCTCGGCCGCCTCGGTCGTGTAGCCGAGGAACTCGGTGGCGCCGAGCTTCTCCTTCAGGTCGAACCATAGGGTTTCAGTGGCCGCCTCGCCGGAGCCGGCCCAGGCGGCACGGGCGCGTTTCCGCTGCTCCGCCATCGCCGCCTCGAAGCCGGCGACATCGACCGCTTTGCCCTCGCCGCGCAGCGCGTCCTGCGTCAGGTCGAGCGGGAAGCCATAGGTGTCGTAGAGGCGGAAGGCCACCTCGCCGGGCAGCGTGCCCCTGTCGCCCAGCTTCGCCGCCTCCTCGGCCAGAAGGCCAAGCCCGCGCTCCAGCAGGCTGCGGAAGCGGTTCTCCTCGAGCTTCAGCGTCTCGGTGATGAGTGCCTCGGCGCGCACCAGCTCGGGATAGGCGGCGCCCATCTGCCGCACCAGCACCGGCACGAGGCGGTAGAGCAGCGCGTCCTTCGTCCCCATCATCTGGGCGTGGCGCATGGCGCGGCGGAGGATACGGCGCAGCACATAGCCGCGCCCCTCGTTGGAGGGCAGCACGCCATCCGCGATGAGGAAGGCACCGGAGCGCAGATGGTCCGCCACGACACGGTGGCTGACCTTGAACGGCCCGTCCGGGTCCTGTCCCGTTGCCTCGGCGCTGGCCAGGATCAGCGCGCGCAGCGTGTCCGTGTCGTAATTGTCGTGCTTGCCCTGCAGGATGGCGGCGAAGCGCTCAAGACCCATGCCCGTGTCGATCGAGGGGCGCGGCAGCGGGTTCCGCGTGCCGGCCGGCTCCTCGAGGAACTGCATGAACACGAGGTTCCAGATCTCGATGAAGCGGTCGCCATCCTCGTCCGGGGAGCCGGGCGGGCCACCGGGAATGGAAGGGCCGTGGTCGTAGAAGATCTCCGAGCAGGGGCCGCAGGGGCCGGTGTCGCCCATGCGCCAGAAGTTGTCGCTGGTGGCGATGCGGATGATCTTCTCGTCCGGCAGGCCGGCGATCTTGCGCCAGAGCGCGGCGGCGTCCTCGTCCTCGGAATAGACGGTGACGAGGAGCTTCTCCTTCGGCAGGGCGAAGTCACGCGTCAGCAAGGTCCAGGCATGCAGGATGGCCTGTTCCTTGAAGTAATCGCCGAAAGAGAAGTTCCCCAGCATCTCGAAGAAAGTGTGGTGCCGGGCGGTATAGCCGACATTGTCCAGATCGTTATGCTTGCCGCCGGCCCGCACGCATTTCTGTGCCGAAGTGGCCCGGGAATAGGGGCGCTTCTCCTGGCCGGTGAAGACGTTCTTGAACTGCACCATGCCGCTGTTGGTGAACATCAGCGTCGGGTCGTTGCGCGGCACCAGCGGCGAGGACTCCACCACCGTATGGCCATTGCGGGCGAAATAGTCGAGGAAGGTGGCCCGGATGTCGTTGCTGCTGCTCATATTCCGCTCTGTCGCCCTGGCGAGAATTCCTTGGGTGTGACGTAGCGCGGCGGCGCGGGAGTGGGAAGGGCCGCGGGGTGGCGGCCTGCCGGGCAACCGGCGCTATAAGGGATGCCATGCCGCGCAAAGCCTCTAACCCGCCCGCAACCGAGGATCTCTTCGCCCCGCCGGCCGGCGCGCCGCTGCCGGAGGTGGCCCCGCACGAGCCGGAGGTCGCTGCCGCCCGCCCCCTGGCCGACCGGCTGCGCCCGCGCCGGCTGGAGGAGGTGGTGGGCCAGGACCACCTGCTCGGCCCGCAGGGCACCATCACCCGGATGCTGGAGCGCGATGCCCTGGCGTCGCTGATCCTCTGGGGGCCGCCGGGCGTCGGCAAGACCACCATCGCCCGCCTGCTGGCCGAGGCGGCCGGCCT
>Ga0180221_1002567_pt1 | contig 10432 bp, 7 predicted proteins | sample eDN5th37CKraftMG_FD_151339 | JGI IMG/M metagenome (GOLD analysis project Ga0180221, IMG submission 151339) | Enriched Miracle-Growth compost microbial communities from Emeryville, California, USA - eDNA 5th pass 37_C Kraft MG (version 2) (version 2) ...
ACGAACGTCCGGCTGGGTGTGGCGGGTCACAACCTGTTCGACGTCGCCTACGCGTGGCTCCTCGCCGGTCGGCGTGGCGTCCGCGACGGCGTCGACGTCGAGATGCTCCTCGGCATGGCGCCCGGGCAGGCGGAGGCGGTGCGCCGCGAGGTCGGCTCGCTGCTGCTGTACACGCCCGTCGTCGCGCCGAGCGAGTTCGACGTCGCGATCGCGTACCTCATCCGCCGCCTCGAGGAGGGCGCCTCGACCGAGAACTTCATGTCGGCGGTGTTCGACCTCGACTCCGACGAAGGCCTGTTCGCGCGCGAGCGCGACCGGTTCCTCGCCTCGCTGGCCGACCTGGACGACGAGGTCCCGGCTCCGCATCGCACGGCTGACCGGCACGCCGCCGTCCCCCCGTCGCGTCCGGGCGCGTTCACGAACACGCCCGACACCGACCCGGCCGTCGAGGCCAACCGCGCCTGGGCGCGGGGCATCCTCGAGCGGGTGCCGACGAGCACGCTGGGCACCCGCACGATCGCGGCCGCGACCCTCGCCGACGTGGCGGCCGTCGACTCGGCCGTCCGCGAGGCCCGCGCCGCGGGCGAGCGCTGGGGAGCCCGGCCCGCCGCCGAGCGCGCCGCCGTGCTGGACCGCGTCGGCGAGGTGCTCGAGAGCCGCCGTGCCGAGCTCCTCGAGGTGATGGCCTCCGAGGCCGGCAAGACCCTCGACCAGGGCGACCCCGAGGTGTCCGAGGCGATCGACTTCGCGCACTACTACGCGGAGCTCGCGCGCGGGCTCGACGCCGTCGACGGCGCCCGCCCCGTGCCCGTGGGGCTGACCCTCGTGACGCCGCCCTGGAACTTCCCGGTCGCCATCCCGGCGGGCTCGACGCTCGCGGCGCTCGCCGCGGGCTCCGCGGTGGTGCTCAAGCCCGCGGGCCTCGCCCAGCGCTGCGGCGCCGTCCTGGCCGAGGCCCTCTGGGAGGCCGGCGTGCCCCGGGACGTGCTGCGCCTCGTCCAGGTCGAGGAGGACGAGCGCGGACGAGCCCTCGTCGCCCACCCGGACGTCGACCGCGTCATCCTCACGGGCGCGTACGAGACCGCGGAGCTGTTCCGCTCGTTCCGGCCCGACCTCCCGCTGCTCGCCGAGACCAGCGGCAAGAACGCGATCGTCGTGACGCCGAGCGCGGACCTCGACCTGGCCGTCAAGGACGTCGTCGCCTCGGCCTTCGGCCACGCCGGCCAGAAGTGCTCGGCGGCCTCGCTCGTCGTGCTGGTCGGGTCGGTCGCCACCTCCCGCCGGTTCCGTGACCAGCTCCTCGACGCCGCGTCCTCGCTGACCGTCGCCCTGCCGCAGGACGCGCGGGCGCAGATGGGGCCGCTCATCGAGCCCGCGCAGGGCAAGCTGCTGCGCGGCCTGACCGAGCTCGACCCGGGCGAGAGCTGGGCGCTGCAGCCCCGCCGGCTCGACGACGAGGGCCGCCTGTGGACCCCCGGAGTCCGGGTCGGCGTGCGCCGCGGCGCGACGTCGCACCTCACCGAGTACTTCGGCCCGGTGCTGTCCGTGATGACGGCCGAGACGCTCGACGACGCGATCGACCTCGTCAACGACGTCGCGTACGGCCTGACCTCCGGCCTGCACGCCCTCGACCCGGCGGAGATCGACACGTGGCTGCGACGGGTCGAGGCCGGCAACCTCTACGTCAACCGCGGGACCACGGGGGCGATCGTGCGGCGCCAGCCCTTCGGCGGCTGGAAGCGCTCGGCGGTCGGCGCGGGCTCGAAGGCGGGCGGTCCGAGCTACCTGTTCGGGCTCGTCGGGTGGGAGCCGGCCGTCGCGACCGCGGGGTCGCCGGTGACCGAGCCGCGCGTGCGCGCGCTCGTCTCGGCGGCGCACGCCGACCTGCCGGCCGGCGACGCCGCGTTCGTCGAGCGGTCCGCACGCTCCGACGCGCACGCCTGGGCGCACGAGCTCGCGCCGCGCGACGTGTCCGGCCTGGTCGCCGAGCGCAACGTGCTGCGGCACCTCCCCTACGGGGACGCGGTGCTCGTGCGGCTCGCCGAGGGGCCGGTCGCGCCGCTGGTGCGGGTCGTGGCGGCCGCGGCGGCGGCCGGCGCCACGGTGGTCGTCTCGAGCGCCGTCGCGCTGCCGCCCGCCACCGAGGCCGCGGTACGCGGCGCGTGCGAGGCGCTGCACGTCGAGGAAGACGACGCCTGGCAGGCGCGCGTGCGCGCGCTCGGCGGCGGGCGCGTCCGCCTCGTCGGCGCCTCGGCGGCGACCGTGACGGCGGCGACGGGCGGCCGCCCGGACCTGGCGGTGTGGGACCACCCGGTGACCGAGTCGGGCCGCGTGGAGGCGCTGCCGTTCGTGCGCGAGCAGGCCGTCAGCGTGACGGCGCACCGCTTCGGCACGCCGAACCACCTCACGGACGCGATCCTGCCGGTCGCCTGACGCGCGGCCCCGCGGCGGCGCCGCTCAGGACTGCACGAGCCGCGCCCCCTCGGCGGCCAGCGCGCCGAGGCGCGACAGCGCCCTGTAGTACTTCTTGCGGTAGCCGCCACGCAGCATCTCGGCGGGGAACAGCGCGGCCTCGCCGCCACCGAGCAGCACGGGGACGTCGCGGTCGTAGAGCCGGTCGACGAGCACGACCAGCCGCAGCGCGACGTCCTGGCGCGGGACAGGCTGCACGCCGGTCAGGCCGACCAGCCCGACGCCGTCGAGCAGAGCGCCGTAACGGCTCGGGTGCACGCGCGCGAGGTGCTCGAGCAGCGCCGGGAAGTCGTCGACCGTCGCGTCCGCCCGGGCGGCGGCCGCGGCCCGGACCTCGTCGTCGCCGAGCCGGGGCGCGTCCGTGACGACGGCCCGGTGGCGGTAGTCCTCCCCGTCGACGCGCAGCACCTCGAACCGGTCGGACAGCGACTGGATCTCCCGCAGGAAGTCCTCGGCGGCGAACCGGCCCTCGCCGAGCGACCCGGGCAGCGTGTTGGAGGTGGCGGCCAGCGCCACCCCGCGGTCCGCGAGCTCACGCAGGAGCCGGGCCATGAGGACGGTGTCGCCCGGGTCGTCGAGCTCGAACTCGTCGATGCACACGAGGCTCTTCGTCGTGAGCCGCTCCACCGTCGGCAGGAACCCGAGCGCCCCGACGAGGTTCGTGTACTCGACGAACGTGCCGTAGGCGGTGCGCTCGAGCCCGACCGCGTGGGCGAACGAGGCGAGCAGGTGCGTCTTGCCGACGCCGAACCCACCGTCGAGGTACACGGCGACCGGGCGCGTGCGCCGCGAGCGCCGCCACCACCGCGCGCCGGGCGCCCCGACGTCGGGGACCGCGACGCGCAGACGCTCCACGGCCGCCGCCTGCGACGGGTGGCGGTCGTCGGGCAGGTAGGTGTCGAACGTCGCGCCGGCGAAGTGCGGCGGGGGGACGAGCTCGGCGACCAGCCGCTCGGGGTCCGCGGCGGGCGTGCGCCCCACCAGGTGCGGCGCGCTCGACGGGCCGCCGATCGCGGCGCCGGCCCCGGTCGGCTGCGCGTCTGTCACGGTCGGACAGCCTACGTCGGCGCGGGGCCGACCAAAGCCCGACCGTACTGGTCCATATTTCGGGAAGCCCGTCTCAGGATCCGAACGCCGCTTCTCGCCCGTGCACGTCGCCTGTCACTCTCGTCATGTGAGCGCGAACCGGACCATGTGCATGTGTCGGCCCTGTGCCGCCATGCCGATGGCCGTGCGCGCGTGTGCGTGCTGTCTGCTGAGCGACTGACCCCGCCCCCCTTATCCCACCGGGCGCGCGGTCTGCCCGGTGAGCGCCACCCCTGAGGTGGCCGGAGCGGACGCACGCCCATGACCACCCCGGAGGTGGCCTCCCATGGCGCAGACCAGGATCGCGCCGCCCGCGGCTCGTCCCGAGGGCCAGTGGGCGTTCGACGAGACGCACGAGCCCCTCAACGCGAACGAGGTGTTCAAGCAACAGGACGACGGGCTGAACGTCCGGCACCGGATCGAGACCGTCTACGCGCGGGAGGGCTTCGCGTCCATCCCCGGCGACGACCTGCGCGGGCGGATGCGCTGGTGGGGCCTGTACACGCAGCGACGCCCCGGCATCGACGGCGGCCGGACGGCGACGCTCGAGCCGCACGAGCTGGACGACGAGTACTTCATGCTCCGGGTCCGGTGCGACGGCGGCGCGCTGTCGCTGCGGCAGCTGCGGACGATCGGGGAGGTCTCCGTCACGTTCGGCCGCGGGACGGCGGACATCACCGACCGTCAGAACATCCAGCTGCACTGGGTGCGCATCGAGGACGTACCCGAGATCTGGCGCCGGCTCGAGGCGGTCGGCCTCACCACCCAGGAGGCGTGCGGGGACACGCCGCGCGTCGTGCTCGGGTCCCCCGTCGCCGGAGTCGCGGCCGACGAGATCATCGACGGCACGCCCGCGATCCGGGAGATCCAGCGCCGGTTCATCGGCGACCCGGCGTTCTCCAACCTGCCGCGCAAGTTCAAGACCGCCGTGAGCGGCTCGCCGCACCACGACGTCGCGCACGAGATCAACGACGTCGCGTTCGTCGGCGTGGTGCACCCTGACCTCGGCCCCGGCTTCGACGTGTGGGTCGGCGGCGCGCTGTCCACGAACCCCATGCTCGGCAAGCGGCTCGGCGCGTTCGCCACGCTCGAGCAGGTGCCGGAGGTCTGGGCCGGGGTCGCGGGCATCTTCCGCGACTACGGCTACCGCCGGCTGCGCAACCGGGCGCGCCTGAAGTTCCTGCTCGCCGACTGGGGTCCGCAGCTGTTCCGGGAGGTGCTCGAGAACGAGTACCTGGGCTACGCCCTCCCGGACGGCCCCGAGCCTCCCCCGCCGCCCACCGGCCGGCGCGACCACGTCGGGGTGCACCCGCAGCGGGACGGCCGCTTCTACGTCGGGGCCGCCCCGACGGTCGGGCGGGTGTCGGGCGAGCTGCTGCTGCACGTCGCCGACCTCGTCGAGGCCGCCGGCTCCGACAGCGTCCGCCTCACGACCGAGCAGAAGATCGTCGCCGTCGACGTCGAGGCCGACCGGGTGGACGACCTCGTCGAGGGCCTGGAGGACGCCGGGCTCGCGGTCCGCTCCGCGAGCACCTTCCGCCGCGGCACCATGGCCTGCACCGGCATCGAGTTCTGCAAGCTCGCGATCGTCGAGACGAAGGCCCGCGCGGCCCGGCTCGTCGACGAGCTCGAGGACCGTCTGCCCACGTTCGACGAGCCGATCACCATCAACCTCAACGGCTGCCCGAACTCGTGCGCCCGCATCCAGGTCGCCGACATCGGCCTCAAGGGCGCGCTGGCGAACGGCGAGGACGGCTACCAGGTCCACCTCGGCGGCGGCCTGGGCCTGACGAGCGGGCTGGGCCGGACCCTGCGCGGCCTGCGCGTGCCCGGCGACGACCTGGCCGACTACGTCGAGCGCGTCACGCGGCGGTTCGACGAGCAGCGCCGGGACGGCGAGCTGTTCGCCCAGTGGGTGCAGCGCGCCGACGAGGAGGACCTGCGATGAGCGCCGGCGACGGCGGGCAGCGGGCGGTGCCGTACTACTGCCCGTTCTGCGCGAGCGAGGACCTGTTCCCCGCCGGCGAGCGGCACGGCGAGTGGGAGTGCCGCTCGTGCGCCCGCGCGTTCTCGGTGCGCTTCGTCGGGGTGGTGACGCGATGACCACGACGACGCCCCAGCGGCACCCGCTGCCCGCGGGCACGCCGCAGGCCGCCGACGAGCTGCGCGCCCTGGCCGAGCGCGCCGGGCACGAGCTCGAGGGAACGCACCCGGCGCAGGTGCTGCGGTGGGCCGCGGACACGTTCGGCCCGTCGCTCGTCGTGGCGTCCTCGATGGGCGACGAGGTGCTCGTCCACCTCGCGGCCGAGGCGGTCCCCGGGATCGACGTCATCTTCCTCGACACCGGCTACCACTTCGCGGAGACGCTGGGCACGCGCGACTACTACGCCGAGTTCACGCCCGTCACGCTGCGCACGGTCCTGCCGCTGCGCACCGTGGCCGAGCAGGACGCCGAGCACGGCCCACGCCTGCACGAGCGCGACCCGAACCTGTGCTGCGCGCTGCGCAAGGTCGAGCCGCTCGAGCGCGGGCTCGCTCCCTACGCCGCCTGGGTCACCGGCATGCGCCGCGAGGACGCGCCGACGCGCTCTGACATCGCGGTCGTCGGCTGGGACGCGAAGCGCTCGATGGTGAAGCTCAACCCGCTCGCCACCTGGACGCAGGCCGACGTCGACGCCTACGTCGAGGAGCACCACGTGGTGCTCAACCCCCTGCGCCAGGCCGGCTACGCCTCGATCGGCTGCGCGCCCTGCACGCGCGCGGTCGCCCCGGGCGAGGACCCGCGGGCGGGTCGCTGGTCAGGTACCTCCAAGACGGAATGCGGGTTGCACACATGACGACGACGGACACGGCGCCGCGCCCCACCCGGACCCTCGGGCGGGGCGCGGCGGGCACGGCGACCTTCACCCAGCTGGACGCGCTCGAGTCCGAGGCCGTCCACGTGATGCGCGAGGTCGCGGGCGAGTTCGAGCGGCCCGTCCTGCTCTTCTCGGGCGGCAAGGACTCGATCGTCATGCTGCACCTGGCGCGCAAGGCGTTCTGGCCCGCGCCGGTGCCGTTCACGCTGCTGCACGTCGACACGGGTCACAACTTCCCCGAGGTGATCGCGTACCGCGACGCGACGGTCGAGCGGTACGGGCTGCGCCTCGTCGTGGCGAGCGTGCAGGACGCGATCGACGACGGCCGCGTGGTCGAGCGGCCGGACGGGTCGCGCAACCCGCTGCAGACCGTGCCGCTGCTCGACGCGATCACCGCCCACCGCTTCGACGCGGTGTTCGGCGGCGGCCGCCGCGACGAGGAGAAGGCCCGGGCGAAGGAGCGCGTGTTCTCGCTGCGCGACGAGTTCGGCCAGTGGGACCCGCGCCGCCAGCGGCCCGAGCTGTGGGACCTGTACAACGGCCGGCACCGGCCGGGCGAGCACGTGCGCGTCTTCCCGCTCTCCAACTGGACCGAGCTCGACGTGTGGCGCTACATCGAGCGCGAGGGCATCGAGCTGCCGACCATCTACTACGCGCACGAGCGCGAGGTCTTCGCCCGCGACGGCATGTGGCTCGCCCCCGGCGGGTGGGGCGGCCCGCGCGGCGGCGAGCGCCTCGAGGTGCGTACCGTGCGGTACCGGACCGTCGGGGACATGAGCTGCACCGGGGCCGTCGAGTCCACCGCGACCACGGTGGCCGACGTGATCGCCGAGGTCGCGACCAGCCGGCTCACCGAGCGGGGCGCGACGCGCGCCGACGACCGGGCGAGCGAGGCCGCGATGGAGGACCGCAAGCGCGAGGGGTACTTCTGATGACGACGACCGTTCTCGAGCCGGCCGGCATCGACCACACCCACCGCGAGCTGCTCCGGCTCGCGACGGCGGGCTCGGTCGACGACGGCAAGAGCACCCTCATCGGGCGCCTCCTCTACGACACCAAGTCCGTGCTGGCGGACCAGCTCAGCGCCGTCGAGCGGGCCACGGCCGCGCGCGGCGGCTCCGACGGGCCGGACCTGGCGCTGCTGACCGACGGCCTGCGCGCCGAGCGCGAGCAGGGCATCACCATCGACGTCGCGTACCGGTACTTCTCTACGGCCACCCGCGCCTACGTGCTGGCCGACACCCCCGGGCACGTGCAGTACACGCGCAACATGGTCACGGGCGCCTCGACCGCCGAGCTGGCGATCGTCCTCGTCGACGCGCGCAAGGGCGTCCTCGAGCAGACCCGCCGGCACGCAGCCGTCACCGCCCTGCTCGGGGTGCCGCACGTCGTGCTGGCGGTGAACAAGATGGACCTCGTCGACTTCGACGAGCCGACGTTCCGCACCATCGCGGCGCAGTTCGCCGCGTACGCGGCCGGTCTCGGCGTCCCGGACGTCGTCGCGGTGCCGCTGTCCGCGCTCGCCGGCGACAACGTCGTCGAGCGGTCCGCGCGCACCCCCTGGTACGACGGGCCGACGCTGCTGGAGCACCTGGAGCGGGTCCCGGTCGCCCGGGACGCCCGCACCGAGGAGCTCCGCCTGCCCGTGCAGGTCGTCATCCGGCCGCGTACGGCAGAGCACCCGGACTACCGCGGGTACGCCGGGAAGGTCGCGTCGGGCGTCGTGCGTGTCGGCGACGAGGTGGCCGTCGTCCCGTCGGGCAAGACGAGCGTCGTCACCGGCATCGACACCTTCGACGGTCCTCTCGACGAGGCGCACGCGCCGCAGTCCGTCACGCTCCGGCTCGCGGACGACCTCGACGTGGCGCGGGGCGACGTGCTCGTGCCCGCGGGTGCGGACGTGACCGTCGGCGCCGACCTCGTCGGCACGGTGTGCTGGCTCGCCGAACGACGGTCCGTGCTGGGCCAGCGGCTGCTGGTCCGGATCGGCACCCGCACCGTCCGGGCCCTGCTGCGCGAGGTCGACGCCCGGCTCGACGTCGACTCGCTGACGGTGGAGCGGCTGCAGGGCGTCGACACGCTGCACGCGGTGGACGCGACCGACACGTCGGCCGACGCGGCCCCGAGCGCGCTCGGCCTCAACGCCATCGGGCGGGTCCGCGTCCGGCTGGCCGAGCCTGTGCTCCTCGACGACTACGAGCGCCACCGCCGCACGGGCGGGTTCCTGCTCGTCGACCCGGCGGACGGGGCGACCCTCGCTGCGGGCATGCTCGGGCCGACGCTGCTCGACCGCCTGCTGCCCGAGCAGCCCGACGACGGCGCGGACTGGCTCGCCGGGGCGGGGATCTGAGATGGACGGCAGACCCCGCACGGACACCGCCGGGCCCGGCTACCCGATCACGCTCGACGTGCGCGGCCGGCGCGCGGTCGTCGTCGGCGGCGGCCCGGTCGCCGCGCGTCGCGCGGCGCGCCTGGCCGAGGAGGGCGCGGACCTGCTCGTGGTGGCGCCCGCCCTGTGCGAGCCGCTCGCCGAGCTCGTCGACGCCGGGGCGGCCCGCTGGCGGCCACGCGACTACCTGGCGACCGACCTCGACGACGCCTGGCTCGTGCACAGCGCGACGGGTGACCGCGAGGTGGACGCGGCCGTCGCCGCCGACGCCGAGGCCGCCCGGGTCTGGTGCGTGCGCGCCGACGACGCCGCGGCCTCGGCCGCCTGGACCCCCGCCGTCGCACGGTCCGGCGACGTCCAGGTCGCGGTGACGGCGGGCGGCGACCCCCGCCGCGCCGCCCGGCTGCGCTCGGCGGTCGCCCTGCTGCTCGACACCGGCGCGCTGCCCCTGCGCCGCCACCGGGCGGGCGAGGGGCACGTGACGCTCGTCGGCGGCGGACCGGGCGACGAGGGGCTCATCACCACCCGGGGGCGCCGCGCGCTCGCGGAGGCCGACGTCGTGGTCGTCGACCGCCTCGCGCCCCGCCGCCTGCTGGAGCACCTCGACCGCGACGTCGAGGTCGTCGAGGCGGGCAAGGCGCCGCACGCCCACACCCTCACCCAGGACGAGATCAACGCGGTGCTCGTCGAGCGGGCCCGCGCCGGGCTGCGCGTCGTCCGGCTCAAGGGCGGCGACCCGTTCGTCCTCGGCCGGGGCGGCGAGGAGGTCGCCGCCTGCCTCGCGGCGGGCGTGCGCGTCGACGTCGTGCCGGGCGTCACGAGCGCGATCGCGGTGCCCGGCGCGGCCGGCATCCCGGTCACGCACCGCGGCGTGTCGCGGCAGGTGACGATCCTGTCGGCGCACGACCGCACCCCCGACTGGGCCACGCTCGCGCGTCTCGACGGCACGCTCGTGCTGCTCATGGGCGTCGCGCAGCTCGCGTCGCACGCGGAGGCGCTCGTCGCCGCGGGCAAGGACCCGGCCACGCCGGTCGCCGTCGTCGAGAGGGGCACGCTGCCCGGCCAGCGCACGACGGTCGGGACGCTGGCCGACATCGCGGTCACGGCGCTCGAGCGCGGCGTCGGCAACCCGGCCGTCGTCGTGGTCGGCGAGGTGGCCGCGCTGCACGAGCTGCTCGGCTGACGACGCTCCCGGCCCGCCGCCGGCTCCCGCAGCCGGTCAGCCGAGCACCCGGTCAGCCGAGCACGCGCGCCGTGGACCCGTGCTCGCCGCCGACCGCCCAGACGTCCCCCTCGGCGGCCAGCAGCACGTCCTCGACCGCGGCGACCACGGTCGCCGGGGCCAGCTCGGCCACCGGGTCGAGGTTGCGGTCGTCCCCCGCGAGCGCCGCCATGAGCGACAGGTCCCGGACGTGGACCGACGGGTAGTCGGCCTCCTCGCGCAGCACCCGCGTCATCATGGCCAGGCCGGCTCCCGTCACGCACACTCCCCCGGCACCTGCGATCGCCTGCTGGGCAGCGACACCGTTGAGCACGACGTGCGCGCCGCCGCCGGCCGCGTCCAGCGCCGGGACGATCGCCCGGGCGGCGACCAGGTGCGGCGTCAGGTGGCTGTCCAGCACGGCAT
>Ga0180221_1002570_pt1 | contig 10428 bp, 10 predicted proteins | sample eDN5th37CKraftMG_FD_151339 | JGI IMG/M metagenome (GOLD analysis project Ga0180221, IMG submission 151339) | Enriched Miracle-Growth compost microbial communities from Emeryville, California, USA - eDNA 5th pass 37_C Kraft MG (version 2) (version 2) ...
TCACCGAGATTCCCTACCAGGTGAACAAGGCGGCGATGGTCGAGCGCATCGCCGAACTGGTGAAGGAGAAGAAGATCGACGGCATCGCCGACCTGCGCGACGAGAGCGACCGCGACGGCTACCGCGTCGTCATCGAATTGCGCCGCGACGCCGAGCGCGAGGTGGTGCTCAACCAGCTCTACCGCTTCACGCCGCTGCAATCCTCGTTCGGCGCCAACATGGTGGCGCTCGACGGCGGCCGCCCGCAGGTGATGAGCCTGAAGGACCTGCTCAACGCCTTCATCGCGTTCCGCGAGGATGTGGTGTCACGGCGCACCAAGTTCCTGCTCGCAAAGGCGCGCGACCGCGCCCACGTGCTGGTCGGCCTCGCCATCGCCGTCGCCAACATCGACGAGGTGATAAGGCTCATCCGCACCTCCAAGGACGCGGCGGAGGCGCGCGACCGCCTGATGGATCGCGACTGGCCGGCGCGCGACGTGGAGGCGCTGCTCGCCCTGATCGACGATCCGCGCCACCGCATCAGCGAGGCCGGCACCTATCGCCTGTCGGCCGAGCAGACCCGCGCCATCCTCGACCTGCGGCTTCAGCGGCTCACCGCGCTCGGCCGCGACGAGATCAAGGACGAGCTCGACAAGCTCGCCGCCGAGATCACGGACTATCTCGCCATCCTGCGCTCGCGCGCGCGCATCCAGGGCATCGTCAAGGACGAGCTCAAGGCCGTGCGCGAGCGGTTCGCTACGCCGCGCAAGACCCAGATCCTCGACCAGGAAGGCGAGATCGAGGACGAGGACCTGATCGACAACCTCGACATGGTCGTCACCGTCTCGCATCTCGGCTATGTCAAGCGCGTGCCGCTCTCGACTTATCGCGCGCAGCGCCGCGGCGGCAAGGGCCGCGCCGGCATGCAGACGCGGGAGGAGGATTTCGTCACCAAGCTGTTCCGCGGCAAGAACCTGACGCCGCTCCTGTTCTTCTCCTCGCGCGGCCAGGTCTACAAGGAGAAGGTGTGGCGGCTTCCCGAGGCGACGCCGCAGTCGCGCGGCAAGGCGCTCATCAACATCCTGCCGCTGGAGCAGGGCGAGCGCATCACCACCATCATGCCGCTGCCCGAGGACGAATCCACCTGGGACACGCTCGACGTGATGTTCGCCACCACCGGCGGCAACGTGCGGCGCAACAAGCTGTCCGATTTCGTCGACGTGCGCCGCTCCGGCATCATCGCCATGAAGCTCGCCGAAGGCGAGGCCATCGTCGACGTGCAGATCTGCACCGAGAAGGACGACGTGCTGCTCACCTCGTCCGCGGGCCAGTGCATCCGCTTCCCGGTGACGGACGTGCGCGTGTTCCAGGGGCGCACCTCCATGGGCGTGCGCGGCATCGCGCTGGAGAAGGGCGACAGGGTGATCTCCATGTCGATCCTGCACCACGTCGAGGTCACCGCCGACGAGCGCGCCGCCTATCTCAAGCGCGCGAGCGCCGTGCGCCGCGGCGGGGAGGACGAGGGAGAGGCGGCCGAGGAAGGCGCCAACGCCATCGAGCTCGGCGAGCGCCGCTATGTGGAGCTGTCCGCGGCCGAGCAGTTCGTGCTCACCGTGTCGCAGAACGGCTACGGCAAGCGCACCTCGTCCTATGAATACCGCGCCACCGGCCGCGGCGGAAAAGGCATCGTCGCCATGGCGGTGACGGCGAAGAACGGGCCGCTGGTCGCCTCGTTCCCGGTCGAGGAAACGGACCAGATCATGCTGGTGACCGACCGCGGCCAGTTGATCCGCTGCCCGGTGGACGGCATCCGCATCGCCGGCCGCTCGACCCAGGGCGTCATCGTGTTCGATACCGCCGAGGACGAGCGCGTGGTCTCGGTCGAGCGCATCAGCGACGAGAACGGCGAGGAGTAGCGCCGCGCCGGAATGGCAAGCTCACCCGGTATAGCGGCACGGGGCGGTGTCGCCGCCCGCCGGCTTTCGTCCGGGGCGCTCAGCGCGCGATGTGGTCCGTGGTGACGAGGCGCACCATCCTGGCCTCGCGGGTCGGGCCCACGGTATTGCGCAGGCAGTTCGCTTCGTAATAGGGCCACGCCTGCTGCGAGCAGGCCGCGCCGTAGGGCTTGGCGTCGAGCCGGTCGCCCTTGCCGATCGCCGGCGGCGTCGAGCGCGCCTGGCTGATGGTGATGCCGGAGATCAGGATCGCCGCGCCGCCGAGAAGCACCGCCGCGATGGCCGCCGCCAGGAACTTCGTCATGACCGCACCTGTGTCTTTCTCTGTCTGCCTCGGGCCCGTTCGGGCCTTTCCCTGTTGTTGCGACAATCCCATGTCCCGGTACGATGTTCCGTGATCTGGGTCACAGTTTTGCGCTTTGCTTTAACCTGTTGAATAAAAGCGAAATTTCCTTTGGCCGAGGCTGCGGCTTGCCGCCGGGTCCGGCGCGCGGTAGAGACGCGCTCCATGTCGCGACCTCTCCGGCGCACGGCGCTCTACGCGGGCTCGTTCGATCCCGTCACCAACGGCCATCTCGACGTGCTGCGCCAGGCGGCGAGGCTCGCGGACCGGCTCGTCTGCGCGGTCGGCGTTCATCCCGGCAAGGCGCCGCTGTTCTCCGCCGATGAGCGCGTGGCGATGCTGAAGGAGGTCGGCGGGCCGGTCGCCGCGGAGGCGGGCTGCGAGTTCGCCTGCATGACCTTCGGCGACCTCGTCATCGCCGCGGCGAAGCGGGAGGGCGCAAACCTGCTGATCCGCGGCCTGCGCGACGGCACCGACCTCGATTATGAAATGCAGATGGCCGGCATGAACGAAATCCTGGCGCCGCAGTTGCAGACCGTGTTCCTGCCGGCCTCGCCGGCGGTGCGGCCGATCACCGGCACGCTGGTGCGCCAGATCGCAGGCATGGGCGGCGACGTCGCCGCCTTCGTGCCGGCGGGCGTCGCGGACCGCCTGAAACGCAAATTCGCCGCGAAAGCCGGCGCCTAGTCCCCCTTTCCCTGTCACGCCACGAGGAGCGTCATGACCTTCCGTCTCCCGACCCTGTCGCTTGGCCTCGCGCTGGTCCTCATCGGATCGGCCGCGCAGGCGCAGAGCCCGAAGCTCGCCAACCCGGCCGCGCTCACCGAGCAGGCGCCTGCGGTCTATCGGGCGAAGTTCGACACCAGCAAGGGCGCGTTCGTGATCGAGGTGCATCGCGACTGGGCGCCGCGCGGCGCCGACCGCTTCTACAACCTCGTCAAGAACGGCTTCTACGACAACGACCGCTTCTTCCGGGTGGTCTCGGGCTTCATGGTGCAATTCGGCATCAACGGCGAGCCGAAGGTCCAGTCGGCGTGGCGCACCGCCACCATCCCCGACGATCCGGTGACCCAGAGCAACGTCCGCGGCATGGTCACCTTCGCCACCGCCGGGCCCAATACCCGCACCAGCCAGGTGTTCATCAACTTCGGCAACAACGCCATGCTCGACAGCCAGGGCTTCGCGCCGTTCGGCAAGGTGATTTCCGGCATGAACGTGGTGGACGCGCTCTACGCCGGCTATGGCGAGGGCGCGCCGCGCGGGCAGGGGCCGGACCAGGGCCGCATCCAGGCGGAAGGCAATGCCTACCTGACGCGGGATTTCCCCAAGCTCGATTTCGTGAAAAAGGCGACCATCGAGAAGTGACGCTCCGCGCCGGGTCCGCCGTTGTAGGCTCGCTGAGGGAGGCCCATCTGAGCAGCGCATGCGCAGGCTCTGTCTTATCGTCCTGGTCGCGCTCGCCGGCGCCGGCGGTGCAACGGCGCGCGTGCGCGTCGCGCCGGGGCCGACCGGGCCTTGCAGCGTCATGAGCCGGCACCCTTGCGCCCCGGTGTGCGATCTCAACGAGCACCGGCCCTGCGTGCCGGGCGTCGATTACGGCCTCGGCGAGGACCTGCGGCTCACGGTCGAGAGCGATCCGCCGCAGCCCTACGCCATGCCCGATCACGATCTTAATACCATCCGCGACCTGTTCGCGGCGCTCCGCGCCTGCTGGAGGCCGCCCCCCGCGGACGCCGCCCGCGCCGGCATGGAGCTGTCGGTGCGCTTCGCGTTCCGCCGCGACGGCGCCTTGATCGCGCCGCCGCGGCTCACCTATGTCACGCCGCGCACGCCCGACGATGTGCGCCGCGCCTACCGCGACACGGTCGCCGCGGCGTTCGACCGCTGCGCGCCGCTGCATTTCACCAGGGGGCTCGGCGGTGCGCTCGCCGGCCGCCCCATCGCCGTCCGCTACGTGGACAACCGCGCGCTCGACACGCCCCAGCCGGAAAGGAAAAACTGATGGCCGCGTCTCCCGACGATACGCTGATCCTCGAAACCACGCAGGGGCCGGTGACCATCGCCATGCGCCCGGACCTCGCGCCCAACCACGTGGCGCGGATCAAGGAGCTGGTGCGCGAGGGCTTCTACGACGGCGTGGTGTTCCACCGCGTGATCGAGGATTTCATGGCGCAGACCGGCTGTCCGCACGGCACCGGCACCGGCGGCTCGGGCCAGAAGCTCAAGGCCGAGTTCTCCAACGAGAAGCACGTGCGCGGCACCGTCTCCATGGCGCGCGCGGCGCACCCGGATTCCGGCGACAGCCAGTTCTTCATCTGCTTCACCGACGCGCCCTGGCTCAACGGCCAATATACCGTCTGGGGCGCGGTGACCGAGGGCATGGAGAACGTGGACAAGATCAAGCGCGGCGAGCCGGTGATCGAGCCGGACAAGATCGTCAGCGCGCACATGGCGTCGGATGCGTGAGGACGACCGCGCCCGCCTGACCCTCGATCAGTTCGACTTCGCGCTGCCGCCGGAGCGCATCGCGCTGCGGCCGGCGGAGCCGCGCGAGAGCGCAGGGCTCCTGGTGGTGCGGCCGGGGGCGGCGCCCGAGGTCGAGGACCGGCAGGTGCGCGACCTGCCTGACCTGCTGCGCCCGGGCGACCAGGTGGTCGTCAACGACACCAAGGTGATCGCCGCCAACCTTGTCGGCCGCCGCATCGGCCGCGGCGCGGAATCCAGGGTCGCGGTGACGCTGACGCGCCGCCTCGACGGCTCGCGCTGGCAGGCCCTGGCGCGCGGCGCGAAGAAGCTCGAAGCCGGCGACCGGCTGCGGTTCGGCGACGAGGGGCAGGTGTGCTTCCTCAACGAACTCGACGCCACGGTCGAGGCCAAGGGCGAGGCCGGCGAGATCACGCTGGCCTTCGCCTTCCATGGGCCGGTGCTCGACCAGGCCATCGCCGAGCGCGGCGAGGTGCCGCTGCCGCCCTACATCGCCGCCCGAAGGAAGCCCGACGAGCGCGACCGCGCCGACTACCAGACCATGTTCGCGCGCGAGGAAGGCGCGGTCGCCGCGCCCACGGCGGGCCTGCATTTCACGCCGGCGCTGGCCGAGGCGCTGCGCGCGCGCGGCATCGGCATCAGCACCGTGACGCTGCACGTCGGGCCGGGCACGTTCCTGCCGGTCAAGGCCGAGACGCTCGACGGCCACCGGATGCACGCCGAATGGGGCTTGCTCGACGCGGAGACGGCGGAGCGTCTCAACGCGGCGCGGACCGCGGGCGGCCGCATCGTCGCCGTCGGCACGACGTCGCTGCGGCTCCTCGAAACCGCCGTCGATGACGGCGGCGCGATCCGCCCGTTCTCCGGCGACACCGATATTTTCATCAAGCCGGGCCACCGTTTCCGCGCCGCCGACGTGCTGCTGACCAATTTCCACCTGCCGCGCTCGACGCTGTTCGTCCTGGTCGCGGCGTTCTGCGGCCTCGACACCATGCGCCGCGCCTACGACCATGCCATAAGGGCGGGCTACCGCTTCTACTCCTACGGCGACGCCTGCCTGCTGTTTCGATGACGACCGATTTCACCTTCAACCTGAAAGCCACCGACGGCGGCGCGCGGCTCGGCGCGATCGTCACGCCGCGCGGCACGATCCGTACTCCGGCCTTCATGCCGGTGGCCACGCTCGGCGCCATCAAGGGCGTCGGCTGGGACGCGGTGAAGGCCTCGGGCGCCGACATCGTGCTCGGCAACACCTATCACCTGATGCTGCGGCCGGGAGCCGAGCGCGTCGCGGCGCTCGGCGGGCTGCACAAGTTCACCGGCTGGCCCTGGCCGATCCTTACCGACAGCGGCGGCTTCCAGGTCATGTCGCTCGCCGAGCTGCGCAAGCTCGGCGAGGACGCGGTGACGTTCCGCTCGCACATCGACGGCGCCCTGGTGACGCTGTCGCCGGAGCGCGCCGTCGAGATCCAGGCGCTGCTCGGCGCCGACATTTCCATGCAGCTCGACCAATGCCTGCGCCTGCCGGCGGCGGCAGGCGACGTGGAGCGCGCCATGCGGCTGTCGCTGCGCTGGGCCGAGCGCAGCAAGAAGGCCTTCGGCGATCCGCCGGGGCGCGCGCTGTTCGGCATCGTGCAGGGCGGCGATAGTCCCGCGCTGCGCGTCGAGAGCGCCAGGGCGCTCGCCGACATCGGCTTTCACGGCTACGCCATCGGCGGGCTTGCGGTGGGCGAGCCGCAGGCCACCATGCTGGCCATGATCGAGGCGACGGTGCCGCACCTGCCGGCGGACCGGCCGCGCTATCTCATGGGCGTCGGCACGCCCAAGGACATCCTCGAAGCGGTCGCGCGCGGCATCGACATGTTCGACTGCGTGATGCCGACCCGCAACGGCCGCCACGGCACCGCGTTCACGCGGTTCGGGCCGGTCAATCTCAAGAACGCGCGGCACATGGACGATCCGCGGCCGCTCGACCCCGAGAGCCGGTGCCCGGCGGCGCGCGCGTTCTCGCGCGCCTATCTCTGCCATCTGGTGCGGGCCAACGAGGCCATGGGTCAGACGCTGCTGAGCACCATCAACCTCTATTATTACCAGGACCTGATGGCCGGCATCCGCGCCGCCGTGGCCGAGCGCCGCTTCGAGGCGTTCCGCGAGGAAACCCGCGAGAACTGGGCGCGCGGCGACATTCCGCCGCTCTGACCCCCTCGACGCGGCCGGCCCGGCTCTGCAATATGCCGCCGGAAAATACCGTCCAAACCGTTCACTTCCGGGGATACGCCCATGACATCGCTCCGTTTCGCGCTCGCCGCCGCCGTCCTGGCGGCCGCCGTCCCATCCGCGCACGCGCAAGGGACGTATCCCGACCATCCGGTGCGCATCGTGCTGCCGTTCGGCGCCGGCGGCGTCGCCGACATCACCACGCGCATCGTCGCCGATGCGCTCGGCAAGGAGCTGAACCAGCGGTTCATCGTCGAGAACACGCCGGGCGCCGGCGGCATTGCGGCGGCCCGCGCGGTGACCTCGTCGTCGCCCGACGGCTACACGCTGGCGCTGTTTTCCAACGGCACCGCGATCAGCGTGCCGCTGTTCAAGTCGCTGCCGTTCGACCCGGTGAAGGATTTCACGCCTGTGTCGAGCATGGGCTATTTCGATTTCGTGGTCGGCACCAACGCCAGCTCGCCCTACAAGACCATGGGCGACGTCCTCAAGGCGGCGCGCGACAACCCCGGCAAGCTCAACATCGGCACCATCAACGTCGGGTCGAGCCAGAACCTGTCGGCCGAGCTCCTGAAATCGGCGGCGAACATCAACTTCACCATCGTGCCCTACCGCAATTCGCCGGAGGTCATCGTCGGCCTGCTGCGCGACGACATCCAGGTGATGATCGACAATTATTCCGCGATGAAGGCGGCGCTCTCCGACAACAAGATCACCGCCGTCGCCTCGACCGGCGCGAAGCGCTCCGCCGTGCTGCCCGACGTGCCGACCGTGGAGGAGAGCGGGGTCAAGGACTACGACGTGGTGTCGTGGAATGCGCTCTTCGCCCCGGCCGGCACGCCGCCCGCCGTGGTCAACAGGCTCAACGCGGCGCTGCGCAAGGTGCTCGCCGATCCCGATGTGAAGAAGCGCGCGCTCGACCTCGGCATCGAGGCGCGGGCGAGCTCGCCCGAGGAAATCGGCCAGCGGCTCAAGGACGACATCGCCAAATGGAGCGCGGTGATCGAGCGCGCCAATATCCCGAAGCAGTAAGCCGGGATCGCCGGACGGCGCGCCATGAAGCGGCTGTGGCGCGCCTTCCTCAACACGCTCGACGGCCTCGACTGGGCCGCGCGCCATGAGCGCGCCGTCCTGGAAGAATTGTTGGCGCTGGGGTTCTCGGTGCCGCTGAGCTTCTTCCTGTCCGGCTCGGTGGTCACGCGGCTCGCGCTGATCGGCTCGGTGATGCTGGTGCTCATGGTGGAGCTTCTCAACACCGCCATCGAGAAGCTCTGCGATCACCTCGCGCCGGAACTCAGCGCGCAGATCAAGGTGGTGAAGGACCTCGGCTCGGCCGCGGTGTTCATTTCGGTGGTGCTGGCCGGCGCGGTCTGGCTGGTGGTGGTGATCCACCGGCTTTAGGGCAGCGCCGCGAGCGTCATCGCCGGCGTCACGAACTGCCGGACGCCTCCGGCGTCGAGCGCGAACAGCGGATCGAGATCGTCCTCGTCCGCCTCGGCGAGCGGCGCCATGCGGCGATTGTTGAGGATCAGCCAGCGGCCGCCGTCGCGCACGGCCAGCACGGCATGGACGTTGCCGTCGGAGCGGTTGTGCGCCAGCACCAGCCGCAGGTCGCCGTCCGGCACGCCGGCGGCGCGCAGCACGAAGAACTTGGCGATGGCGTAGTCCTCGCAGTCGCCGGCGCCGCTCTCGAAAGTCTCGAGCGCGCCCGACCATACGTCGCTCCGGCCGAACCGGCGCTCGTCGCCGGCATAGGCGACCGCGAGGTTGACGGCGCGGTTGACGATGGCAAGGCGGCGTTCGCCCTCGGCGGCGCGGGCGTCGTCGAAGCCGCGCCACCTGATCCACAGCGGGCCCGCCGGCGCCGGGGTGGAAGCGAGGCCGAAGGGCTCGCCGGCCAGCGCGCGCGGCAAGGCGTCGAGGCGCAGCATCTGCGAGCGGGCCGGCGTCGCGACGGCGGCGGCGAGGAGCGCGGCGATAACGGCGAAGCACTTCATGGTCGGTCGTCCCCGGAGCGGAGCGTCGGCTGTCCTTTCGCCAGCGCTCCGTCGTTGGCCGAACCATAGGCGTCGGTTGCTGCGGGCCGGTTAAACCGCGCCGCGCGCCGCGGCAAAGCCGAAACCAGGACCAACGGCCGCCAACCGCGATCGCTACAATTTTAGCGATCGGCAGCCGGGGCGCTACCGGGCCTGGCCGGTGAGGAGCGGCGTGATGCGGCGCACGGTGACGCGCCGGTTGGCGCGCTCGGGACCGTCGGTGGGCACCTTCAGGAACTGCTCGCCGTAGCCCTGGGTGACCAGGTTCTCCGCCGGCACGTTGAACTGCTGCGTCAGCACCACCGCCACCGACTCCGCGCGCCGGTCCGACAGCGACAGATTGTCGTCGGGATCGCCCACGGCGTCGGTGTAGCCCTCGATCATGAACATCTCGCGCGGGTTCGCCGCGATGGCGCGGTTGATGCCGTCCGCGATCGCCGCGAGCTTGTCGACCTGGTCCGGGGCGAGGTCCCAGGAGCCGGTGTCGAACGTCACCGTGTCGAGGTCGATGCGCGGCATGAGGTTGCGCAGCGACTCGCTGTAGCGGATCTCGTCGAGCGTATAGGGCTGGTCGATGGCCTCGACCGGCGGCGCTTCCAGCGTCTCGTAGATCAGCGCGGGGGACGCCGCGGCGAGATCGACGATATAGCGGTCGCGGGGGATGCGGATCACCGGCGGCGGCAGGTTGACGAAGTAGTTGTCGAAGCCGCGGCGCGGATGGTTGTCGATCAGCACGACCTCGCGGCCGCCCGGCATGACGCGCGTGCGGCGGAGCAGGTGGCCGCTGCTGTCGTGCATGTCGACGATGCGGCTGCCGTCCGGCCGCTCGACCGTGGTGACCATCTCGTTGCCGCGGCGCTGGGTCTCGACGCCGCGCGCGCCGTACCGGAAGCGGTCGAGTTCGCTGTGGCGGATGATGGTCTGGCCGTTCTCGCGGACGATGGTGCGGTCGGGCTCGCGGATGATGGTGCGGCCGCCTTCGGTCGTCCGCTGGCGCGCGTTGCGCAGCTCGTCGATGGTGCGCAGCGGCTGGCCCTGGGGCGATTGCGGCGCCAAGCCGGCGCCGGGCCTTGCCGCCTGCGGGATCGGCCGGAGTTGGGGATTGGCCCCTGCGGGCGGGGGCGGCGCCCCCGGCGTCGGCCGGCCGGTCTGAGGCTGCGGCGTGGGCTGCTGCTGCGCGGCCGGGGGCTGCGCGGCGGGGGACGGCGATGCGCCTCGGGACGGCGGCGCGCCTGGTGTGGGACGAGCGCCCTGCGGCTGCGGCGGAGCGGCCGGCGGACGCTCGCCGCCTTGCGGCGGCGGCCCATGCTCGATGCGGGCCGGCGGAACCTGCTGGCGCGGCGGCTGGCCCGGCTCCCGGGCGGCCGGGGGCGGAGAGGCCGGCGGCCGGGCCTCGGGCGAAGGCGGATGGGCG
>Ga0180221_1002582_pt1 | contig 10375 bp, 7 predicted proteins | sample eDN5th37CKraftMG_FD_151339 | JGI IMG/M metagenome (GOLD analysis project Ga0180221, IMG submission 151339) | Enriched Miracle-Growth compost microbial communities from Emeryville, California, USA - eDNA 5th pass 37_C Kraft MG (version 2) (version 2) ...
TTCGGCATCTCGGGCGGATGCGAGAAGCGGTCCCAGCGTGCCGTGCGCTCGAACGGATAGGTCCATTGCGGCACGACGTAGAAATTCCACAACAGCACGCGGTCGAGGGCATGCGTCGCAGCAACGAGATCGGCCCGATCCTTGGCGAAGATGACCCGCTCGATCAGCGCATCGACGGCCGGATTCTTGATCCCGGCGAAGTTGCGCGAGCCGGGCCGGTCGGCGGCCTGCGAGCCCCAATAGCCGCGCTGCTCGTTGCCGGGCGACAGCGATTCCGGCCAGGTCGCGGTGATGACGTCATAGTCCCACTGGCGCAGGCGGTTCTCGTATTGCGCATCGTCGACAGTGCGGACGGTGACGGCGATGCCGAGCCGCTCCAGCGACGGCTTGTAGAACAGCAGGAAGCGCTCGGAGGTCGGATCGGACGCCAGAAACTCGACGCTCAGCGGTTCGCCGCTGCCGATATTGACGAGCTTCTGGTTGCGCACCTCGTAGCCCGCTTCCTTCATGAGCCGCAGCGCCTCGCGCAGATTGGCGCGCACCTTCTGCGGATCGCCGTTGACCGGATTGGTGTAGGGCGTGGTGAACAGGTCCGCCGGCACCTTGTCGCGCACCGTTTCGAGGATCGCCAGTTCGGCGCCCTGCGGCACTCCCGACGAGGCAAGCTCGGTGCCGTCGAAATAGCTGGCGATGCGCTGATACTGGCCGAAGAACAATTGCTTGTTCATCTCCTCGAAATCGAACGCGAAGTTGAAAGCGCGGCGCAGCCGCGCATCCTTGAACTTGTCGCGGCGGGTATTGAACACGAAACCCTGCATCCGCCCGATATTGCGGATCGGAAACTCCTCGCGCACCACCCGCTTGTCCCGGACCGCGGGGAAATCGTAGGCGGTCGCCCAGTTCTTGGCGCTGTTTTCGGAGCGCCAGTCGATCTGATCGCCCTTGAAGGCTTCGAGCGCCACCGTCGAGTCGCGGAAATACTCGAAGCGCAGCTCATCGAAATTGTGGCGGCCGATATTGACGTTGAGGTCCTTGCCCCAATAGTCCTTGACGCGCTCCATCACCAGCGTGCGGCCGGGCGAGAACGACTTGATCCGGTAGGGGCCGCAGCCGAGCGGCGGCTCGAGCGTCGTCGCGCTGACGTCGCGTGCTTTGCCGCTGCCGTCGGCGCCTTCCCACCAGTGCTTCGCCAGGATCGGCAATTGCCCGACGATCTGCGGCAGTTCGCGATTGCCCGGCTGGTCGAAGGTGAAGGTGACGTCGCGCTCGCCGGTCTTCTCGAATTTGGTGACGTGCCGGTAATAGGCGCCGAGTTGCGGGCTGTGCTTCTTGAAAACCGCCATCGAGTAGATGACGTCTTCCGGCGTCACCGGCTTGCCGTCGTGCCAGCGCGCCTCTGCCCGCAGCCGGTAGGTGACGGTCGAATAGTCCGGCGGATAGGTCACCGCCTCCGCCAGCAGGCCGTATTCGGTCGAGACCTCGTCGAGCGAGCCGGTGGTCAGCGTGTCGTTGAGATAGACCGCGCCGCCGGCGAAGCTGCCCTTCACGCCGGCAACGACGAGATTGAAGTTGTCGAAGGTGCCGAAAGCGATCTGCCGCACCGTGCCGGTTTTCGGCGCCTGCGGGTTGACGTAGGCGAAATGCGCAAAGCCGGGCGGATAATGGATATCGCCGAACAGCGACAGCGCGTGCCGCCAGCCCGGCGCCTCTCCCGGTGCTTGTGCCGCCGCGGGATGCGTGAGGCCGCCGGGCGCCAGAACGGCCGCAAGCGGCGAGGCCACGGGAACGGCGGTGAGCGCGGCGGCCTGACGGATGACGCATCGGCGGGTGAGCTTCAACGGCGGCGCTCCTCTGTCACGAATATCCTCCACAAACCGGGCGGATTATGTCGGTTTTTGGATCGTCTTTCACCCTGCACGACGCCGTGGCCGATATCGCCGGCCGAGGCGGCGCCGGCCTAGCCAAGCCGACTCGCGGCGGCCGGACAAGACCACCGAACGGAAGCCGCTAAACGAGGCCCGCCCGGTCCCGGCGACGCAGCGCCCGAACGGCCTAAACGACAACGGCCAGCCCTGCAAAGGCCGGCCGCTACTATCAGTTCAAGCCGATCAATTTTGCGCGACGCCTTGGACGCTAAACCCTGACGCCAAACCCTCAAGGCTACGCCGCGCAACGGTCGCGTCACGCGGCGTCCTGCCGCAGGCGCGTTACTTCGCCGGCGCTTCCGCCGGCTTGTTGTCGGCCGGTTTGGCCTCCGCCGCCTTCGGCAGCGGCACCGGGCTGTCGGAGAGCGTGTGCAGGTAGTTGATGAGGTCGGCGCGCTCGCTGTCGCGGCTGATGCCGGCGAAGCTCATCGCCGTCCCCGGCACGAAACCCTTGGGGCTGGCAATGAAGGCGTTGAGATCTTCAAAGGTCCAGGTGCCGCCTTTGGCCTTCATCGCGGCCGAGAAATTAAAGCCATTGCGGCCGTGACCCTTCTCGTCGCCGACGATGCCGTAGAGGTTGGGGCCGACCTTGTTGGCGCCGCCCTTCTCGAAGGTGTGGCAGGCCGCGCACTTCTTGGCCGCCGCCGCGCCCTTCTCGGCGTTCGAGGAGGCCAGCAGCACCTCGATCGGCTCGCTCTTTGCGGCCGCCTTCTGCTCGCCGCCGCCGCCGTCGCCTTCCTTCACCGCAATGTCGAAGCCGGGCTTTTCCGGTTTCTCCTGCTTGAAGATCGCGCCGGCGGCGATATTGAGCGCCAGCGTCGCCAGGCAGATACCGAGAACCGCACCCGAAATCTTGTTGAATTCAAAGGAGTTCATCGCCAGAGGTCCAAAATCGCCGGCCCGGATCGAGACCGATCCGAAAAGCCGCATAAGGCACGAAAAAGCCGAGACTGCGCCGGAGCCCGGCAGCAGCGGACAGATACCCGGTTTGCCTTGCCCATGGCAACCCGTATACCCACAGCCACCTGCGACATTCGTTCAATGGCAAAACCGCGGTTTTCCGCGGCAAAGCCTGCCGAAACCGCGACCGGAAGCGCCCCCGCGATGATCCGCGACACCGTCATCCTGATCCCCGCCCGCATGGCCTCGACCCGCCTGCCGGGCAAGCCGCTGATCGACATCGCCGGAAAGCCGATGGTCGTCCATGTCCTCAACCGGGCGCGCGAAGCCGGCGCCGGCGAGGTGATCGTCGCCACCGATTCGCAAGCCATTGTCGCGGCGGTCGAAAAGGCCGGCGGCCGGGCCGTGCTGACGGGCGCCGACCATGCCTCCGGCTCCGACCGCATTTTCGAGGCGCTACAGGCGATCGACCCCGAAGGGACCTTCCGCCGGATCGTCAACGTCCAGGGCGACCTGCCGACCCTGGTGCCCGCCGACCTGCAAGCGGCGCTGCGGCCGCTCGACGACCCGTCCGTCGATATCGCGACGCTCGCCGCCGTCATCACCGAACCGGCCGAACTGACCAACCCGAACGTCGTCAAGGCGATCGGCGATCAGGTCGCGCCCGGCCGGCTGCGGGCGCGCCGCTTCACCCGCGACGACGCGGCCGGTCCCGGCCCGCACTATCACCATATCGGCCTCTATGCCTATCGCCGGGCGGCGCTGGAGCGCTTCGTCAGCCTGCCGCCGTCCGCCAACGAACAGCGCGAGCGGCTGGAGCAGTTGCGCGCGCTCGACGCGGGCATGCGCATCGACATCAGCATCGTCGACAGCGTACCGCTCGGGGTCGACACGCCCGCCGACCTCGACAAGGCCCGCGCCGCGCTTGCCGGAGGCTGACGCGCGGCGTTGCCGCGTCTTTGCCGTCTCCCCGTGTTGACAGCCCGCCTGCCTTGCGCGACAGCAAGCCGCAGTCCGGGCAACAGCAACATCATCATGACCAAGAAGATCGCATTTCAGGGCGAATTGGGCGCCAACTCCCACATCGCCTGCCACGAAGCCTATCCGCGCTATCAGCCGCTGCCGTGCCCGACCTTCGAGGACGCCTTCGCGGCGCTGCGGTCCGGACGCGCCGATCTGGCGATGATCCCGATCGACAATTCGCTTGCCGGACGGGTCGCCGACATCCACCACCTGATGCCGAATTCCGGCCTGCACATCATCGGCGAATGGTTTCTGCCGGTGCAGCACCAATTGCTGGCGACGGGCGACGCGACGCTCAAGACCATCAAGACGGTGGAAAGCCACGTCCACGCGCTCGGCCAGTGCCGCAAGCTGATCCGCCAGCTCGGCCTCAAGGCGGTGGTCGCCGCCGATACCGCGGGCTCGGCGCGCGAAGTGGCGGAGGCCGGCGACAACACCCGCGCCTCGCTGGCGACCGCGCTCGCCGGAAAAATCTACGGGCTGAAGACGCTGAAGAAGAACGTCGCCGACGACGCCCGCAACACCACCCGCTTCATCATCCTGTCGCGCGACAAGAAATGGGCGCCGCGCGGCAAGACGCCGCTGGTGACGACCTTCGTGTTCCAGGTCCGCAACGTGCCGGCGGCGCTGTACAAGGCAATGGGCGGCTTTGCCACCAACGGCGTCAACATGACGAAGCTGGAAAGCTACATGATCAACGGCAGCTTCGTCGCCACGCAGTTCTATGCCGACATCGACGGCCATCCGAACGACAGGCATGTCGCCTTCGCGCTGGACGAGCTGAAATTCTTCTCCAAGGAAATGAAGATCCTCGGCGTCTATCCGGCCCACACGTTCCGCAAGACGTTCAAGCCGTCCTGAACGCGGGCTGCACGGAGCGATCGCGGACAAACCGAACGATCCGGTCCCGGCTCCGGTCGATCTCCTCCTCGCGGGCGATCACCGCCAGAACCGCAGTGAGATGCTCCTCACGTCCGAAGAGCGGCATGGCGATGGCGCAAACCTGCGGCATCAGATATCCGCGGTTGATCGCGAAGCGGGTATGGCGGATTTCGTCGAGCGCCTCTTTCAACGCCTTGCGGCTGCGCACGATCGGCGCGTTGCGATCGCGTGCCGCGAATGCTTCATCGATCAGCGGCCGCGTAATCACCGGCGGCAGCAGCGCGCAAAACACCAGACCCGTCGCCGTTGCAAGCACCGGCAGCACGGCTCCCACCCGCATGGTCATGATTATTGATCGGCTGCTGTCCTCGACATGCACGATGGTCGGGCCCTTGTTGCCCCACACTGACAGTGCCACCGACTGGTCGATTTCGTTGCGCAGTTCCCGCTGCACCCGGATCGCATCGCGCAAGGGGTCGTACGCCGCGATGGCGCGCAACCCGACCTCGAACGCGACCGGGCCGAGCGCATATTGTCGCGTCACCGCATCGCGCTCGATCAATCTACCGCGGACCATGCTGTCGAGATATCGGTGAATCTTGCTCGGCGGCATCCGAACGGCCTGCGCCAGATCCTTGAGCGCGAGACGCGGACCTGCATTGGAAAACACCTCGATGATGCGACAGGCAACATCGACGGATTTCACTCCGGAATAGCGGTCTGACATCGCGGCTCCGCGCTCTGTCTATCTCGGACTTGGATCCATGTTGGACCTCAAGTCTGACCTTAAGTCTAGTATCTTGCAGCGGAGGGAGCTTGCCGCCCAAGAGCGCCACAAGCCGGCGCCGCTTCAACGGCGCCGGCTTGTGCCGTGCGAAATCGCCCGATGTCAGTACGGTTTTCGCATGATTGCAACACAGATGGCGCTGATGATTCCTCCCGCCAACAGGTACAGCGCGACCAGCCAAGGCGCGTTGCCGCCATAGGCAAACAGCGCGGTCGCCACCAGCGGCGTCAGCGACACGGAGATGATGGCGCCGATCTGATAGACGATGGAGATGCCGGTGAACCGCACCGGCGTATCGAACAGTTCGCAAAAGATCGCGGCCTGCGGCCCGTAGACCGGGGCGTAGATGATTCCGAGCGCAAAGACGATGGCGGCCGAGGCCAAAAAGCCGCTGCCGGAATACTGCATCAGCCACAACATCGGAAAGCCGGCGACCCCACAGATCAGCGAGAACCAGATATAGAGCTTGCGCTTGCCGATCCGATCCGCCCAGATCGAAGCGAGCGGAATCGTCACCGCCAATACCAGCGCCGCCACCGTGATCGCCGACAGCACCGACGTGCGCGGCATATTGGCGGAATTGACCAGGAAACCGACGCTGAAGATCGCATAAATCGCGAACACCATGCCGTCGATCAGGCGCGCGCCCCAGCCAAGCAGAATGCTGCGCTTGTAATCGCGCAACACATCGACGATCGGCGCCTTGGCAATCTTCAGGCTTTCCTTGGCGCGCAGAAACTCCGGCGTCTCCAGAATTTTCAGCCGAATGAACATACCGACCGCAAGCAGAACCACGCTTAGCAAAAACGCGATCCTCCAGCCCCAGGCGAGAAACGCGGCATCGCTCATCGCCAGCGACAATAGCGTGATCACGCCGGATGCAAGGCAGAGCCCGATTGCGAGCCCAATCTGCGGGTAACAGGCATATTGCGCGCGCGTATTACGGTCCGAGTACTCGAACGCCATCAGCACCGCGCCGCCCCATTCGCCGCCCATCGCCAGCCCCTGCACGACACGCAGCAGCAACAACAATATTGGCGCAGCGATACCGACCTGCGCATAGGTCGGCAGCAGGCCGATGAGGAACGTCGCCGCGCCCATCAGCGACAAGGTAAGCACCAGCAACGGCTTGCGGCCGATCCGGTCGCCGAAGTGACCGATGACAATGCCGCCGATCGGACGCACGACGAACCCGACGGCAAATGTCGCATAGGCCAGCATCACCGAAACAACCGGATCCTCCGCCGGGAAAAACAGCTTATTGAAGACGATGGCGCTCAGCGTCCCGTAGATGAAGAAGTCGTACCACTCGATCGCGGTGCCGATCAGGCTGGCGAAGGCAACGGTCTTCACCGACTGAATTTTCTCGTTATCCCTTACGTCCATATATGTCGACATGTCGTACTCCCCCCACTTTTCCGACCAGCCATGACCGACGCGATCAACGTTCGACGAAGCGAAGGCCACGCTCGGCAACACTTCCTTGCGGGCCGGCGCCCGGATTCTCGGCGCGTCCACCCGGCATCTCGCCATCGGCTTCCGTTGCGCCGTCGTGCAGCCGCACCGACGACTGCACCGCACGGTTCACGTTCAGCTCAAAAATATCGAAACGGTTATAGTGACCGATGATGTCGTGGTACTGCTTCGGCTCGATGCACCGATTGAGATCGATCTCGGCATAGACGATGCCTTCATCATCGATCAGCGGCTCGGTCATCAGGCGACCATCGGGGCCGTAGATGCCGGAAAATGCGGCCGGCGTACCGGACAGCAATTCGCGCATCGGCTGATCGGGCGCGAGCATCTCGACGATCTCCGGCGACATCGCCGAACAGGATACGATGCTGAACAATTTGCCTTCAAAGGAGTGCGCGCCGGCGCGAATCTGGATCGCCGTCGGCATGTCGTAGCTTTTGACAAACGGGAAACCGATATAGTTCGCGATATGGATCATCTCGCCCTGCGCCAAAAGTGCGAAGCGAGCGAGCGTGTTGGTGTTTTCGCCACACGCCAGCATGCCGATTCGACCCAGCTTCGTGTCATAGACACGCATCGTGCTGCCATCGCCACTCGCCCAGGTGAGCTTCTCGGCGAATGTCGGCACTAGCTTGCGATGCTTGCCCACGACCTTGCCCTGCGGTGAGATCATGATGTTGGTGTTGTAGAGCGTCGCCGGACTTACGGGGCTGCGCTCATTGATGCCGATCACGACATACGCATCCGCGGCCTGCGCCGCCGCGCACAGCGCATCGATCTCCGGGCCCGGCATATCGACAGAACTCAGGCACAACTTCTTGAACCACTCACTGCCCTGCAGCGGGGTCATGCACCAATTCCAGTAGGGATAACCCGGGACGAAGACTTCCGGAAATACGACCAGATCGGCGTCATTGCGCGCCGCTTCCGCGATCAGCCGGCAGGCTTTCGCGACGGTCGCGGCACGATCCAGAAAACAGGGCGCCGCCTGAACGGCAGCGGCTTTGAAACGGGGCAGGGTATCCATGAACGCGCTTCTTTCGGGTTATGCAGACCCGGCCACCCTCCTCCAGCCGGGCGGACAAGTCATGCGCAAACACCGAAATAAATTACGCATTGCGTAATAAGCGCGACAGCAACGGCTCGTAAAAATTGCCTGCCGGACCGCGCGTTGAGGCACGGTCCGTTCCGACCAATCCGAACCGCGCCGCGGAAAACGCTCAGATCGTCTGATTGTAGGCGCCGACCTCCGGATGCGTGCGCAGCACGCCGTCGATGGCCTTGAACATCTCCCGCATGCGTGCGTCCGACACCGGGCTCTCGACGACCACGACCAGTTCCGGCTTGTTCGACGAGGCCCTGACCAGCCCCCAGCTTCCGTCCTCGGTGACGACGCGCACGCCGTTGACGGTGACGAGATCGCGGATCGGCTGGCCGGCGACCTTGTCGCCCTTTGCCTGCGCGCCGCGGAAATGCTGCGTCACCTTTTCGACGATGCCGTATTTCTTTTCGTCGTCGCAGTGCGGCGACATGGTCGGCGAGCCCCAGGTCTTCGGTAGCGCGTCCTTGAGGTCGGCCATGCTCTTTTGCGGATTGCGCTCGAGCATGTCGCAGACCGCCAGCGCCGAGACCAAGCCGTCGTCGTAGCCGCGCCCGAACGGCGCGCGGAAGAAGAAGTGCCCGGACTTCTCGAAGCCGACCAGCGCGCCGAGTTCGTTGGTGCGGCGCTTCATGTAGGAATGACCGGTCTTCCAGTAGTCGATCTTCACTTGATTTTTCAGTAGCACCGGATCGGTGAGGAACAGGCCGGTGGATTTCACGTCGACGACGAACTGCGCTCCGGGGTGCAGCGCGGAGATATCGCGCGCCAGCATCACGCCGATCTTGTCGGCGAAAATCTCCTCGCCGTGATTGTCGACGACGCCGCAGCGGTCGCCGTCGCCGTCGAAGCCGAGACCGACATCGGCCTTGTGCGCCAGCACCGCGTCGCGCATCGCGTGCAGCATTTCCAGGTCTTCGGGATTGGGATTGTAGCGCGGGAAAGTGTGGTCGAGTTCGCAGTCGAGCGGCACCACCTCGCAGCCGATCGCCTCCAGCACCTTCGGCGCGAAGGCGCCGGCGGTGCCGTTGCCGCAGGCGCAGACCACCTTGATCCGCCGCTTGAGCTTCGGCCGGTTCGTCAGGTCGGCGATATAGCGCGCGGGGAAATTCTCGTGAAAGCGATAGCTGCCGCCGCCCGGCAGGTCGAACTTCGCTTCGAGCACGATCTCCTTGAGCCGCGTCATCTCGTCGGGGCCGAAGGTCAACGGCCGGTCGGCGCCCATCTTGACGCCGGTCCAGCCGTTGTCGTTGTGCGAGGCGGTGACCATGGCGACGCAGGGCACGTCGAGATCGAACTGCGCGAAATAGGCCATCGGCGTCACCGCGAGCCCGATATCGTGGACCTTGCAGCCGGCGGCCATCAGCCCCGAAATCAATGCCATCTTCACCGAAGCCGAATAGCCGCGGAAATCGTGGCCGGTGACGATCTCCGGCTTGACGCCGCGCTCGCGGATCAAGGTGCCGAGCCCCATGCCGAGCGCCTGCACGCCCATCAGGTTGATCTCTTTTTCGAGCAGCCAGCGCGCGTCGTATTCGCGGAAGCCGGTCGGCTTCACCAGCGGGCTCGATTCATAGTCATAGGTGTTGGGCGACAGGGCGTGCCGCGGCTTGGGAAACATCGAGAGCCTCTGATGGCAGGTGGCGGGCGGTGACTGGAACCGATATCGCAAGCCCGATGCCCTGAAAAGCGGCCGGGATTATGGCGGATCGGACGGCGAGAGCGCTATTGGGTCAAAACGAGCTTGCCGCTGGACACCTCGAACCGCTTGAGCTTCGACAGATAGCTCATGCCCAGGAGATTGATCGACAGAGCGTCATCCGGCAGCACGATCGCCGCCACGTCGCGCGCCTTGATCGAGCCGATCTCGACGCTGTCGAGAATCACCCGCGCGCCATTGATGACGCCGTTGGCGGTGGAGATGCGCACCGTGTAGTCGCCCCTCGATGGGCGATGGCCGATCCGGGCGGCGTCGCTCTCGCGCAACGCCACCACCGAGGCGCCGGTATCGACCACGAAGCGGATGCCGGAGCGGCCATCGACCCGGCCGTCGGCATAGAAGTGACCGCCGCTGCCGCGGCTGAGAACCAGCTGGCCGTAATAGGCGGCCGCACCCGTCGCCACCCGGCTCGGCGATACCGACTTCTGCGACGACGGCACATTCGCCATCGCCGCCTTCGGCTGCGCCAGCTTGTCCGAAAACTTGCCGGCGAAGACGCTCGACAGGACGAGCACGACGGCGGCGAACAACACGATCTGGCGCATCAGCATGATCCGGGTTTG
>Ga0180221_1002584_pt1 | contig 10372 bp, 8 predicted proteins | sample eDN5th37CKraftMG_FD_151339 | JGI IMG/M metagenome (GOLD analysis project Ga0180221, IMG submission 151339) | Enriched Miracle-Growth compost microbial communities from Emeryville, California, USA - eDNA 5th pass 37_C Kraft MG (version 2) (version 2) ...
CTCTACGTCGAGGTCGCGTCGGGCACCGCGACGCTGTCGTCGGTCGCCTGCGACTATGCCGACCAGACCCGGTCCACGGCGACGCTCGCGGTGTCCCCTGGGATCGTCGACGCCTGGATCGGCGCGGTGTCGGACGCCGACATGACCAATTTCGCCTCGGCGCCCAATCCGCCCGCGGCCACGCTCGTCAATCTCGGCGCGCTCTCGATCAGCGCCCGCGCCCACGCCGCCGTCGGCAACGTCGCGCCGACGCCGGTGACGTTCTCCTTCGCCGACGTGCAGGCCGGCCGCCGCCAGACCGTGACGAGCACCGGCTTCACGTCCTCGCTCACATCGTCGCTGCTGTCCGACCTCAGCATCGGCATCGGCGGGGTGTCGCTCCTGGGCAATGCCCTCGGCCCGCTGGTGGGCTCGATCCTGGCGGACAACACGGCGGCCCTCGACCAGGTGCTGTCGCGGACCCTGGCCGCGCTCGGCATCGGCCTCGGCCAGGCCGACGTGTGGGTCTCGGATTTGCGTTGCGGGGGAGGGGTACTGGTGAACTGACGCGCCATACCGCCCCGCGCGAGCCGCGCCTGCTCCTCACCCCGGCAGGATCGCGGCAATGAGCCGCCCGGATGGGTCCCCGGGCGGCTCATTTCTTTAACGCTTTATGACAGCTCGCCCGGCGCGCTGGCATGGATCGCCAGCGCATGGACGCCGCCGGCGAGTTCCGCCGCCAGCGCCTCATGAATCATGCGGTGACGGTCGAGCCGGCTCTTCCCCTCGAAGGCGTCCGACACGATATGAATGCGGAAATGGCTCTCGCCTCCGGGCCGATGCCCGGCATGCCCCTCGTGACGATGGGACTCGTCCTCGATGCGCAGGCTCTGCGGCGCAAAGCGCGCGGCAAGCTTGTCGCGAATGGTGTCGGCTACGGCCATAACCACCGCTTAACGACAGCGGCGGCCCATGGTCAATGCCTTCACGGCCGTGCCGCGGCGCATCGACGTCGGGATGATGGCAAATCGGATTTGTCAATCTTGCGGGACGCCGCCGTCCTTTCGCATAATGCGGTGATCATGAAGCTCGACTCTCCCCTGTTCGATCGCATCCGCGTCAAGCCGGAGCACGACCGCAGCCGCGCCGCGCAGCACGAGGCGTGCGAGTGGCCGGGCTGCGAGGGCCACGCCACCCATCGCGCGCCCAAGGGCCGCGGCAAGGAGGGGCAATACTGGAAGTTCTGCCTCGACCACGTCCGCGAATACAACCACAGCTACAATTTCTTCGCCGGCATGAACGACGAGGCGGTGTTGCGCTATCAGAAGGATGCGCTCACCGGCCATCGGCCGACCTGGCGGCTCGGCTCCATGGGCGGGTCGCGCACCAAGGGCGGGTTCTCGCGCCAGCGCTTCGCCGAGCATCACGACGATCCGTTCGATCTGTTCGGCAATGCCACGCAGAAGCCGGCGGAGGACGCGCCGGCGCGGCGCACGGTGCACAACGCCGCGCGCAAGGCGCTCGACTCCCTCGGCCTCGACGCCGAGGCCAGCAAGGCGAGCATCAAGGCGCGCTTCAAGGCGCTGGTGAAGCGCCATCACCCCGACGCCAACGGCGGCGACCGCACGTCGGAGGACAAGCTGCGTGAAATCATCGTCGCCTATAACTATCTAAAGTCCGCCGGCTTCTGCTGACCGGCCGCGGATGGCGGCCATGCCGCTGCGATAAGCTGTTGGAATGGCTCGGCTTTCTCAGGGCGCCAGGCGGCTTTCGCGGCTGCACGGGAGTCTGCTAAGTTGGGCCTCCGATCCGACCCGCTTACCGCATGACGATTCGCGCCTCGGAAACAGTCTTTTCGCGGCGAGGAGGAATGATGGCCACTGCAACTGAAAGCGCCGCCGGGCTGCCCGACATGAAGGTGTCGGTGCGCCAGGTGTTCGGGTTCGACAGCGACATGGAGGTGCCGGCCTATTCGGAGCCGGACGAGCATGTCCCCGACGTCGATCCGGACTACCGTTTCGACAAGCCCACCACGATCGCGATCCTCGCCGGCTTCGCGCGCAACCGCCGCGTCATCGTCACCGGCTATCACGGCACCGGCAAGTCGACCCACATCGAGCAGGTGGCGGCGCGCCTCAACTGGCCGATGGTGCGCGTCAACCTGGACAGCCACATCAGCCGCATCGACCTGATCGGCAAGGACGCCATCGTCATCAAGGACGGCCAGCAGGTCACCGAGTTCCGCGACGGCATCCTGCCCTGGGCCTACCAGAATAACGTGGCGCTGTGTTTCGACGAATACGACGCCGGCCGGCCGGACGTGATGTTCGTGATCCAGCGCGTGCTGGAGTCCTCGGGCCGGCTGACGCTGCTCGACCAGAGCCGGGTCATTAAGCCGCATCCGGCGTTCCGCCTGTTCGCCACCGCCAACACCATCGGGCTCGGCGACACCTCGGGCCTCTATCACGGCGTGCAGCAGATCAACCAGGCGCAGATGGACCGCTGGAATATCGTCACCACGCTCAACTATCTGCCGCACGACAACGAGGTGAACATCGTTCTCGCCAAGGCCAAGCACTACCAGAACGACCAGGGCCGCGACATCGTCAGCAAGATGGTGCGCGTCGCCGACCTGACGCGCAACGCCTTCATGAACGGCGACATCTCGACGGTCATGAGCCCGCGCACGGTCATCACCTGGGCGGAGAACGCCGACATCTTCAAGGACGTCGGCTTCGCGTTCCGGGTGACCTTCGTCAACAAGTGCGACGAGCTGGAGCGGCCGATCGTCGCCGAGTTCTATCAGCGCTGCTTCGGCCAGGAGCTGCCCGAAAGCGCGGTCAACGTGGCGCTGAGCTGAGCGATGCCGTCATTCCGGGCGCGGCGCCGCGCGCCGTCCCGGAACGACAATCGAAAAGCGATTGGCTGACCGACCCATGTCCTCGAACATCAAGCCCAAGGCCCCCGGAAAGGAATCGCCCGCCGAGCCGTTCAAGCAGGCGGTCGCCGGGTGCCTGCGCGCCATGGCGCGCAAGCCCGACCTCGAGGTGGCGTTCGCCGCCGAGCGGCCGGGGCTCGCCGGCGGCAAGGTCCGCCTGCCGGAGCCGGCGCGCAAGATGACGCGCGAGGACGCCGCCATCGTCCGCGGCCACGCCGATTCCGTCGCGCTGCGCATCGCCTGCCACGACGCCGCGATCCACCGCAAGCTGTCGCCCGGCAGCCAGCAGGCGCGCGCGGTGTTCGAGGCGGTGGAGCAGGCCCGCGTCGAGGCCATCGGCTCGCGCCGCATGGCCGGCGTGGCGCAGAACCTCTCCGCCATGCTCGACGACCGCTTCCACCGCGGCAAGTACGACGAGATCACCGACCGCGCCGACGCGCCGATCGAGGACGCCGTCGCCATGATGGTGCGCGAGCGCCTCACCGGGCTCGCGCCGCCGCCCGCTGCGAAGAAGCTCGTCGACCTGTGGCGCGCCTTCATCGAGGAGCGCGCCGGCCGCGACCTCGACCGGCTGGAGAAGCTGGTCGAGGACCAGCGCCGCTTCGGCGACGTCATTCACGACCTGCTCGACTCGCTCGACATGGGCGACGAGCGCGCCCGCGACGAGGACGACGAGAGCGAGGACGACGAGAGCCAGGACGGCGAGAACGAGGAAGAGGGCCAGCAGGGCGAGTCCGCCGACACCGAGGAGTCGGACCGCTCCAGCGTCGAGGATTCCGAGCAGTCGAGCGACGACATGCCGGAGAGCGCCGAGGAGGCCGACGAGGCGCCGTCCTCCGACATGCCGGAGGACTCCGACATGGGCGAGGAGGACACCTCGTCCGAGCCGTGGCGGCCGCGCTCGCACGGCATGAACGAGCCGCGCGGCCCGGACTACCGGCCCTTCACCGCGCGCTTCGACGAGACCGTCGGCGCCGAGGACCTGTGCGACCCCGACGAGCTCGACCGGCTGCGCGGCTACCTCGACAAGCAGCTCGCCAACCTGCAGGGCGTGGTGGCGCGGCTCGCCAACCGGCTGCAGCGCCGGCTGCTCGCCCAGCAGAACCGCGCCTGGGAGTTCGACCTGGAGGAAGGGCTGCTCGACCCGGCGCGGCTGCCGCGCATCGTCATCGACCCGATGCACGCGCTGTCCTTCAAGTGGGAGAAGGACACGGATTTCCGCGACACCGTGGTCACGCTGCTGCTCGACAACTCGGGCTCGATGCGCGGCCGCCCGATCACCGTGGCGGCGACCTGCGCCGACATCCTGGCGCGCACGCTGGAGCGCTGCGGCGTCAAGGTCGAGATCCTCGGCTTCACCACCAAGGCCTGGAAGGGCGGGCAGTCGCGCGAGAACTGGCTCGCCGCCGGCAAGCCGGCCAACCCCGGCCGCCTCAACGATCTGCGCCACATCATCTACAAGTCCGCCGACGCGCCGTGGCGGCGCGCGCGCAAGAACCTCGGGCTGATGATGCGCGAAGGGTTGCTCAAGGAGAACATCGACGGCGAGGCGCTGGACTGGGCGCACAAGCGCCTGCTGGCGCGGCCGGAGCAGCGCAAGATCCTGATGATGATCTCCGACGGCGCGCCGGTCGACGACTCCACGCTGTCGGTCAACCCCGGCAATTACCTCGAGCGTCACCTGCGCTGGGTGATCGAGGAGATCGAGCAGCGATCGCCGGTGGAGCTCATCGCCATCGGCATCGGCCACGACGTCACGCGCTATTACCAGCGTGCGGTGACGATCGTCGACGCCGAGGAGCTGGGCGGGGCGATGACCGAGAAGCTCGCGGAGCTGTTCGACGAGAAGGCCCAGGAGCCGGTGCGCCGGCCGGCGCGGCGCCGGCTGCATTCATGATCCTTTCAGCGATGCCCCGCGCCGGGCGTCTTTTGCTGGTCGCCGTCTGCGCCGGCTGGCTCCTGGCCGGGCGGTCCTCGGTCGCCGAGGAGCTGCCGCGCGCGCCCGAGCCGCCGGTGCGCATCGCGGTGACGGCCATGGCCATCCCGGCGTTCGAGACGCGCGATCCCTCGCGCCGCCGGTTCGGGGCGCTGGAGTTTCGCGGCGGCCTCGAGCTCAAGTCCGCGTACCCGAATTTCGGCGGCCTGTCCGGCCTGCGCATGATGCCGGACGGCCAGCATTTCATCGCGCTCAGCGACCGCGGCCGCTGGCTGCGCGGCCGCCTCGTCTATGACGCGGCCGGCGCGCCCGCCGGCATCGCCGACGCCGAGATGGCGCCGATCCTCGGGCCCGACGGCCGGCCCTCGGCGGCGCGCAACTGGTTCGACACCGAGTCGCTCGCCGACGACGGCAAGGGCACGCTCTATGTCGGCATCGAGCGCGCCAACCGCATCCTGCGCTTCGACTACGGCCGCTCGGGCCTCCGCGCGCGCGGCCAGCCGATCCCGGTGCCCGCCGAGATCGGCACGCTGCCGCGCAACCAGAGCCTCGAATGCCTCGCCGCCGTCCCGCAAGGCATGCCGCGCGCCGGCACCCTCATCGTGATCTCCGAGAAGGGACTCGACACCGCCGGCAACATCAAGGGCTTCCTGCTGCTCGGCCCGCCGCAGGGGCGGGGCGCGTTCGCCGTGAAGCGCTCCGACGATTTCGACGTCACCGATTGCGTGGTCGGGCCGGGCGAGACGCTCTACGTGCTGGAGCGCAAGTTCTCGTGGCTCGCCGGCGTCGCCATGCGGCTGCAGCGCTTCGCGCTCAAGGACATCGTGCCCGGCGCCGTGCTCGCCGGCGAGACGCTGACGACCGCCGACATGGCCTACCAGATCGACAACATGGAGGGCCTCGGCCTCCATCGCGACAAGGCCGGCCGCGTGATCCTGACCCTGGTCTCCGACGACAATTTCTCGTCGATCCAGCGCACCCTGCTGCTGCAGTTCGCGGTGGCGGACGATTAGGTCGCCGCCAGGAACTCGCCGACCTTGAACAGCGACGCGAACGGGATGCCCCGCTCCTTGTAGAACGCCTCGGCGCCTTCCTCGCGGTCGACGACGGAGAGCACCAGCACCACCGTTCCGCCGGCCTCCGTCACGGCCTCCGCCGCCTTCATGGCCGAGCCGCCGGTGGTGGTCACGTCGTCGAGGATGACGACGCGCTTGCCCGTGAGATCGCCCGCGGCCTCGATCTTGCGCCGGGTGCCGTGGTCCTTGGCCGCCTTGCGCACGAAGAATCCGGGCAGCGGCTTGCGCGCGTAGCTCAGCGTGGTCACCGAGACCACGATCGGCACCGCGCCCATCTCGAGCCCGGCGACGAAATCGGCGTTCAGCCCCTCGATCCTGTCGAGGATCATCTGAGAAATGAGGTTGGCGCCCTCGGGGTCGAACATCGAGGGCTTCATGTCCAGGTAGAACGAGCTTTCCTTGCCGGAGGTGAGGACGAACGTCCCCCGCGCGAACGATTTCGTCCTGATGATTTCGAAGGCGCGGTCGCGCGCGGCGGTCTTGTCGGAGCTCATGATGCCTGCCGGTGATGGTCCGGGGCGGATTTAGACCGGGCGGCCGGGCATGGCAACGCCGCCGGGCCGCGTCCCACAACGAAATGGCCGGGCAGGGCCCGGCCATCGCACGGATCGGAGCGGCGCGGGGGTCAGGCGCTGGCGAGCTTCTTGGCGACCGCGCGCTTGATCTCGAGCGCGCGCGGCGACAGCTCGCCGTCCTTGGCCTTGAGCAGGAAGGCGTCGAGCCCGCCACGATGGTCCACCGACTTGATGGCGTTGGCGGAGACGCGCAGCCGCACCGAGCGCCCGAGCGCGTCGGACATCATGGTGACGTTGAACAGGTTCGGCAGAAACCGGCGCCTGGTCTTGATGTTGGAATGGCTCACGGTGTGGCCCGTCATGGGCCCCTTGCCCGTCAAATCGCAACGCCGCGACATGGAAACCTCTGAAACGATTGCAGCCGGCGCGCCGGCTGCGCCAAGCTGATGATCGACCCGTTGTTCAGGACCGCGGACGTATAGTGACCGCGGCCGGGGGCGTCAAGCGCCGCGGCGGTACGGCCGAACCGCACCATAACTTCGACTTAATCCCCGCCGACATCAGCGCCATCATGCCATGCCTGCGATATGACCGTGCTCTGCTGGCTGCGGCGACGGTCGCGGTCGCCCTGGCGGCCGCCGCCGCGCCGGCGCGCGCCCAGGGGCGGCTCGACGGACTCTACACCGCCTCGCTCGCCGGCATCCCGCTCGGCAAGGGCGAATGGATCGTCGACATCGGCGACGGCCAGTATTCCGCCGCCGTGAGCGGCGTCACCACGGGCCTGCTGCGGGTGTTCGCCAGCGGCCAGGGCACCGGCATGGCCAGGGGCGCGATCGCCAGCAACGGCGCGCTGGTGCCCTCGCTCTACGCCGCGACGATCACCGCCAACAAGAGGACCGAGGAACTGCGCATGGCGCTGGCGGGAGGCGTGGTGAAGGACCTCTCCATCGAGCCGCCGACGCCGCCCGTGCCCGAGCGCATTCCGGTCACCGACGCCCATCGCCGCGGCGTCCTCGATCCCATGACCGCCTCGCTGGTGCGGGTGCCGGGCAACGCCGATCCCATGTCGCCGGAAGCCTGCGCGCAGGGGGCGTCCGTGTTCGACGGCCGTCTGCGCTACGACCTCACCATGGCGTTCCGCCGCATGGAGACCGTCAAGGCGGAGAAGGGCTACGCCGGGCCGGTGGTGGTCTGCACGGTGTTCTTCAATCCGATCGCCGGCTACATCCCGGACCGTCCCGCGATCAAATATCTCACCAGGCAGCGCGACATGGAGGTGTGGCTTGCGCCGATCGCCGGCACCCGCATCGTCGTGCCCTACCGCGTCGCCATCCCGACGCCGCTCGGCACCGCCGCGTTGCAAGCCACGGAGTTCGTGTCCGCGCCGCGGCCGCCGCGCCCGACCCCGACCAGCGCCAGGGTTCAGTAAGAGTTCGATGGCGGAATCCCGCGCCGTCCGGGCTTGACTCTCCGGCCGTTCGGAGTCCTCGCCGCCGTTAACGAATGAGGCGCTGAAACGGGCTTCTCCGGGGCCGCGATCACTCCATGTGGTGCGCGGTTGAACGCCAAGCCCAAGTTGTTGCCGTGAACAAAGGGCTACAGCGGACGAGTCAGCGATTCGGCCGCGATTCGTTCGAGACTCGTTCCAGGCCCTTAAGCCGGGACCTGCGGTCGGCCCGGAAGCGTCGCAGAGTGGCACACGCGGGCCATGGCCGCACGCAGCCGCGCTGGTCGAGAAGGCGCGGCAAGTGTTGCGGCCGGACGGCGCGGCCGGTCCGGCGACGCTGACGCGCGCGTTCGCCATCCGCGCCAGCGACTACGTCGCCGTGTCCGGCTCGCCGCTGCACGCCGTCGCCGCGCGGGAAGCGCCAGGCGGTCCGCCGCCATCGATGGCAGGGAATTCGGGCTGCGATGACTTATCATGCTACCCGAAAGCGCGCGCCGGTGGCAGGATTGCATTGCCGGCTCCATCTCTTTAAGCGTTCCCCCGCTCCTTGGGCGTTCCGCGCCGCAGTCGGCGCACCGGAGTTCGATGGTGGTTTCTCTGACAGCGCCGAGACATTCCGGTGCCAGGGCTCGTGGCGCCGGCGTCACCGCGATTCTCGGCCCCACCAATACCGGCAAGACCCACCTCGCCATCGAGCGCATGGTGGCGCATTCGTCCGGCCTCATCGGCCTGCCGCTGCGGCTTCTCGCGCGCGAGGTCTACAACAAGCTCGTCGAGCGGGTCGGCGAGAACGCCGTCGCGCTCATCACCGGCGAGGAGAAGATCAAGCCGGACAATCCGCGGTTCTGGGTCGCCACCGTGGAGGCCATGCCGCGCGACCTCGACGTCGCCTTCCTCGCCATCGACGAGATCCAGCTTTGCGCCGACTTCGAGCGCGGCCACGTCTTCACCGACCGCCTGCTCAACAGCCGCGGCCGCGAGGAGACGCTGGCGCTCGGCGCCGCCACCATGCGGCCCATGGTCGAGAAGCTGCTGCCCGGCGCCAACATCCTGAGCCGGCCGCGGCTCTCCCAGCTCACCTTCGCCGGCGAGAGGAAGCTGACGCGGCTGCCGCGCCGCTCCGCCGTCGTCGCGTTCTCGGCCGAGGAAGTCTACAGCATCGCCGAGCTGATCCGCCGCCAGAGCGGCGGGGCGGCGGTGGTGCTCGGCGCGCTGAGCCCGCGCACGCGCAACGCCCAGGTCGCGCTCTACCAGTCGGGCGATGTCGATTATCTCGTCGCCACCGACGCCATCGGCATGGGGCTCAACCTCGACGTCGATCACATCGCCTTCGCCTCCGACCGCAAGTTCGACGGCTATCAGTACCGCAAGCTCAACCCGGTCGAGTTCGCGCAGATCGCGGGACGCGCCGGCCGCCACCTGCGCGACGGCACGTTCGGCACCACCGGCCGCTGCCCGCCGCTCGACAACGATCTCGTCTACGCGCTGGAGAGCCATTCGTTCGAGGCGGTGAAATCGCTGCAGTGGCGCAACGCCGTGCTCGATTTCTCCTCGCTCGGCGCGCTCGCCGCCTCGCTCGCGGCCATGCCGGACGAGCCGGGGCTCTCCCGCGCTCCGCTCGCCGAGGATTTCCTCGTGCTCGAACACATGACGCGCGACCCGGAGATGCGCGCGCTCGCCTCGACGCGCGACGCGATCGCACGGTTGTGGGACGTGTGCCAGGTCCCGGACTACCGGAAGATCTCGCCGTCGGCGCACGCGGAACTTGTCTCGACCCTCTACAGTTTTCTGATGCGGGAGGGTAAAGTCCCCGCCGACTGGTTTGCTTCCCAGATCGATCAGAGCGATCGCACCGATGGCGGCATCGACACGCTCTCCGCGCGCATCGCCCATATCAGGACATGGACGTTTGTCGCCAATCGCCCCGACTGGCTTGAGGATCCCGACCATTGGCAGGGTATTGCGCGCGCGGTCGAAGATCGCCTATCGGATGCGCTGCACGAGAAACTGACGGAGCGTTTCGTCGATCGCCGCACCAGCGTGTTGATGCGCCGGCTTAAAGAAAACACCATGCTCGAGACCGAAATCAGCAAGACCGGCGACGTGGTGGTGGAAGGCCACGCCATCGGGCGGCTCGAAGGCTTCCGCTTCGCGCCGGACGCGGCCGCCGGCGGCTCCGAGGCCAAGATGCTCTCCGGCGCGGCGCAGAAGGCGCTGGCCGGCGAGATCGAGGCGCGCGCCACCCGGCTGTCGCACGCCCCGGACGCGCAGTTCGTGCTGGCGTCGGACGGCACCATCCGCTGGATCGGCGAGGCGGTGGCGAAGCTCACGCCCGGCGACACCGTGCTGCGGCCGCGCGTGCGCATCCTCGCCGACGAGCACCTCACCGGCGCCGCCCAGGAGGCGGTGCAGACCCGGCTCGACGTCTGGACGCGCAACCACATCGAGCGCGTGCTGGCGCCGCTGTTCACGCTCGGCGCG
>Ga0180221_1002586_pt1 | contig 10371 bp, 8 predicted proteins | sample eDN5th37CKraftMG_FD_151339 | JGI IMG/M metagenome (GOLD analysis project Ga0180221, IMG submission 151339) | Enriched Miracle-Growth compost microbial communities from Emeryville, California, USA - eDNA 5th pass 37_C Kraft MG (version 2) (version 2) ...
CGTAGCGGCGTCGCATGGACGCCAGCGTGGGAGCCGGCATGGAAATATCCATGGAAACGGATCAGCCTGGCCGCTCCGGGGAGAGCCCGGTGTTGGAGATCCGCCTGCTCGGGCCACTGACGGTCCGCTGCGCCGGCGCCGTGCTGGCGCTGCCGGCCTCCCGCAAGGCGCGCGCGCTGCTTGCCTATCTGGCGCTGGCGCCGCATCCCGTCCTGCGGAGCCAGCTCTGTGAGCTGCTGTGGGACGTGCCTGACGACCCGCGCGGCGAGCTCCGCTGGTGCCTGAGCCGGATCAGGAGCGTCCTCGACGCGCCCGGCCGCCACAGGATCGTGACACGGACGGACATGGTCGGGCTCGATCTTGCGGACTGCTTCGTGGACGCGATCGAAATTGACCGCGCGGCCCGGGAGGGCTTGGCGGTGCTGACCACCGGGCGGCTACAAGCGCTGGCCACGCTCTTTGCCGGCGAGTTCCTCGAAGGGCTGGAGATCGACAGGCAGCCAGGCTTCAACAGCTGGCTCGTCGCGCGGCGCCACCGATTCCGCGATTGCCGCGCCACGGTGATGGAGCAGCTTGCCGGGCGGGTCCCGGACGAGGAAGTGCCCGATATCCTCGACCAGTGGCTCCAGCTTGCCCCGTTTGACCTCCGCCCTCACGAAGCCGCCCTGACCGCATTGGCCCGACGCGGCCGCATCCGAGAGGGAGAGGAGCACCTCGCGACAACGGCCCGGCTGTTTGAGGCCGAAGGCCTGGACGCTGGGCCACTTCGCGACCTGTGGCGCGTGGTCCGCGCCCGGGTGGATGAGGCGCCGCGAAGACGGATCGCTGCGGCTCCCGCGGCGCCTTCCCCCGCCGGCGCCGCCGCAGAGGGTGCCCCTGCTGGTACCCGCCGGGCCTCTGTCGCCGTGATGCCCTTCGCCGATATGACGGCGGGACCGAGTCCACCCGGCGGACTGGCTGACGGACTTGCCTACGACGTGATCACGCGGTTGGCGAAACTGCGCAGCCTGTTCGTGATCGCGCAGGGCACCGTCTTTGCGCTCCGCGCACGAGGCGCCGCTCCGGCCGAGGCCGGCCGGATGCTCGGCGTGGACTACATCGTCAGCGGGTCGGTCCGTCACCGGGGTCGGCACCTCACCGTTGCGGTCGAGCTGGCCGAGGTGCGGACCGCCCGGATCGTCTGGGCGGAGATCTTCGACCACGAGGCTGTGGACGCCTTCCTGGTCCTTGACGAGATCGGCAACATGACGGTCGCCTCCGTGGCGGGCGAGATCGAGGCGACTGAGCGTAACCGCGCCATCCTGAAGCCGCCGGACTCTCTCGACGCGTGGGAGGCGCACCACCGCGGCCTCTGGCACATGTACCGGTTCAACCGGGCCGACAACGAGCGGGCCCGCCAGCTTTTCGAGACGGCGCTGCGCCTCGATCCGACCTTCTCGCGTGCCTATGCCGGCCTTTCCTTTACGCACTGGCAGAACGCGTTCCAGGGCTGGGCGGATCGCCGGAAGGAGACCGAGCGCGCCTATGCCGCAGCGGCGCGGGGCCTGATGGCCGATGACCGCGATCCCGCCGCGCACTGGGCCATGGGTCGCGCGCTGTGGCTGCGGGGCCGCCATGACCAGTCCGTGGCCGAGCTCGACCAATCCGTGGCGCTGAGCCCGAATTTCGCGCTCGGCCACTACACTCTCGCTTTCGTTCACTCGCTGACGGGTGATCCGGGCCTTGCCGTTGCGTCGTCTGGCCATGCGCACCGCCTGAGCCCCTTCGACCCGATGCTCTTCGGCATTCTCGGCGCGCGCGCGATGGCGCTTCTGCGCCTCGGCCGCTTCCACGAGGCGGCCGAAGCTGGCGTCAAAGCCGCCGCCCGGCCAAATGCTCACGCGCATATTCTGGGAATCGCCGCCGTCTCCCTCGCGCTCGCCGGCCGACTCGATGAAGCGCAGGCTCACGTGGCTGGCATTCGCAGAGCGCTGCCGCACTACTGCGTGGACGATCTCGTTGCCGCGATGCGCCCCATGCCCGAAGGCGAGGGGCTGTTCCGGGAGGGCGCGCGGCGCATTGGTTTCGCGTGATCCAGCCTGTTCGCCGCGTTCGATATCCGCCTGATGGATCACAGGTCCGGGGAGGCCGCAATGATCCCTTGGGCCTCCCGGCGCAGGGTCCGGGAGGCGACGCCTCCCAGGCTCACCCCTGCAGCGCTTCGCGCGCCTGCTGCAGCCCGTGGAGGAGGCGGTTGCAGGCCCGGATTGCCGCCACGCCCAGGAAGCGCGCCTCGTCCGATCCCGCGGGCGCCTGCGCCCAAGCCTGCAACGGGCGCAGCACCGGCCAAGCCGGCTGAGGCAGCGCCGGATCGTGGATGAACCGATCTCCCTCGGTCATGTACAGGGGAACCAGGGCGCGGCAGGCCCGCATCACCGCGCGATCCGACGGCGCAGCGGGCGCATCCGCCAGCGCCTCGGCCGCGGCGATGGCCCGGGCCAGATGCGGCGCGGCCGGGCCGTCCGCTGGCAGGCGGCGCAACTCCTGGACAAGCGGCGCCATCGTGGCCGCCGGGTTCAGCGGCAGCACCGGCTCGGTGAGCAGGCGCCAGAGCGTGTGCACGAAGACGCGCGTGTCACGGACCAGGAAGGCTTCGTCGATCTTGTCGATCAGGTCGTGCGGCGTGTGCCACCACCAGCCCAGCGCGTTACGCATGGTGGGCGGGCCGAAGGTCGGCGTGCCCGGCACCTGCGTGCTGAGGCTGCCGAACATCGAGGGAATGCCGATGCCCCAGAAGGATTGGTCGCTGCTGCGCGAAGGCCGCTTGCCGCCATAGTGCTGCCCGGTCTCGGCGGCGATGGTGTCGGCGGCGAGCGCGACGAGCTCCGGCGCCACGCTGGTCTGGGTGAGGACGGTGGCGCCGATGCCGCCCGTGGAATCCACGTTCACATGGGCGGCGCAGCGGCGGTTCAACTCCTCCCAATGCGTGTCGGCATACCAGGCGGAGCCGGAATAGCGGCCATGCGAATGGCCGGACCAGAAGCACAGCCGCAGCCCGCGCCGCCACTCGCCCTGCCGCTCCGCCAGCACGCGCGCGGCTTCCAGCATGGTCGCGTTGGCCGAGCCGTTGTCCATCACGCCCTCATACCAGGTGTCGTGATGGCCGGAGAACAGGATGAAGGGCGCCTCGGCCCCGCCCTGTCCGTCCAGTTCCGCTTCCAGCAGCGGGGTCTGGCGCCAGCCGGTATCCACCTCGGCATGCAGCACGGCCTGCAGCGCTTCGCCGGCGGCCAGCCGCCCGCGCAGCGCCTGCCCCTCCTCCTGCGAGATGGTGCAGACCACGGTCGTTGGCAGCGCCGGCAGGGTGGTGCCGGACGGGCTGCCCCAGACGGGCGAGATGCACATCTCGTGCAGGTGCTGTTGCGGGCTGATGTGCAACTGCCCGGCGGCACCGGCGGCGGAGGCGAGAGCCGCAACCGCGGGGCTGGCAATACCCTCCACCAGCACGATGCGGCCCTTCACGTCGCGGCCGGCGAAATCCGTCTCGGTCCCGTGGCCCAGATCGACCAGCGGCCCATGCAGGCCGCCCGCCGGCGAGGGGCGGGAAAAGGAGTGCGTGATGGCTTGCAGCGCCTGGCCGTCCACCTCCGCCCGCGCTGGCCCAGGCAGGCTGATATAGGCGTCGTGCATCAGCAGGCGCGTGCGATAGCCGAAGCCGTCGAGCTGCGCCTTCAGATAGCGGAAGCTCTCCAGCTCCTCCGGCGTGCCGGAGAGCTTCACGCGGCGGGCGAATTCCTGGACATGGCGCATCAGTGCTGGGCCGGTGACAGCCTCCTTCAGCGCGGCGACGGTCTTGCTCATGCCATGGCCTCCTGCGGCACCGGCAGCGAGGAGGAAGACGATCTGGCGCGACAGGCCCCGCGGGCTGGCCCTGGGGCGGAACATGCCACGAAGAGGCGGATCTCCGGCTGACGCATTTCGGCGGGAAGGCCAGGGGCGGTCAGCCGGCTGATGATCGCGTCGGCGGCATTGACATTCTCGGGCCGTCGGCGCTGCGTGAAGGTCTCCACCGGACGCCAGAGTTTACCGAGGCTGATGGTCCTCAGGAACCGGCGCTCGAGATCGGTGATGCTCACTCCTGGTACTCCTCCCCGTCGCGACATCGAAGAGATGTTTCGCCTCTTTCTCCAGAGCGTCAATTGCTTCCGGACAGAAAGCTTTCCGGCCTGCACTTCATGCGGCACATCCCAAAGCCCTGGCGTAAGTGACGTGAAAGAGCGCAGAACTCTCGTTGATGCCGGTCCAAGGGACAAAAACTGCCGGCGAGGAGTTGAGTGCTTCCGAAACACCGGTTTACGCTCTCGGACATCAGGCGCGGCAGCGCGCCCTCATCTTCTGGAGAATGTCGTCGGGCCGCGGTCGCGGCTGACCGAGGAGCCTGAACGCCTTCATGTCCGTATGCTGCTGGCCGCCACCGGCGAGGTTTCCGCCTGCCTGGGCCGTGAGGCCGCTGCATGATTCGTCTGCCTGATCGGAGCACACACTGATGAGCCACGCCAATACTCCGCCCTTCGTGGCCGAGGACCTGCTGGAGGAAATCCGCGCCTGGGTCGAGATCGAAAGCCCGACCACCGACGCCGCCGCCGTGGATCGCGTCATGGACAAGGCCGCCGCCGACGCACAGGTGGCCGGTGCCCGCATCACGCGCATCCCGGGTCGCGAGGGCTATGGCGGCCATCTTCTGGTCAGCTCGCCCTGGGGCGAGGAGGACGAGCCGGGCATTCTGGTGCTCAGCCATCTCGACACCGTGCACGGCCTCGGCACGCTGGAAGGCCCGCTGCCTTTCAAGGTCGAGGGCGACATCGCCTATGGCCCGGGCATCTACGACATGAAGGGCGGCGCGCTGATCGCGCTGGCGGCGCTCCGGCACCTGATCCGCAGCGGCCAGCGGGCGCCCCTGCCGGTGCGGCACCTTTTCGTTTCCGACGAGGAGGTCGGCAGCCACACCTCGCGGGAATACATCGAGCGGGAGGCGCGGCGTGCGCGCTACGTGCTGGTCACCGAGCCGGCGCGCGAGGGCGGCCGCATCGTCACCGCGCGCAAGGGCACGGCGCGCTTCGATCTGAAGATCCGCGGCCAGGCCGCGCATTCCGGCTCCCGCCACCAGGATGGGCGCAGCGCGGTGAAGGAGCTGGCGCGGCAGATCCTCGATCTGGAGGCGATGACGGACTATGAGACCGGCGTGACCGTCAATGTCGGCCATATCGGCGGCGGCACGCGCGCCAATGTCGTGGCCGATTATGCCTGGGCCGAGATCGACATGCGCGTGCCGAACCAGGAGGTCGGCAACCCCGCCGTCGAGCGCGTGCTCGCCATCAAGGCCTATGACCCGGATGTGACGCTGGAAATCACCGGCGGGCTGAACCGCCCGGGCTACGAGAAGTCGCCCGCCATCGCCCAGCTCTTCGAGCACGCGCGCGGCCTCGCCGCCGAGATCGGCTTCGAGCTGCAGGATCTGAAGACCGGCGGCGGCTCGGATGGCAACTTCACCGCCGCCCTCGGCGTGCCGACGCTCGACGGGCTGGGCGTGGACGGCAAGGGCGGCCACACGCTCTACGAGCAGATCAACATCTCCTCCCTGGTGCCGCGCGCACGGCTGATGCTGCGGCTGATGGAGACGCTCACGTGACCGGCCTCGCCACGCAACCGGACGCCACCACTCCGGTGCTGCCCCGGCAGGAGAATGCCGTATGACCCGTGAAACCGCTGTCGCCGCCGCGCGCGCCCTGCTGGAGGATGGCCCCTATCTGGACGTGATGGCGCGCCGCGTCGCCATCCCCACCGCCAGCCAGGACCCGGCCAGTGCGCCGCACCTCTACGCCTATCTCGCGGAGGAAATCCTCCCGGACCTGGAGCGCCAGGGCTTCACCGGGCAGATCTTCGACAACCCGACCGGCAAGGGCGGCCCCTTCCTGATCGCCCGCCGCATCGAGAACCCTGCTCTGCCGACGCTGCTGACCTACGGCCATGGCGACACGGTGCTGGGCCTGGATGCCGGCTGGGAGGACGGCCTTTCCCCCTGGGTGCTGACCCGGCGCGGGGATCGGCTCTATGGCCGCGGCATCGTGGACAACAAGGGCCAGCACACCGGCAACCTGATGGCCATGGAGTTGTGCGCCAGCAGCGCGGCGGCCGGCTCGGCTACAACGTCACCCTCCTGCTGGAGATGAGCGAGGAGGTGGGCTCCCCCGGCATCGAGGAGATCTGCCAGCAGCAGCGCGAGCTGCTGAAGGCGGATGTGCTGATCGCCTCCGACGGCCCGCGCCTGGTGCCCGAGGTGCCAACCCTGACCCTCGGCACGCGCGGCGCCATCGCCTTCGACCTGCGGGTGAAGTACCGCGAGGGCGGGCACCATTCCGGCAACTGGGGCGGGCTGCTGGCCAATCCCGGCATCCGGCTCGCTCATGCCATCGCCAGTCTCGTCGGGCCGACCGGGCAGGTGCTGCTGCGCGACCTCGTGCCGGAGCGCATCCCCGACAATATCCGCCGCGCCCTGGCCGATTGCCGCGTGGATGGCGGCTCCGACGGGCCGGAGATCAATGCCTGGTGGGGCGAGCCAGGCCTTTCCGCCGCCGAGAAGGTTTTCGGCTGGAACACCTTCGAGGTGCTGGCCTATGCCACCGGCAACCCTTCGGCCCCGGTCAACGCCGTGCCGCCCGAGGCCTTCGCGCGTTGTCAGATCCGCTACACCGTGGACCGCGACGTGGAAACCTTCCTCCCCGCCATCCGCCGCCACCTGGACGCGCAGGGCCTCACCGACGTCGCTGTACAGCCGGTGAAGGCTGGCGCCGAATGGAAGGCCACCCGCATGGACCCGGACGGCCCCTGGCCGCAACTCGTGGCGGAGAGCATCCGCCGTACCACGGGCAAGGCGCCGATGATCGTGCCGAACGCCGGTGGTTCCCTGCCGAATGACAGCTTCGCGGTGACGCTGGGCCTGCCCACCATCTACATCCCGCATTCCTATAGCGGCTGCTCGCAGCACGCGCCGAACGAGCACGCGCTCTACCCGCTGGTGCGTGAGGGCCTGGAGATCGCCGCCGGCGTCTTCTGGGATCTGGGCGAGATGCCCTGGCCCGGCCGGTAAGCCCGCCCATGCATCCGGGGGCCTTCCGGATGCCGCCGGCCGGCTGGACGGCATCTTCTTCCAGGCCACGGCCGCGGCAAACTGCCGTGTCCTGATCGCGAGGCCCTGGGAGGCAGAGCCTCCCAGGGCGCAGCGGGCCGTGCCCTTACCTGGCGGGCCGAATGGTATCGACGAAGGTGAAGGAATCGGCGCGCGGCGTCAGCGTCAGATCGCGGCGCAGGCCCCAGATCGCCTTGGTGAAATAGACCGGCACCACGGGCGCGTCGCCGATGGCGAGGTGCGTCGCCTCGCGCACCAGCGCGGCACGCTTCGTCTCGTCCGGTTCGACCATGGCGGATTCGATCAGGCCATCCAGCTTCGGGTTCGAGTAGCCGGTATAGTTGTTGCCGCCGCGCCCGCGGTCGCGGTCCATGGTCTGCACCAGCGAGTTCAGCGCCGAGGTGGCCAGTCCGTTCGGGGAGCCATAGCCCAGCATGAAGGCCGCCACGTCGGGCCGCCCATCCGCCCCGGCCGAGCGCCGGCGAAACAGGATGGAGATCGGCACGGTCTCCACCCGCGTCTGGATGCCGACGGCGCCCAGCATCTGCCCGAGCGCCTGGCAGACCCGCGCGTCGCCGGGGTAGCGGTCGTTGGAACAGGCCAGAGTGATGTTGAAGCCCTTGGGATAGCCCGCCTCGGCCAGCAGGGCACGGGCCCGCGCCGGATCATAGGGCAATGGCTGCAACGAGGGATCATGGTTGTCGAGGCCGGGCGCCATGAACTGGCCCGCCGGCTCCGCCGCGCCCTCCATGGCGCGCTCGGCGATGGCGGCGCGGTTGATGGCGTGGCTCAGCGCGTGCCGCACCCGCACGTCCTGGAACGGGTTCTTCGGCAGCGGCTTGCCGTCGACATCCGTGACATAGGGCGACTGCTCTCGCCCCATCTCCAGCTGCAGGTAGAGCATCATGATGGCGGTGGTGGAGAGCAGCTGCGCGTTGCTCGACGTCTCGATGCGCTGCGTCAGGCCCGGCGGTACGGCGTCGATCACGTCGAGATCGCCGGCCAGCAGCGCGGCGACGCGGGCGCTGTCGTTCGGCACGAAGCGGAAATCCACCTTCTCCCAGTGCGGCTTCGCGCCCCAGTAATCCGGATTGCGTGTCAGCGTCACGCCCTGGCCGGGCGTCCACGCGCTCCAGCGATAGGGGCCGGTGCCGATCGCCGCCTTGCCGCGGAAATCCTCCGGCGTGGCGTCCTTGGTGGCGCGGGCGGAGACGATGCCGAAGGTGGCGACGCTGAAGGGCAGTTGTGGCGAGGGGGCGCGCGTGCGCAGGATGACGGTGCGCGGCCCTTCCGCCTCCACCGAGACGATCTCGCGGATGTCGGACTTGTAGGTCTGCGGCAACTCGGTCGCCATGTTGCGGGCGATGGTCGCCGCGACATCCTCCGGCGTCAGTGGTGAGCCGTCATGGAACTTGACGCCCTCACGCAGCGTGAACTCCCAGGTCGTGGGGTCGCGCATGCGCCAGGCCACCGCCAGACCCGCCACCGGCTTCAGCGTCGCGTCCTGCAGCAGCAGCGGCTCGTAGATCTGCAACGTGATGTTGCGGTTGGGCGAGTAGGAACTGGCGGGGTCGGCAGTGTCGAGCGCAGCGCGCACGCCGACCCGGAGGTCCTGCGCCTGGGCGGCACCATAGCCTGCCAGGCCGGGGGTGAGTGCGGCGATGGCGACGGCCATCGCGCGGAAGAGCGTCCGTTCCATGCGCGAAAGACAATCATGCGCTCCCCACCGCCACAAGCCGAGGTGCCGGCAGAAAGCTTCATCATAACCATGAAGCAATAAATTCGCCATCTTCAGGGCGAAAGCTGCCGAGCATGTCAGCGTCAGGCAAAGAGCGGCAGCTCCCAGCAGGAGTGCTCGCCCCAGCGATCGGTGCGCGACAGACCTGTTGAGAGATCCTCGTCAGTCCAGGTATCGGTGCATAGGCCCAGCCGATGGAGGGGCCGGTCAGGGTCAGGCCGCACCCAGGCGCTGTCGGGCAGTCAACCGGCGCCGTCCCCGAGCGTTTTGTGAGCATGCAACGTCAGACGGAGCACACCGGGAAGAGCTCTGGCACCCGCCGCGCGATCCTCGCGGTCGGCATACTGCTCTGCATCGGCTTATCGGTTGTCGGCGCGTATCTGCTGGGCTGGTTGGATCGTCTCGGCATAGTGGGCTGAGCGGCACGACGCCTGGTAAGCAGGGGGGCAGGCGGGCCCACATGGCGCAGGCCTTGCTCGCGCTTATCCTGCCGCATGCGTGTCTTCCGCCGGCTGCTTGCGCTCGCGGGAGGAGACTAGCGGAAATCCCGGCTGGCCGGCATCCGCACGGCCGGCCGCGCCGAACCCCGATCTGGCCGCCGCACTTCATCCGCCCGCACGGGCCCAGCGTCGCCCCAGGCGGTGGCGTCCTCGGCCTGAATCAGCCGGTCCAGCAGGTCGGTCCGATCAACCAACCGGCGCGCGATGACATGGATGACCGGCACCTCGACCCGCTCGGCCTGCCGCTCGATCCGCCCTTCGACCAGCATCAGCCGTGCGCCGAGCAGCGCGGCGCGGTCGCGCGCGGCGAGATCCGCCCAGACCACCAGGTTGGCCTGGCCGTGCTCGTCCTCCAGCGTGACGAAGATGATGCCCTTGGCCGTGCCCGGCCGCTGCCGCATCAGTACCAGCCCCGCCAGCGTCACGCAGCTTCCCGGTGGCGACCCGGTCAGCGCGCGCGTGTCCTGGCAGCCCAGGGCCTGCAGTCGCGGCCGCAGCAGGGCCAGGGGATGCCGCCCCAGCGTCAGCCCGAGCGCGGTGTAGTCCATCACCACGGACTGCCCCTCCGTCTCCTCGGGGAGCGCGGGTGCCGGCTCCCGGATCAGCGGCGGCTCGCCGACTGCGGCGGTCTCGGCGGCGAGACGGAGCAGCGGCGGTGGATCACTCTCCACTGCCTGGGCGGCCCAGAGTGCCGCGCGGCGGGCGCTGCCCATGCTGGCGAAGCCATTCGCCCGGGCGAGCGCCTCCATCGCCTTGCGGCCCAGCGCGGCGCGCCGCGCCACCTCCTCTGGCGTGGCAAAGGGCGCGCCATTGCCGGCCCGCCGCACCTCGACCAGACGCTGGCCGTCGGCGGCGGCGAGGCCGGCGGCCATGCGCAGCCCGAGGCGGAGCGCATAGCCCTCGGCGCTCCGCGGCTCCCGCTCCAGCGAGCAATCCCAGTCGCTGGCGTTCACATCCAGTGGCCGCAC
>Ga0180221_1002588_pt1 | contig 10370 bp, 12 predicted proteins | sample eDN5th37CKraftMG_FD_151339 | JGI IMG/M metagenome (GOLD analysis project Ga0180221, IMG submission 151339) | Enriched Miracle-Growth compost microbial communities from Emeryville, California, USA - eDNA 5th pass 37_C Kraft MG (version 2) (version 2) ...
CACCGCGCGGCTCGAAGCGATCGAGCGCGGCGAGCAGACCGTCGTCGGCGTCAACCGCTTCACCGAGAGCGAGCCCTCGCCGCTCACCGGCGGCGTCGAGGCGATCCTCACCGTGCCGGAAGAGGCAGCCCGCGACCAGATCGCGCGGCTTGCCGCCTGGCGCGCTTCGCGCGACGCCGACGCAGTGGAGACGGCGCTCGCCGCGCTCAAACGCGCGGCGCGCGAGGGCACCAACATCATGCCGGCGTCGATCGCCTGCGCCAAGGCCGGGGTCACCACCGGCGAATGGGGCTGGACGCTGCGCGACGCCTTCGGCGAATACCGCGCGCCGACCGGCGTCGGCGCCGCGATGCGCAACGACGTCGCCGGCCTCGACGAAATCCGCGCCGACGTCGAGCGCGTGTCGCGCAAGCTCGGCCGGCGCGTCACCTTCCTGGTCGGCAAGCCGGGACTCGACGGCCATTCCAACGGCGCCGAGCAGATCGCGGTGCGCGCCCGCGATGCCGGCATGCAGGTGATCTATGACGGCATCCGCCTGACGCCGGAGGACATCGTCGCCGCCGCGCGCACCCGCAAAGCGCATGTCATCGGCCTGTCGGTGCTCTCGGGCAGCCACCTGCCGCTGGTCCGGGACGTGGTGACGCGGCTCAAGGCGGCGGGCCTTGCCGACATTCCGGTCATAGTCGGCGGCATCATCCCGCCGGAGGATGCGGCGGAATTGGAGAAGGCCGGCATCGCCGCCGTCTACACGCCGAAGGATTTCGAACTGAACCGCATCATGTTCGACGTCGTGGCGATCGTCGAGCGCGCCAACGGCATGACCAATACATAAGCCGAACCCGAGCGGGCATTATTGGCGCGAGATCGCCGCCAGCGCCTCGGTGAGTTTCGCCGGACTGACCGGCTTGCCGAAATAGGCGTCCATGCCGGCGACGCGCGCCGCCGCTTCCTCGCGCGCGCCGGTGCGCCCGGAAATGCCGATCACCGGCACCTTAGCGGCGGCGCCGGCGAGCGCGCGGATGCGGCGCGTCGCCTCGATGCCGTCGATGCCGGGCAGCGTCACATCCATCAGCACCGCGTCGTAATCGGCGCGCGTCACGGCCTTAACCGCCGCCTCGCCGGTCTCGACGAAATCGACCTTGTGGCCAAGCTCGACAAGGATCGTATTGAGCACGACGCGGCCATAAGGGTTGTCCTCCGCGCACAGCAGCGTCAGCGACCGCGCCGCCGCGGCGCGCGCGATGGCGCGGGCGTCCGGCCGGATATCGGCGCGCGTTACCGGCACGCTCAGGCGGAACGTGCTGCCCTTGCCCGGCGTGCTCTCCACCGTCAGGCGCCCGCCCATCGCCTTGGCGAGGCGCCGCACGAACACCAGCCCGAGCCCGGCCCCGCCGAAGCGGCGCGCCACCGTCTCGCTCGCCTGCGCGAAGGGCCGGAACAGGCGCCGGATCTCGGTCGGCGACAGGCCGATGCCGGTATCGCTGAAGGTGAAGGTCAGCCCCACCCGCTCGCGCGGCGCGGCTTCCGTCATGTCGGCGGAGACGGTCATGGCGACCGTACCCCGGCCGGTGAACTTGATGGCGTTGTCGGCAAGATTTTCGAGCGCGGCGCGCAGCCGCAGCGGATCGCCGGTCACCATCGCCGGCAGATCGCGCGCGATGCGGATATCGGCCTTGACGCCCTTCGCCTGCGCCCGCGCCACCAGCGCGCGGCCGACCGCCTCGGCGAGCGGGCGCAGCGGAAAGGTCTCCCGCGCCAGCACCAGACCGGCCGCATCGGCTCTGGCGGCATCGACGATCAGCGTCGTCAGCGCCGCCAGATGGTCGGCGCCGCTCTTGATGGCGTTCGCCCATTGCCGCTCGCGCTCGCCGATGTCGGAACTGGCGAGCAATTCCGCCAGCGCCAGGATGCCGGTCAGCGGCGTGCGCAGATCGTGCGCGACGCCGGCCAGCGACGCCTCGATGGCGGCGGTAGCGGACTTGGATACGGGTTTGCGCGCCGGTTTGCGCGCGGATTTGGTTGCCGGCTTGGTTGCCGGCTTGCGCGGCAATTTGCGCGCCGATGCCGCCCCGCCGCCGGTCTTTGTGGCTCTGCGCTTCGCCATCGGACGATCTGCCCCCAAATGGTACCATGGCATGGAACCCGGTGCCGGGCGAGGCATCCGCGGCCGGTGTGAACAGTTCAGAATCCGATTCGGGCGCGGATATCGACGGGCGTCGCGCCTGCCGCGCGCAGTTCACGCAGCGCCGTCGCCTGGGTCGATTTCGACAGCTTGCGCCCTTCCCCGTCGAGGATCAGCCGGTGATGGCGATAGACCGGCGCCGGCAGGCCGAGCAGCGTCTGCAACAGCCGATGCACCGCCGTCGATGGGTAGAGGTCGACACCACGCACCACATGCGTGACGCCCTGCGCCGCGTCATCGACGACCACGGCGAGATGATAGCTCGCCGGCGTGTCCTTGCGCGCCAGCACCACGTCGCCCCACGCGGCCGGATCGGCCACGACCTCACTGCCATCCTCTTGCCACGTCACGCGGCCGGTCCGCGCCAGCGCCGCCACCATGTCGAGCCGCAGCGCATGCGGCTCGCCCGCCGCGATTCGTCGTGCGCGGACCGCCGGCGGCAGCGCGCGGTCCTCGCCCGGATAGAGCGGCGCGCCGTCCGGGTCGCGCGGCCAGCGGGCACCGCCGCTCTCGCGCTCGGCCACCATCCGCGCGATGTCGGCGCGGCTGTCGAAGCTCGGATAGATCAACCCCATCCGGTCGAGCCGGGAAAGCGCCGCGCGATAGGCGTCATGCTGCTCCGATTGCCGGCGTACTTCTCCGTCGAAGCGCAGACCGAGCCAGCGCAGGTCTTCGTAGATCGCCGTCTCGAATTCCGGCCGGCAGCGCGCCGCGTCGATATCCTCGATGCGCAGCAGCAGCCGGCCGCCGGCGGCCTTGGCGGCCCGCGCATTCGTCAGCGCCGAGAAAGCGTGGCCGAGGTGCAGATAGCCGTTCGGCGACGGCGCAAATCGAAAGACCGGCATCTGATCCACACCGCAACCGGGTTGTTCTTAGTTCCTGTGTGCGTAGGATCGATTGACGGCGCAATCCCGGCGATGACAAGCGGAAAATGGCGAGCCCTTCCCTTCCGACGCAGCACTACCTGCATTCCCAGGACGATTTGCAGCACGGCCTCGCCTGCCTGCTGGCCGCCGATCCGCGCCTGACGCCGCTGGCGGCCGCCGCCGGCGCTTTCGATCTGCGGCGGCGCGAGGCCGGGTTCGCCGGGCTGTGCGCCATCGTCATGGCGCAGCAATTGTCGACGGCGAGCGCCGCCGCGATCTGGGGACGCTTCGCCGCCGCCTTCGACCCGTTCCATCCCGACGCGGTGCGCCGCGCCCGCGCCGACCGGCTGGCGCGGCTCGGCCTGTCGACGCCGAAGATCAAAACGGTGAAGGCGCTCGGCCACGCCGTCGCACGCGGCGAGATCGACCTTGCCGCGCTCGGCGACATGCCCGCCGACGAAGCGCATGCGGCGCTGGTGCGGCTGCACGGCATCGGGCCGTGGACCGCCGACATCTATCTCCTGTTCTGTCTCGGACATGCCGACGCCTGGCCGGCCGGCGACCTCGCCTTGCAGGAGGCGGCGCGCATCGGCCTCAAGCTGCGCCAGCGCCCCGACGTGAAGGCGATCACCCGCATCGCCGAAGCCTGGCGCCCGTGGCGCGGTGTCGCCGCGCATCTGCTGTGGGCTTACTATAAAGCGGTGAAGCAGCGCGACGGCGTGCTGGCCGGCACCGGCGCCACCAAAACCAAACGCAAGCGAACGCAACAGGAGTGACGACGCATGGCTACGACACTGGATGGACCCCGCCTCGCGGCCGCATCCGGCAAGGCCCGGCAGCTCGTCGTCTTCCTGCACGGCTACGGCGCCGACGGCAACGACCTGATCGATATCGGCCGCGCCTGGCAGCCGCTGTTGCCGGATGCCGCCTTCGTCTCGCCGCACGCGCCGCATCCCTGCGGCCAGTCGCCGATGGGGCGCGAATGGTTCCCGCTCACCTTCCGCGATCCGAACGAGCGCTGGGCCGGCGTCACCATGGCGGCGCCGGGGCTTAATGCGTTTCTCGACGCCGAACTGCAACGCCACGCGCTGCCGCCCTCGGCGCTGGCTTTGGTCGGCTTCTCGCAGGGCACGATGATGTCGCTGCATGTCGGGCTGCGCCGCGCCGTCGCCCCGGCGGCGATCGTCGGCTATTCCGGCATGCTGGTGACGCCGCCCGACCTCGCCGATCCCGACGCATTCGCCGCACAGATCACGGCGCGCCCGCCGGTGCTGCTCGTCCACGGCGACAGCGACGAACTCATCCCCGTGCAAGCGGTGTTGATGGCGGCGCAGGGGCTCGGCGCGCTCGACGTACCGGTCGAATGGCATATCTCGCCGGGCGTCGGCCACGGCATCGACCAGGAAGGGCTGCGCCACGGTGGCGAATTCCTGGCGCGGCGGTTTCGATAGCGCACATCGATGAAAGGCGCTCCCGGCGGAGCGCCTCTTTCGTCGTCATGGGGTGACCGTGATCCGCCCCGTCATCTGCGGATGATAGCGGCAGAAGTAATCGAAGGTGCCGGCCTTGGTCAGCACCAGCCGGCCGGTCTTGTTCGGCAGGACGTTGAGGTTGAAGTCCTTGTTGCGCGCCGTCGCGGTGTGAGCGACGAAATCGCCGTTCACCCATTCGAGCGTGTCGCCGACATGCGCGCTCACCTCGGCCGGCGCGAACGCGACCTTTTCCATCCTGATCTGGATGATGTTGGCGGCCTGCGCCGCCACCACCGACCAGACGGCGAGGCCCGCCACCGCGCCGATCAGGAACGAGCGCGCCGTGAGCGCCGGCAAGGAGACGGTCTCCCGCATCGCCTTCTCCCGGCCGATCATTTCAGATCGGCGGAGACATGCTCCGCATGCTGCTGATGCCCTTCGAACAGCTTCAGGCCGGTTTCGAGCAGGGCTTTCAGCTCGGCATTGCTTGCCGAGGGGATCAGCGTCGATTGCAGCGCGCCGTTCACCGTCTTGTGGAAGGCGACCTCGTTCTTCGCATAAGCCCTGTCGAAGGCAGCGCCTTTGAGCTTCGACAGCGTCGCCGTCTCGGCTGCCGCCTGCTTCGCCAGCGCCTTGCTGGTGTCGTTGTCCTGCGGCGTGACCTTGAGCTTCTTCAACAGCGCCAGCGCCTTGTCGTTCACCGCAGTATGGTCGTCGACCATGTTCTGGGCGAAGGCGCGGACCTCCTTGTTCTTCGACTTCTTCAGCGCCAGCTTGCCCGCCTTCACGTCGATGACGCCGGCCGTATAAGCGATATGGGCGATCTGCGCATCGTTGAGCTTGGCGTTCTGCGCGTTCGCGTTCGGCACAAACACGACGATCGACGCCAGCAACGCCGCGGCGCACGCGCCGCTCCATAGTTTCAACATCTCAGTCTCTCCTCACCGGCGGCCCCGACGGCCGCTGCTACCGAGACTTGGATGGAGGAGGCGCGCCAAGGTTCCCGAGAACGGAGAGAAAGCTTTATTGTCCCGCGCGCAGCCGCGCGATCACCGCATCCGCCATGCGGTCGCAGCGCGCGCCGTTGAACGGAAACGTATCCGCCAGCACCGGGCCGACCTGCTGTTCGAGATCCTTGCGCAGCATGTCGCGGGCGCGATAGAGCCGCGTCTTCACCGTCTCCGGCCGCAAGCCGAACAGCTCGGCGGTTTCCTCGGTGCTCATCTCCTCGATCACGCGGGCGATCAGCACCACGCGGAAGGCATCCGGCAGCGCATCGATGGCGCGTTCGAGCAGGTGGCGGATTTCGTGTTGGGCCATGGCGCGTTCCGGGTCCGGTTGCGTCGCGATCACGGGAAACTGAACGATGCGGCCCTCGGCCTCCGCTTCCGTCTCCTCCGTCCACGGCACCAGCGGACGCCGTGCGCGCAGGCGACCGAGCGCCTCGTTGAGCACGATACGGGTGAGCCAGGTGGCAAAACGCGCCTCGCCGCGAAAATCGGACAGATGCGTGAAGGCGCGGACATAAGCCTCCTGCACCGCGTCTTCCGCCTCGCCGTCATCCTTGAGGATGCCGCGGGCGAGCCGGAACAGCCGCTGATTGTTGCGCTTGATGACCGCACGCAACGCGGCTTCGTCGCCGCGGCGCATCCGGGCGACAAGCTCGAACTCGGCCAATTCATCGAGGGCGGCGTGAAGGGCTGGCATCGCATATGATCCTTGAACTGACAGAGCTTGGATGCAGCCCAGGGCGAAAGGTTCCCGAGACGGTGCCCCTCGCCGGATACCGGCGGCCGGGCGCCGGCGAGGTTAGCACCGGCCCGGGCGGCGGAGCCCTCGAACGATCTTCACATCCGCGTCATGGCGGCAGTAAACTATGCGCGGAATCGGTCGATGACCGGCCGGCCCATCTTCATGATCCGATTGAAATGGGGTCCGATTGAACGCCCACGTTTCGACCAGCGGCTTTCCCGCTCTCGTTCTCAACGCCGACTTTCGTCCGTTGAGTTATTACCCGCTCTCGCTGTGGTCGTGGCAGGACACGATCAAGGCGGTGTTCCTCGAGCGCGTCAATATCGTCGCCGAATACGAGGCCGCCGTTCACAGCCCGAGCTTCGAGATGAAGCTGCCGAGCGTCGTTTCGCTGAAGACTTACGTCAAGCCGACGACCTATCCGGCCTTCACCCGTTTCAACGTGTTTCTGCGTGACCGGTTCTCCTGCCAGTATTGCGGCGCGACCGAAGACCTGACTTTCGACCACCTCGTCCCGCGCTCGCGCGGCGGCGCCACCACCTGGCAGAACGTCGTCGCCGCCTGCTCGCCCTGCAATCTGCGCAAGGGCAGCAAGACCGTGGACGAGGCGAAGATGTGGCCCTCGCAACACCCTTTTCAGCCGACGGTGCATCACCTGCACCGCAACGGCCGCCGCTTCCCGCCGAATTACCTGCACGAGAGCTGGCTCGATTATCTCTACTGGGACAGCGAGTTGGAACCCTGAACCGGCGCGGCCGGTTTTCCGCGATATCGCCGTGCTGCCCTTGATAAGCCGCTTTCGTCGCCTATCTATTCTTCAGCAGCGCCGTTGAGCCGCCACAGCCCGGATGCGTCCGGGTTGGGCTCCGGCGATGAGGCCGGTACGTCCGGCCTGAGAACGGCCACGAGATGGGCGCGGTGACGGCGGATGTACCCGCACCAGCCAAATCGGTGGCCGTGATCGTTTCTGGACCGCGATTTCGATCGCGGTCCAGTCTCCCCCATCCTCAGTCCTTTATTCCCGGTGCCGCGGTCGCGCACCGTATCCCCCGCGCCGACGATGATCGGGCGCCGGGTCGGTGTCGGCCGATCAGCGGCTGCCGCCGCCGGGCACGCTGCCGCTCTGCTGGCGTTGCAGGTGCGGCGGCAGATTATTGCCCTTCTGCTTGTTCTTGTCGGCCTTCGGCTTCTTCTTTTCCTTGTTGGAGCGCTGCTCTTTGGCTGCCATGACCATCCTCCGCTGGCATTAACGTCGCAATGGCGAACGTCGCAATGATGCGTGTACCGGCACGCACGCGAAGCCTATCCGATTTGCAGACCGGCTTGTAGTCGCACGCGCCGGCTTGCGCACGCGACCTGCGGTCGCTGCGGCCTGCATGGTTATCGTGCGCGGGCGGCCAATACGTCGCGCAGCCCGGCGAGCGCCAGCGCCGCCAGCGCCAGCGAGATCAGCACGTTGTAGCCGGCAAGCGACAGCCCGAGAAACCGCCACGGCGCCTCGTCGCAGCGCACGACGCGGGTGACCTGCAACTGCTCGATCAGCCCGCCGCCACCACCAAGCGGCGCCAGCGTGCCGGAGCAGTCGGCGGGACCGGCCCACCAGTGCCACTCGACCCCGGCGTGATAGGCGCCGAGCCCGGCGTTCCACAGCATGCCGGCGGCGAGCGCGGCAAAGCCGACGATCAGCGTCCGCCGGCGCACGCCCGGCCCCTCGCCGTCGGCGGCGCCGAGCCCGAGCCCCAGCCAGACGAGCACCGCAAGCGGCACCGCGAAATAATAGGCATAGCGCTGCTCCAGGCAGAGCGGGCACGGCGGATAGCCGAAACCGTACTGGAAGATCCACGCGCCGATCAGCGTTGCCGCGGCGCCCGCCGCCACCAGCAGCGCCGCGAGCGGCGCGGACAGGGCGAACGGCACGCCGGCGCGCGAGGCAAAAACCATGAAGAACGTCCCGGCTTCTCTGTTGACCCCCGGCAATGCGCCACTATGATCCGCGCCGGTCAAGCCCCTGTGGCGGAATTGGTAGACGCGCCTGACTCAAAATCAGGTGTAGCAATACGTGCTGGTTCGAGTCCGGCCAGGGGCACCATTTCCGCGATCCGCATCTGCGCGGCATCGCGGGCGTCGTCCAGGCTCCTGCCGAAGCGGGCTGTTCTGGTGCCGCATCGCAGCAAACGCGCCCGGCGGCCGTTCCAAATAACGCCACTTTCCGGGCTGTAGACTGCAACGTTTCGCCGTGTCGAGACTTATCTCGCAAGGCCGGGGCTCCCGCCTACGACCGCTGTTCTTGCGGCCGCCACATCAATCGAGGAGGAATTCTTGATGTCGTTTCGCCTGATCGCTTCCGCTACCGCATTCGGCGCCGCTCTCCTGCTGGCATCATCGCTCGGCCTGCCCTCGCAGGCTCAGGCGGCGGTCGCAGGCGCGCACAATCCGGCGCTCGGCCAGACGGCATCCACGAACCTGATCGAGCCGGTGCAGTATCGCTACGACCGCTATGACCGTCGTTACGATCGCCGCCATTATCGCCCGCACCGCCGCTGCTGGACCGAGCGCCAGCGGGTGCGCACGCCGCGCGGTCATTACGTCTGGCGGACGGTGCGGCGCTGCCGCTAACGATCAATCAATCGAGAGACGGCAACAGCGGCCCCACGGCCGCTGTTGTTTTTTCAGGCGCGCTGAGCCGCCGGTGCGGCATCTACCGGCGCGAAGGCGCGCTCCATCTCGCGGCGGAATCGGACCGCCGGATCGGCGGTGTCGACCGCAACGTCGTCCCACGCCACTGCCTCGCCTTCGGCGATCGGACGCTTGAGCGTAACGTGATGGGCGAGCCCGAGCGGCAGCAAACCGTCGCGCAGCGAAATCTCGGCCGGCGTCTGGCGACCCCAGACGCAGAAGCCGCCCTCGCCGTCGAGCACCTCGCCGGCCTTCAGCGGGCGCTTCGCCGTTGCCACCACGTCGGAGCGAAAGCCGGTAGGCGTGCCGGTCGGCTCGCGGCGCAGCGCCGCCGACGCCACCGAAATCCCGAGTTCAAGCCCGATCATGTGGATCGGCCGGTAGAGCGCCGCGTAATGCCCGCTCTTGTCGGGCAGCATCGCATATTCGCCGAAGCAGCGGCGCGCATAATCGGTCTCGCCCTCGATCACCACATAGGTGCCGAGCGCCAGATGATGCGGCACGTCGCGGCCATCACGGTAAACCGATGACGTCACCTCGGTGACGCCGCTCGCCTCCAGCACGCCGCCGTCGCGGCGCGGCTTGCAGACATCGGCCAGTTCGAAGCGCGAGGCCGGCGGGAACGACAGGCCGCCGCTCTGCGGCAGCAAGCCCGTCGCATTGCAGACCGCGGTCATCTCGATGCCGGACTTGGTGCCGTCGACGAAGCTGTTGAACATCTTCGGATTGATCGACGCGCGATCGGCAATCTTCAGATACTTGTCGAGGATGTCCCACACCGTGTCCGGGTTGGAGCGGTGATAATGCGGCTCGTAGCGCGTGCCCTTGCCGGCGGCGACCACCTTAAAGCCGCAGGCGCGCGCCCAATCGACGTGCTCGCAAATCAGCGCCGGCTGGTCGCCCCAGGCGAGGCTGTAGACGACGCCCGCCGCCTGCGCCCGGCGCGCCAGCAGCGGGCCGGCGAGCGCATCGGCCTCGACATTGACCATGACGATATGCTTGCCGTGCGCGATCGCCGCAAGCGCATGCGCGATGCCGGCGGCCGGCACGCCGGTCGCCTCGATCACCACCTCGATATCGGGATTGGCGATCAGCGCCATGGCGTCGTCGGTGACGTGGGTGGTGCGCGCCCGCAGCGCCTCGTCGAGCGAGGCGGCGGCATATTGCGGTGCCGGCCAGCCCGCCGTGTCGAGTTGGCGACGCGCCCGCGCGACATCAAGGTCGGCGACGCCGGCAAGATGCAGGCCGCGGGTCAGCCGCGCCTGGCTCATGAACATGGTGCCGAACTTGCCGGCGCCGATCAGCGCCGCCGTCACCGGCCGGCCGGCCGCCTCGCGCGCGAGGAGCATGCGATGCAGATTCATGATGGGCGCTCACGGTTCGTGACCGCCAACCGAACCACAGCGCGGCGGGGCCGGCAAG
>Ga0180221_1002589_pt1 | contig 10367 bp, 6 predicted proteins | sample eDN5th37CKraftMG_FD_151339 | JGI IMG/M metagenome (GOLD analysis project Ga0180221, IMG submission 151339) | Enriched Miracle-Growth compost microbial communities from Emeryville, California, USA - eDNA 5th pass 37_C Kraft MG (version 2) (version 2) ...
CAGCTTGCCCGGATAGGAATTGATGTCGCCGATCGCGAAGATGCCCGGCACCGAGGTCTCGTAAGCCGAGGTCTCGACCGGGATCAGGTTCTCGTCGAGATGGATGCCCCAGTCGGCGATCGGGCCGAGCTTCATGGTGAGGCCGAAGAACGGCAGCATCGCCTCGCATTCGATGCGCTTTTCCTCGCCCTTGTCGGTCTTGACCCTGACCGCGCGCAATTCGCCGTTCTCGCCTTCGAGGCCGGTGGTCTGCCCGACCACGAAGTCGATCTTTCCTTCCTCGGCCAGCGCCTTCATCTTGTTGACGCTGTCGGGCGCGGCGCGGAAGTCCGGCCGGCGATGCAGCAGCGTCAATTTGCCCGCGATCGGCGCGAGGTTGAGCGTCCAGTCGAGCGCGCTGTCGCCGCCGCCGGCGATCAGGATCTTCTTGCCGCGGAAGGTCTCCATCTTGCGCACGGCATAGTGCAGCGACTTCGCCTCGTAGGCCTCGATGCCGGCGATCGGCGGGCGCTTGGGCTGGAACGAGCCGCCGCCGGCCGCGATCACGATCACCTTGGCCTCGAACACCAGGCCGCCGCTGCTCGTGACGCGGAACAGCGGGTCGCCGATCTTCTCGATCTGCTCGACCATCTCGTTGAGATGGAACTGCGGGCCGAACGGCCTGATCTGCTCCATCAGCCCGTCGACCAGACCCTGCGCCGAGATCGCCGGGAAGCCCGGAATGTCGTAGATCGGCTTTTCGGGATAGAGCTCGGCGCACTGGCCGCCGACCTTGTCGAGGATGTCGACGAGGTGCGCCTTGATGTCGAGGAGCCCGAGCTCGAACACCGCGAACAGGCCGACCGGCCCGGCTCCGATAATCAATGCGTCGGTCTTGATCGTGTCGCTCATCCCGCGTCCCGCTGCTCGCGCCCTGTGTCGCGCGCTTTGTGTCATTTCACGGGGCGGTTGCGCAAGCGCTCCGCGCCGCGAAACGGCGCGGCAGAACTATTGTGCAGGACAGGCAGCCGGCGGGCCTTGCTCAGGCTTGTTCAGGCCTGGCGCTCCGGCGTCGTCACCACCAGGCCGTCGAGCGCGTCGGACACCCTGATCTGGCACGACAGCCGCGAATTCTCCCGCACGTCGTAGCCGAAATCGAGCATATCCTCTTCCATCGGCGACGGCGCGCCGACCGCCTCGCGCCAGGCCGCGTCGATATAGACGTGGCAGGTCGCGCAGGCGCAGGCGCCGCCGCATTCGGCCTCGATGCCCGGGATATTGTTCCGGATCGCGGTCTCCATCACGGTCGCGCCGTTGTCGGCGTCGACGGTGCGGGCGGTGCCGCCGTGGTCGATGAAGGTGATTTTCGGCATCGGGCTCGGGTGCTGGCGTCGGGACGGCGGATGGAAAAGTCGCGCCCGATATAACGGCTCGGGCCGCGGCGCGCCAGCCGGAATGGAACGCCTCAAAAGACCGCACCGGACAGCGCCGGACAGCGCCCTGAAACGACAAAGGCCGGGCGCTGGCCCGGCCGTCGTATTTGCGTTGCGCAGCCTCTCGCGCGACGCGACCCGAAACCTAGTGAGTCCGCAGCATCTCGGCGATCAGCGCGCGGGTGGCGCCGATCTCGACGCCGAGGCGCTCGATCGCGGCGCGGAATTCGGCGAGCGTGCCGTCGGCGAGCTCCACCGCCTCCGCGGCCCGCGCCACGTTCCAGGCGCCGACGCCCCTGGCGGAGCCCTTCAGCGTATGGGCGAGCGTCGACACCGCGGCGGGCGGCAGCGCGCGCATCCGCTCGAGCAGCAGCTCGGACTGGCGGTCGAACAGCGACAGGATCTCGCGCTCCAGCGCGGCGTCCCCGAGGGTCATCTGGGTGAGATGGGCGCGGTCGATCAGGGCGCCGGAGGAGTCCGGCGCGGTGGTCGCGGCAACCGCCGAAGCGGCGACGGCGTAGGTCATTCAGGTCCTCCCCAAAGGCTCGTCTTTTGGTAGTCGCGTTTTCAAGCGAACCGGTATCCACTTCGCTCGAAAACGCCCCGAAGGCGGCCCGTTGTCGGGGCCGACTATGGCCGAACGGGGGAAAAAGCCCGGTAAACATCGGGCATTTGATGAAACTTCGGTAACGAAAACCGCCTTGATGGTTATCGCCCGCTCAACCTCAGGACCCGCACGACAGCGCATGGTTAACAAAACCCTAACAGGCCGCCGAACCTGTTAACGATGATTAAAAATGTCCTTACCGGCTCGGTTTTCTTCGAAATGCCAAGCGGATAGGATCGGGGGCCGGCAGAGGTGCGCCCTTTTGCGCCGTCCGCCGGCATCCTGGGGATACGCGAGGCACACCCCGTTCACGCCGCGGCCCGGACGCCGACCGTCCCGGGCTGCTGTCACTGTCCGGCGTAATGACAAGGCGAGACCTGATGGCGAACAATCCGCAGAAATCCAAAGATGCGACCCAGGATGCCCTCGCGGCAATCGACGAGGCGTTGAACATCCGCGAAGGCGATCGCATCGCGCCGCTCGAGGCCGGCCGCCGCCCGGTCGCGCCCGCCGGCACGGACCTGTTCGGCGAACCGGTCGCCGCGCCGCGCGCCGAGGACGCCCTGCTGCGCCGCCCGGCCAATGACGACCGCGCCGCCATCGGCAAGATCGTGCAGTCGCTGCAGCGCCGGCCGTCGCGCCTGCCCTGGGTGATCGCGACGCTGTTCACGCTCGCCTGGCTCGGCGGCGCCGGCGCGCTCGGGCTGCTCTATCGCGCCGAGCTCGGCGTGCTGTTCGGCCATCCCGACATGCGCATCCCGGCGATGATCGCGCTCGGCGCGGCCGCCGTCGTGCCCGTCATCTTCTTTTTCGTCGTCGCGCAGGTGATCCGCCGCACCCAGGACCTGCGACTTGCGACCCAGACCATCGCCGAAGTCGCCATGCGCTTTGCCGAGCCGGAAATCGCCGCCCGCGACAGCGTCGTCAGCGTCGGCCAGGCGATCCGCCGCGAGGTCGCGGCGATGGGCGACGGCGTCGAGCGCGCGCTCGCCCGCGCCGCCGAGCTCGAGGCGCTGGTCCACAACGAGGTCTCCGCGCTGGAGCGCGCCTATAACGACAACGAGGTGCGCATCCGCGACCTTTTGACCGAGCTCGCCAACCAGCGCGACACGCTGGTCGATCAGGCCGAGACGGTGCGCAACGCCATCGCCAGCGTGCATCTCGACCTCAGCCACGACATCACCTCGGTCGGCGACATCGTCGCCGAGCGCGTCAACGAGGTGGCGCAGCGCATCACCCGCACGCTGACCGAGAAGGGCGAGCACATCACGCTGGCGCTCGGCCATGCCGGCGACTCGATGATCGACGCGCTCGGCGAGCGCGGCTCCACCCTGCTGCAGCGCCTCGAGACGACGAGCGATTCCGCGACCACCGCCATCGCCTCGGCGAGCGAGCGGCTGTCGTCGAGCCTCTCCTTCAAGACCGAGAACATCCACGACGAATTCGCCGAACTGTCCGCCCGCCTGCAGCAGATGATGTCGACCCGGCTCGACCAGGTGGCGCAGAGCTTCTCGCAGCGCTCGACCGGCGTCATCGAGCAGATGGAGAGCCGCTCCCGCCAGATCACCGAGAGCATGGTGGAAACCTCGAGCCGCCTCGCCGATACCATCGGCGCCCGCGCCGAGGAGGTCTCCTCGACGCTGCGCTCGACCGGCGACTCGCTCGTCCTCGACCTGTCGCTGCGCGGCGGCGACGTCGTCTCCAAGATCGAGCAGACCGCCTCCCGCGTCGCCGACACCATCGTCGAGCGCAGCAACAAGGTCGCGACCGACTTCAGCCAGCAGAGCCAGTCGCTGGTCGACACCATCGACCAGCGCACCCAGTCGGTGTCGGAGGCCCTCGCCGTCCGCTCCAAGGCGTTCGACGAATTGTTCGCCCACCACGGCACCGCGCTGACCGAGAAGATTTCGCGGGATTCCAGCGCGCTCGGCGATCTCATCATCCGCCACATCGGCGAGTTCGACCGCACCGTGAAGACCTATGGCGGCGAGCTGGTCGAGAAGCTCGGCGAGCGCACCGAAGGCGTGTCGGCCGCCATGCGCAACTACATCGACTCGTTCGACAGCCGCGTCACTTCGCGCACCGAGGAGGTCAGCGGCAAGCTCGCCGGCCATCTCGACCAGTTCGAGACCGGGCTCGACAACCGCGTCAACAAGCTCGCGGCGACGCTGGCCGAAGGCGGCAAGGAGGTCATCGCCGCGATCGACCAGCGCGTCGGCGATGTCGGCAACATCATCACCAACCGCGGCGACGAGGTCGCCCGGCAGATCGAGACCAAGATCCAGACCATCGACAAGACGCTCGGCGTCCGCGCGACCGAGGTCGCCGACACGCTCGACAACCGCGTCGGCCGCTTCGAGGAGCTGCTGGTCGGCCGCGCCGAGACGGTCACCAGCCAGATCGAAAGCCGCACCAAGGCGGCCGCCGACGCGCTCAATTCGCGCATGGAGCAGCTCTCGCAGTCGATCAAGAGCAATGCCGGCGAGGCCGAAAAGGCGCTCGGCCAGCTCGCCATGTCGGCGAGCGAGCAGATCCGCAACAGCGCGACCGAGGCGCAGGCGAGCCTGACCGGCGCCAGCGCCGAGATCGCCCGGAGCTTCAGCGGCAAGGCCGAGGAAATCGCCGCGGCCGTCACCAGGCAGACCGGCAAGATCACCGCCGTCCTCTCCGACCAGACCTCGGGCGTGCTCGCGGCGCTGGAGCAGAAGGGCCAGCAGTTCTCCGCCGACATCACCCGGGCGAGCGGCGACGCGGTCAAGTCGATCGAGACCACGGGGCTCAATTTCGCCCGCGCCATGTCGGAGAACTCCGCCGACATCGCCCGCCAGATCAACACCGCCGGCGAGAACGCCACCAGCGAAGTCAACAAGACGCTCGCCCAGCTGCAGGACAAGGGCGTCGGCGCCATCGAGCAGTCGCGCGACATCGCGCACAAGACCGTCACCGACCTGCTCGAGACCCACAACATGCTGCGCTCCGACTCGGTCACGATGTTCGAGCGGCTGCGCGAGGCGAACCTGATGCTGCAGGAGGTGCTGTCCGGCGCCCACGAGAACATGGGCGCGCTGGAGAACACCATGATGCTGCGGGTGTCGGAATTCGTCTCCGCCATGAACCGCGTCAACGAGACGACCGGCGCGGCCGGCGAGCGCGTCGAGCAGAACATCGGCGCGTTCCGCGACGCGACCGGCCAGGTGCTCGCCGATCTCGCCCAGCTCGCCGAGCAGTTCGAGGTTCGCGGCCGCGACCTCGCCCATGCCGCGCAGATGATCGAGGCGAGCAACCAGCGCACCGACGAGTCGGTCAACCAGCGCCGGCTCGAGCTCGAATCCCTCATCAACACGCTCGACATCCGCACCGAGGATCTCGGGGCCCGCCTCACCCGCTTCTCGTCGCTGCTCGACGAGGCGCTGGAGACCGCGGCGAACCGCGCCCGCGAGGTCGCCCGCGTCGCCGCCGATTCGAGCTCGATCGCCTCGAGCGCGATCTCCGATCAGCTCGAGAACCTGCGCGCCGCGGCGGAAGAGGAGCGCGAGCGCACCTCCGAGTCGATGCGCCTGCTTTACGAGCGTTCGATCGCCGACAGCCAGACGATGTTCAACGACGCCGCCGAGCGCTTCGCCGACGTCGTGCACGGCATGAAGCAGATGTCGTCGGAGATCCAGCGCGAGCTGGAGCAGACCCGCGAGCAGCTTCGCCGCGGCATTCTCGAAATGCCGCAGGAGGCCTCGGAAAGCGCCGCGCAGATGCGCCGCGTTCTGGTCGACCAGATCGAGGCGCTGGCCGAGCTCAACCGCATCGTCGCCAAGCACGGCCGCGCCATCGACGCCGTCGAGCCGGCCCGCCGCGCCCAGGAGCCGGCCCTCGCCGTCGTCGGCGGCCGCGAGCCGGTCCGCGATACCATGCGCGAGCCGGCGCGCGAGGTTCCGCCGCCGCCGCGTCCGCCGCGCGCCGAGGCGCCGTCACGCTTCGAGTTCGGCGCCTCGCCGCAGCAGGCCCCGCGCCGCAGCGAGCCGCCGGCGGCGCCCGCCGCCAATCCCCAGACCCGCGGCTGGCTGACCGAGCTCCTCAACCGCGCCTCGCGCGAGGAACAGGACGCGCCGGCGCTGCGCGACAACGGTCGTGACAATGGCCGCGACAACGGCCGCGACGCCGACGCCGGGCGCGACGAGCGCAGCCAGCGCCACGCCATCGAGTCACTCGACTCGTTGTCGGTCGACATCGCCCGCATGATCGACCATGACGCGGCCTCCGACCTGTGGGACCGCTACAAGCGCGGCGAGCGCAACGTCTTCACCCGGCGACTCTACACGCTGCAGGGCCAGAAGGCGTTCGACGAGATCCAGCGCAAGTATCGCGGCGACCGCGAGTTCCGCCAGACGGTGGACCGCTACGTCGCCGAGTTCGAGCGGCTGCTCGACGAGGTGTCGCGCGACGACCGCGGGCAGATGGTGACGCGCACCTATCTCACCTCGGAAACCGGCAAGGTCTACACCATGCTGGCGCACGCGGCCGGCCGCTTCGGCTGACCGCGCGCCCCCAATCCGAAACGACAACGGCGGCCTGAGGTTCAAAACCCGGGCCGCCGTTTTCTATTCGGTTACCTGCGGGCATAGTCCGTCGAAGACGGGCGTGAACGCCCTTTTTCCCGCAGGTCCCGCTTAGGAAGATACGACGCTCCTAAGCGGGATGGCCGGGACAAGCCCGGCCATGACGATAAAAAAGAGAAACAGTCCTGGAGTGTGATCCGTTCCAGTCGAACCATACTTCCGCTCATTCCCGCGAAAGCGGGAATCCAGTGCGACACCGAAACGCAATCATTCTCGCCTTGGACCCCCGCTTGCGCGGGGGTGAGCGGTCTGCCCCATAATCCAAGCGGCCTTGCCCATAATCCAAAATGACTGGATCACACTCTACCGCCGGTTCTGGTTGCTGCTGCCGCCGCTGCCGCCGAACAACAGCCGGCTCGGGTTCTGGTCGATGTTGCGCGCCGCCCGCTCGATGGTGTTGAGCGTCTGGCGGAACTCGCGGCCGATGCTGTCGATCTGCCGCGTGCCGGTGGCGGTCAGCTTGTTGACGCCCTCGGTGATCGTTGCGGTGCGCTTGTCGAGATTGTCGGCGAGCGTGCGGATCGACTTGACCGCCTCGAGCACGTCGCCCGACTTGCCGTCGGCGCCGCCGGTCAGCACCTCGAGGTTCGACATGATGTGGTCGATCTTCTCGCCGTTCTTCTTCATCACCGCGGAGAACTCCTGGATGTTCTTCAGCGTCTCGTCGATCTGCGCCGAGTTCTTGGCGAGCGAGCCGGAGAAGCTTTCCAGGTTCTTCAGCGTGTTGTTGAAGGGGCCGCGGTTCTCCGCGATGAAGTCGTCGATCCGGCGCAGCACGTCGCGGGCGCCCTGCGTCACGTCCTGCGTCATGCCCTGCGAGCCGTTCAGCGTCGCCGGATTGTCCTTGGTGCCGGCGAGCGGTGGCTTGTCGGCGCCGCCGCCGGACAGGCCGATCGCGGCGATGCCGGTCAGCCCCTGGAACTCGATGGCGACGCGGGTATCGGGGCGGATCGCCACCGCCTTGTCGACCGAGATATAGGCGACCACCTGCTTGGGCTCGTCCGGGTTGAGCCGCAGGTCGTTGACCTCGCCGACCCGGATGCCGTTGAACAGCACCGAGGCGCCGGTGCGCAGGCCCGACACGGAATTCTCGAACACCACGCGGTAATAGTTGCGTTCGCCGCTGGTGCCGGTGTTCTGGAACCAGAACACGAAGCCGAACACGGCGGTGATGATCGCCAGCACGAAGACGCCGATCAGCACGTAATTTGCTTTGGTTTCCATCGGACGCTCCGTCTCACCGCTCCGGCGCCGCAGCGCCCGCCGTTCGCTCCGCCGTCGCGCCGATCTTGCGGGCGCGCTTGCCTTGGAAATAGGCTTTCAGCCAGGGATGTCGAGAGGCGAGCATCACGTCCATCGTTCCCGCGGCAATGACCTTGCCGTCCGCCAGCACGGCGATCCGGTCGCAGACGGTGTGCAGGCTGTCGAGGTCATGGGTTACCATGAAAACCGTCAGTCCCAAAGTCCGCTGCATGGTGGCGATCAGCTCGTCGAAATCGCCGGCGCCGATCGGATCGAGGCCGGAGGTCGGCTCGTCGAGAAACAGGATCTCGGGATCGAGCGCGAGCGCGCGCGCCAGCGCCACGCGCTTGATCATGCCGCCGGAGAGTTCCGACGGGAACTTGTTGCGCACCGACGGATCGAGTCCGACCATTTCGAGCTTGGCGATCGCGATCTCGTCCATCAGTTGCTGCGACAGTTTCAGGTATTCGCGCATCGGGAACTGGATGTTCTCGGCCACCGTCAGCGAGGAAAACAGCGCGCCGTGCTGGAACAGCACGCCCCAGCGCCGCTCCACCGCGCGGCGTTCCGCCTCGCTCGCCTTCGACAGCTCGACGCCGAGCACCGTGATCTCGCCCTCGCGCCGCGGCAGCAGGCCGATGATGGTGCGCATCAGCACCGACTTGCCCGCGCCCGAGGCACCGACGAAGCCGAGGATCTCGCCGCGATAGACGTCGAGGTCGAGATGATCGAGCACGTTGGTCGCGCCGAAGCCGACCACCAGGTCGCGAACGCGGATGATGACGTCGCTTCCCGTTCCGTTGCTTTTGCCGTTGCCGTTGTCCGCCATCGCCTACATTCCGATCGAGGCGAAGAACATGGCGAACAAGCCGTCGACCACGATGACGAGGAAGATCGACTCCACCACCGAGGCGGTCGTCTGCATGCCGAGCGACTCGGCGCTGCCCTTGACCTTGAGGCCGGCGACCGAGGCGACGATGCCGATGATCAGCGCCATGAACGGCGCCTTGATCATGCCGACCTTGAAGTGGTCGAGCGTGATCGCCTCCTTCAGCCGGCTGAGGAAGATGTCGGGATCGATGCCGCCATAGAGCCAGCAGACGAGGCCGCCGCCATAGAGCGCGGCCATCGAGCCGACGAAAGTGAGGATCGGCAGCGCGATGATCAGCGCCAGCACCCGCGGCAGGATCAGCACCTCGACCGGATCGAAACCCATGGTGCGCAGCGCGTCGACCTCCTCGCGCATCTTCATCGAGCCGATCTCGGCGGTGTAGGCGCTGCCGGAACGGCCGGCCACCATGATGGCGACGATCAGCACGCCGATCTCGCGCAGCACCAGGATGCCGACCATGTCGACCACGTAGATGTCGGCGCCGAACTTGCGGAAGTGGAAGATGCCCTGCTGGGCGATGATCGCGCCGATCAGGAAGGTGATGAGCAGGATGATCGGCACCGCCCGCCAGCACACGTGGTCGAGGTGATGCACCAGCGAGGTGAAGCGGAACCGGGCCGGCCGCACCACGACGCGCGCCAGCGTGACGCCGAGCGCGCCGAGCATGTCGAGGATCGCGATGAACGCGCCGCCGGCGGTGACGACGCTGCGGCCGATCGCCGACACGCCCTCGCTGACGAGGCCGATACGCGGGGCCGGCGGCGCCGCTTTCTGGCCGGCGCCGCGCATCTCCTCGATCAGGGTCTGGAAGTCGGGCGCAAGCCCGCTCACCTGGGTCACCGCGCCGCGGTCGCGCCAGCTGCGCACCAGCCGCTCCAGCAGCCAGGCGCCGAAGGTGTCGAGCCGCTTCACCGCGCTCATGTCGATATCGACGCGCGTGATGTCGCCCGCGCCACGCCCGGTGGCGGCGATGTCCTTTTCCAGCCGATTGGCCGCGAGCGCGGTCCATTCGCCCGCGCCCGCCAAAGCCAGCCGCGTCCCGTCGGCCGTGCTTTTCAGCAGAATCTCGTCGCTCACACTGTGCTCCGGTCTTGAGCGCAGCCACCCGTCACAGCCATAATTGGCCCACCCCGGCGATGCTGTCGAGGGTCCGGCAGCCGGAAAATATGGTTAACGATCAACCCCTTGTCTTGTCGGTCGCGATCGAACGCTGGCCGATCGCTGGCACCTTCACGATCAGCCGCGGCGCCAAGACGGAAGCGGCGGTCGTCGTCGTCGAGCTGGTCCAAGGGTCCTTCCGCGGCCGCGGCGAATGCGTGCCCTATGCGCGATACGGGGAGTCCGTCGAGGCAGTGATGGCAACGCTCGAGGGGATCAAAGGTTCCCTCAGCCAGGGGCTGGACCGCGCCGCCCTGCAGACCGCGATGCCGCCGGGCGCGGCGCGCAACGCGCTCGACTGCGCGTTCTGGGATCTCGCCGCCAAGCGCGCCGGCCGCCCCGTCCACGCGCTCGCCGGCCTGCCGGCGCCGCAGCCGCGCGTCACCGCCTATACGCTGTCGCTCGACACGCCGGAGAAAATGGCGGAGGCCGCCGCGCGGTCCGCG
>Ga0180221_1002591_pt1 | contig 10362 bp, 12 predicted proteins | sample eDN5th37CKraftMG_FD_151339 | JGI IMG/M metagenome (GOLD analysis project Ga0180221, IMG submission 151339) | Enriched Miracle-Growth compost microbial communities from Emeryville, California, USA - eDNA 5th pass 37_C Kraft MG (version 2) (version 2) ...
ACCCGCATCATCGGCCAATACGACAACGCCGTGCAGTTCGGCCAGCGCCGCGTGCTGCTGGTGTGGAACCGGCTGATCTTCCCCAACGGCCGCTCGATCGTCCTGGAGCGCCAGCCGGGCGCTGACGCGGCCGGATATGCCGGTCTCGAGGACGGCGTCGATTATCACTGGTGGGACCTCGCGAAGGCGGCTGGGCTCTCTACACTTCTGAGTGTCGGAGCAGAGCTGGCGATCGACGATGAGGATCGACTGCTCCGCGCGATTCGTAACGGCGGCCAGGACACGATCAACGATGCCGGGCAGCAGATCATCCGGCGTCAGCTGAACGTGCCCCCGACGCTGACTATCCGACCCGGTTTTCCGGTCCGCGTGATCGTAACGCGCGACCTCATTCTCAAACCATATGGAGAATGAGCAATGGCAAAGCTGAAGCTCGGCCCGCTCGAGGACGACAAACCCGTCAAGGTAACGCTGGAGATTCCGGCGGCCATCCACCGCGAGCTGCTGACCTATGCCGAAGTGCTCGCGCAGGAGACTGGCAGGCCCATCTCCGATCCCGTGAAGCTCATCCCTCCGATGATCGAGCGGTTCATGGCGACCGATCGCGTGTTCGCGAGGATGCGCCGCGGCTCCCATTCCCGTTCGCAACCGGCGGACAGCGCACCTGCAAAAGCCGGATGACGTGAAGCTAGGATGTTTTGATACGCTCGCGTCGCTTCATCGCGTCCATGCGAGGTCGGTCGGATTGTAGTGCCGCATCTCGGCAATCATCGGCACAAACTGACGGATCGCCGCCAAGAACGGCGGGAAGTTCGGTCCGCGTCGGAAGCCTTCGATATGCGCTTCAACTGAGATCCATCTGATGCGAAGAACGAAAGTGTTCGGGTCGTCGTCACATTGATCGAGGTCATAGCCCAAGCACTCCGGCGAGGCGGCAAGATGCTTGCAGGCCTCGGTGTACGCCGAGATGAAGGCAGCCGGGTCGTGATCCTTGAGGACGTAACGGATGTATTCGATTGTCATCGGGCGCTATTTCCCTCGTGAACCGTGTTGCGCAAGAGGCCGCCGTGGGCGACGGTCCTGCGAGCGCTGGAGGCCGTTGCCCTCGCCAAATGAACCCGGATCTGGCTGGATTGCGCCGTCCTGCATATTGAGTACGGCCAGGTGAGTGCCCACTCGAAATGTCCAACAAATGCTGTTCAAAACTCAGACTCCTCGAACAGTCCATATGGTCGGGGATGCCGAGCAGCAAAGACATCCAGCAGCGCCGCTGCGTCTCGCTCAGATGGCGCCCGAGGTGACGGCGGACCATCGCGGCGTGACCACCCCCGGTCCCGCGAATAGGCCGATGGGCTGCCAAGCACTTCTGCAACTCATCGTCATGCCGGACGCGCCGGTAGGACGCGTCGAATAGCGCCATGAATCGCTCGGAACCACCCGCCCAGTCGAACGGCGACGGCACCTCACGACGAGACACTTCGGCCATCTTCGTTCTCCTTCACTCCCGTGTTCCCGCTTAGCAGGCAGCGATCCCGCGACATCGCTTTAGCAAGACTGAGAAGGCACCGCAGCGCCGGGTTGTCGTTTCGAGGGGACCAAACACCTGAGAAGGGGAGGAAATGTCCGCGCAATGGTCGATATGTGACGCCCGGTACACCTAGAATAGTTGCCGACTCGCTCGTAAGAGTGAGCCCTCGCCCCATCGCCACGAGATGCAAAAGGTTGTCGCGCCCGACAGCGTGGCACTCCATGCTAGGACGCCGCGCGGCTTCGCAGAGATCGGTGATAAGATTTTCATACGCATCGACGTCGGATTCTTGCATGACAAAATGTCGATCCTGCAAATCTCTCCAGTAGATGTGCTTCTTCGAAGCGAGCTCATGATCCTTTGGCAAAGCCACACACAAACGCTCATTCCACAAATGGGCTACGTCCAAGTCACATCTGGCCGGCTCTCCTGTAAGGAACGCGACATCGAGATCGAGACGCTGCACCTCCAGTGTGTGGGCTGACTGTCCTCCCTCAACTAGGTCCAGGCGCACCCCTGGGTTCGCCACAGCATAGGCTCTGAGCAGGTCTGTCAGAAATCCAGGCGCAAGCGACGTAATAATGCCGATCCGGACTGATCCCGTCGCACCACGACCAAATGCACCCACATCAATTGCGGCGTCATTGATCTGATCCAGCGCGCTACGTGCCTTGAGAAGAAATAGTTGCCCCGCCTCCGTCAAACGAACGCCACTGTGGCTTCGAATGAACAACGTGCCACCAACCTCGTCTTCCAAGTCGCGGATACGTCGGCTGATGGCGGACTGTTCGCAATTCAGGGCTTCCGCGGCACGCCGAAAACTGCCGTGCTCCGCGGCAGCGATCACATACCGTAGGTGGCGCAGTTCAATACTCAATCTGAAGTTCCTTGGTAGCCACTATCACACCGGCAGACGTGTCCGACGCCCCATTGAAAGGACTGCGCTGAGGCTCTCCACCAAGCTGGTTTTGGCAAGCACACACCGGCTATGACGCGAGGAGCTCCAGCATGATTGACTTATCATCACTTACGGGTTATGAGTCAATCCATAACCATGTAGCTATGAAGCACGTATGCCGGTCACACCAAACGATGTCTTGAATGCTCTCGCCGACCCGACGCGCCGCGCGATCTTCGAGCGCCTGTGCCGCACGGGCGAACAGAACGTGCGAACTCTTACAGAGTATTCCGGGGTGTCCCAACCAGCTGTTTCCAAGCACTTAGGAATTCTCAAGGATGCCGGCCTCGTGCGCGACCGGAAGGATGGCCGGCAGAGCCACTATAGGGCGAAGCCTCAAGGCCTAGCCCCGCTCGTCGACTGGATGCGCCACTACGGTGCGTTCTGGGAGAGGCGCTTTGATCAGCTCGAATCTTTGCTCAAACGGATGGACCAATAGCCCACGCTTTGCGTGATTAAGCGACCATCAGCACTCAGGGGGTGCCATGTCAAAGACTGCCAATGGCCGTTCCGTAGTCGTCGAACGGGTATTTCCTTATCCGCCGGAAAAGATCTGGCGCGCACTTACCCACGGAGCGCTCATTGAGGAATGGCTAATGAAAAGCGATTTCCAACCGCTCGTAGGCCACAAATTTAACTTCCGCGCGGAGCCCATGCCGCACTGGAATGGCGTGACAGACTGCGAGGTCCTAGTCGTCAAACCTCACGAGCGGCTCTCATATACTTGGAATTCTTCCGGAGAAGAGGCCGCAGGGGGCCTCAAGACTGTCGTCACATGGACGTTGACTCCAGTTGATGGCGGTACGCGCGTGCGCATGGAACAGTCAGGATTCCAGCCTGAACAGGAGGCCAACTATCAAGGTGCGTTGTACGGCTGGCAGCGTTTCATGGATGGATTGGAACGCCTCCTCGGAAAGCTCTCCTAAGAACGAAATGATTAGCTCATCGCATCACGTCGCCCCCCTCCTCGGAGAGCAGGATGCATAAAGTGGCACGGTACCATGCTGCGCTGGTAATTCTGCATTGGGCTCTTGCCCTTTTGATCATCGGCGCACTGCTAATTGGGTTCTTTTGGCTTGCTCCGATGGGAAACGAGGATCCGAGAAAGATCGAGATCCTTGAGTTTCACATGGCTGGCGGGATGTTAATTTTGGCTCTGATGATTGTCCGTCTTGTTGTTCGGTTCAAGACCGCCAAACCGCCGCGCGCAACGACCGGATACCGCCTGCTGGATGCGCTAGTTCCGATAGTGCACTACGGTTTCTACGTCACAATTGTGTTTCTGGCGGGGACAGGCCTCGCCACGGCAGTGCTGGCCAATCTCAACAGAATTGTATTTCAACGCTCAGGTGATCCGTTGCCGATCGACCTCACAATCTACCCCACCTTCGTTGCACACGCGCTTCTCGGGATAGCTCTCGTGGGCCTACTCGTGCTGCATACGGCCGCCACGCTCTATCACCTCCTCATACTCCAGGATCGGCCTTTCCGTCGAATGCTCATTGGCCGACGCACACTCAATCCCGACGCCACTCCGGCGGAGTTGTAGCCGTCGAGGGAAGACCGAATTTGTCTGATCGACAACTCAGTTCCGCGCAATGCACACCCGCAATCAAAGTGCTGCGTCTCATGGAACTCGAATCTAAGGCGGAGTGGCACACCCACCGGGATCGCTCACCCACCCTCTTTCGTGCTTGCGATGAACCGGTTTAGATCCTGCCGGAGGATGTTCGAACTGGGCGACTTGAACAAAGGGTGAGCGACAATCCGCGCAGCGTATCGATGCGTTTTCGGGCATCGCGCGCAGATCAAAGGCGACGCCGCTGACGCATGCTACAAAGCGATCTGACCAAGCGCGTCTGCTTCGATTGCGCGACGCAGAACGACCATGAACGAAACCGCCATTGAGAGTTACCTCAAGGCTGCAGTCGACCACGGCCGCGCGACGAGGACCGGAGATCCGGATGCGTGCAACGAGGCGCATGATCGCATTATGGGAGCGCTCGCAGTGCTTCGAAAACTTCCGGATCGCGGCGAGGCCCCCTTGGTACACTTGGCTAGTCATATAGACGAATCTGTCAGGACGTGGGCAGCTACTCATTTGCTGCCGTTGAACGAACCCCTTGCCTGCAAGGTACTCGAAGACGTGGCGACTGGCGCTAGCATTGTGGCATTTGGCGCGCGAGTGGTCTTGAGAGAATGGCGCTCAGGGCACCTCAGGGACCTGTAGCCTCTACCCGCGCTTCAAACCTTGACGGACGCCTACGTTGACCCATCGGCATGTAGTCGAGGGCCGCCTGAATCGCCCAGGATCACACCACCTAATGCAGTCTCGTTCATCCTTCAACGAGCATTGCCAGCTTGTCGAGAGCCATCTTCCAACCCTTCTCGTTATCCGCACTCGAGATACCGGGTGGCAGGTTGTCATGGTGGGCGACAACATTTGTTCCGCCAGGTGCATCATCCAGGACGAAGGTGATTGTCATCATGCCTTGCATGGAGGGATCTGTGGTTTCGAATTGCACCACTTCGACTACCTGACTGTCTGGCACAAGCGTTACGAAATGGCCGTGGTAAGTATCAGTTCCAGCGTCCGTTTTGCCTCTACCATTCGGGGTATCGTAGGTTAGCGAGATCCGAATTTCGCCGCCTTCGCGAGCATCGAACGCATGCACGTAACTCGTCATGCCATCAGGAACCATCCAGGTCCGCACGGCGCGCGAGTCGAGAAGCGCGCGATAAAGAGCGCTGCGGGGTGCCTTGATGTGGCGGGTCACGGTGGTTGCTCTCATTTTTAAGCCTTTTGGACGCGCAGAAGCCGCCGAGATCGCGTGACGGGCCATCAAGGGTCCCCCAACGCCGACCGGGCGTCTGGCTTCGTTCATGGTGAAATGCAATCAGTTCCCTTAGCTCCACCCAAAATTTCGTCGCTCGTGATCACGCCGTGACGCAGTTTGACATCCCATCGCCTTGGCGTTACGAGTCTATCCATAACTGTCTGGCTATGCAATGGCATGAAGCGTTCATGACGATCGTAAACGCGCCGAGCGTCCGTCAGATATCCGAGCTAGGTTAGAGTCCCGGCTCGACATGTTGTATTCGACGACTTGACGGATCGAGGCGCATGGTTAGAACGGATGCGGCATCACCAAGAGAAAGGTTCACCGTTCGTGCGCTGAACCGCGATAATGTGGACGAGTTTCAGCAGTTGCTAACCGTCATGGGCGACGCGTTTGGCGATCCTGAGACGTACAACAAGGCATCCCCAAGCATACCTTATATCCGCAAGCTCTTGAGCTCGGATCACTTCATCGCGCTGGCAGCACTCCATGACGAAGTCGTAATTGGTGGACTTGCGGCTTACGAGCTTCCGAAATTTGAACAAGAACGAAGCGAGATCTACATATATGATTTGGCCGTCGCCGCCGAGCATCGGCGTAAAGGTGTGGCGACGAGATTGATAGACGAGCTTAAGACAGTCGCTGCAGCGCGCGGCGCCTACGTCATTTTCGTTCAAGCCGATCCACCCGATCAGCCTGCCGTCGCGCTCTATACCACACTTGGCACCCGAGAGGATGTTCTCCATTTTGACATCGCAGTGGAGTGACCAACTGTGTTGGCATCGATCGCCTTCGAGCCTCGCCGTCGCACGAGTTCAACTTGGGTGTGCGACATTGGAGAGGAAAATTACCGTGCGAGGGAGAGGAGACATGACGCCGGGCGAAGTCGTCGAGTGCTGGCTGGGGTGCTTTCAATGCCGCCGATGCGGCAGGCTTGGCTGTACCACCTCGACGCTGTTAGCCATCAAGTGACGCAGGAGTCAATCGAGGGACGCAAGGCGATCCGCGCTATGTTCGAGTGAGAGTTTGGGACCGCCCGGACGGTCTGCATCGTGGATGCAATCCACTAGCCGGGCGAGGTTGGTATGTTCGGCCGCAACAGACGTGTGATCGAGATCGTGAAGAGCGAATGGACATGACGTCATCTGCCTCCAAGTTCGACAGCGCTCGCGCCAACGAATATGCCGAGCAAAGCCGAATTGCCCTCGCCGGCTATGAGGCCTGTCACGAGTTGTCTGCGTGTTTGCTATCGAGCGCGCTAGGACGAGGCAGCGACGCGCATCTCCTCGTAGTTGGCGCCGGAGGCACGGCTCAGGAAATCCTCGTGGCCGGGCGTCTCGAATCGTGCTGGCGCTTTACAGCAGTCGATCCCTCACCGCCAATGCTGGCGGGCGCGCAATCGGCAGTCGACGCAGCGGGTTTGTCCGCACGCACGACGTGGCACTCGGGTTTTGTGGAGAGCTTGCCCGAGGACCAGACATTCGATGCTGCGACACTGATCGGCGTGCTGCACCATCTTCCCGGTCACGACGCCAAGACCTCCTTGCTGAGAGCCGTCGCGTCACGTCTGAAACCGAACGCGCCGTTCATCCTGGCGTGCAACCGCGGTGCTTATGCCGGTCGCCCGCTGTTTCTGAATGCCTGGGCGACGCGCTGGCGCTTGTCCGAGGTACCTGACGGGGAGATTGAAGCAAAGATCGGAAAGATCCTGCAGGGGGCCGATCCTCCAGCATCGGACGAGGTCGTCGCAACGATGTTGGCACTAGCCGGCTTCAAGGCCCCTGAATTGTTCTTCTCAAGCCTATTTTGGGGTGCGTGGATCGCGAGAGTCAACGCACAGGTGTGACGGCCGATTGGACTAGGTGTCGAAGCTATGAAGGTTGTTCATACGGAGCTGACTATGAAAGTGCTGGTTGCTGATGCCACCTGCCCACCAGCGCAGCCCCGGATGAACGGGTCGCAGAGATCGAGTGCCTGCGGTGCCAGCGCCTCGGCCGCCCGGCGATCCGCTACGAGCGGGCGCGGTCCGGCGAGCTCGTTCACATCGACAACAAGAAGCTCGGCCGCATCGACGGCGCGCGAGGCATCGTCGATGCAGACGTGGAGCGCCTCTCAGCCGATGCCGCGAGGTTGTTCTGGCCGGTGCGATCACCGGTGATGCGGTGGCCGACGCCTCGCCAAATCCGAGATACTGCCCGACGAGAAGACCGCGGGCGCACTCGACTTCCTCGCACGGGCGCGGGCCCGGTTCGGGCGCCACGGCGTCATCGTCGAGCGCGTCATGACCGGCGCGAGTTGAATGGAGTAGGCGTCTCTACGGAGAGCGCAGCGTGATTGAGCGCTTCTTCAGGAGATCAAGCGCTTCCGCCGGGTCGCCATGCGATGACAAACTCACAGAGAAGTGCGTGTCCATGGTGAAGTTTGAACGCGCGCTGTGGCTTCGCCCAGACGAGCGGCTTAGGGACATTCTGGTATCGAGGCGGCGCCCCTCGACTATGGGATCGGCAGGCCACGCATCTTGAGGAAGGACAGCTTGTCCGAGTATTCGCGCTGGAAAGCTATGCGACCGTCCCGCACGGTAAAGAAGCCACAGCCGCGGAGGCCCAAGGGATCGCGCCACTCAATAGCCGCGAAGTCTCTACTGGCGTCGGAATCGTCATTCAGTTAGCACAAGGGCGGCGCGCCTCACCTCGAAAGAAACCGCAGATCTGCGAGTCTAAGCTGTAGAAATCGCTTAGTCGCTCGCAAACCCTGCTACATGTTTGTTGGCGATTCAAAATCTCTTACCGCAAAGACAGCCGTAATTACTACGCGTTGCGGTCTCTAGATACATCCTGAGTGGAGCGTGTCGGTCTTGGGCCGCATTTGGCGCACCCTGCGCGATTCGCGCGTGCGGCCTCTACTTTCGGAGCCAGAAAGCGGTTTGCGCCATGATTTCTATTTGCGCGCCACCGTATCCGACTATCCGACTTCTGAACTTTTGCCCTTTCCTTTCGAGACCTATCGCGCTCATTTCTCCAGGAACAAGAGCCGAGGAGATGGCGAATGACTCGCGGAAACGGCACACCAATCAAACGAACCATCCGTCGGCAGCAGCTTCGCGAAATGGTGCCGCTTGCCGACAGCACGATCTACGAGATGGAGCAGCGCGGCGAGTTCCCACGCCGTTTTGCCCTATCGCCCAGATGCGTGGTCTGGGACTTGGCCGAAGTCGAGGCTTGGCTGGCCGCGCGGCGAGCGTCACCGGTGCGACGCGCCCAGCATCCCGACGTACGCCAGCGCCGTACCCGCCCGGTCAGAGAGCGGGATCAGGCGCGAGAAGCGGCATCGAAGGCGGGATGAGAGCCGGCACGTATTTCTCGCCCGCCACCCACGCATCGACGATGTTCGACCACTCTTGCAGCATGTGCCGACGCTGCACCTCGTATTCGGCCTTGTTGTAGACGCCGCGCGAAGAGCGGCCGTCCTCGTGCGCCAGGCACTTTTCGATCCAGTCGCTGTTGAAACCGAGCTCGTTGAGCAGCGTCGATCCCGTCCGGCGCAGGTCATGGACTGTGAAAGGCTCAAGCGGCAGCCCTTCCTTCTTCGCCTGTTCGACGACGAGATAGGTAACACGGTTGAAAGTAGCCCGCGACATTGGCGCATCGGCGTCGTAGCGCGATGGCAGGACGTACCGTGAATTGCCCGAGCAGGTCTTGAGGGCGATGAAGATGTCGAGCGCCTGGCGCGAAAGATAGACGTTGTGCGCCTTGGAGCGCTTCATCCGCTCCTTGGGGATCGTCCAGACGGCGTTCTCGAAATCAATTTCGTCCCACACTGCATCCTGCAGCTCGCTCTTGCGGACCATCGTCAGCAGGATCAGCTTCAGCCCAAGACGGATCGTCGGCAGCGTTGCGACATTCTCAAGCTGCTTGAGCATGATCCTGATTTCGGTCGGCGACAGCGAACGGTCCCTCGGGGTGAAATGGGCGATCGCCGAGGGGCCGACCTCGTCGGCTGGATTGGCCACCTTCTCGCCGTGGAGGATGGCGAAGCCGTAGATCTGCTTGACGATGTCGCGGACGTGCAGCGCCGTGGCCGGCGCGCCGCGGTCGACGATCGCGCCGCAATGTGCCCGCAGGTCGTCCGGCGTGATCTCCGTGAGAAGCCGCTTGTGCCAAGCGGGCAGCAGCTCACGCTCAAAGATCGCCCGGCGCATGGACCGCGTACTGTCAGCCATCGGCGCCATGGTCAGCCACTTCTCTCCGAACTCGCCGAAGCTCCTCGCCTCGAGTAGCCTCCGCTTGGCGCGCTGCTTCTCAAAGGCGGGCGAGCGCCCCTCCCGGATCATGCGTTTGGCGTCGATGCACAGTTCTCGCGCTCGCGCGAGCGAGATGCCGGCTTTGTCGTACCTCCCCAGCACGACGGTCTCGCGCCGCCCGTTCAGACGGTAGTCCAGGCGGAACGACACCGATCCCTTCGGGCTCACCAGCACATACATACCGTCACGGTCGGTGACCTTGTACGCTTTCTCCTTTGGTTTCAGGTTCTTAAGAGCCACGTCCGTTAGCATTCCGCACCCTCTTGACCCACAATACCGTCATCCGTATTCAGGCCGCCCATCCGGCGATAACTCGCGTTATTTCAATCGCTTAGGTCACGAAAAATACCGTCAGCGGCCATCTGGATGGTGACGGTAGCGGCGAGAGTCGGATTTGGCAACGGTATCGTGCACCGTCAGGCGGTCCGTCAGCGCCGATCTTTGCGGGCCGATTGACGCCGAACGTCAATCGATATTTCTGTATTTATCTCAATATGTTATGAGGAAATTGCAGGATACTGCAGGATACCCTGGTCGGGCCCTGAATCATTCCCACTCAATCGTCCCAGGCGGTTTGCTCGTCACGTCATACACCACGCGGTTGACGCCTTTCACTTCGTTGATGATGCGCGTCGCGACGTTGCCGAGGAAGCGCATGTCGAAGGGATAGAAGTCGGCGGTCATGCCGTCGACCGAGGTCACGGCGCGCAGGCCGACGACGTAGTCGTAGGTGCGG
>Ga0180221_1002596_pt1 | contig 10351 bp, 8 predicted proteins | sample eDN5th37CKraftMG_FD_151339 | JGI IMG/M metagenome (GOLD analysis project Ga0180221, IMG submission 151339) | Enriched Miracle-Growth compost microbial communities from Emeryville, California, USA - eDNA 5th pass 37_C Kraft MG (version 2) (version 2) ...
CGTGCCGTCGGCGTTGCGCTCCTGCGCGACGCCGGACGACAGCATCGGCGCATCGACCGGCTCGCAGACCACGATCTTGGTCTCCGGCCGCTCCTTGCGCAGCACGCGCGAGACGCCGGTCAGCGTGCCGCCGGTGCCGAAGCCGGTCACCCAATAGTCGAGCCGCTCGCCGGCGAAATCCTCGACGATCTCGCGCCCGGTGGTGCGCTCGTGCATGTCGGGGTTTGCTTCGTTCTCGAACTGGCGTGTCATGAACCAGCCGTGCGTCTTGGCGAGTTCCTGCGCCTTGTTGACCATGCCGAAGGCGCGCTCCGCGGCCGGCGTCAGCACCACCTTGGCGCCGAGGAAGCGCATCAGCTTGCGCCGCTCGACCGAGAAGCTCTCGGCCATGGTGATGACCAGCGGATAGCCCTTGGCGGCGCACACCATCGCGAGGCCGATGCCGGTGTTGCCGGAGGTCGCTTCCACCACGGTCATGCCGGGCTTGAGCGCGCCCGACTTTTCCGCCGCCTCGATGACGCCGAGGGCGAGACGGTCCTTCACGGAACCGAGCGGATTGAAGGCCTCGACCTTGACGTAGAGGTTGACGCCCGCCGGCGCGAGCTTGTTGATCTTGACCACCGGCGTGCGGCCGATGGTGCCGAGGATCGAGTCGTATTTGGCCATTGATCTCTCCGCCCTTACGGTCTTCGTCATGGCCGGGCTTGCCCCGGCCATCCACGTCTTGATCAGAAAGGAAGGCGTGGATGCCCGGCACAAGGCCGCGCATGACGAGCAAAGTTCAGCGCCACACCTTACATGTTCAGCACGCGCCCATAAGCATCGAGCACCGCTTCCTTCATCGTCTCCGAAATGGTCGGGTGCGGGAAGATGGTGTGCATCAATTCTTCTTCAGTCGTCTCCAGGTTCATCGCGACGACGAAGCCCTGGATGAGCTCGGTGACTTCAGAGCCGACCATGTGCGCGCCGAGCAGCTGGCCGGTCTTCTTGTCGAAGATCACCTTGACCAGCCCCTGGTCCTCGCCCTGCGCGATCGCCTTGCCGTTGCCGACGAAGGGGAAACGGCCGACGCGGATGTCGTACTTCTTGTCCTTGGCCGCCTGCTCGGTGAGGCCGACCGAGGCGATCTGCGGGTGGCAATAGGTGCAGCCCGGGATCATCTGCTTGTTCATCGGATGCGGATGCAGGCCCTTGATGGCCTCGACGCAGACGATGCCCTCGTGCTCGGCCTTGTGCGCCAGCATCGGGGGACCCGCGACGTCGCCGATGGCGTAGAGGCCCGGCACGTTCGTGCGGCAATATTCGTCGATCTTGATGGTGCCGCGCTCGGTCTTCACGCCGAGCTTCTCGAGGCCGAGATTCTCGATGTTGCCGACGACGCCGACGGCGGCGATGACGCGGTCGACCGTGATCTGCTGCGACTTGCCGTCGACCTCGATCGTGGCCGTGACGCTGTCGGCCTTCTTGTCGAGCTTGGTCACCTTGGCGTTGGCGTGGATCTTGATGCCCTGCTTCTCGAACTGCTTGCGGGCGAAGGCCGATATCTCGGCGTCCTCGACCGGCAGGATCTGCGGCAGCACCTCGACCACGGTCACCTCGGCGCCCATGGTGCGATAGAACGACGCGAACTCGATGCCGATGGCGCCCGATCCGATGACGAGCAGCGACTTCGGCATCTTGTCGGGGTTCATCGCCTCGAAATAGGTCCAGACCAGCTTCTTGTCCGGCTCGAGGCCCGGCAGCACGCGCGGCCGCGCGCCGGTCGCGACGATGATGTGCTTGGCCTGGTAGGTGCCAGGGCCCAGCGCCTCCTTGTTCGGCGCCGGCGTCTTCGACGCCTTCACGCTGATCTTGCCCGGCGCCTCGAGCGTCGCCTCGCCCCAGATCACCGTGACCTTGTTCTTCTTGAACAGGAAGCCGACGCCGGTGTTGAGCCGGTTGACGACGTTGCGCGAGCGCTGGATCACAGCCTTCAGATCGAAGGAGACGTTGTCGGCCGACAGGCCGTAGTCCTTCGCATGCTGCATGTAGTGGTAGATCTCGGCCGAGCGCAGCAGCGCCTTGGTCGGGATGCAGCCCCAGTTGTTGCAGATGCCGCCGAGATAATCGCGCTCGACCACCGCAACCTTGAAACCGAGCTGCGCGGCGCGGATGGCGGTGACGTAGCCGCCGGGACCGGCACCGATGATGATGACGTCGAAATTGGTATCGGCCATGGCCCTATCCCTTTTCCGTCATTCCGGGGCGCGCCGAAGACGCGAACCCGGAATCCAGACAATTCGTTTCCCCATCCGTTTCTGGAGTCCGGGTTCGCCGCCGACGCGGCGCCCCGGACTGACGGACGTCACACCACCATCATCACCGGGTTTTCGATCAGCGTCTTGAACGCGGTGATCAGCTCGGCGCCCAGCGCGCCGTCGATGGCGCGGTGATCGCAGGACAAGGTGCACGACATGATGGTCGCCGGCACGATCTGGCCATTGCGCACCACCGCGCGCTCTTCACCTGTGCCGACCGCGAGGATCGACGCCTGCGGCGGATTGATCACCGCGGTGAAGTCCTTGATGCCGTACATGCCGAGGTTCGACACCGAGGAGGTGCCGCCCTGGTATTCGTGCGGCTTGAGCTTGCGGGCGCGCGCCCGCGCGGCGAGGTCTCGCATCGCGTTGGAGATCGCCGACAGCGACAAGGTCTCGGCCTTGTGGATGATCGGCGTGATCAGGCCGCCCGGCAGCGCCACCGCGACGCCGATGTCGGAATGCTTGTGCTTGAGCATGCCGCTTTCGGCCCAGGAGACGTTGGCCTCCGGAATGCGCTGCAGCGCCAGCGCCAGCGCCTTGATCACGAAGTCGTTGACCGAGAGCTTGAAGAGAGGCTTGCCGTCCGCGCCCTTCGGCGCCGACGCATTGATCTCCTCGCGCGCGGCGGTGAGCTTGCCGATGTCGCAGTCGATGGTGAGATAGAAGGTCGGCATCGACTGCGTGGCCGCAGTGAGCCGCTGCGCGATCGTGCGGCGCATGCTGTCATGCGGGACGAAGTCGTAGGAGCCTTCTTCGTAGAGCCCGCGGATCTGGGCGTCGGACAAAGCAGGCGCAACCGCCGACGCGCCTGCGGGCGCGGCGGCAGCCGCGCGCAGGCCCTTGCCGGACTTCGCCGCCTCGACGTCGCGCGCGATCACGCGGCCATGCGGACCGGTGCCTTCGACGCGCGACAGATCGATGCCGGCATCCTTGGCGAGACGGCGCGCCAAAGGCGAAGCGAAGACGCGGCCGGCCGCCGGCTTCGGTGCCGCCGCTTGCGGCGCGGGTGCCGTCGGAGCAGCCGCCACGGGGGCCGGAGCGGGTTTGGCTTCAGCCGGCTTAGCTTCAGCGGGCTTGGCTTCAGCGGGCTTGGCTTCAGCGGGCTTGGGCGCAGCCGCTGCGGGAGTGGCCTGCGGCTTGGCGGCGGCAGCGCCGGCGGCCGCTTTCACGTCCTCGCCTTCGTTCGCGAGCACGGCGATGACCGAATTCACCGCGACGTCCTGCGTGCCTTCCGGCACCACGATCTTGGCGATGGTCCCCTCGTCCACCGCCTCGTACTCCATCGTCGCCTTGTCGGTCTCGATCTCGGCGATCACGTCGCCGGATTTGACCTTGTCGCCTTCCTTCTTCAGCCACTTGGCAAGGTTGCCCTTTTCCATCGTGGGCGAGAGGGCGGGCATGAGAATGTTGGTGGGCATGGGCGATGCTTACCGGTAGCAGACGGCTTTGACGGCCTCGACCACCTCGGCGGCGGAAGGCAGCGCGAGCTTTTCGAGATTGGCGGCATAAGGCATCGGCACTTCCTTGCCCGACACGCGCGCAACCGGCGCATCGAGATAATCGAAGGCGTTCTCCATGATGCGCGCCGCGACTTCGGCGCCGACGCCCGACTGGGCCCAGCCCTCTTCCACCGTGACGGCGCGGCCGGTCTTCTTGACCGACTCCACGATGGTCTCGGTGTCCATCGGCTTGAGCGTGCGCAGGTCGATCACCTCGGCGTCGATGCCCTGGCCGGCGAGCTCCTCGGCGGCCTTGAGCGCGTAGCTCATGCCCATCGACCACGAGATGATGGTCACGTCCTTGCCCGGGCGCGCGATCTTGGCCTTGCCGATCGGCAGGACGAAGTCATCGAGCTTCGGCACGGGCGAGGAGTGCCCGTAGAGAATTTCGTTCTCGAGGAAGATCACCGGGTTGGGATCGCGAATCGCGGCCTTGAGCAGGCCCTTGGCGTCGGCCGCGGTCGACGGCGAGACGACCTTCAGGCCCGGAATGTGCGAGTACCAGGACGAATAGTCCTGGCTGTGCTGGGCGGCGACGCGCGCGGCGGCGCCGTTCGGGCCGCGAAACACGATCGAGCAGCCCATCTGACCGCCGGACATGTAGAGCGTCTTGGCGGCCGAGTTGATGATCTGGTCGATCGCCTGCATGGCGAAGTTGAACGTCATGAACTCGACGATCGGCTTGAGGCCGGCGAGCGCGGCGCCGACGCCGAGACCGGCAAAGCCCTGCTCGGTGATCGGCGTGTCGATGACGCGGGCGGCGCCGAACTCCTGCAGCAGCCCCTGCGTCACCTTGTAGGCGCCCTGATACTCGGCGACTTCTTCGCCCATCACGAAGACGTCCTGGTCGCGGCGCATCTCCTCGGCCATGGCGTCGCGCAATGCTTCGCGCATGGTCATGGTGACCATCTCGGTGCCTTCGGGGATCGCCGGATCGGCGGCCGCCTTGCTCTCCGGCGCGGCGGGCGCGCGCGCGCTTTCGTCGCTCTTTGGCAGCGGCACCTCGGCGCTCTTCGACTGCGGCGCGGCCGCCGGCGGCGCCGACTGCGAGGCCTTCATCTCCTGCGCGGGAGTCGCGGCCTTGATGTCGCCCTTGCTCTCACCCTCGCCGAGGATGACGGCGATCGGCGTGTTCACCGCGACGTCGGCGGTGCCTTCCGGCACCAGGATCTTGCCGAGCGTTCCTTCGTCGGCGGCCTCCACTTCCATGGTGGCCTTGTCGGTTTCGATCTCGGCGATCACGTCACCGGATTTGACGGTGTCGCCTTCCTTCTTAAGCCACTTGGCGAGGTTGCCCTTCTCCATCGTGGGCGAAAGCGCGGGCATCAATACTTCGGTCGGCATGGGCTATTCTGTTCCTCGGGGCCCGGCTAGCGGCCTGGAGCGGACTCTGAACTCAGCGATAAATGTCGGTGTAGAGCTCGGACGCGTCCGGCTCGGGATCGTGCGTGGCGAATTCCGCCGCCTCGTTGATGAGGTCGCGCACCTGGGCGTCGATCTTCTTGAGATCGTCTTCCTTGGCGAACTTCTTCTCGAGGATGCGGGCGCGCGCCATGTCGATCGGGTCGTGCGTGGTACGCACCTTCTCGACCTCTTCGCGCGTGCGGTACTTGGCGGGATCGGACATCGAGTGGCCGCGGTAGCGGTAGGTCAGCATCTCGAGGATGAACGGCCCCTTGCCGCTGCGGCACCATTCGGCGGCGCGGTCGCCCGCGGCCTTCACCGCCCGCACGTCCATGCCGTCGACCTGCTCGCCCGGAATGTTGAACGACAGGCCGCGCTTGGAGAAGTCGACCTGCGCCGAGGCGCGGTTGACCGACGTGCCCATGGCGTAGCGGTTGTTCTCGATGATGTAGATGACCGGCAGCTTCCAGAGCTCGGCCATGTTGAAGCTCTCGTATACCTGGCCCTGGTTGGCGGCGCCGTCGCCGAAATAGGTGAGCGAGATGTTGTCGTTGCCGCGATAGCGGTTGGCGAAGGCCAGACCCGTACCGAGCGGCACCTGCGCGCCGACGATGCCGTGGCCGCCGTAGAAATTCTTCTCGCGGCTGAACATGTGCATCGAGCCGCCCTTGCCGCGCGAGTAGCCGTGCGCGCGCCCGGTCAGTTCGGCCATGACGCCTTTGGTGTCCATGCCGCAGGCGATCATGTGCCCGTGGTCGCGGTAGCCGGTGATGACCTGATCACCTTCCTTCAGCGCCATCTGCATGCCGACAACGACAGCTTCCTGACCGATATACAGGTGACAGAAGCCGCCGATCAGGCCCATGCCGTACATCTGACCCGCCTTCTCTTCGAAGCGGCGAATGGTCAGCATCGAACGGTAAGCGTCGAGCTCCTGCTGCTTGCTGAACTCGGCGATGGCCCCTTGCGGCACCTGTTCCTTGTCATCGGCGCTTTGGGACTTCTTGGCGACCGCCATGGGCACTCCTTACGACGAATAGCGCAACCGGCTTCGTTCCGTCCCATAGCGTACTTCGCGTAAGGGCGAAAGCGCGACACGGCGCTGCTGCTTGCGCAGACATCAATCAGAAAATCGTGTCCCGATGCTACAGCCGCAGATCAATAAAGCCCAATTATTCAAAGAGATTCTGGAATTGTTTTGCAGTGCCACCGAAGCGGCCATTTGCTTGCGCGCGAATGGTGCGCGGCGCAATTTCATGTCACCCAACAGCACCGCCACGCAACGCGCTATGCTGCACTGCAAATGAAAAGTCAGCGTGACGGCAGCAGGTAGGTCAGATCGCGCGGGTCGGCGTAGCCGAGCAGCTTCCTGGCCCGCTCATCGAGCATATCAGGGTCGATGCGATCGGCGCGCAGGAGCGCGACTCGCCGCTCCCAGTCGGTACGTTCGGTGCGCAGGGACTGCAGCTCGTGCTGCATCGAGGCGAGCTGCTGTTCGAGGTCTTTCTGCGCCCGCAAGCCATGGTTGCCGCTATAGGCGTTCACGCCAAAATAGCCGATGAAGGCAGCAGCAAAAGCATAGAGACCGAGCGCGGTCAGAACGGCACGGCGGCGGCGATGCGAAACCATAGCGCCAAAATGGCGCATGGCCGTTAAGGCGGCTTTAATGTCCCGCGGCGCCGTGGAGATTATCCGGCGATGAGCCGGCCACGCCCGCCCCGGCCGACAGCCTAAAGGCGTCGCGCGCAAGCGCTCGACCCAAGGTCGCGCCGCAAAAGCGTCGGTGGTGGGATTTGGGGCCGCCACCCTTCGGGCTTGCACCCGCGGATGGCGGCGAAGGCTCAGACCCGGTGCCGGATCTCATTGAGCACGAAGTTGCCCAGCCGCTTGCCGCGGTTGCGCAGCACCTTCAGGACGCCCTGGTCCACGAAATAGGTCAGCAGAATCGAATCGCGGGTCTTGACCCCGTTGTGCACTGCATCGGCCGAATGCCAGGTGTCACTGCCGACCGCGAAGGCATAGCCGGTGTTGGGCGCAAAGCGCATCTGCGTGTGCTTCGGCTTGGAACCGTCCGGCAGCACGTCGTGGAAGATGGTACCGATATCGGTGTTGGCATCGTCCGACGGCAGATAGAGCTGGACCGTGATCCCCTTCCAGCGCGTGTCGGTGTGCGGCGTGATCAGATAGCCGGGGATGTCGCGGGTCAGGATCGGGATCGGATACATGCCGACCTTGGCGAAGTCCGGCCCGAACCGCTTGGACAGGCCCGGCGCCAGGCGCCGGATGAAGGCCTGCTTGACCTTCTCCGAGCACAGGGCACGGCCGACCACGTCCCACAGCACCTTCTTTTCCGGCGGCAGGTTGCGGATGTATTCGGGGAACAGATCGATCTTCACCCGCGTATGGGTGCCGTCGTCCAGGTCATGGCCTTTGCTGCGCCCGTGCATCGGGCGGTAGTCACGCGACTCCGGCATCAACGCCAGGATCTTGGCGTAGATGTCGGCGGGGAACACGTGATCGAACTCGAGATGGAAGAACGGCTTCTCGACCGCGCGGGCGGTGTCGATCGAACGGACGATGTAGTCCGACAGTTGATCGACGGCGCGTGCCCTGTCGTTACGGGCGAGCGATACGGTCTGATCCATGCGGGGCCTCTCGGTAGAACCGACGATAATGGCCCCGCAATCTGATGCGATTTGGAGCCCGTGACAAGACGTCACGCGCGTAAAGAAATCAGCTCAGTGACGCTCCGGAGAGCGTCAGCGAGCGTCCTTTATGACGCTGCGACCGGCGTATTTGGCCTGCTCGCCAAGCTGTTGCTCGATGCGCAGCAGCTGATTGTACTTGGCCGTGCGATCCGAACGCGCGAGCGAGCCGGTTTTGATCTGGCCGCAATTGGTCGCGACCGCGAGATCGGCGATGGTAGAATCTTCCGTCTCGCCCGAGCGGTGGGACATCACGGCGGTGTAGCCCGCCTTGTGCGCCATCTCGACCGCCGCCAGCGTTTCGGTGAGCGTGCCGATCTGGTTCACCTTCACGAGGATCGAGTTCGCGAGGCCGTCCTTGATGCCCTGTGACAGGCGGGCGACATTGGTGACGAACAGATCGTCGCCGACGAGCTGGCACTTCTTGCCGATGAGGTCGGTGACGATCTTCCAGCCTTCGAAGTCGTCCTCGGCCATACCGTCTTCGATCGAGATGATCGGATAGCTGCCGACGAGCTTGGCGAGATACTCGGCCTGCTCCTTCTTCGAGCGCGTCTTGCCTTCGCCTTCATAGGCGTAGGAGCCGTTCTTGAAGAACTCGGTCGAGGCGCAGTCGAGCGCCAGCATGATGTCCTGGCCCGGCTTGTAACCGGCCTTCTCGATCGCCTTCATGACGAAATCGAGCGCGTCCTCGGCGGACTTCAGGTTGGGGGCAAAGCCGCCCTCGTCGCCGACATTGGTGTTGTGGCCGGCGGCCTTCAGCTCGCTCTTGAGCGTCTGGAACACTTCGACGCCGGCGCGCAGGCCTTCGCTGAAGCTCGCGGCGCCGACCGGCATGATCATGAATTCCTGGAAGTCGATCGGATTGTCGGCATGCGCGCCGCCGTTGACGATGTTCATCATCGGCACCGGCAGAAGACGCGCGGCGGTGCCGCCGACGTAGCGATAGAGCGGCAGGTTGGCGGCATTGGCGGCCGCCTTGGCCACGGCGAGCGACACGCCGAGGATGGCGTTGGCGCCGAGACGGGCCTTGTTCGGGGTGCCGTCGAGCGCGATCAGGGTCTCGTCGATGTGCACCTGCTCCTCGGCTTCCATGCCGCCGATGGCGTCGAAGATCTCGCCGTTGACGGCGTCGACCGCCTTGGTCACGCCCTTGCCGAGATACCGCTTCTTGTCGCCGTCCCGCAGTTCGACCGCCTCATGCGCGCCGGTCGAGGCGCCCGACGGCACGGCGGCGCGGCCGAGCGCGCCGTCCTCGAGAAGCACATCGACTTCGACGGTGGGATTGCCGCGGCTGTCGAGGATTTCGCGGCCGATGATGTCAACAATGGCGGTCATGAGCGTACTGGGGTTCCGACGGAGATGGGAAAGGGAATATGCGGGGCTTCTACAGGATGGCGCGGCCCCGGGCAAAGGGGCAGCGCGGTGCCGCGGCATTCCCGCCGCATGGCCGGATCCGCGCCCCCTACCCTTGACCAGCGCGGCATGATCGGTGAAAGGCTGCCGCCATGGCCAAGAAGACAACCACCCTGCAGCTCGGCCGGCCGGCCGCCATCCCCGCCTCGCCGGACGCGGGGGTGCTCGACCGCGTGCCGAACCCACACCGCGACACCCATTATGTCGCGCGCTTCACCGTGCCCGAATTCACGACGCTCTGCCCGGTCACCGGCCAGCCGGACTTCGCCCATCTGGTGATCGACTACGTGCCGGACCGCTATCTGGTCGAGTCGAAGTCGCTGAAGCTCTACCTGGCCAGCTTCCGCAATCACGGCGACTTCCACGAGGGCTGCACGGTCGCCGTCGGCAAGCGCCTGTTCAAACTGCTCAAGCCGCGCTGGCTGCGCATCGGCGGCTACTGGTATCCGCGCGGCGGCATCCCGATCGACGTGTTCTGGCAGGGCGGCAAATTGCCGAAGGACGTCTGGGTGCCCGATCAGGGCGTCGCGACCTACCGGGGCCGCGGCTAGACGATCGCCGGGCGCCGCAAGGTCGCCGCGCAGACAAAGCCGACCGTCACCAGGACGAGCGCCGCGAAGATCAGGATCGGCGTCACGCCGACCACCACGAAGGCGGCGCTGTAGATCGCCGGTCCCGCCGCCTGGCCGAGAAAGAAAAAGAACGAGTGCAGCGCCAAAGCCGAGCCGCGCGCGGCCGGCGCGAGTTCGCTGGCATAGACCTGGATGACCGCGTGCAGCACGTAGAAGGCCAGGCCGAGCGCGACGAAATTCGCGAACTCGAACGGCCATGGCAGACGCAGCGCGATGACCAGAAGGCAGACGCCCATCGCCAGCCCGCCTGAGCGCATCATCCACGTCTCGCCGACGCGCGACAGCAGCCAGCGGACGACGAACGCATAGGCGGCGCCGCCGATGCCGAAGCCGCCGATCACGAGGCCCGCGATCGACGCACGCGTCTCGCCGGCCTGATGCAGCAGTTCGGCCAT
>Ga0180221_1002597_pt1 | contig 10340 bp, 10 predicted proteins | sample eDN5th37CKraftMG_FD_151339 | JGI IMG/M metagenome (GOLD analysis project Ga0180221, IMG submission 151339) | Enriched Miracle-Growth compost microbial communities from Emeryville, California, USA - eDNA 5th pass 37_C Kraft MG (version 2) (version 2) ...
CATTACCTCAACTACACCTCGGCCAAGTTCAACCACGACGTCGTGCAGCTGCCGTTCTGGGCGCTGGCCGGCTACGCGCTGCACCGCGCCTTGCGCAAGGGGCAGTTGCTCGACTGGCTCCTGCTCGGCCTCGCCGTCGGCCTGTCGCTGTGGGCGAAATATTTCGTCGTCGTGCTGGTGGCGCCGATGGTCGCCTTCGCCCTCGTCGATCGCGATGCGCGCAAGTGCCTGGCGACGCCGGGGCCCTACGTGGCGGCGGCGGTCGCGCTCGTCGTCATGGCGCCGCACCTCGTCTGGCTGGTGCGCAACGACTTCCTGCCCTTCGCCTATGCCGAGCACCGGGCCGTGCTGTCGCGCGGCTGGTACGACCATCTCTGGCATCCGTTCCAGTTCGCGGTGAGCCAGCTCTTCTTCCTCATCCCGTCGCTGATCGTCGCCGCGCCTTTGTTCGTTCCGAAGCGCAAGGCCGACGAGCCGCCCGCCGCGGCGGCCGCCGACGCCTTCGACCGGCGCATCGTCGCCTGGCTCGCCTTCGGCCCGATCGCCACCGTGCTGGCGATGTCGCTTATCAGCGGCCGCGGCACCGTGGCCATGTGGGGCTATCCGCTGTGGCTGTTCCTCGGCCTGTGGCTGGTGATGACGGCGCAGCGCGCGCTGACCTTTGCGCGCTTCGGCCGCATCCTCCTCACCTGGGCGATCGTGTTCGCCTGTCTCGCGCTCGCCTTCGTCGTCAATTACGCCGTGCTGCCGCGCTTCGACCATCGCTACCGCGCGGTGTTCTTCCCCGGCGCGTCGCTGGCCCGCGACGTCACGCAGGGCTGGCACGCGAAAACCGGCGCGCCCCTCGCCTATGTCATCGGCACGATGTGGGACGGCGGCAATGTCGCGCACTATTCGCCCGACCAGCCGCGCGTTCTGGTCGACGGCAATCCGGCGCGGGCGCCGTGGATCGACCTCGGCGACCTGAAGCGGCGCGGCGCCGTGGTCGTGTGGACCGACGGCGACCTCAAGACGCTGCCGCCGGAATACCGCGCCCTCGCACCGAACGCCGAGGTGCAGCCGGCGCTGCCGCTGCATTACCGGCACGGCGGCGACGCGCTCTATGCCGGCTGGGCGATCCTGCCGCCGCAGAAGTGAGGCCTCAGCGCTCGCCGATCAGCCGTTCGATGCGGCGGTCCGGCACCAGCCACATCGCCGCGACGAAGACGTAGAGCGCGATCGACACCCACGGCTGGTAGAAGGCGAAGACGATGCCGGTGATGTAAAGGATCGGCGAGATCTTGCCCTTGATGTCGCGCCCGACCGCCCGCGCCAGCATCGAATGCACGCCCTGGCGGTGGATGAGCGCCCGCTCCAGCAGGTAGTAGGCAATCGCCGGCATCAGCAGCGCCGCGCCGTAGACCGCCGTTGGCAGCGGCGCGAGGAAATTGCGCCCGAGCCAGCCGGTCGCCGCCGGGATGAGCGACAGCCAGAACAGGAGGTGCGCATTCGCCCACAGGATCAGTCCGTCGACCCGGCTCACCGGCTGCAGCATGTGATGGTGGTTGTTCCAGTAGATCGCCAGGTAGACGAAGCTCAGCACGTAGCTCAGGAAGCTCGGCACCACCGCGCGCAGCGCGTCGAGCCCGGGCTCGTCCGGCAGCTTCAACTCGAGCACCATGATGGTGATGAGGATGGCGATGACGCCGTCGCTGAACGCCGCCAGGCGGTCCTTGCCCAAGAGCCCCTCCCCCTTCGCCGGCGCCCGATTATGCACCGGTGGCGGCGCGAGGCCAGAGCGGGTTCACACGCCGACGATGTCCTCGGCCTCCGTCGCCAATTCGCGGCGCTGGTGCTCGAGCCGGCGCAGGTTGAGCAGCAGGGACGACAGCAACGACAGCGGCGCGCGCATGTCGTAGCCCTTGGCCGCGAACTCCTCGACGAAGTCGCGCTGACGCGCGATGCGGGTCAGCACGTCGCGGATCGCGGCGTCGATATGCGCCAGCGTTTCCAACTGCATTCTCGAAACCCTGCCACCCCGGACCGGAACAGAAGCTCGGCGAAGAATCGACATTCCCCGCGCGGGGCGTTGTGCGCCAATTGGGTTAATCGATGTTTGGGCCGATCGCAGACTCACAGGCCTGTGGAAGTATCGGGATGGGGAACGGCCGACTTATATCGGCAAACCGGACGGGCCGATTTGCAAATTACACGCGCGCATGCGCGCCGTCGGCGACGACCCGGCCGTCGAGCAGCTCGATGTGGCGATGCATGCGCTCGGCAAGCCCCATGTCGTGGGTTACCGCGACGACCGTCTTGCCGTGCGCCTCGACCAGTTCGTGCAGCACGTCGAACACCTGGCCGCTCGACTTCGAATCGAGCGAGCCGGTCGGCTCGTCGGCGAGGATCACCGGCGGCTCGTTGGCGAGCGCGCGCGCGACCGCGACGCGCTGGCGCTGGCCGCCGGAGAGCTGGTCCGGCCGTTTGTGGCGGTGATCGCCGAGGCCGAGCGCGGACAGCAGCATGTCGGCGCGCTCGCGCATCTGCGCGCCGCTGAGACGGCCGAGCGCGCGCATCGGCAGCATGACGTTGTCGCGCACGGTGAACTCGGCGAGCAGGAAGTGGAACTGGAAGACGAAGCCGAGGAAGGTCAGCCGCGTCAGCGCCCGCTCCTCCTCGTCCATGCGCGCGGTGGCGCGGCCGTTGATCAGCACCTCGCCGGCGGTCGGCAGGTCGAGCAGGCCGAGCAGATAGAGCAGCGAGGACTTGCCGGAGCCGGAGGGGCCGGTGATGGCGACGAATTCGCGCGCGCCGATCGCGAGGTCGACGTCGCGCACCAGGGTGGTCGGCACCACGCCCGGCAGGATGCGCGTGACCGCGCGCGCCTCGATCAGCGGCGCGGCCGCCGCTTGCGCCGTCGCGGCCGGCGCGGCGAGGCTCATGTCGCGCCCCGGATGATCTCGACCGGGTGCTGGCGCGCCGCCTTGCGCGCCGGCTGGTAGCCGGCGATGACGGAGGAGACGAGCGCCACGCCGCCGGCGATCGCATAATGCAGCGGCGCATAGGCGAGCGGCAGGCGGTCGGTGTCGACGAACGGGTTGTTGATGCGCACGGCGCCGAGCGCGCGGCTCAGGATATAGCCGAGCAGGAAGCCGGCGAGCGCGCCGGCCAGCCCGATGATCAGCGCCTCGACGACGAAGATCGCGCGCACCGTCGGCTCCGGCAGGCCGAGCGATTTCATGATGGCGATGTCGCGCGCCTTCTCGTGCGTGATGGTGGAGATGATGTTGTAGGTGCCGAAGCTCGCCACCAGCAGGATCGCGCCCACCACCGCGTACATGATGATGTTGCGGATGATGAAAGTGGAGAGGAGGTCCTCGTTCGCCTCCTGCCACGATACCGACTTGTAGCCGGTCTCGGTCTCGATGCGCGCGGCGATCTCGCGCGCGGCGAGCGGATCGGCAAGCCGCAGGCGCAGTTCGTTGATGAGGCCGGTCTGCTGCGCCAGGATCTGCCCGGTCTTGGTCAGCGTGTAGGCGGTGCTCTCGTCGATCTGGCGCACGCCGGAATGGAAGAAGCCGACCACCTGCGCGGACAGGCGCGCGCCGAGGCTCGTCTGCAGCGTGATGTTGGCGCCGATGCGGGCGCCGATCTTCTCGGCGAGCCGGTCGCCGACGACGATGGCGTTGGTGGCGCGGTAGAGCGCGGTGAGGCTCGCGCCGCGCATCTGCTTGGGCAGGTCGGAGACCAGCGCCTCGCGGTGCGGGTCGATGCCGGTCACGCTGGTCGCGACGTCGTGGTTGGCGTAGCGGATGATCGCCTGCACCTTCACCGACGGCGCGATCTTGCCCGGCACCCAGGCCTCCAGCACCGCCATGGTGGCGAGCGGGTTCTTGATGCCGGGCCGGCGCGCCTCCGGCGTCAGGCCGTGGAATTCGGCCGCATCGTAGGTCAGCGCCGCCGGCTGCGGCGGCGGCGCGCGGCGCTCGTCGGAGACGGTGATGTTCGGCAGCGTGTTGACGAGGCGGCGGGTGAAGTCGTCCTGCGAGCCGACCATCAGCGCCGCCATCATGATCGAGAAGCCGACGCCGGTGGCGACGCCGGCGACGGCGAAGGCCGTCTGCCGCAAATGCGCGCGCACATGCGTGACGGCGATGTCGAGAACGAGGTTCATGGCGCCGCCTCGACGCGCACGCGCGCGCCGTCCTTGAGCACGGCGCTGGCGGGCGCGGCGACACGCTCGCCTTCGGTAAGCCCGTTGACGATCTCGACGGCGCGGGTGCCGCGGATGCCGGTCTCGACCGCGCGCTTGCGCACGCGCGCGCCGTCGAGCACGAACACGCTGCCGCCCTGCAGCGCGTCGGCCGGAACGAGCAGCACGTCCGCCTTCTCGCGCGCGACGATGTTGGCCTCGACGCTCATGCCGGGCTTGAGCGGCGAGTCGTCGGGCAGCGCCATCTTGACGCGGAAGGTCTTGGCGTTGACGTCGCCCATCGGCGTGATCTCGCCGACCCTGCCCTCCAGCCGGCGGCCGGGAAAGGCGTCGGTGCGGAACAGCACCGTCTGCCCGACGGCGACGCGGGGAATGTCCTCTTCGTTGACCTCGGCCACGACCTGCAGCGGCTTCGGCACGCCGACGCGGAACAGGACCTGGCCGACCTCGGCGATCTCGCCGGTCTCGCCGTCGCGGCGCAGGATGAGCCCGTCCATCGGCGATCCGATCGTGTATTCGCCGATCCGCTCGTTCTGCACCGAGATCAGGCCCTGCACCTGGCCGAGATCCATCGAGGCGCGCTCGTAGGCCTGCGTCGTGGCCGCGCCCTTGGCGATCAGCGCGCTGACGCGCGTCATCTCGTTCTTGAGAAACTCCTCGCGCGCCTTGAGCTCGTTGAGCGCGGCCCTCGCCTCGTTGTCGTCGAGCTGCGCCAGCACCGCCCCTTTTTTGACGGTCTCGCCCTCGCAGTGACAGATGTAGACGATGCGGCCGCGCACGAGGCTCGCGACCTTGGCCCAGGTGACCGGCTCGACGCCGCCGGTGGCGTAGACGATGTCGGCCGCCGTGCCGCGCGCGACCGGCACTGCCGTGACGACCGGGCCGCGGCCGAAGCGCGCATAGGCGCCGGCCGCCGCCGCGACCAGCACCAGCCCGGCAATGATGAGGGTCGAACGCCGCACGGCCCGAGGTCTCCCGTTTCGCCGGTCAAACTACGGACCGGCGGACGGGAAACCTTGATGTACCGCAAGGGTAAGGCCCTCATGCTGAGGAGCCCGCGGGCCGCATTAGCGGCGGCGGGCGTCTCGAAGCATGGGGGCCGCGCCATCCTTCGAGACGCGGCCTACGGCCGCTCCTCAGGATGAGGCGGAGAGAGGCTGCGACGTTTCCGCTACGCCACCGCCTTGATGATCTTGCCGAGCTTGTCGAAGATCTCGTCGATCTGGGCTTCCGACACGATCAGCGGCGGCGACAAAGCAAGCGTGTCGCCGACCGCGCGCATGGTCATGTCGTATTCGTGGAAGGCGCGCTCGAGCGCCTCGGCGCCCCGCTTGCCGGGCCCGTCCGCGCGCGGCGCCAGATCGAGCCCCATGGTCAGGCCGACCTGGCGGATGTCGACGACGTTCGGCAGACCCTTCATCGACATGCAGGCCTGCGCCCATTTCGGCTCGAGCTTGCGCGTGCGCTCGAACAGGTCCTCGTCGCGGTAGAGGTCGAGCGTGGCGAGCCCCGCCGCGCAGGCGAGCGGATGCGCAGAATAGGTGTAGCCGTGGAACAGCTCGATGACGTGCTCCGGGCCCGACATGAAGGCGTCGTAGACGTGCTTGCGCGCGATCACGCCACCCATCGGCACCGCGCCAGAGGTGACGCCCTTGGCGAAGGTGACCATGTCGGGGATGACGCCGTAGCGGTCGGCGGCGAACGGCGCGCCGAGGCGGCCGAAGCCGGTGATGACCTCGTCGAAGATCAGCAGGATGCCGTATTTGTCGCAGATTTCGCGCAGCCGCTTGAGATAGCCCTTCGGCGGCGGCAGCACGCCGGTCGAGCAGGCGACCGGCTCGACGATGACGGCGGCGATGGTCGAGGCGTCGTGCAGCGCGACGAGGCTCTCCAGGTTGTCGGCCAGATGCGCGCCCCAGTCCGGCTCGCCGACCGAGAAGGCCTGCTGCTCGCGGTTGTAGGTGTGCGGCAGATGGTCGACGCCGGCCATCAGCGCGCCGAACTGCTTGCGGTTGGCGACGATGCCGCCGACGGCGATGCCGCCGAAGCCGACGCCGTGATAGCCGCGCTCGCGGCCGATCAGGCGGACGCGGCCGCCCTGGCCGCGCGCATTGTGATAGGCGAGCGCCATCTTCAGCGCGGTGTCGACCGCCTCGGAACCCGAGTTGCAGAAGAACACGTGGTCGAGATCGGCCGGGGCGAGCGCGGCGATGCGGCCGGCGAGCTCGAAGGCCTTCGGATGCGAAAACTGGAACGCCGGCGCGTAGTCGAGCTCGGCCGCCTGGCGCTGGATCGCGTGCACGATCGGGTCGCGGTTGTGGCCGGCATTGGTGCACCACAGCCCGGCCGACCCGTCGATGACGCGGCGGCCGTCGACGGTGACGTAATGCATGTCCTTGGCGCCGGTGATCAGCCGCGGGCGCCGCTTGAAGGCGCGGTTGGCGGTGAACGGCATCCAGAAGGGTTCGAGGTCGTTGGGGACGGTCGCGACTTTGGCCATGGCAGGAAAGCCTCATGCTGAGGAGCGTGGCGACAAGCCACGCGTCTCGTCGTCAGCGGTGCCCTTATCCGTCGAGACGCGGGTCCTTCGAGACGCGGGCTCCGCCCGCTCCTCAAGATGACAAGGGCAGAGCCGGCATTTGGCTTAGCGCGTTTCGGCGCTAATGACAAAGCGGGAAACCGCTGCTAGGACGCGTCTTCTTCCGCAAGACGGCGCGACACACGATGGCAAAATCCGACAAGCCGCAGAAGCTCAAAGCCCGCCTGCCGCGCGGCCTGGCCGACCGCGGCCCGGCCGAGATCGCGGCCACGCGCCGCATGGTCGAGACCATCCGCCTGCAGTTCGAGCGCTACGGCTTCGAGCCGGTGGAAACGCCGGCCATCGAATACACCGACGCGCTCGGCAAGTTCCTGCCCGACCAGGACCGGCCGAACGAGGGCGTGTTCTCGTTCAAGGACGACGACGAGCAGTGGCTGTCGCTGCGCTACGACCTGACGGCGCCGCTCGCCCGTTACGTCGCCGAGCGGCTCGGCACCGAGCACATCGTGCTGCCCTATCGCAGCTACCGCTTCGGCTGGGTGTTCCGCAACGAGAAGCCCGGCCCCGGCCGCTTCCGCCAGTTCATGCAGTTCGACGCCGACACCGTCGGCGCGCCGACCATGGCCGCCGACGCCGAGATGTGCATGCTCGCCGCCGACACGATGGAGGCGCTCGGCATTCCGCGCGGCTCCTACGTCGTGAAGGTGAACAACCGCAAGGTGCTCGACGGCATCATGGAGTCGATCGGCATCGGCGGCGACGGGAACGCCGGCCGCCGGCTGACGGTGCTGCGCGCCATCGACAAGCTCGACCGCCTCGGCCCGGACGGCGTGCGCCTTCTCCTCGGCGAAGGCCGCAAGGACGAGAGCGGCGATTTTACAAAAGGCGCCGGCCTCGACGAGAAGGCGAGCGACACGGTGCTCGGCTTCCTCTCCACGTCGGTCGACAATGACGCCGAAACCTTCGACCGCCTCGAAGCGCTGGTGTCGGGGTCGAACCAGGGTCTCGACGGCGTCAACGAATTGCGCGCCGTCGCCGAATTGATCTCCGCCGCCGGCTACGACAACGGCCGCGTGCGCATCGACACCTCGGTGGTGCGCGGCCTCGAATATTATACCGGCCCCGTCTACGAGGTTGAGCTGACCTTCGAGATCGAGGACGAGAAGGGCCGGCCGATCCGCTTCGGCTCGGTCGGCGGCGGCGGCCGCTACGACGGCCTGGTGTCGCGCTTCTCCGGCCAGCCGACGCCGGCGACCGGCTTCTCGATCGGCGTGTCGCGGCTGCAGGCCGCGCTCACCGCGCTCGGCAAGATCTCGTCGGAGCCGGAGCCGGGACCGGTCGTCGTCACCGTGTTCGACCGCGACCGCGTCGTCGATTATCAGCGCATGGTGTCGGCGCTGCGCGCCGCCGGCATCCGCGCCGAGCTCTATCTCGGCAATCCGAAGAACATCGGCAACCAGCTCAAATACGCCGACAAACGCCGCGCGCCCTGCGTCGTCATCCAGGGCGGCGACGAGAAGGCGAAGGGCGAGGTGCTGATCAAGGACCTGATCGTCGGCGCCGAGATCGCCACGATGTCGAAGGAGCGCGACGAGTATCTCAAGAAGCAGGCGGAGGCGCAGTTCGCGGTGCCGGAGGCCGGGCTCGTCGCGGCGGTGCGCGGGATTCTGGACAAGCACAAGCGGTGAGCGCCGTGCCCCGGGCGCAGCGCTCGACGCCGGCGATGCGCTGACGCGCCGCTCGTTCCCGCCGGGAGAGCGCAGAGCGCGCGATCAGAGCGCGACCACCTCGCCGTCTTCCGGAACGGTCGGCGGCACGTCGCTCAGCGACAGAGGATGGCCGAGCACCTGCTCCACCGCGTCGAAGGAATCGATCAGCGTCAGGTTCTCGACGAGCTTGCCGTCCTTGAAGCGGAGGAAATGCGCGGCCCGGTAGCTGATGACGCGGCCGTCGGTGCTGCGCGCGGAGACGCGGTTGAGCGTGGCGGCCCGTTCGCCGTCGACCAGCAGGTGATCGAGCACGAACGTAAAGACGCCCAGCACAGCGGGCACGCGGCGGCCGACGAGATCGATGATCGCCTGCCGGCCGCGGTGCGTGCCGCAGAACGGCAGCGCGTCGATCGGGCCGCTGATGGTCCATTCGACGTCGTCGGCCAGGAACGGCGCCATGGCGGCGCTGTCGTGGCCGGTATAGGCACGATAGAACGCCTCGACGAGATCGCGTGTGGTGTTGGTCATCGGCCGGGTCCTCGGTCGCGGGCCATTTCACTGCGGTTGCGTTGAGATTGTCTTACCCGCCGCGATCTGTCGGCCGCGCTTGGGCGGGAAAAATTTGTTAACGACGCCAAGGATTTGGCCGATGCGGCCGTTAAGGGCGCGGGGCAAAGACGGTCGAAACCTTAACGCCCGCGTGCTAAAGGGCCGCCGGGACTGACGAAGGACGGATCATGGACGCGACGGTGACGGCGCAGACTTCGGACGCGCGGGCGGAGACTCTGGTCTCCTCCTACGAAAGCGCCGGCTATGCGCGCGTGAGGCCGGCCATCCTGCAGCCGGCCGAGCCCTTCCTCGACCTCTCGGGCGAGGACATCCGCAAGCGCATGTTCCTGACCGCGGCGCCCGGCGGCGACGAGGAGTTCTGCCTCAGGCCCGACCTGACCATCCCGGTGTCGCGCGACTATCTCGCCTCCCCGGCGGCCGGGCGGCCTGCCGGCTTCTGCTATCTCGGGCCGGTCTTCCGCCACCGCAACGACGCGCCGGTCGAGTTCCTGCAGGCCGGCATCGAGAGCTTCGGGCGTCCCGACAAGGCGGCCGCCGATGCCGAGATGCTGTCGCTCGGGCTCGAGGCTACCGCGCATTACGGACTCGATGCGCCGACGATCCAGATCGGCGACGTGGCGCTGTTTGCGAGCCTCATCGCCGCGCTCGATCTGCCGCCGGCCTGGAAGCGCCGTCTGGTGAAGGACTTCAACCGCAAGATCAATCTGGCGCAGGACCTCGACCGGCTGACCCTCGGCGGCAGCAACGGCCGGCCCGAATACCAGGGCGTGCTGGCCGCGCTCGCCGGCTCCGACCCCAAGGGCGCGCACGCGCTCGTCACCGACCTCCTGTCGATCGCCGGCATCAATGCGGTCGGCGGCCGCTCGGTCGCCGAGATCGCGGAGCGCTTCCTCGAGCAGTCGGCGCTCGGCGCCTCGACCCGCCTGCCGACGGAAGTGCGCGGGCTGATCGAACGCTTCCTCGCCATCAAGGGCGACCCCGACGAGGCGGCGGCCGAACTGCGCACGCTTGCCGCCGACGCGAGCCTCAATGGCGCGCTCGGGTCGGCGCTCGACCTGTTCGAGAGCCGCGCCGGCTTCCTCGCGGCGCAGGGCGTCGACCTCAAGCACGTGCGCTTCTCGACCGCCTTCGGCCGCGGCCTCGAATACTATACGGGCTTCGTGTTCGAATTGACCGATCCCGCGCGCACCGGCGATCCGCTCGTCGCCGGCGGCCGCTATGACGGCCTGCTCAGCCGCCTCGGCAGCGCCGAGCCGATTGCCGCGGTGGGCTTCTCGGTGTGGATCGAGCGCCTCGCGATTTATGGAGAGGGCCGATGAACGCGCCGCTC
>Ga0180221_1002599_pt1 | contig 10332 bp, 5 predicted proteins | sample eDN5th37CKraftMG_FD_151339 | JGI IMG/M metagenome (GOLD analysis project Ga0180221, IMG submission 151339) | Enriched Miracle-Growth compost microbial communities from Emeryville, California, USA - eDNA 5th pass 37_C Kraft MG (version 2) (version 2) ...
CGTCCCCGGCGTCGGGCAGGTCACCCTCGACTGGGAACCCGTGGCCGGCGCGGTCGGCTACCAGGTGATGCGCGCGGGCGCGGGGTCCGACGACGAGCTGCAGCCCCTCGACCACGGCGGCGGCGACGTGCTCGCCGTGCCGCACGGGCCGTACGCCGACACGACCGGCGAGCCGGGAGTCACGTACCGGTACGCGGTCGCGACGGTCTCCGACGTGTCCGTGACCGGGGCGCCGGGCGAGGTGGTCGAGTGCGCGTCGCTGCCCGGCGCGGGTGGCGCGGTCGACGTCACCGTCGACACGACGCAGGTCGTCCGCCCGCTGCCCCGGCCGTGGCGCCCGATGATCGGCTCGGAGCACCTGTCGCTGCTGCTGTCCGACGAGACGGTGGGCGGCCAGTCCATCGCATCGGACCTCACCTCAGCGCTGCGCGATGCTCACGACGACCTGGGCGTCGAGACCGTGCGGGCCCACGCGATCCTGTGCGACGACCTCGGCGTGTACCGCGAGGTCGACGGCCGGCCGGTGCACGACTTCTCCGGCGTGCTCGCCACGTACGACAAGGTGCTGGCGCTGGGCCTGCGGCCGGTCGTCGAGATCTCGTACATGCCGCGCGACCTCGCGTCCGACCCGTCGAAGACGGTCTTCGACTACGGCGCGATCATCTCCCCCCCGAAGGACTGGGACCGCTGGGCGGACCTCGTCCGCGGGCTCGTGCGGGCGGTCGTCGAGCGGTACGGGATCGACGAGGTGCGCGAGCACTGGTCGTTCGAGGTCTGGAACGAGCCCAACCTCGAGGTCTTCTGGTCCGGCACCCGCGAGGAGTTCTGGCGGCTGTACGACGTCACGGTCCGCGCGGTGCGGGACGTCGACGACCGGCTCGTGGTCGGCGGGCCGTCGACGGCCGCGGCGGGGTGGGTCGACGGGCTGCTCGCGCACGTCGCGGAGTCCGGCGCCCCGCTCGACTTCGTCTCGACGCACACCTACGGCAACGCGCCGCTCGACCTGCGCGGCACCCTGGCCCGCCACGGGCGCGAGGACGCCCGCATCTGGTGGACGGAGTGGGGCGTGAGCCCGACGCACTTCGGCAACGCCAACGACGGCCCGTTCAGCGCGGCGTTCCTCGCGCGCGGCATGCGCTCCGCCGCCGGACGGATCGACGCGCTGTCGTACTGGGTCGTCTCCGACCAGTTCGAGGAGCTCGGCCGGCCGCCGCGGCTGGTGCACGGCGGCTTCGGGCTGCGCACCGTCGGGGAGCTGCGCAAGCCCCGCTGGTGGGCGCTGCACCTGCTCGAGCAGCTCGGCGACGACGAGCTCGCGGCCCGGCTCGAGGGCGACGGCGCGGGCGGGCTCGTCGAGGCGTGGGCCTCGCGCGACGAGGGCGGACGCGTCGCCGTCGCGCTGTGGAACGGTACCCTCGACCAGTCGAAGGTGGACGGCGCGCCGGCCCTGACCCGCACCGTGACGCTCTCCCTCGACGGGCTCGCGGACGGCACGTGGCAGGTGTCCGAGTCACGCGTCGACGCGACCCACTCGAACATCACCGGTCTGTGGCTGTCGATGAACGGCTCGACGCCCGACGACCCCGGCGCCGACTGGCCCGACGAGGACCAGTGGGCGCGCCTGCGGGCCGCCGACGAGCTGGCCGTGCTCGACCGCGGCACCGTCACGACCGCCGACGGGCGAGCGACCCTCGCCGTCGAGCTGCCGAACCCGTCGATCGTCCTCGTGGAGCTCGTCCGAACCTGAGGTGGCCGTGACAGCGTCCCCGCCGTCCCCGCCGTCCACGCCGTCCCCGCCCGTCGACCCCGACGCCTCGGCCGACCGGCTGCGGGTGGACGCGCGGTCGGTCGTCTACGAGGTCTACGTCCGCTCGTTCGCGGACTCCGACGGCGACGGCGTCGGCGACCTGCCCGGCGTGACCGCGCACCTCGACGCGGTCGCCCGGCTCGGCGCCGACGCCGTCTGGCTCACGCCGTTCTACCCCTCGCCGCAGGCCGACCACGGCTACGACGTCGCGGACCACCGCGGGGTCGACCCGCTGTTCGGCGACCTCGCCGCGTTCGACGCGCTGGTGGCCCGGGCGCACTCGCTCGGGCTGGGCGTGCTGGTGGACGTCGTCCCGAACCACGTGTCGGTCGAGCACCCGTGGTTCCGGCAGGTGCTCGCCGCGGGCCCCGACGACCCGTCGCGCGCCCGGTTCCACATCCGGCCCGGCACCGGCCCGGACGGCCGGCGCCCGCCGAACCGGTGGCGCTCGGTGTTCGGCGGGCCGGCGTGGTCCCGTCTGCCGGACGGCTCCTGGTACCTGCACCTGTTCGCCCCCGAGCAGCCCGACCTCGACTGGACGCACCCGGACGTGCGGGCGGATCTCGAGCGGACGCTCGCGTTCTGGGCGGAGCGCGGCGTCGACGGCTTCCGGGTGGACGTCGCGGGCGGGCTCATGAAGCACCCGCAGCTCGCGGAGGTGCGCCGCGGCGAGCCGCACCCGCACTGGGACCGGCCCGAGGTGCACGACGTGTACCGCTCGTGGCGGCGTGTCCTCGACGGCGTGCGGCCGGGGCTGTTCGCGGTCGCGGAGGTGTGGGGCCCGCCGGAGCGCACGGCGCTGTACGCGCGGCCGGACGAGCTCGGTCACGCGTTCGCGTTCGAGCTCGTCCAGGCGCCGTGGTCCGCCACCGCGCTGCGCCGCAGCGTGGACCTGCAGCTGGCCGCCCACCGGGAGGCCGGGTCCCTGCCGGGATGGGTGCTCGGCTCGCACGACTTCGAGCGGGCCGCCTCGCGGCTCGGCCCGGACCGCGCGCTCGCGCTGCACCTGTTCCTGCTCGCGCTGCCCGGGTCGTTCACGCTCTACGGCGGCGACGAGCTCGGGCTGCCGCAGGTGGACGTGCCCCGCGAGGCGTGGCAGGACCCGCAGGCCCTGCGCAGCGACGGCGAGCAGCTCAGCCGCGACGGCGCCCGCGTCCCCCTGCCCTGGACGCCCGACCCGCCCGCGTACGGTTTCACCACCGGCACGCCGTGGCTGCCGCAGCCGCCGGGCTGGGGCGAGCACGCCCGCTCCGTCCAGGAGGCCGACCCCGCGTCGGCGTGGTCCGTGCTGCACCGCGCGATCGCGCTGCGCCGGACGCTGTGGCGGGAGTCCCCGGCGACGGTGCGCTGGCTCGACAGCCCCCCGGGCGTGCTCGTGGCGCTGCGCGGCGACGCGGTCGCGGTGCTCAACGCGTCGAACCGCCCGCACCGGATCGCGCTGACCGGCTGGCGGGCCGTCGCGTCGTCGACGGGCGTCCTCGACCAGGAGGTCGTCCCTCCCGGCGCGTGCGTCTGGTGCACGGTCCCGCCGGGTGTCGTCGCCGGCGGCGCGAGCACGGTGCGCTGACCGGCGCTCAGCCCGCCCGGCGGGTGCGCCACAGGAGCCACACGAAGTACGGCGTGCCAATGAGGGCCGTGACGAGCCCGGCGGGCACCTGCGTCGGGGCGAGCACCGTCCGCCCGAGCGTGTCGGCGACGCTCAGGACGAGGGCCCCGAGCAGCATCGCGACGGGCACGACCCGCGCGTGCCGGGCCCCGACGAGCGCGCGGGCCAGGTGCGGCGCGACGAGGCCGACGAACCCGACGACGCCGACCGCGGTCACGGCCGCCGCGGTGAGCAGAGCCGTCACGACGAGCACCGTGAGCCGCGTGCGCTCCAGGCGCACGCCGAGGACGCGGGGCAGGTCGTCGTCGACGGCGAGCACGTCCAGGTCCCGCCGCCGACGCAGGACGAGCGGCGCGAGCACGAGCAGCGCGACCGCGACGGGCCAGACCTGGGCGGCGGTGCGCCCGTACGTCGAGCCGGACAGGAACGTGAGCGCCAGCGTCGTGTTCCAGGGGTTCGTCGTGACGACGACGAGCGTGATGAGCGACGCCGCGGCCGCGGACGTCCCGATACCGACGAGCACGAGCCGGTCGGAGCTCACGCCCCGGCGCGAGGCGAGCCGGTACACGAGCGCGAACGTCGCCAGCGCGCCGACCGCCGCGCCGAGCGACGTCGACCACAGCGACGCGGCGGGCACGACCACCGCGGCGACGACGGCGCCGAGCCCCGCCCCGCCCGTCACCCCGAGCAGGCTCGGCTCGGCGAGCGGGTTGCGGGCCACGGCCTGGACCGTGGTGCCCGCCAGCCCGAGCGCGGCACCGGCCAGCAGCGCCGCGAGGACGCGCGGCACGCGCTGGTCCAGCACGAAGCTCACCTGCCGACCGCTCGTCCCCGCGAGCCAGTGGAGGACGTCGCCCGTCAGCAGCAGCCGGTCGCCCAGCAGCAGCCCGGCCACGAGCGCGCCGACGAGCAGCGTGCCCGCGACGGCCACGACGACGGCCGTCCGGCGCCGCGACGCCGGGCGCGCGCCGACCGACGCGGTCGGCACCGACCCGCGCGACCCGCGCGTCCGGCGGGCGAGCGTCACCATGACGACGGCGCCGAGCAGCGTCGTGACGACGCCGGTCGGGACGGCGACGCGGGCGGGGGCGACGAGCCGCAGGGCGACGTCGGCTGCGAGCACGACCGCGCAGCCGGCGAGCGCGGCGAGGGGCAGCAGCAGGCGGTGGCGGTGCATGCCCGGCACGCGTCGCGCCACGAGCCGGGCGATCACCGGCGCGGCGAGCCCGACGAACCCGACCGGCCCCGCCACCGTGACCGCGAGCGCGGCGAGCATCACCGCGAGGACGACCCCGACGACACGCGTGCGCCGCACGGCCAGGCCGAGCACGGCCGCCGTGTCGTCGCCGAGCGCGAGCACGTCGAGCCGTCGCGACCACGCCACGGCGACGACCGCGACGAGCGCGACCGCGGGCGCCGCCTGGGTGACCTTCTGCGTCCCCGACTGGACGATCGACCCCTCGCCCCACGCGAACATGCCGGTCGTCTCCTGCTCGAACAGCAGCATGAGCAGGTACGTCACCGACGAGAGCGCGAGCATCGTCGCCGACCCGGCGAGTACCAGCCGCGTCGGGCCCTCGGCTCCCCCGCGCGCGATGACGAGCACGAGGCCCGCGGCGGCGAGCCCGCCGAGGAACGCGAGCGCTCCCGTCGCCGCGAACGGCAGGGTCAGCCCGAACGCGGCGGCCGCCACGACCGTGACGTACGCGCCCGCGTTGACCGCGAGCGTGTCCGGCGACGCGAGCGGGTTGCGCGCGACGGACTGCAGCATCCCGCCGGAGACGCCCAGCGCGGCGCCGACCAGCAGCCCCGCGACCACGCGCGGCGCGCGCGACGCGACGAGGACGGCGAGCGCCTCGTCGTCCCCGGAGCCCACGAGCAGGCGCAGCAGGTCGCCGACGCCGACGTGCGACGTCCCCAGGGTCAGGTCGACCAGGGCGAGGACCACGACGGCGACGGCCGTCGTGACGAGGACCGCCGCGACCCGCACGGGGCGCCGGCGACCGGCGGCCGCCGCCCGGAGGTCCGGGTCGGCGGCCGCGCGGCGCGCGTCGAGCGTGGTGGTCACGGCGTCGGGGTCACTCGGTGATCGCGGCGACCGCGGCGTCGAGCCACGCGAGGCCCGAGCGCGGGCCGCCGAACATCCAGATGCCGTCGGGCAGGCGGTGCACGTCGCCGGCCTCGACGAACGGCAGCTGCTTCCACACCGCGTTGTCCTTCAGCCCGTCCGCGAACGGGTCGTCCTCGGAGTCGTTGGCGGCGTACAGGAAGTGCGTGCCCTCGGGGACCGCGGTGAGACCCTCGACGTCCGTGACACCCAGCCCGTACGCCGGGTCGCCCTCGCCGGTCCAGACGTTCGTCAGCCCCGCGAGCTCCGCGACGCCGCCGAGGTAGGCGCCGGCGGTGTACATCCGCACCGAGACCGCGCCGTCCGCGATCCAGCCGTCCGCCATGGTGTAGCTCGCGCCGGCCTTGCCCGCTGCGTCGAGGCGCGCCTTGGCGTCGGCGACCTTCGCGTCGAACGCCGCGAGCTCGGCGTCCGCCGCGGCCGACGTGCCGGTCGCGTCGCCCAGCAGCTCGAGCGTGCGCCGCATCTGGCCGATCGGGTCGGACGCGTCCGAGCCCTTGAGCGCCACGACCGGCACCTGCTTCTCGATCTGCGCGATGACCTCCTCCGGGAGGTCGGTCGTGGCGACGACGAGGTCGGGGTCGAGCGCCGCGATCGCGTCGAGGCTGGGCTCGCCCCGGGTGCCGACGTCGGGCGTCTCGGGGTCGAGCGGGACGACCGTGTCCCACGTGTTGTAGCCCTTCGTGTCGGCCTGACCGACGGGCGCGACGCCCAGCGTGAGGAGGTTCTCGGTCAGCCCCCACTCGAGCGAGACGACCCGGGTCGCGGGCGCGTCGAGCGTGACGGTGCCGCGGTCGTCGGTGACGGTCACGGGGCCGCTCGCCGCCGGGGTGCCGGACGGGGTGCCGGCCGCCTCCGGGGCGTCCTCGGTGGTGCCGCAGCCGGCCAGGAGGAGGGCGGCGGCGGCCGTCGCGAGGGCGACGGGCAGCGCGCGGGCGCGCAGGGTTCGCATGGGAGTCCTTGTCGTTCGTCGTGGGTGGGGAGGTGGCGAGGACCGGCGCGGGGGCGCCGAGGGGGTCAGGCGGGGGCGAGGCTCGGGCGGTGGGTGTGCCGCCCGACGGCGTGGGTGCGGACGCGGCCCGTCACGGGGTCGGCCGTCACGTCGACGCGGATGCCGTACGTGGCGGTGAGCGCCTCGCTCGTCAGCACGTCGTGCGGGCGGCCGGCCCCGACCACGCGGCCGGAGCGCAGCAGCACGACCTCGTCGGCGACGGCGGCGGCCTGGTCGAGGTCGTGCAGGACGACGCCGACGGCCACGCCGTGCTCGTCGGCGAGGTCCCGGACCAGGTCGAGGATCTCGACCTGGTAGCGCAGGTCGAGGTGGTTCGTCGGCTCGTCGAGCAGGAGCACGCCGGTGTCCTGCGCGAGGCACATCGCGAGCCACACCCGCTGCAGCTCGCCGCCGGACAGCTCGTCGACCCCGCGGTCGGCCATCGACGCGACCCCGGTGACCTCCATCGCCCGCGCGGTCGCGCGCGCGCCGTCGGGGTCGTCGTGCCGCCAGCGGCCGCGGTACGGGTGCCGCCCGTACCCGACGACGTCGCGCACGCTCACGCCGGAGGGCGTCGGGCGCGACTGCGACAGCAGCGTGACGCGCTGGGCGAACTCGCGCGAGGACAGCGCGGCGGCGTCCTGGCCGCCGGCGAGCCGCACGTCGCCGGCGTCGGGCCGGTGCAGGCGAGCGAGGGCCCGCAGCATCGTCGACTTGCCCGAGCCGTTGGGCCCGACGAGCGCGGTCACGGCCCCGACGCGCAGGCGTACCGCCCCGTCCTCGACGACGACCGTCCCGTGGTAGCCGAGCCGCAGCCCGGTGGCGCTCAGCGCGTCCGTACCCGCATCCGTGGTCACGGTCGGAAGGTTAGCCTGTGCTTACTAAGGTTTGCCAAACCCGGTCCGGCGGCGGGCCAGCCGCAGCCCCACCCCGACGACGAGCACGACCACCCCACCCGTGACGGCCGGGAGCGGCAGACTCAGGGCGAGCAGGGCGCAGCCCAGCACGCCCACTGCCTGGAGCCAGCGCGGGTAGCGGCGCTCCGCCGCTGGCTGCGTCCACGCCGCGGCGTTGGCGACGAGGTAGTACACGAGCACCCCGAACGACGAGAACCCGATGGCCCCCCGGACGTCGACGGCCAGGACGAGCGTCGCCACGACGAGCGCGAGCACCACCTCCGCGCGGTGCGGGACCCGGTACCGCGGGTGCACCGCGGCGAGCGGTCGCGGCAGGTCCCCCTCGCGGGCCATCGCGAGCACGGTCCGCCCGACGCCCGCGACGAGCGCGAGGAGCGCACCGAGCGACGCCACCGCGGCGCCGACCCGGACGAGCGGCTCCGCCCACGCCGCCGACGCCCTCGCCGCCGCGGCGGCGAGCGGTGCGTCCGACGCCGCCGTCCCGGCCGCGCCCAGCACGGTCAGCAGCGTCAGCGCGCCGGCCGCGTACAGGAGCACCGTGAGCGCGAGCGCGAGCGTCACCGCGCGCGGGATCGTCCGCGCCGGGTCGCGCACCTCCTCGCCGAGCGTCGCGACCCGCGCGTAGCCCGCGAACGCGAAGAACAGCAGCGCCGCCGACTGCACGACGCCCCGCCAGCCCAGGTCGGCCGGTACCCCGTCCGCGAGCCGCGCCCAGCTCGGGCCGGCCGAGCCCAGGGTCACGGCCAGGACGAGCCCCAGCACGAGCAGCACGACGACGACGAGCACCTGCGTCGCCGTGGCCGTGCGGGTCACGCCCCGGTAGTTGACGGCGGCGACCGCGGCGACGGCCCCTGCGGCGAGCGGCCGCTGCCAGCCGTCGGGCGCGACGTAGGCGGCGAAGGTCAGCGCCATCGCCGCGCAGCTCGCGGTCTTCCCGACGACGAACGCCCAGCCCGCGACGAAGCCCCACCACGGCCCGAGGCGCTCGCGCCCGTACACGTACGTGCCGCCCGACGCCGGGTACCGGGCCGCGAGCTGTGCGGACGCGGTCGCGTTGGCGTAGGCGACGACCGCGGCGAGGGCCAGCCCGACGAGCAGCGCCGAGCCTGCCGCCTGCGCCGCGGGGCCGAACGCGGAGAACACCCCCGCACCGACCATCGAGCCGAGGCCGACGGCCACCGCCTGCCGCGTGCCGAGGCGGCGGGCGAGCCGCGGCTGGTCGGTCACGGTGCATCCCTACCAGGCCGGCGCCCGCCGCACGAGAGGTGCCGGCGCGGACGGCCGCTGCTGCCGCCCGGCGGCGGCGCCCCTCGGGAACGACGAGGGCGGCCGACCCGTGGGCCGGCCGCCCTCGTGGCACGCCGGGTCAGCGCGTGCGCTTCTCCGGCACCGGCGCGTCGCCCGAGGCGCGCTGCGCCCTGTACCAGGCGCGCGCCTCGTCCTGACGCTCCTGCTCCACACCCGACGCGATCGGCGCGCGCAGGTGCTCCGGGCCGTAGCCGAACGCGTCGACGAGGTCCTGCGCGTGCGGGCGCAGCCGGGTCAGCAGCCGCTCGATGTACGAGGTGACCGTCCGCGCCCGCCCCGCCGAGAGGCGGCCGTTGAGCAGGTACCAGTCGAGGTGCCGCTCGATCAGCGTGAGGCCGAACAGGTCGCGCAGCCACGTGAGCACCTGCTGCGTCCCGGCGTCCTCGACGCGCGCGAGCGCGGCCGTGAACGACTCCCACTGCACCAGCTCGGCGTGCGCGCGGGCGGCCTCGACGAGCTCGTGCTGGTGCGCGTTGAACAGGTTCCAGGCCGTCGCCGGGTCGGCCTTCTGCGCCGGGCGCAGCGCCTGGGCGACGTCCGCCACCATCGTCTCGACGCGGTCGACCAGCAGCGCGCGCTGCGTGCCGGTCTCGCGCAGGGCGCCCGCCGAGCGGCGCGCGTCGCCGACGTCGGTCAGCGTCTGGATCGCCCGCTCGAGCGGCGTCCGGTACCGCGCGGCGTCGGCCGCCCGCTCCGCGACGAGCCGCGCCACCTTCACCGCGTCGAGGCCCTTGAACGACTTGGCGTAGTCGGTGAGCAGCCGCTTGCCGACGAGCTGGTAGAGGACGGTGTTGTCGCCCTCGAACGTGACGTAGACGTCGAGGTCCGCCCGCAGGCCTGTCAGCCGGTTCTCGGCGATGAAGCCCGCGCCGCCGCAGGCCTCGCGCGCGGTCTGCAGCGTGTTCAGCGCGTGCCACGTCGAGGTCGGCTTGAGCGCCGCCGCGAGGGTCTCGAGGTCCTCTCGGGTCTCGGGCGTGTCGTTGCGGCCGGAGAACACGTCGTCGAACGCGGCGAGCAGGTCCTCGTGCGCGAACCCGGCGGCGTACGTCTCGGCGAGCAGCGGCAGCAGCCGGCGCTGGTGCTGGCCGTAGTCCATGAGGACGACCTCGTCGACGCCCCCGCCGGCGAACTGGCGCCGCTGGTTGCCGTACGTGATCGCGATCGTCAGGCCCAGGCGGGCCGCCGTGACGGCCGCGCCGTCGAGCGACACGCGGCCCTGGACGAGCGTGCCGAGCATCGTGAAGAACCGGCGGCCGGGCGACGCGATGGGCGAGGTGTACGTGCCGTCGGGCTCGACGTCCCCGTACCGGTTGAGCAGGTTGGTTCGCGGGACCCGCACGTGGTCGAACGCGAGGCGGCCGTTGTCGATGCCGTTGAGCCCGCCCTTGAGGCCGTCGTCCTCGCTCGAGATGCCGGGCAGCAGCTCCTTGGTCCTCGGGTCGCGGATCGGGCAGTACAGCGCGTGCACGCCGTGGTCGACCGGCTGCTCGCCCTTCTTCGCGGTGATGAGCCGGGCGAACACCACCGCGGCCTCGCCGTGCTTCGCCGCGTTGCCCAGGTAGTCCTTCCACGCCG
>Ga0180221_1002600_pt1 | contig 10331 bp, 8 predicted proteins | sample eDN5th37CKraftMG_FD_151339 | JGI IMG/M metagenome (GOLD analysis project Ga0180221, IMG submission 151339) | Enriched Miracle-Growth compost microbial communities from Emeryville, California, USA - eDNA 5th pass 37_C Kraft MG (version 2) (version 2) ...
CGCCATCGACCATGTTCAGATCACCGTGGGCGAGACGGTCGGGCTGGAAGGCCGCGTCTCCTATTATGACGGCGTGGGCGCGTTGCGCGACATGGTGCAGAACCATGTGCTCCAGATCCTGTCGATCATCGCCATGGAGCCGCCCGCGCGCATGGACCCCACCTCCGTGCGTGACGAGAAGGTGAAGGCGCTGCGCTCCTTGCGTCCCATGACCGCCGAAACGGTCAAGACCCACAGCGTGCGCGGCCAATATACGCCCGGCGCGGTCGGCGGGCAGATCGTCACCGGCTATGCCGACGAACTGGGGAAGCCCTCCGACACCGAAACCTTCGTGGCCCTGAAGGCCCATATCGACAACTGGCGCTGGCAGGGCGTGCCTTTTTACCTCCGCACCGGCAAGCGGATGCCCGCCCGCCAGTCGGAAATCCTGATCCAGTTCAAGCCGGTGCGTCATTCGATCTTCGGCCGCGACGGCCATGGTTCGGGGCTGGAGCCCAACACGCTCATCATCCGCCTCCAGCCGGAGGAATATATCCGCCTGCTCATCATGAGCAAACGCCCCGGCCTCGAACGGCAGGTGCATCTGGATGAAGTGTCGCTGGACGTGTCGCTGACCGCTGCCTTCGCCGGCCAGCGCCGCCGCATCGCCTATGAACGGCTGCTCCTCGATCTCCTCGCGGGCGACCAGACCCTGTTCGTCCGCCGCGACGAGGTGGAGGCGCAATGGACCTGGATCGATTCCATCATCGACGGCTGGAAAGAAGCGGGGATGAAGGTTTCGCCCTATGCGTCCGGGAACTGGGGGCCGTCCTCAGCCATTGCCCTTATCGAACGCGATGGAGCAAGCTGGCATGACTGACCTCAACCCGGTGATCGCCAAAGTCACCGACCGCATCATCAGGCGCAGCGCCCCGCGCCGCCGCCAATATCTCGACCTGATCGAGCGGGGGCGCGACGCGGGCACCAACCGCGCGCAGTTGAGCTGCGGCAACCTCGCCCACGCCTTCGCGGCGAGCGGCGACGACAAGCCCGTCATCCGCACCGGCAAGGCGATGAACATGGGGATCGTCACCGCCTATAACGACATGCTCTCCGCGCATCAGCCCTATGGCCGCTATCCCGAAGCGATCAAGATCGCCGCGCGCGAAGTCGGCGCCACGGCGCAGGTCGCGGGCGGCGTCCCCGCCATGTGCGACGGCGTGACGCAGGGGCAGGCGGGCATGGACCTGTCGCTCTTCTCCCGTGACACCATTGCGCTCGGCACCGCCGTGGCGCTCAGCCACGCCATGTTCGAAGGCGCGCTGCTGCTCGGCATCTGCGACAAGATCGTGCCGGGCCTCCTGATCGGCGCGCTGCGCTTCGGCCACCTGCCCACGATCCTGGTTCCCTCCGGCCCCATGCCCTCGGGCCTCGCCAACAAGGAAAAGGTCCGCATCCGCCAGCTCTATGCCGAAGGGAAGGTCGGCAAGGAGGAACTGCTGGAAGCCGAAAGCGCCAGCTATCACGGCGCGGGCACCTGCACCTTCTACGGCACGGCGAACAGCAACCAGATGATGATGGAGGTGATGGGCCTCCACATGCCCGGCGCGGCCTTCATCAACCCCGGCACGAAGCTGCGGACCGAAATCACCCGCGCCGCCGTCCACCGCCTCGCCGGCATCGGCTGGGACGGCGAGGATTATCGCCCGCTCGGCCATTGCATCGACGAAAAGGCTATCGTGAACGCGATTATCGGCCTGATGGCGACCGGCGGCTCGACCAATCATGCCATCCATGTGCCCGCCATAGCGCGGGCGGCGGGGATCAGCGTCGACTGGACCGACTTTGCCGAACTGTCGGACGTGGTGCCGCTGCTGGCGCGTATCTATCCCAATGGCTCGGGCGATGTGAACGCGTTCGAGGCGGCGGGCGGCATGGCCTATGTCATCCGCGAACTGCTCGACAATGGCCTGCTCCACCGCGACATCCTGACCGTCGCCCGCGCCGACCTCACCGACTATGGCAAGGAACCCGTGCTGGAGGATGAAGCGCTTCTATGGCGCGACGTTCCCGCCTCCCGCGACGAAGCGATGCTGCGTCCCGTCTCCAACCCCTTCAGCCCGGACGGCGGCATGAAGCTGCTGTCCGGCAATCTCGGCCGCTGCGTCATGAAGGTGAGCGCGGTCGACCCGTCCCGCTGGACCATCGAGGCGCCCGCGGCGATCTTCCACGATCAGGACGATGTGCTGCGCGCCTTCAAGGCCGGGGAACTGGAGCGCGACGTGGTGGTCGTGGTCCGCTTCCAGGGCCCGCGCGCCAACGGGATGCCCGAACTGCACAAGCTCACCCCCGCGCTCGGCGTGTTGCAGGATCGCGGCTTCAAGGTCGCTTTGGTGACGGACGGCCGCATGTCGGGCGCAAGCGGCAAGGTGCCCGCCGCCATCCACCTCTCCCCCGAAGCGCTGGGCGGCGGCCCCATCGCCCGACTGCGCGACGGCGATAGGGTCCGCGTCTGCGCCCAGACCGGCTCTATCGAGGCGCTGGTCGACGCCGCGCAATGGGACGCCCGCACCATGCCCCAAGCCCCGCCGCCGCCCTATGATACCGGCCGCGAGCTGTTCGCCCTCTTCCGCCAGCACAGCGATCTGGCCGAAGCAGGCGCGTCGCCCATCCTCGCCGCGATGGAAAGTGAGCTTGGGTCATGACCGACATCATCGCAGCCGACATCGGCGGCACCAACGCCCGCTTCGCCCGTGCGAAACTGGACGCACAGGGCGTCCCCACGCTTGGCGAAATCCGGAAATACAAGGTTGCCGACTTTTCCAGCCTGCAAGCCTGCTGGGCGGCCTTCGCGGCGGAGGAGGGGGGCGGCCTGCCCAAAGCCGCCTCCATCGCCTTCGCCACCGCCATCGGCCGTGACGTCATCAAGCTCACCAACAGCAACTGGGTGATCCGCCCCGACACGCTGGACGAGGAACTGGGCCTCGACCAGATGCGCCTCGTCAACGATTTCGAGGCGGTCGCCCATGCCGTCACGCGCCTGCCGCCTGAAAACCTGCCGCTGCTTTTCGGTGAGGACCGGCCTTTCCCCGCCGATGGCGGCGTGACCGTGATCGGCCCCGGCACGGGTCTTGGCGTCGCGATGATCGCCTATGACGACGGCGTCCCCCATGTCATCGCGACCGAAGGCGGCCATCTGGATTTCGCCCCGCTCGACACGATGGAGGAGAAAATCCTCGCCTACCTCCGCGACAAGTTCCTCCGCGTATCCGTCGAACGCATCGTCTCAGGCCCCGGCCTCAACAATATCTACAAGGCGATGGCCACCATCGGCCATGAACGCATCCTGCTGATGGAGGACGCCGAACTGTGGCAGGCCGCGCTGGAGGACAGCGACCCGTTCGCCCGCGCCGCCTTCGACCGTTTCTGCCTCTGCTATGGCGCGGTGGCGGGCGATCTGGCGCTGGCGCACGGCCCTCATGCGGTCGTGCTGGCGGGCGGCCTCACGCAGCGGATGCGCGACCTGTTGCCGCCAAGCGGTTTCCACAGCCGTTTCACCGCCAAGGGCCGTTTCGAAAGCCTCATGAAATCCGTGCCCATCCGCCTCGCCCTGCATGACGAGATCGGGCTTTTCGGCGCCGCCGCCGCCTTTCGGGAGAAGAAGTGAATGTCGCTCCGCGTTGAACAGGTGATGGCGCTGGCCCCGGTGATCCCCGTGCTGGTGGTCGAACGGGTGGAGGATGCGCTTCCCATCGCACAGGCGCTGGTGAAGGGCGGTCTCCCCGCGCTGGAAGTGACCCTGCGGACCCCCGCCGCGCTGGACGTCATCCGCGAAATGGCCAGGGTCGAAGGCGCTGTCGTCGGCGCGGGCACCGTCCTCAACCCACGTCAGCTCGACGCCGCCATGGAAGCAGGCGCGCGCTTCATCGTCAGCCCCGGCCTCACCGATCCGCTGGGCCGGGCAGCCATCGCCGCGAACATCCCCTTCCTCCCCGGCACGGCGACGGCGGGCGACATCATGCGCGGCATGGACATGGGCCTCACCCACTTTAAATTCTTCCCGGCGGAAACCTCCGGCGGCTTGCCCGCGCTTAAGGCGCTCGCCGCCCCCCTCCACGAAGCCCGCTTCTGCCCCACCGGCGGCATCACGCCGGAAAGCGCGCCCAAATGGCTGGCCGAGCCCTTCGTCCAATGCGTCGGCGGAAGCTGGGTCGTCCCCAAAGGCCCCATCGACCCCGCAAGGATCGAGGCGCTGGCCCGTGAAGCGGCGGCGTTGCCGCGTTAGGCGGGATGTTCAGGACGAGCCGCTGCTTTGAAGGCCGGGAATGGCCAGTTTCAACCTTCGGCGGACTCCATCACCACGCCCATAAACTGCCGTTTCATCCTGCCGGTAGTGCCCATCGAAGCTTAGTCTGAAATCGTACCCCAAGCGCGCTTCTACCATCCTTTAGCTGCTCCTTGATGATCGCACCTCTAAATAGGTTTTCAGCTTCGCCAGCGAAATACGACGCGTTTTCCGGCGGTTCGAATGACTCACTGCGACAGATGACCGAACGGTCTAATTGAACTTGGCATTCTGCCGTCTGAACACCCTGCCGCTTTTCACGCATGGCTCGCGCCGGATAATTCATGCTGCCTCTGACTCTACCGGATTGGATGTCGATTTGCATCATATCAACCAACGGACCCGTGGTGAGGTTAACGGATAACGGGACTGCGTCGATCAGCACCGTTAATCTTGCCAACCTGAAAAATGGAGGCGCCTTACCGGGTGCGGCAGCAAAGCGCACCAGTTTGCTCCATAGAGGATCGGCACCTGCCGGGCTAAGGCCAAGTGCTGCGCGATCAATGGCGGGAAATTTCGGAAATACTGATGGTGGTGAAGCACGTGCCACCATCATCGCTAGTATCTGATCGCGGTTTCGCCAACTCTCAGCCTCGCAGGTCGCCTGTTTTATCGTACCATCATCCGCGATCTCACAGACGAGATTTGTATGAAACGCTGGAATTGATCCGCCCCACTTGGCGGTTTGACGATATCGCTCCGCAATGGGCAAAACTTGCAAGCTCAAATCAGTCGGGTTCGCTTCATAAATCTGCGTTCTAAACGGTGCGCCGGTACTATCCTTGTTAATTTCGATTGGCGGTTCTGTAACTGTGGTTCCCGAAACGGGAAACGCAAATGCAAAGAATAGAGTCGTGAGAATAACCCGCTGTCCAATCACTTGTACTGCCCCCTGCCGATCGAACCAAAAGATAGCTGCTTTGCATACCGATTTAGTGTCAGTAAAAGGGAATATCCGGCGCGAAGCGGATTTTCCGCTTCCCACCCAAACCATGCGCCCCGATTACCGCACATGCAGGCTCAATCGCTGATCCACACCTCCACCGGCACTTTGTCCTGACAAAGCGCCAGCCGGATCGGCAGTTCCTCGACAGGCCCTCCCGCCAAAGCGCGGTCATAAACGGCTTTCTTCGCCGCCCCGCCGATCTGGAGGAAGATATGACGGCTATCCACAATCGCGCCGGCGCTCAGCGTCATGCGCTGGTGCGGGGCGGCGGGCGGCGTCATCGCCAGCACGCGCGCTTGCGTGGAAAGGCCCTCCGCCAGTTCTTTCGCCTCAGGGAACAGCGAGGCGGTATGCCCATCCTCCCCCATGCCCAGCAGCACGATGTCCAATGGCCACGGCAGCGCCGCGAAAACCGCCTCGCATGCCGCCGCCCCGGCATAGGCATCCGCCGCGTCATTCTTCATCGCCACGAACCGCGCCTTGGCCGCTGCGCCGGTCAGCAGCGTCTCGCGGATCAACCTCTCATTGCTGTCCGCATGGTCCGGCGCGACCCAGCGTTCGTCCACCAGCGTCACGACCACCTTGCCCCAGTCGAGCGGCAGCCCCGACAGCGCCTCCAGCACCGGCCGGGGGGATCGCCCGCCCGACAGCGCGATGCCCGCCACGCCCCGCGCCGCGATCGCTTCGCCCAGCACCGCGCCGATCCGCCGCGCCAGATTCTCCGCCGCCGCCGCGCCATCGGCAAAGACATGCTCTACCGGCCTGCTCAAGCCACTTCCTCGGGCAGGGTGCAGGCGTCGATCCACCGCGCGTCCGTGAGTTCCGCCAGCCGCGCCGGCGTCAGTTCGACCGAAGCGGTGCGCGATCCCGCCGCCGGAAACACCGTTTCGAACGCCTGTAAGCTCACGTCGCAATAGACGGGCAGGGGAGAGGCCAGCCCAAAGGGGCACACGCCCCCCACCGGATGCCCGGTGATCGCCTCCACCTCTTCCGCGCCCAGCATCCGGGGTTTCGCGCCCAGCGCCGCCTTCGCCTTGCCATTGCTCAGCCGCGCATCGCCCCGCGCCACCACCAGCGCGACCTGGTCGCCCACCCGCAGCGACAGCGTCTTGGCGATCCGCGCCGGTTCCACGCCCAGCGCGGCGGCGGCTTCCACCACCGTCGCCGTGCTCACGCCCTGATCGATGATCCGCACATCAGGCGCCTTCTCCGCGAAAAAGGCCCGGACGCTCGCCTCGCTCATGCCCCGCGAATCTCGCTGAGCTTGCGTTCCCACGCCAGCGCATGAGTCACGATCTGCTCCAGATCGGCATGGCGCGGCTCCCACGGAAATTCATTCATAATCGCCTGGTTATCGGAAATCAGCGAGTCCGGATCGCCCGCCCGCCGTCCTTCCATCCGCCGCTCGATCTTGATGTTGGTCACGCGGTCCACGGCGTCCAGCACCTCCAGCACGGAAAAGCCCCGGCCATAGCCGCAGTTGAGCAGATAATTCCGCTCCGGCTTCGTCATCAGCGCCTCCAGGGCCAGCACATGCGCGGTCGCCAGATCGGTCACATGGATATAGTCGCGCACGCCCGTCCCGTCCGGCGTGTCGAAATCCGTCCCGAACACGCTGACGCCGTCGCGCTTGCCCAAAGCGGCCTCCACCGCCACCTTGATGAGATGCGTCGCGCCCGCCGTGGATTGCCCGCTGCGCCCCTGCGGATCGGCCCCCGCCACGTTGAAATAACGCAGCGCGCAGAAGTTCATGTCATGCGCCGCGCTCACGTCGCGCAGCATATATTCGGTCATCAGCTTCGACATGCCATAAGGGTTGATCGGCCGCTGCGGCGTCGTCTCCCTGACCGGGCTTTCCTCCGGTATCCCATAGGTCGCCGCCGTCGAGGAGAAAATGAAATGCGGCACGCCCACCCGCACCGCGCTTTCGATCAGGTCGCGGGTCTTCGCGCTGTTATTATGATAATATTTCAAGGGGTTCTCAACCGACTCCGGCACCACGACCGAACCGGCGAAATGCATGATCGCCTTGACGCCATGGTCCCGCAAAGCCGCCTCTACCAGCGGCTGGTCGGCGATATCACCCCGCACCAGCGGCACGCCATCGGGCACTGCCCAATCGAAGCCGGTGACGAGGTTGTCGATCACCACCACGCCATAGCCCGCGTCCTTGAGCGCCAGCACCGCATGACTGCCGATATAACCGGCCCCGCCCGTCACCAATATCGTCGGCTTTTCGCTCATAAAAAGAAGGTCTCCCCGGATGTTCCGGGAAGACCTAGCCGAGGGGGAGGGGGATTGTCAGCCTGTTTATGCCGCGGCGCGGGACGGAGCGGGGCGATAGAAGGTCGCGCCGCTCGCCGCCATCTCCCGCAATTGCTTCGTCGGCGCGAACCGTTCGCCATGCGCCGCCGCCAGCCGGTCCAGCACCGCCACCACATGCGCGATGCCGACCGTGTCCATATGGCTGAACGGCCCCCCGGTCCAGGGCGCAAAGCCCCAGCCGAAGATCGCGCCGATATCGCCATCCTCCGGCGTCTCCAGCACGCCCTCCTCGAAACAGCGGGCGCACTCGACCAGTTGCCGATAGAGCAGCCGCTCCTTCACCGCCTCCACATCGGGCTGGTCGGCGGCCAGCGGGAACAGTTCGGCCAGCCCGGGCCACAGATGCTTCTTGCCGCCTTCGGGATAATCATACCATCCCTTCGCGCTCTTGCGCCCCAAACGGCCCAATTCCACCATCTGCGCCATCAATTCGTCGGACCGCTGCGGGACATAGGCATCGCCCAGTTCCTTCTTCGCCGCGAGCACGATCTTGTTGCCCAGCTCGATGGACACCTCATCGCCCACGGCCAGCGGCCCCACGGGCATCCCCAATTGCCGCCCGCCATTTTCGATCAGCGCCGGATTGATCCCTTCCGCGACCATCTCCACGCCCTCCTGCACATAGGTGCCGAAGCAGCGCGAGGTATAGAAACCGCGCGAGTCATTGACGACGATGGGCGTCTTCTTGATCTGCGCCACGAAATCCAGCGCCTTGGCGATGGCCGCGGGTCCGGTTTCGCGCCCCAGGATGATCTCCACCAGCGGCATCTTCTCGACCGGCGAGAAGAAATGGATGCCGATGAAATTCTCCGGTTTGCTCCACGCCTTCGCCAGCTTCGTGATCGGCAGCGTCGACGTGTTGGAGCCGAAGATCACATCCGCGCCCAGCACGTCCTCGACCTTTTTCGTGACTTCCGCCTTAATGGCCACATCCTCGAACACCGCCTCGATCACGAAGTCGGCCCCGGCCAGCGCCGCATAGTCGGTCGTCGGCGTCACGCGGGCCAGCGTCTCCGCCATCTTCTCCGGCGTCATGCCCTTGCCGAGCCGCTTGCTTAACTGCTCCTCGACATGCGCCTTGCCCTTCTCGGCATAGACCTGATCCCGGTCGAACAGCACGACCTCCATCCCCGCCTGCGCGGCGACCGTGGCGATGCCCGCGCCCATCATGCCCGCGCCCAGCATGGCGAGCTTCCTCGTAGGCGCCTTGGGCTGGTCCTTGGGGCGCCGCGCGCCGCGTTCGGCGGCCTGCTTGTTGACGAACAGGCTGCGGATCATGTTGCTCGCCTGCGGGTCGGCGGCGACCTTGGCGAAATATTTGCTCTCGACCTTGATCGCCTGATCTATCGGCAGGATCGCGCCTTCATAGACCGCCGACAACAAAGCGATAGGCGCGTTCATGTTGCGCTGCGTCTGCTTAAGGGTCATCGGCACGGCGCCCGCCATGGTCTGCACGAAAGCGGGGTTGAAACCGCCCGCGCCGCCGGGGAATTTGAAACCCTTCACGTCCCATGGCTGGACCGAAGCGGTGGGATTGGCCTTCACCCACGCCTTCGCCTTTTCGAGCGCCGTGCCCTGCGGCACGACCTCATCCACGACCTTCAGCATCGCGGCTTCGCCGGGCCGGAACAGCTTGCCCTGCAACATATACATCAGCGCCGCCTGCACGCCCATCAGGCGCGGCAGGCGCTGCGACCCGCCGCCACCGGGGAACAGGCCGATCAGCACTTCGGGCAGGCCAAGCTGCGTCTTGCTGCTGTCCCCCACCACGCGCCGATGACAGGCCAGCGCCAGTTCGAACCCGCCGCCCACGCACGTCCCCTCAATGGCGCAGGCCACCGGCTTGCCGCAGGTTTCCAGACGCCGGAACAACTGGTTCAGCGTGAACACCTTGTCGAATATATCGGCGGGGGCGGGGCGCTGCCCTTCCGCGCTCGCCAGCATGGACCCGAAATATTTAAGGTCCATGCCCGCCATGAAGCCGCTGTCCTTGCCCGACGCGATGACCGCGCCCCTGATCCCTTCTTCCGTAGCGATGCGCGTGATCGCCGCGTCCAGGTCGGCGATGAAGTCCGGGCCGATGACGTTCATCGACTGGCCGGGAACGTCGATGGTCAGCGTGGCGATGCCGTCGCTGTCAATGTCGAAGCGGATGGTCTGCATTGGTCTTGCCTTTCCCACTTCCGTTCGTCCTGAGTAGCCATTGAGCGTGTCGAAGTCCCTACTCCGCACGAACGGGCATTATCATTCCTCAAATACGCTCGATGATCGTGCCGGTGCCCATGCCCGCGCCCACGCACAGGTTGACGAGCGCGGTGCCCTTGCCCGTCCGCTCCAGTTCATCCAGCGCCGTGCCCAGCACCATCGCGCCGGTCGCGCCCAGCGGGTGTCCCATGGCGATCGCGCCGCCATTGACGTTGATCAGGCCATGGTCGAGGTCCATCGCCTGCATGTAGCGCAGCACCACGGCGGCAAAGGCTTCGTTCAGTTCCCACAGGTCGATGTCGGCCTTGCTCATCCCCGCGCGCTTGAGCAGCTTGCCCGCGACGAATTCAGGCCCGGTCAGCATGATGAGCGGCTCGGACCCGATGGAGGCGGCCGCCCGGATGCGCGCACGGGGTTTCAGCCCATATTTCTCGCCCATCGCCTTGCTGCCGACCAGCACGGCCGCCGCGCCGTCCACGATGCCGGAACTGTTGCCCGCGTGGTGGACATGGTTGACCTTCTCCAACTCGG
>Ga0180221_1002611_pt1 | contig 10294 bp, 6 predicted proteins | sample eDN5th37CKraftMG_FD_151339 | JGI IMG/M metagenome (GOLD analysis project Ga0180221, IMG submission 151339) | Enriched Miracle-Growth compost microbial communities from Emeryville, California, USA - eDNA 5th pass 37_C Kraft MG (version 2) (version 2) ...
CCCGAGCGGGTGCCAGGTCTCCATCATGCGATGGCCGGGGCGCTCGCTCGGATGGTGAGCCCGTGCAGCTGGCGCGACAGGCCGACCGCGAAGTCGCAGATGTCGATCATCTCCTGGACCTCTCCGAGGCCCTCGGAAAGAATCTTGCCGCACTCGATGGTCACGAGCCGGCCGAGCGCCGCCTTGTGGGCGCGCAGCTCCTCGCCGAACAGCCGCACCAGCTCGCCGCGAACGGGCGCAGGCGTGTCGCGCCACGCCGGGAAGGCGCATTGCGCCGCCGCGATCTTCGCCGCGGCGCCGGCGGGGTCGTCTTCGGCGACGCGGCCGATCGGCCGCCCATCGATCGGCGAGCGCGCCTCGAGAGTTCCGCCCACCGGCGGCGCGGCGCCGAGCGCCACGAGCAGCGTTTCGGTCTCGGCGGCGAGCGAGGTGCGGAGCGTCATCGCTCTCCCATATCAGGAGAGCGGGGCCGCGCAGAAGCGGGGCCCGCAAGACGAGGGCCATCGCATGCAGAAGTCCTTCCCGGCCGGGAGGCCCTTTGCGGACTTCGTGGAGCTGCCCGAGCGCGGGCCTCTGCGCGACGCGATCACGGCCGCGAACCTTCGCCCGGAGCCGGACTGCGTGCCGCCGCTGATCGAGGCGGCGCGTCTTGCGCCCGAACAGATTGCTGCGGCGCAGGCAACCGCCGGCCGTCTCGTCGAGGCGTTGCGCGCCAAGCGCTCCTTCGAGGGCATGGAGGGGCTGATCCACGAATTCTCGCTGTCGAGCCAGGAGGGCGTGGCGCTGATGTGCCTCGCCGAAGCGCTGCTGCGCATCCCGGACGCCGCGACGCGGGACGCGCTGATCCGCGAGAAGATCGGTCGCGGCGACTGGCGCGCGCATCTCGGCCACAGCCCGTCGCTGTTCGTGAACGCCGCCACCTGGGGCCTGCTGGTCACCGGCCGGCTGGCCGCGCCCGCTGAAGATGACACCCTTTGGGGAGCGCTGAAGCGGCTCGTGGCGCGCGGCGGCGAGCCGCTGGTGCGGGCAGCGGTCGACCTCGCGATGCGCCTGCTCGGCGAGCAGTTCGTCACCGGCCGCACGATCGAGGAGGCGCTGGGCCGCGCCCGAAGACGGGAGCGCGCGGGCTTCCGGCACTCCTTCGACATGCTGGGCGAGGCGGCGCTGACCGCCGCCGACGCGCAGAACTATTTCGAGGCCTATCGGGAGGCGATCGGCGCGATCGGTCAGGAGGCTGCCAGCCGCGGTTGGCGCGAAGGGCCGGGCATCTCGATCAAGCTGTCCGCCCTGCATCCCCGCTACCAGCGCGCGCAACGCGCCCGCGTGATGGCGGAACTCGCGCCGCGGCTGACGGCGCTCGCCCGGATGGCGCGCGATTTCGACATCGGCCTCAACATCGACGCCGAGGAAGCCGACCGGCTGGAGCTCTCGCTCGACGTGTTCGAGGCGCTCTGCCTCGACCCGGAGCTCGCCGGCTGGGACGGGGCCGGATTCGTGGTGCAGGCCTACATGAAGCGCGCGCCTTTCGTGATCGACTGGCTCGCCGATCTCGCCCGGCGCTCGGACCGCCGGATCATGACGCGGCTCGTGAAAGGCGCCTATTGGGACAGCGAGATCAAGCGCGCGCAGACGCTGGGGCTCGCGGACTTCCCGGTCTTCACCCGAAAAGTTCACACCGACGTTAGCTTCCTCGCCTGCGCACGGAAGATGCTGGCGGCGGGCGACGCGCTCTATCCGCAATTCGCCACCCACAATGCGATGACGCTCGCCTCGGTGCTCGAAATGGCAGGCCGCGACAGGCCCCCGGAGGATTACGAGTTCCAGTGCCTGCACGGCATGGGCGAGCCGCTCTACGAGGAGGTCGTGGGCCCGGCGAAGCTCGGAAGGCCGTGCCGGATCTACGCGCCCGTCGGCGACCATGAGACGCTGCTCGCCTATCTGGTGCGGCGGCTGCTGGAGAACGGCGCCAACTCCTCCTTCGTCAACCGCATCACGGACGAGACGGTGCCGGCGGAGGACCTGCTCGCCGACCCGGTGGCGGCCGCGCGCGCCGTTTCGCCGATCGGCGCGCCGCACGAGCAGATCGCCGCCCCCGCCGATCTGTTCGCGCCGGAGCGCGTGAATGCGGCGGGTCTCGACTTCTCGGATGAGCGCGCGCTCGCCGACCTGACGCGGGCGCTCGACGACAGCGGACGCGTGGACTGGTCCGCCGCCCCTGCGGCCGGGGAGGGGACGCGTCGGCCGGTCCGCAACCCGGCCCGGCCCGACGATGTCGTCGGCCATGTGGCGGAGGCCTCGTCCGCGGCCGTCGTTGAGATGCTCGACCGGGCGGAGCGGGCCGCGACGCGCTGGCCCGAGAGCCCGCCGATGGTCCGGGCGGCCATTCTGGAGCGCGCCGCCGCGCTGATGGAGGCGCGCGGCGCGGAGCTGGTCGGGCTGATCGTCCGCGAGGCAGGCCGCACAGCGCCGAACGCGCTCGCCGAGCTGCGCGAGGCGGTCGATTTCCTGCGCTACCACGCGGCAGGGATAACGGGCTGGTCGGAGGCCGCGCACCGGCCGCTCGGACCGGTCGTGTGCATCAGCCCGTGGAATTTCCCGCTCTCGATCTTCACCGGTCAGGTCTCGGCGGCGCTTGCGGCCGGCAACGCGGTTCTGGCCAAGCCCGCCGAGGAAACGCTGCTGACGGCCGCCGCCGCGATCGGGCTGCTGCACGAGGCCGGAGTCCCGCAGGACGCGCTGCAGCTCGTTCCGGGCGGCGGCGAGGTCGGAGCGGCGCTGGTGGACGATCCGCGCGTGCAGGGCGTGCTGTTCACCGGCTCGACCGAGGTCGCGCGGCTCATCCAGAAGCAGCTGTCGCGGCGGCTCGGGCCGAACGGGGCGCCGGTTCCGCTCATCGCCGAGACGGGCGGGCAGAACGCGCTGATCGCGGACTCCTCTGCGCTGCCCGAGCAGGTCGTGGCCGACGCGCTCGCCTCCGCCTTCGACTCTGCCGGTCAGCGCTGCTCGGCGCTGCGCGTGCTGTGCCTGCAGGAGGAGGTCGCGGACCGGCTCCTCGACATGCTCAAGGGCGCGATGGCGGAGCTTGCGGTCGGCGATCCCGCCAGGCTGGCGACCGACGTTGGACCGGTGATCTCTGAAGAGGCGCGGCGGACGATCGAGGCGCATGTCGCCGCCATGCGCCAGAGCGGCTTCGTGGTCACCCGCGCGCCGCTGCCGGAGGATGGCGCGGCCGGAACCTTCGTGGCGCCGGCGCTGATCGAGATCCCGCGCGTGTCGGAGCTGCGGCGCGAGGTGTTCGGACCGGTGCTGCACGTCGTCCGCTACGCCCGCGACCGGCTGGACGAACTGATCGACGAGCTTAACGCGACCGGCTACGCGCTCACCTTCGGGCTGCACACCCGGATCGACGAGACGGTGAGGCGCGCGCTGGCCCGGATCGCGGCCGGCAATGTCTACGTCAACCGCAACATCATTGGCGCGGTGGTGGGGGCTCAGCCCTTCGGCGGCCATGGGCTGTCGGGAACCGGGCCGAAAGCCGGCGGGCCGCTCTATCTGCGGCGGCTGCTCGCCTGGACGGTGCCGGATCCGGAACTCGTCGGCGAGCCGGCCCCGGCCGCCGACCCGTGGGCGCAGTGGCTGTTTGAAGCCGGCTTCGAGGACGCCGCGGCGCGCTGCCGTCGGCTCGCGGCGCGCTCTCCGCTCGGGCTCAGCCTGAAGCTGCCTGGCCCGGTCGGCGAACAGAACGCCTATGAGCTCCGCCCGCGCGGCGCGCTGCTGTGCCGCGCGCGGAGCGCCGAGGCGCTGTTCGTCCAGATCGGCGCCGCGCTCGCGACCGGCGATGTCGCGCTGGTCGACGCGCCGCCGCAGGTCGAGGCGCTGCTCGACGGCCTGCCCGAGGATCTTTCAGCCGTCGTGCGCCTCGCGCGGTTGGACCAGTCACGGCCGCTGGCCGCAGCGCTGGTCGAGGATCAGCCCGAGGAGACGCTGGCGCTGCTGCGCGAGATGGCGGCCCGGCCCGGTCCTGTGGTTCCGGTCCATGTGGTCCCGGCGCGGGAGGGGGACGACGCGATCGGACTCGAATGGCTCGTGGCCGAGCGCAGCGTCAGCGTGAACGTCGCGGCGGTGGGCGGCGACGCGAGCCTGATGTCGCTCGCGCCCTGAACTCAGGCGCGCTGCAGCGCCTCGGGCGCGTCGGGCAGGTCCGGGACGTTGATGCGCCGGTAAAGCGCCTGCACCACGCCGAAGGCCCCGAAAGCGAACAGGCCGAGCGCGACGGCGCCGAGCAGCGCCCAACCGTAGGGCTGGCTTTCGAGGCTCTGCAGCGCGCCGCCAAGGCCCTTCGCCTCCCTGGAATTGCCGTGCAGGGCCGCGAGCGCAAGAAAGCCGCCGATCAGGATGAAGGTCAGTCCTCGGGCCGCATAGCCGACCCGCCCGAGGTTTCGCGCAAGCCGCTCCCGCGCTGGCGGAACGGAGAGCCGCTTCAGCACGTCGCCGCGCCACCCCTTCAGCGCGTGGATGCAGCCGCCGACGACGAAGCCCAGCCCGACAGCCGCAACGAGCCAGCGCCCGAAGGAATGCGCCAGCGCCCATTCGGTCCAGTCCTGCGCGGCCTGATCGTCGCCGCCGGAGCTGAAGCCGAGGCCAAGCGCAAGGCTGATCGCCGAGACCGCGAGGCCGCCATTGGCGAGCCCGCTCAGCGCGTGGACCGCGCGCGTCGCGAGCCCTTTGGCGGACGAGCCGCAGCCGTCGGCGTCGGCCGCCGCCTCGACGAGCCGCCAGATGGCGAAGAAGGCGAGGCCCAGCCCCACCGCGAACAGCATCGCCGCGCCGAAGGGCTGGCCGAGCAGGGAGCGCAGCGCGCTCTTGCCGCCGCCGACGTCGCCGCCGGAGCCGATCGCGGCCAGCAGCGCCAGCCCGCCCACGAGACAGTACACGGCGCCGCGCGCGGCGAATCCGGCGCGGGCGAAATGTTCAAGGCGGAGGGCGCTGGGCGGGGTCACCCAAGGGATCATCGGTCGCGGCGGCCGACCTTCAAGCCGGGAGCGCAGCAGAAGTGAAAAAAGCTAGCGCGCGCTCGCTGTTAGCTTGCAGGCGCGGGCGGCCCGCCCCACATTGGCGCTGTCGTCAACGACCGAAAGGAGGTGATCCAGTGTCTCATTGCGCCAATCGCCGTTCGCAGAACGCCGTGACCTGGATCTTGGCCTCAGCCGGGATTCACGCCTGATCAAGGCGAAGGCCGCGGCCTTCTCGAAGCCGCGATCTGCAATGTGAAGGGCCGTCCCTCCGGGGGCGGCCCTTCTTCTTTTCAGGCGACGGCTGCGGCGCGCGCGCCGAGCGGCCGCAGGTTCACGGTCGGCAGGATCTCGAAGCCAGGCCGGGCGAACAGATAGCCCTGCATCAGCCTGACGCCCATCTCGTGCAGGCGGCGGAACTCGGCGTCGGTCTCGATGCCTTCGGCGATGAGCTCGATCTTCAGTTCGCGCGCCATGCGCACGATGCTCGCCACGATCGCCTGCCGGGGGCGGTCGTTCGCGATGCCGCGGATCAGATCCATGTCGAGCTTGATCACGTCCGGCTGGAACTCGGCGAGAAGGTTGAGGCCCGAATGCCCGGCGCCGAAATCGTCGATCGCGGTCGTGAAGCCCTGGCGCTTGTACTCGTTGAGGATGCGGACGAGATGCGGCCGGTCCTCGATCCGCTCGCCTTCCGTCACCTCGAACATGATGCGCTCGATCGGGAAGGCGTGCCGGCGGGCGGCGGCGAGCGTCGTGCCGAGGCAGAGGCTCGGCTGGTAGACCGCGTTGGGCATGAAGTTGATGCTGACCCGGCTCTCGATCCCGAGCCGAGCGGCGTGCTCGACCGCGGTTCGGCGGCAGAGCTGGTCGAAGGCGAAGCGGTTGTCGGGCGTGACGCGCGACAGCACGGCGCCTGCGCCGGAGCCGTCGGCGCCGCGCACCAGCGCCTCATAGGCGAAGACCGATCCGTCGGCGACGTCCACGATCGGCTGGAACGCCATGGTGATGGCGGTCTCGAAGGGGGCGCGGCATCCGGGGCAGCCGGTCTCCGCCAAGAGATCAGATGATTCCTGTCCCTCGGTCATGCCATTCTTTCAGCAAGAGGAGTTGGGGTTTGGTGCTCGGCTACCACCCTGCGGCCAAAATCTTACGAGCCGGTTACTCCGGGGCAGGATGCGTTCGATGACGAGCAAGTATTACGACGTCTACAAGGCTTCGCTGGACGATCGGGACGGGTTTTGGCTGAAGGCCGCGGAGGCGATCGACTGGTTCGAGAAGCCGCTCAAGGCCTTCGATCCCGCGCTTGGGGCCTATGGCCGCTGGTTTCCGGACGGGATGACCAACGCCTGCCACAACGCGCTCGACCGCCATGTCGAGGACGGCCGCGGCGAGCGGGCGGCGCTGATCTATGACAGCCCGGTCACCGGCGCGAAGCGGACCTACAGCTATTCCGAGCTGCTTGACGAGGTGTCGGGCTTCGCGGCGATCCTGCAGGATTTCGGGGTCCGCAAGGGCGACCGCGTCGTGATCTACATGCCGATGGTCCCGGAGGCGGTCGTCGGCATGTTCGCCTGCGCGCGGCTCGGCGCCATCCATTCGGTGGTGTTCGGCGGCTTTGCGGCGAACGAACTCGCCAAGCGCATCGACGACGCCCAACCCAAGGTGATCCTGACCGCCTCGTGCGGCGTCGAGCCGACCCGCAAGGTCGCCTACAAGCCGCTGCTCGACGAGGCGATCCGGCTGTCGAGTCACGCGCCCGACGCGGTCATCCTGCTGCAGCGGCCGCAGCTCGAGGCGGAGCTGGTCGTCGGCCGCGACCATGACTGGGCGGCGCTGCGCGAGGCCGCCCGCGGCCGCGAGACCCAGTGCGAGCCCATGCAGGCGACCGACCCGCTCTACATCCTCTACACCTCCGGCACGACCGGAACGCCGAAGGGCGTGGTGCGCGACACCGGCGGCTATCTGGTCGCGCTCGCCTGGTCGATGGAGGCGCTTTACGGGGTGAAGGCCGGGGAAACCTTCTTCTGCGCCTCCGACATCGGCTGGGTGGTCGGCCACTCCTACATCGTCTATGCGCCGCTGCTCGCCGGCTGCACCACCATTCTCTACGAGGGCAAGCCTGTCGGAACCCCTGACGCCGGCGCGCTGTGGCGCGTCGCCGCCGAGCATGGCGCGGTCGCGCTGTTCACCGCGCCGACTGCGATCCGCGCCGTGAAGAAGGAGGACCCGCGGGGCGAAAAGCTCGCGGGCCACGATCTCTCCAGATTGCGCGCGCTGTTCCTCGCCGGCGAACGCGCCGACCCCGCGACCGTCGCCTGGGCCGAAAAGCTGCTCGGGGTTCCGGTGATCGACCATTGCTGGCAGACCGAGACCGGCTGGGCGATCGTGGCGAACCCGCTCGGCCTCGGCCTGCTGCCGGTGAAGCACGGCTCGCCGACCGTGCCGATGCCGGGCTACGACATGCAGATCCTCGACGATTCCGGCCATGAGGTCGGGCCCGGAACGCTCGGCAACATCGTGATCCGCCTGCCGCTGCCGCCGGGCTGCCTGCCGACGCTGTGGAACGACGACGCGCGCTTCCGGTCGGCCTATCTGGGCGCGTTCCCCGGCTACTACCAGACCTCGGACGCGGGCTTCATCGACGAGGACGGCTATGTGTTCTTCATGGCCCGCACCGACGACATCATCAATGTCGCCGGGCACCGGCTGTCGACCGGCGGGATGGAGGAGGCGATCGCCAGCCATCCCGACGTCGCCGAATGCGCTGTGGTGGGGGTCGCCGACGCGCTGAAGGGTCAGACGCCGCTCGGTTTCGTGGTGCTGAAGTCCGGTGTGGAGAAATCGGCGGAGCAGATCGAGCGCGAGATCGTCGCGCTGGTGCGCGACCGGGTCGGTCCGGTGGCCTCCTTCAAGCACGCGGTGACGGTGCCGCGGCTGCCCAAGACGCGCTCGGGCAAGATCCTGCGCGGCACGATCCAGAAGATCGCCGACGGCGAAGACTGGACCATGCCGGCGACGATCGAGGACCCCAGCGCGCTTGATGACATCGGGGGCGCGCTCGCGGAGCGGCGCTAGCGCGGCGGCAGGGATAGGGAACGACGTGGCTCGGCGTCTTGACACGCGCAGTCGACGCCGAGCTCCTTCGCGATGAACATCCAGATCTGCCGCAGACGATAAACGTGCAGATCGTCCATCATCAGGCGGACAAGGCGCCGCACGCCCTCGGTCGACAAGGCCGAGGCCATGAAGGCAAAGCGGTCGCGCCCGTCCGCGGGAGCGGACCCCGCGTAGGTGGGTGCGAGCCTGAAGCCGCTCCGGCAGCGAATATTGCGGTCGTAATCGCTGAGCAGAACCGTGCCGACGAGCTCGATCAGCGTCTCGTCATCGTCCTTCGGGAACACGGCGCGCTCGAGGTCGAAGATCGTCCGGATATTGTAGGACTTGAGCAGCAGAAAGCGCTCCGGCCCGACGGCCGTGCAGAGCTGGGCCTGCGCCACCCAGTCGATGGCCTCATAGATCCCATACGGGTTTTCGATGTGGACCATGATGGGATTGGCTGTCGCGAGGTTCTGCACGTCGAAGATGTTGGACTCTTCGAGCCGGAACGCCGTGAAGGCGTCTATGCCGTCGAGGATCGTCAGCGGGATCGTCTTGGCGTGATCTTCGAGCTCGACGTATTGCGCCTTGAAACGCACGCCTGAGCGCTGCAGCACATATTGCAGCGCCGAGTCCGGCACGAAGCCGAGCGCGAAGGACAGCATCAGCCAGACGGAATTGACGCCGTCGCGAGGGTCTGGGCCGGCGCCGGCGGAAGGCTTGTCGGCGAGCCCGACGAGGGCCGCGCTCTCCCTGATGAAATCGGCCGCGCCTTCGGCGCTCGGAAACACCCGGTAGAGGACCACCGCAAGAGTCGTCGCAAGCACCATGTGGGCGAACGCCCGCAGGAAGGTGAGCGGGGAAAGGTCGAACACCCCCACCGCCCTGAGCAGCAGCCTGACGCAGTAGAAATACGCGCCCGCGAAACAGAAGGCGCCGACGGTCAGCAGATTTGCGTGCGCGGCGGCGAACTTTTCGGGATCGCGGATGAGCGTTGTCGGCGCTCCCCCGAGAGCGAGGAAGCTCGCCCACAGCCAGCCGCTGATGCTCTTCTGGGGATCAAGCACCTCGATGATCGGCGCGAACAGGATGAAGCCCCAGAAGAAGGAATAGGCCATCAGGGGAAGCGCGCAGACCAGCAGCATCCAGTCCGCGTGCAGCATCATCGGAAAGCGCGGGATCGCCTCGAGCTTCGGCTCCTCTCCCTCTCGCAGGTCGAGATCGACGTAGTACTTGCCCTTCACGAACTCGAACGACACCGGAGCCTTGCCGCGGCTGGGGTCTCCGGGCGCGGCTTTGCTGAGATTGAACGTGGTCGCGAACAGATTGATCAGCTTGATGCGCGTCAGCCGGATCTGGTGCCGGATCGCGATCGTCGTCACCGGCAGGATGACGGCGAGGAACAGGCTCGTCACGATTGGAAACAGCAACTGGGCCTGCCGGCCGAGCGCGGTGAAGACCAGCAGCCCGATCAGCGCCGCCAGCGCAGCGAAGCCGAGAAATCCCAGAACGCCGACGAGGGCGCCTCGCCTCCGATAGGCTTCCACCGACGTTCCCCCAGATCACGCTCGCGCCGCGGGCTGTATGAGGGAAATGCTACCTGAGATTGTAAAGCCGAAAAGGCGTACAACTACGTACCGGCGGAGGCCGGTCCGATGGGCCCTTAAAAGATTGGGGTCAGAGACCAGGGCGTCCGGCGAGACGGCAAGCCGCCTCGCCGGGCCGGACGGCCTTAGCGGCCGTCTTCGTCCTCGTCCTGGTTCTCGCGCTTGAGCTGGTTGAGCTTGGCGAACACGCTCTGGACGTCGAGCTCGGCCTCGGCGGTCGTGATCTCGGCCGGCAGCAGCGTATCGTCCGGCTCGTCCTTGCGGAGAACCGCGTCCGGATTGGCCTTGGCCGCCTTGCTGACCTCAAAATCGAGATCGATCTGGGAGCACAGGCCGAGCGTCACCGGGTCGGCCGGCGCGAGGTTCTGCGCGTTCCAGTGGGTGCGGTCGCGGATCGCGGCGATCGTGGTCTTGGTGGTGCCGACCAGCCGCATGATCTGGCTGTCCTTGAGCTCCGGATGGTTGCGCACCAGCCAGAGGATCGCGTTCGGACGGTCCTGGCGGCGCGACACCGGCGTGTAGCGCGGTCCCTTGCGGGGCTTCACCGGCGGCAGCCGGACTTTCGAGACGGCGACG
>Ga0180221_1002612_pt1 | contig 10293 bp, 6 predicted proteins | sample eDN5th37CKraftMG_FD_151339 | JGI IMG/M metagenome (GOLD analysis project Ga0180221, IMG submission 151339) | Enriched Miracle-Growth compost microbial communities from Emeryville, California, USA - eDNA 5th pass 37_C Kraft MG (version 2) (version 2) ...
AAGGCCTTTCGAGGATTTAAGGAGCAGCAAGCGGTTGGCCCGTTCGCTGTCTGTTCTTCGTGATCCCTCGATGCCCCTGTAGGAAATCGCGACCGTCGTTTGAGACTTGCCGTCCAAGCAAAAAGCGACGTCATTAGGTGCGCGAGCCGGCAATCGCGCTGCCTCGGTCTCTTCGAGCGCCAATCAGGCCGAAGATCGCGTCAATCAGGCTCGAATATGCGCCGAGGCGGCTGATTTCTGAGCGAATCGCAGGAGGCGTCTGATTCGCGCCTTCCTCTATGTTCCTTTTATGTTCTTTTCGTTTTCCTACACCCTTCCTCATCGCTTAGCCGGTGAGTCGATCATTCCAGCCAAAGGAGAAGCAACCGTGATCGACATGGGCGTACTTGGTGAAAGCCAGACCCGGCGCGACCTCGCGCACCTTCTGCACACCGCAGTTGAACGGAGCGGGCGCAATCGCTGCGAAATTGCGCGTGAGGCAGACCTGCATAAGGATGCACTGCGTCGGACGCTGTGCGGTGAGAGAAGCCCGAGCCTTGGCGAAGCGCTGCGCATCCTGGCCTCATCGGGCATGGCGCCGCATGCGCACCTGCTGCTGTTCTTGGGTGCCGGCGGTGACCAGGCGACCCGCTGGCTTCAGACCGACATCGCCCAATTCTTCGAGGAACTCATCTGCGAGCTGCCAGCGGCCCTCGAACGCGTTCTTGGGACCCAGGTGCACGACGTGAAGCCGCGGTGGGCCAAGGGCACTGCGCATCGCGTGGCACGGCTTCTTGCCGATCACATCGACGAATTGGAGCGCAAGGATGCGCTGCTCGGCGACATCTATGCTGCCACGCTGGGAGGTCGCCATGACTGAAGATGAGGTGCAGGCGGCGCCAGCGCCGAAGCGTGTGACACGCCTCATCCGGCTCAAGGAAGTGCAACACCGCGTAGGTCTTGGCCGATCGACGATCTATCGCTGGATGGCGGAGGGGAAATTTCCGAAGCCCATCCAACTTGGCGGATACGCAGTCGCGTGGGCTCAGGAGGACATTGATGGTTGGATCGCAACCAGGCTTGGGTAACCGCTCATGTTCTGAAGCAGATGTTTTTATCCCGCATTTTCAATTTTCGGGGAAATGCGGGATAACATTTTGGTTCAATGCCTTCGTTATGCGCAATTCACGTATTGCGCTCGCAAAGCATATTGAGTCCTGAGGTCTGACGTTCCGGCCTCGCTGCCGTGGGGCCCGATTGACAGGGCCGGACTCGACCTGCACTTTCGCCCTGTCAGCAGGGAGACGATCGTGTCGAAGAAGATTAGTGGCGCCGAATATCCTCTTTCCAAGATTTTCTCGTCCGATTTTGAATATGTCATCCCTTCTTATCAGCGACCTTACGCCTGGACTCCCGATCAGGCCGCCGAACTCTTTGATGACCTGATCACCTTCTTTCGGGCTGAAGAGGAGGAAGGCTATTTTCTTGGCAGTATCGTGCTGATCAAATCAGAGGATAGCGCTTATTCGCAGGTCATCGACGGACAACAGCGCTTAACGACACTCACAATTCTGCTGGCAGCAATGGCCTGCGCAAACGATGGTGAGGACAAGGAGGAGCTTCGACCGTACATCCTCGAGCCGGGCAAGAAGATGGAAGGAATCCTGCCTAAACCCCGACTGTCCTTGCGTGAGCGCGATAGAGCCTTCTTCGCCAAATACATCCAGAGTCTGAAGCTCGATGCTCTGATAGATCTCGACCCTTCGTCGCTGGACAACGAGTCACAGGTCAACATCCGGGCAAACGCTAAGCATTTTGTTCAGGCAGTCGCCGACGCCTTGCCGACGCCGGAGAAGTTGCGCGCTTTCGTCACCTTTCTTTTGACGCGGTGCTATCTGGTTGCCGTCTCGACGGCCAGCCAGGAATCGGCTTTCCGCGTATTCTCGGTGATGAATAGCCGTGGCCTCGACCTTCAGCCGACCGATATCATCAAGGCAGACACGATTGGTAAGCTGAAAAGCGAGAATGATCGCCAAATTTATAACGATAAATGGGAAGAGATGGAGGTCGAGCTCACACGCGACGGATTTCGTGACCTTTTTACATATATTCGTATGATTTACGCCAAGGAGAAGGCCAAGCGAATATTGCTTGAAGAGTTCCGCGCACACGTCCTTCCGAAGAATCCGGACCCCAAAATTTTCATCGATGACGTGCTCGAGCCTTTCTCAGATGCTTTGGATGCGATCCGCAATGCCTCGTATTCAGCGACGTCTCATGCAGAGGATGTCAATTATTACATAAAATGGCTTCAGCGGATCGACAATTCTGACTGGATCCCGCCCGCAATGCTGTATCTTAAGGAGCAGCGAAACAAGCCCAAACGGGTCGCGCGCTTCTTTGAATTGCTCGAGCGTTTGGCCGCGTACATGCACATTTGCCGCTGGAATGTGAATGATCGCATAGAGGTCTATGCGGAACTCATCAGCGATATCCAGTCAGGCGCAGAGCCAGACGATATGTCGCAATTCGAGTTTACCGACGAGGATTACGAAGCGTTTCGCGACGCACTGGACGGCGACATTTATGATTTGACGCCACGGCGCCGCAACTACCTGATCCTTCGGTTGGATTCCTTCATCTCTGACGGGGCCGCAACCTATGATCCCTCAGTCCTCACGATTGAGCACGTTCTCCCGCAGACGGTGCCAGCTGACAGCGAGTGGAGGACATGGTGGCCTGATCCAGCCGAACGCAAGGAGTGGGTGCATCGTCTCGCAAATCTCGTTCCCCTTAATAAGAAGAAGAATTCGGCTGCACAGAATTACGAATTCGGTCCAAAATGTGAGATATACTTCTCAGGAACAAAAAATGTCTCCTCATATGCCCTAACAAGCCAGGTCATGAAGCAGAAGAAATGGACTCCAAAGGTTGTAGAGGATCGTCAGCAGCAACTGCTCGAAATCCTATACGAGAATTGGGACATCCAGGAGGCCTAGAGCACGCTTCGCTCGCAGGCCTGTCAATGGGTCAAGCACTCTTTGCCAGGGCCGGAGCTGTCTGCTGTGTGTGGCGGCACTCGGGGAATTGATTGCAGCCGTAAAAGGTCGTGTCGTTCCGTCCTTTACGTTCAACCAACTCGCCGACCAGGCAACTGGGACACTGATCGAGTTCCTTGCCATCGATGGTTTCAAACCGGACTTCGTTGCCGGCGATCTCGCAAAGCTCGCGAATGTAGCGTGAGGGCTTGCGTCTATTGCAGAGGATGAACGCCCCTCTACTGGCGCGGGTGAGAGCGACATAGAAGAGACGGCGCTCCTCCGCATAGGCAAACGTCTCCGGACGCGGGATGACGAGATTGAGAAGCTCGTCGTCTTCGATCCGGCTTGGAACGCCATAATCGCCTTCGCTAACATCGAGCAGGATCGTGTAGTCGGCCTCCAGGCCCTTGGAGCGATGAAACGACAGGCCGGTGACCTCGATTGCCGAAAATTCCGGGTGCCTACCGTGGAATGGATCCAACAGGTTGTAACGCCACAACACCAGCACCTTCAGCTTTTGCCCCGCCTCACGCCGCCACTGGCCTGCAATGCCTTCAAGAAACGTGTTCAGGCGATCGAGCAGCTGAAAACAGGCTTTCGGAAAGCTCGGCTTGCGCCATTCGACGCTGATCGGAATGACCCGGATCGATCGTGGTATGGCGGCGCGTGTCGACCGCACTGTCTTTTTGATCTGCTCTGGATTGCGCTGGACGAAGCCTGCGGCGGTGTCGGCGAGCAGCTGGTTGCAGCGGTAGGTCTGTTCGAGCCGACCTTGCCAGCAAGCGCCAAAGTTCGCCTCGAACTGGGTGAAGATCGTAATGTCCGACCCGGCAAAGCGGTAGATCGACTGCCAATCGTCTCCCACAGCAAAAACCTTAGTGAAGGGCTTCTGGTGTTTGAGCGCCTTGATCAGATTGGCCCTCGGGTCCGAAATGTCCTGAAACTCGTCCACCAGGATCAGTGAATATGGGCTCTGATAGCGCCCAGTCTCGACGAGCCGTACTGCGTCGCCGATCATCGAATCGAAGTCGATACGCTTCGCCTCGTCGAGCTTGCGTGAATAGGCCTCGGTGATCAGCCAGACCGCACGCGCGAAATGCTGCGCGCGGGGTTTGTCATGGAGGGACTTGGCACGCTCAAGCAGCATCTCCAGCGTGAGATGGCTGGCCCGGATATGCTTGATGCAAACGCCGATCAGCTTTTGATAGTGCGTGATCACTACCGGCTCGATCGCCTTGAGGATCTCGTCGACGCTCTTCTCGGTCAGCGGAATTTCGCGTTTGACCAGCTCCGCCTCGAGATGCGGCAACAGCGTTCCATCGCGCGCCTGTGCCGAGGTAGTCTCGAAGAAATCCAACTCTTTGCGCTTGTACCCGGCGCGTTTGCCCTTGGTGTGCTCGGCGTAGTTCGCAAAGGGCGAGGAACCATCCGCGTTGATCGCGAAATGCTCGTGAAACGTGTCGGTCAGGGGGTAATGGAAGTCAGGTTGGACAAAGCGCTCATTCCCGTCCTCTTCCTCGAATGAAATCTGCTTCTCATATTCGAACTCGACCGAATGCACCCACAACCAGTTCGCGATCCGCTGCTCCTGAAGGGATTTGACGTATAAATCCTCGACGAGCGTGCCGATGGTGCTGCCGCCCTTGTCGTTGCGATCGGCGATGTAGCGATTGTAGTCCGCTTCCGAGTCAAAGACCTCCGCCGGGATGTCAGCCTTCGGCAAAATGGAGAGGAGGTCGATCCATAATCGGCGAAACTCTTCGTTTGCCTCCATCAGCTCGCGGATGATTTTGTCGATCACACGGGCTTCGCCGGCGGGATGCTCGACCCAGTTGGCTAGCTGCGGTGGCCTGCCTTCCGTTTCTTCGATGATGCTCCGGCCGAGCGCATGAAACGTCGTCACCCGGCATTCCAGCGTTTCCTCTTCGACAGTCAGCTGTCTGGCGATCCTTTCCTTCAGTTCATCAGCGGCGCTCTTGTTGAAAGCGAGAACGAGGATCTCGCTCGGATCGTAGAGCCCCTTCTCGAGGACATAGGCCACTTTCCCGACCATAGTGGCAGACTTGCCTGATCCGGCGGATGCAACGAGCAGGTTGTTGTCTTCCAGGCGGATGCACGCCTCGCGCTGTTCCTGGGAGAGTGAAAATCCGCCAAGGTCGGCGAAGAATCCCTCGAACTTCCGCATCTCGTGAACGACGAAGTTTTCGTTGTAGCGGCTACGAACGCCCGGATCGGTGAGCATCTCAAATGAGGTTGGCAGATAGGCCCGGAGCGCATCCGGGATAAGAACTGCATCAAACAAGGGGTGCGCCAATGCCAGTGACGCATTCCCTGGGACGCTTGCAATCGCCCGGCTGACGTCGGCATGAGCAAGATATTGCCTGTTGCTGTCGGTGATCGCGCGAATTTTGCTATCGACCTCGCGCAGGCGTTCCTTGTCGGAATCGATGAGATCCGCGAGGTGCTGGTTCACGAAAGCCAGCAAGTCGTCGCGTAAGGTCTGAGCTGCCTTGGCGGTCAGGCCGGACAGGGCATCGATACGGCCCTTCGACCGGATTTCGACCGTGTGCCAAAGCAGGGCCTTGGTTGACGAAACAGATGTGACCCCAAGGCACGGGATTTCGTCCTGGCCAGTCGATTTCAGGCTAAGCCGATCCTGGAAAGCGGGGCTGAGGACCAGCTTCCAATTCTCCGACAAGAAAAGGCGTGCCCAAAGGCTGGGCCGGTATGTGCGGGATCGTCCAAGCATTAGGGGTTTTGCTGCCACATTCGCCAATGCGCGTCACGGGCGCGGTTGGAAATTTGACTGCGCACTCGGGCTCGCAACGGGATGTAAATCCGGCGCTGGTAAGTTTACTCTCAACGTTGCCTCCTGGCCGCCGCCATGCTTTATGCCAAGTAACGCTTTGGGGGACAGTCGGCTAAACTTTTCTTAACCACAGGAACTGCTTAGTCGGCTTTCTTTGGTCTAATTTTCCGACATGAAGTATGGAGTGCAATGGGGTGGCGGCGTTTGACTTAACGAAAAATGCCTTCGCACTATTGGATGTGACGCCCCGAGCAAATCGGGCGCAACTCGAAGATGCCTACCAAGATGCGCTTCTGGAGGCAGATAATCATAAAGCTGAAGCCGTTCTCAATCGTGCCCAGCAGTCTCTGATATCCCCGCGTGACCGGCTCGAAAGCGAGTTGGGGTACTTCATCGATACGAAGCCTTCGACTGCCAAGACCATCCTTTCGTCCCTGAGAAACGGAGCTAGCGGCCTTCCTTTCGGCGAAGTTGCCGGCCTGGACCTCATTAACCTTTCTGCGCACCTGTGCGGCATTGGTAACCCGAGCGAGCGGTTCGAACACGCGCATCAGCTGGTCGCAGCCTATGAGGCATTGGATTTCGACGAAGTTTCGCAATCTCTGAATGCCTTGCGCTCAGTCTCTGGCTTCGGCCCGGTTGAGCCCGCGCAAGTCAAAACTGCGCTCAATCGGCTCAGGTTGGTTCATGCCCGCGCCGCTTTGGATGCGATCCTCGCAAACGATGACGGCGTAGACCATCTCGCCACTTGGGCTGACGAACTGTCCTGCGCTGGCCCGAGTGGACGTGCTTTCCTGGAGGCATTGCTTCAGGAGTATGAGTCTCGGATCGCTCCCGAACTTGGGCACGCCGCCTCCAAGGTGCGGGATAGTCTGGCTGCCGTTGATGCCGATCCTGAAGACCGGCGCCTCATCACGGCTTTGGCGACCGATCTTCGTGCTTGGGACAGGCTGGCACAGCCCCTTCAGAATGCGGACCGCGCACGAGGGATCGATGAGCATCATTCCCGAGAACTGTTTGGAGAGATCCGGGACGTCTGCCTCTCATTCGCCAATGAGCGAGGGCTATATTCGCAAGCCTTGGCCATCAGCGAACTTGCCGCCGAAGTCTTCTCGGAGCTCCCTGATGCGGCAGGGAAGCTCGAGGAGGATATCGAGACGCTTTCTGACTTGTCCTCCCAGAAGGCCAAAGCAGAATTACTCGCGCCACTCGGCAAGGCCGTATCGGATGCCGACGGTCGCCATTCCGAGACCTGCGCGGGCCTCAGAAAGTCTGGATTCAGCGCTGAGGCGCGAACGCCGGTTCGGGAAATGCATGGTGCATTTGCTTCCCTGATCCGCATGTCGAGCGATATCGAACTCAACGGTATGGGTGCCCGCCTGGTTCGTAATCTCGGCATTGATCTGTGCAACGAGTCCAACGACAACCATGCGGCACTGGCGATCGTGAAGGGGCTACTCAAGCACCGCTCCTCATTGCCGGTTGATGTGATCAAGGCGCTGGAAGGCGACCTGAAGACGTTGCAGCGCAATATCGATTTCAACGCGATGACCGAGGCGATGAAGCTCGGCCAGTTGGACGAGGCCGATCGCCTTGCCGAAGGCATGCTTGATGGCGCTGACACAGAGACCCGCGGGATCCTGCTTGGTGTCCGTTCGGCTATCGTTGAGCGCAAGAAGGTTCGGACGCGGAAATTCATCGGATGGGGCGTTTTTGCCGCCATTATCCTCGCGATCATTGTCGCCAACGATAACTCGAATTCCGGCTCGAGCTACGACACATCGGCCAGCACGTCCTACGACTATCCGAGCGACCCGATCGAAGTTACGGCTCCGGCCAATGTTACGGGCAACACAGCTGATGCTGCTGCTGATGCCGCCGCTGCGGCGGCATCTGACGCGGCCGCTGCCGCATCCGAAGCTGCAGCCGCAGCGCCCTACGCGGATGATGCAGGCAGCTCTCAGATCGAGACCCCGCCCGCGCCCTATCAGACCTATCGGACGGTCTCGGTCTCTGAGTTGCGTTACTGCAAGCGGCAAAAGGCACGGCTGGAAGCAGTGCAGAATGAGCAGATGTCCAACCCACAGATCGATCGCTTCAACTCCGCCATTGAAGATTATAACTCGCGGTGCGGGAGCTTCCGTTACCGCGATTCTGATATGGACACCGTCAACAGGGAAATGGCGAACGATCAGACGAATATTCGCGCTGAGGCGCAAGACATTATCGGGAGCGAGTAATGAGTGCGGATGCGGAGACAATCCTCGGGGCTCTGGCCGTCGACTACTGGAAGCTTCTGCGATCCTTTGAACGCCTCGCATCCGAAGCGCCGGCAGAGAAATCTGCACGTCTGCAGGCTCAGGCGCGCTTTTCGGCAGGTCGCCTCTCGACCCATCTGGAAGCTTACGGGCTGCAGCTTGCGACTTTTGAAGGGCAGGCGATCGGCGCGGAGATGCCGATCGTTGCCATCAATGCCGATGAGTTCGAGGGACAACCCGGGGTTATCGTGGAAAGCACTATTGAGCCTGCAGTTGTTGCCCGGTCACGGATTGTTTCAGTAGGTCGCGTCGTAGCGGCCGCAGGGGGCGTGTAATGTACATTGGGATTGATCTTGGGACTTCGAACTCGGCTATCGTCGGTCGCGACAGTGAGGGTCTCCGCCTGTTCAAGACTGATGACGGGCGGGATGTCCTGCCAAGCATGATCTACTTCGATCGACGCGGTCACATGCTGGTAGGTAGCCGGGCCCATGCGCAGGCGGAGCTTGCTCCGGGAAACGTTGCCCAAGGCTTCAAGCGCCTTATGGGCACTTCGAGCCATCTCGATCTGGCCGCCGCTGGTAAGAGCATTACGCCCGAGGAAGCGAGCGCCGAGATCGTCAAGACACTGCTGCGGCAGGTTGAGGCCGAACTGGGCGGGGTCGACGTAACCGGCGCCATCATCACGATTCCGGCAGCCTTCAACCAGATGCAGTCAGAGGCTACGATCAAGGCGGCCCATATGGCCGGCCTCGAGCAAGTCGGATTGCTCCAGGAGCCAATCGCAGCAGCCATGGCAGCCCTCGAAGGTGCAACGAGGCGGGATGGCCGGTTCCTGGTCTACGACCTTGGTGGCGGCACCTTCGACGTGGCCCTGGTCGAGGCGACATCGGGCTCTGTCACAGTCATAGCCCACGAAGGTATCAACATGCTGGGCGGTCGTGACTTCGACCGGGTTATCGTGGACTCCGTTATCCGGCCGTGGCTGGATGCCCATTTTTCGCTGCCCGCAAATGTCACAACCCTGCCGGCATATAAACGCCTCTTTGCGGTGGCTCGCCTCAAGGCCGAGCAGGCTAAGGTTGAGCTTTCCACCAAGCAGGACACGGTGATCTTTCTCAGCGACGAGGACGTTCGTGCCGAGGACGGCGACGGAGAGCCGATTTACGTAGAGTGCCCGCTGGACCGTAAGACCCTGGAGGGACTGATTACCGACCGGATCGACGACAGCATCGATCTGTGCCGAAAGATCCTAAAGGACAACAGCCTCAGTCATGAAGACATCGACCGGATCGTCTTCATTGGCGGACCGTCGAAGATGCCAATCGTGCGCGAACATGTGAGCACCTCCCTCGGCATCCCTGCCGATCTGAAATGCGATCCGATGACTGCAGTCGCGCGAGGCGCTGCGATCTTTGCCGAAAGCCGTGAATGGGACGAGGCCAAGGGACGCCGTAAGAGCGCGCGTGGGTCAAAGGCCGTGAAGGGTGAAATCGACCTTCGCCTCGACTTTACTGCACGTGCCTCCGATCAACGGGCCAGGCTAAAGCTGCGCGCGAACCTGCCCGGTGGCGGCTGCAAGGTGAGAGTCACCGGCCCGGAAGGATATGATTCGGGGTTCGCGCCTTTCGACGGCGACGAAACGCTTCCCCTCCCTCTCGCCCTCATGGGCGAAAACGCATTCTCGATTGAAGTTGTCGGTGAGGATGGCCGCAGGCTTTGCGACGTACAGCACATCGTCATTGTTCGCACAGAAGCGACCGCCACGGCGATTCCGGCAACCCAGACCGTATCGGTGAAAGTCGCCAAAGGCCCGGCCGCCGAACGACGGAATGTTCTGGTTCCACTCATCACCAAGGGCACTCCTCTTCCCGCGCAAGGCACGGAGAACTTCCGTCTCCGCGAGACCTTGATCGGTGGAGAAGAAGGCAGGTTCGACGTTGAGATCTACAATCAGGCTGAGGGCGTCGATGATCCCGTGCTCAACCTGCCGATCGGCGTGTTCCGCATTGCAGCCGAGGAAGTGCTCGATCCCGGGCAACGCTTGCAAGCGGGCTCGCCGATCAACATCCATTGGCAGATGGACGACAACGGCCTGATTGCCTGCGAAGTCGAGATCCCGGACCTCGGGCTCAGCATTCAGCAGAAGAACTTCTATGTCCCGGAAGTGGGGCACCGCAACTTCGACGGCGAGGAAGGTGCTGAA
>Ga0180221_1002613_pt1 | contig 10291 bp, 6 predicted proteins | sample eDN5th37CKraftMG_FD_151339 | JGI IMG/M metagenome (GOLD analysis project Ga0180221, IMG submission 151339) | Enriched Miracle-Growth compost microbial communities from Emeryville, California, USA - eDNA 5th pass 37_C Kraft MG (version 2) (version 2) ...
CTTCAAGGACGGCAAGGGCCGCTACGGCCTGGTCGGCCGCCACTGCCCGCATCGCGGCACCGATCTCGCCTTCGGCCGGCTCGAGAGTGACGGATTGCGTTGCGCCTTCCACGGCTGGAAGTTCGGCGTCGACGGCAAGTGCCTCGAGACCCCGGCCGAGCCCGACGACAGCAAGCTGTGCGCGAGGCTGCAGCACAAGGCCTATCCGGTGGTCGAGAAGAGCGGCATCCTGTTCGCTTACATGGGTCCCGGCGAACCGCCGGCCTTCCCGGAGTTCGACTGCTTCGTCGCACCGGACACCCACACCTTCGCCTTCAAGGGACTGATCGACTGCAACTGGCTGCAGTCGCTCGAGGTCGGCATCGATCCGGTGCACACCTCGTTTCTGCACCGCTTCTTCGAGGACGAGGACCCGACGCAGGCCTACGGCAAGATGTTCCGCGACAAGTCGCGCGACACCGAGATGCCGATGACGCAGATCATGCGCGAGTTCACCCGGCCGCGCATCGAGGTCGAGCCGACGCAATATGGTTTCCGCGTCGCCACGCTGCGCGAGATCGGCAACGGCAAGGCGCATGTGCGCCTGACCAATCTCGTGTTCCCCAACGCCTTCATGATCCCGATGAGCCGCGAGATGACGATCTCGCAGTGGCACGTGCCGATCGACGACACCCGGCACTACTGGTACGCGATCTTCACCTCGTTCGGCGAACCGGTGAACAAGGAGGAGATGCGCCGCCAGCGGCTCGAGCTTTACGAGCTGCCAGATTACGTGCCGCGCCGGAACAAGAGCAACAATTACGGCTATGATCCGCACGAGCAGGAGCACACGACCTACACGGGCATGGGCGCCGACATCAACGTGCACGACCAGTGGGCCTGCGAGTCGATGGGCGTGATCCAGGACCGCACGCAGGAGCATCTCGGCACCTCGGACAAGGCGATTATCGCCTATCGCAAGTTGCTGCGGCAATCGCTCGAGGAGAACGACAAGGGCGAAACGCCGATCATGGTGCTCGACAAGGCCAAGGCTGCCGGTGTCACCGGCCCGGCCTGCGTCGACGGCATCGGCCCGGTTGCGCAGTGGCAGGACTATTGGCAGACCACGGAGGCCGGCCGCCGGCAGACGGCAAGCTGGCAGCGGCCGCGGCATTGAGGCGGTCTGTTCCGCATGAGCATCAACACATCCCTTTTCCGCCTCCGCCTCATCCTGAGGAGGGCGCCATCAGAGCGCTTACGCGCTGATGGCGCCCGTCTCGAAGGATGGGGCGGCCCCATGGTTCGAGACGCTGCGCCTGCGCCCTGCGGGCTTCGGCGCGCTCCTCACCATGAGGCCGAATGGGCGCCGGGACATGAACTGCATGTCGCGGCGTAAACAAACCCGATCGTCCACCAGCTTCGTCGACCGCCACGGCCTCTGGACCGAAGCGCAGGCGCGGCAGGCGCGCGAGGTCGAGCGCGCCATCAAGGCGAACAAGCTCGAGCTGGTGCGGTTCTCGTTTGCCGACCAGCACGGCGTGCTGCGCGGCAAGACACTGGTCGCCGAGGACGCGATCCGCGCGCTGACGAGCGGCGTCACCATGACGACGACGCTCCTGGCCAAGGATACCTCGCACAAGACGGTGTTTCCGGTATTCACCGCTGGCGGCGGCTTCGACATGCCGGAAATGCAGGGTGGTGGCGACTTCGTCATGGTCGCCGATCCATCGACGTTCCGCCTGCTGCCGTGGTCGGACAAGTCGGGCTGGCTGTTGTGCGACATCTATTTCACCAACGGCAAGCCGGTGCCGTTCTCGACGCGCCAGATCGGCCGCGATGCGCTGGCGCGGCTCTCCGCCGCCGGCTTCGATTTCCTCTCCGGCCTCGAGGTCGAGTTCCACCTGTTCCGTATCGAGAACCCGCATCTCGCGCCGGCCGACGCGACATGGCCGCCGCAGGCCGCCGAGGTGGGTCTGATCACGCAGGGCTATCAGTATCTGACCGAAAGCCGTTACGACCTGCTGGAGCCGGCGATCGAGCCGCTGCGCCGCGCCATGGCCGCGCTCGACCTGCCGCTGCGCTCGGTTGAGATCGAGCTTGGGCCGAGCCAATGCGAGTTCACGTTCCGGCCGCAGGCGGGGCTCGCCGCCGCCGACACCATGATCCTGTTCCGCTCGGCGATGAAGCAAGTGGCGCGCCGCAATGGCATGATGGTGAGCTTCATGTGCCGGCCGGCGGTGGCGAACTGCGCCTCAAGCGGCTGGCATCTCCATCAGTCGCTGACCGAGAAGCGCTCGAAAGCGAACGCCTTTGTGCTCGACGACAAGGACGGGCTGTCCACCATCGGCCGCTATTATCTCGGCGGGTTGCTCGCGCATGCGCGCGCGGCTGCTGCCTTCACCACGCCGACCATCAACGGCTACAAGCGCTACCGGCCTTATTCGCTGGCGCCGGACCGAGCGATCTGGGCACGCGACAACCGCGGCGTCATGGTCCGCGTGCTCGGCCAGCCGGGCGATCCCGCGACGCATCTGGAAAACCGCGTCGGCGAGCCGGCGGCGAACCCTTATCTCTATCTCGCCTCGCAGATCTATTCGGGGCTGGACGGCATCGCGCAGCGGCTTGATCCCGGGCCGTCGGCCGACACGCCTTACGAGATGTCGGCGGCGCTGCTGCCGAAGAGTCTCGAGGAGGCGCTAACCGCGCTGCGCGCCGACGACTGCTTCCGGCAGGGCTTCGGCGGCGGCTTCGTCGACTACTATGCGCACATCAAGAGCGCGGAGCTGGCGCGCTTTGCGGCCGACGAGCGCGACCGGCCCGAGCCGACCGCGTGGGAGCAGCGCGAGTATTTCGATCTGTTTTGATCTCTTATCGTCATGCCCCGCCAAGCGGATGTTGGCGGTTGCTGGATCGCCGCTTTCGCGGACGATGACGGTCAAGGCTTGCCGCACCAAAGCGCCATAATCCGTGACTAGCTTTCCCATCGGGCATTGGGGCACCTCTTTTTTATTGGAGGATCAAATGCTTCGTTGGGCCGTTATTTTCTTGATTATCGCCATCATCGCCGGGCTGTTCGGCTTCACCGGCATTGCCGCGGCCTCCGCCGGTATCGCCAAGATTCTGTTCGGCATCTTCGTGCTGCTGTTCATCGTGGCGCTGCTGCTCGGCATCGCCGCCGCGCGCAGGATCACCTAGGCGGTCGGCAATTCGGAAAAGCACCCGCCGCATCCCGCAGCATGTCTCATTTGCGGAAGATTTTACGCAGTCGCCCGCGCGTCGAATTTCGCCACAATCGACGCCTACCAAATTACCGGGCGCGGGGCTTTCGTGAATCGCTGGAGTTTCGGGCGATGCTGAAGCTGGCCGTGGTCTTCCTCGTGATTGCCGTTGCCGCCGGCGCGTTCGGATACGCCAACAGCGAATCCGCCGCGGCCACCGTCGCGCAGATGCTGTTCGGCGTGTTTGTCGTGCTGTTCTTCGGCGCGCTGGCCGCCGGCGTCGTGACGTCCGGGCATCGGCGGATCGGCGTTTAGCCGTTCCTTGCTGTTGAGCTAACAGTCGTGTCATGGCCGGGCTTGTCCCGGCCATCCACGTCTTTCTTGGCGCTAAGTCGTGGATGCCCGGCACAAGGCCGGGCATGACAGCAGAGCAATGGGATGCCTAAACGTCGACGCTGGCGTTGAGCGCGTTCTGCTCGATGAAGATGCGGCGCGGCTCGACTTCCTCGCCCATCAGGTCGCCGAAGATGTTCTGCGCCTCGTCGATTTCCTTCACCTTGACCTGCAGCAGCGAGCGCACGTTCGAGTCGAGCGTGGTCTCCCACAACTGGTCCGGGTTCATCTCGCCGAGACCTTTGTAGCGCTGCACGGTGATGCCCTTGCGGCCGGCCGCGGTCAGCGCGTCGAACAGGCCGACCGGCCCGTGGATCGCGATGGTCTCGTCCTTGCGGCGGAGCATGGCCGGCGGCGTCGGCCGTGGGAAAATCTGCTGCAGCATCGGCGCATATTCGTCGAGCTTGCGCGCGTCGGCCGAGCCGAGCAGCGCCTGGTCGATGATCGCGACTTCCTTGACGCCGCGCACGACGCGCGTGAAGACGAAGCCCTCGTCGCCGAAATGGCCTTCCCAGCCGCGCTCGGTCTCGTCTTCCAGCGCGTCGAGCCGCTTGGCGATGTAAGCGGCGGCCTGATTGGCGACCTTGACGTCCTCGGTGATCTTCGGCGTCAGCACGCCTGCGATTGCCGCCTGTTCGATGACCTTGCGGTTGTAGCGGCCGTGCAGACTGTTGAGCGTGGCACGGATCGCGCGGGCGTCCTCAACCAGCTTCTGCAGGTCGCTGCCGGCGCGCTCCTCGCCGGAGGCGAGCCGCAGCACGGCATCCTCGATGCCGGTCGAAATCAGATAGTCCTCCAGCCCGCGCTCGTTCTTCACATACTGCTCGGACTTCCCGCGCGCGACTTTGTAGAGCGGGGGCTGCGCGATGTAGATGTTGCCGTTGTCGATGAGCTGGCCCATCTGGCGGAAGAAGAACGTCAGCAGCAGCGTGCGGATATGGGCGCCGTCGACGTCGGCGTCCGTCATGATGATGATCTTGTGGTAGCGCAGCTTGCCGGCGTCGAATTCCTCGCCGATGCCGGTGCCGAGCGCGGTGATCAGCGTGCCGATCTCCGCCGACGACAGCATCTTGTCCATGCGCGCGCGCTCGACGTTGAGGATCTTGCCGCGCAGCGGCAGCACCGCCTGGAACTCGCGGTTGCGGCCCTGCTTGGCGGAGCCGCCGGCCGAGTCGCCCTCGACGATGAAGAGTTCGGACTTCGCCGGGTCGCGCTCCTGGCAGTCGGCGAGCTTGCCGGGCAGCGAGGAGACGTCGAGCGCGCCCTTGCGCCGCGTCAGCTCGCGCGCCTTGCGCGCGGCCTCGCGGGCGGCGGCGGCTTCGACCACCTTGCCGACGATGGTGCGGGCATTGGCCGGATTTTCCTCGAACCATTTGTCGAGCGCGTCGTTGAGCACGCCCTCGACCACCGGACGCACTTCCGAGGAGACGAGCTTGTCTTTGGTCTGCGAGGAGAACTTCGGGTCCGGCACTTTCACCGACAGCACGGCGGTCAGGCCCTCGCGGCAGTCGTCACCGGTGAGCGCCACCTTTTCCTTGCGCGCCGAGCCCTGCTTGTCAGCGTAATTGGTGATCTGCCGCGTCAGCGCGCCGCGGAAGCCCGCGAGATGCGTGCCGCCGTCGCGCTGTGGGATGTTGTTGGTGAAGCAGAGCACGGTCTCGTGATAGCCGTCGTTCCACCACAGCGCGGCTTCGACGGTGATGCCGTCGCGCTCGGCGCGCACGGTGATCGGCGCCGGCACCAGCGGCTTCTTGTTGCGGTCGAGATATTTGACGAAGGCTTCGATGCCGCCCTCATATTTCATCTCCTCGCGCTTCTCGACGGCGTGGCGCTTGTCGGACAGGATGATCAGCACGCCGGAGTTCAGGAAGGCGAGTTCGCGCAGGCGATGCTCCAGCGTCTGGAAATCATATTCCGTCATGGTGAAGGTTTTGGGCGAGGCGAGGAAGGTCACTTCCGTGCCGCGCTTGTCCTTGGCGTCGCCCACCACCTTGAGCGGCGCCACCGCCTCGCCGTCCCTGAATTCCATGAAGTGCTCTTTGCCGCCGCGCCAGATGCGCAGCTTGAGCCAGGTCGACAGCGCGTTGACGACGGAGACGCCGACGCCGTGCAGGCCGCCCGACACCTTGTATGAGTTCTGGTCGAACTTTCCGCCGGCGTGCAGCTGCGTCATGATGACTTCGGCCGCCGACACGCCTTCTTCCTTGTGGATGTCGGTCGGGATGCCGCGGCCGTTGTCGGTGACGGTCACCGAGCCGTCCGGATTGAGCGTGATCGAGACCTCGGTCGCGTGGCCGGCGAGCGCCTCGTCGATCGCGTTGTCGACGACCTCGTAGACCATGTGATGCAGGCCGGAGCCGTCGTCGGTGTCGCCGATATACATGCCCGGCCGCTTGCGCACGGCGTCGAGGCCCTTGAGGACCTTGATCGACTCTGCGCCGTATTCGGACGGAATATTGCGGGCCGGTTCAGCCATCGGCGTGACCTTCACTGCGGGCAAAAAATGGATCGGAGTGGTGCAGGTTTTCTGTCATGAAATATGGGGCGCGTACAGCGCAAAGTGAAGGGGCAGAAGTGCCTGAAAATAAAGGGCTTTCGGCACTTTTCCGGCCCCAAAAACGGCCCCATTCCCGCGCCCAAAATCGCCGTGCCGGACAGCCGATTCGGACCGCGCGTCGCGGTTGAAATTGCGGCCGTCAGCCCGCCGTCACGACCGTTCCGGGCCGTACCTCGATCATCTGCGCGCGGGCCTTGATGTCGCCGAACGCCGCCGGATCGGCACCGGTCATCCAGACCTGCGCGCCCAGCGCGCTGAGCGCGTCATAGAGCGCGGCGCGGCGGCCGGGGTCGAGATGCGCGACCACCTCGTCGAGCAGCAGGATTGGCGCGCTGCCGGTCATGTCTTTCAGCAGGCCGGCATGAGCCAGCACGAGACGAATGAGCAGCGCCTTCTGTTCCCCGGTCGAGGCATCGGCTGCGGCGATGTCCTTGTCGGCGAAGCGCACGGCGAGATCGCTCAGATGCGGGCCGTCGAGCGTGCGGCCGGCGGCGGCGTCGCGGGCGCGGTTCTCGCGCAGGACTTCGCGATAGCGGTCCTCGATCTCGGTCGCGCTGTAGCTCGGTAGCAGCCGTTCCATCCAGCCTTCGAGCGCGATCGCCGCGATCGGAAACGGCGAGCTGTCGTCGCGGTTGGCGGCGAGCGCGGCGGCGAGGCGATTGACGGTCTCCGCGCGCGCGGCGCTGACCGCGACGGCAAGCTCGGCGGTCTCGCGCTCGACGGCATCGAGCCAGTGGGTGTCGCGCTCGCCGGTCTCGAGCAGCCGGTTGCGCGAGCGTAGCGAGCGTTCGAGCGCGGAGACGCGGCTCGAATGCTGGGCGTCGACCGCCAGCACGAGGCGGTCGAGGAAGCGCCGGCGCTCGGAGGCCGGGCCGTTGAACAACTGATCCATCGCCGGCGTGAGCCAGATCACCCGCAGGTGGTCGGAGAACGCGATCGCCGACGACACCGGCTCGCGGTCGATGCGGTTCTGGCGCGACACCGGCGTGTCGGGCGAGGGCGGCGCGATGCCGGTGCCGAGCGTCGCGAGCCCGTAGAGGCCCTTGACCTCCGCGGAGACCGCCCATGAGCCGTCGCCTTCGGTGAAGGCGACTTCTTCCAGCGTGGCGCGGCGCAGGCCGCGGCCGGGCGCGAGGAACGAGATCGCCTCGATCAGGTTGGTCTTGCCGGCGCCGTTCGCGCCGGTCAGCACCACCGGCCCGGCGCCCGCGAGGTCGAGCCGCGCCGCGTGGTAGCTGCGGAAATTGGTCAGCGACAGCTTGAGAATCGCGGCGGCAGGCATGGATGCGTTTTAGCCGTCATGGCCGGGCAAAGCACGTCGAAGACGGGCTAACGCCCTTTTGTCCCGGCCATCCACGACTTTGCAGAAGTGCGAGGAAGACGTGGATGCCCGGCCCAAGGCCGGGCATGACAGAATACTTCAACGCGATCCGCGAAAATCACACCCGCATCGGCATCAGGACGTAGAGCGCGCCCTTGGCGTCCTTGTCCTGGATCAGCGTCGGCGAGCCGGGATCGGCGAGCTTCAGCACCGCGACCTCGCCCTCGATCTGCGCGGCGATGTCGAGCATGTAGCGCGAGTTGAAGCCGATATCGAGCGGATCGGCGCTGTATTCGACCTCGAGCTCCTCGGTCGCGCTGCCGCTGTCCGGGTTGGTCACCGAGAGCACCAACCGCGAGCCGGCGATCGAGAGCTTCACCGCGCGGCCGCGCTCGCTCGATACCGTGGAGACGCGGTCGACCGCGGCCTCGAAGTCCTTCTTGTCGACGACCAGCGTCTTGTCGTTGTTGACCGGGATGACGCGGTTGTAATCGGGGAAGGTGCCGTCGATCAGCTTCGAGGTCAGCACCACCTCGCCGATGGTGAAGCGGATCTTGCCGGCGCTGAGCTCGATGCCGATCTCGCCTTCGCCGCTCTCGATCAGCCGCTGCACTTCGTTCACGGTCTTGCGCGGCACGATGACGCCCGGCATGCCGGCGGCGCCCTGCGGCAGCGGCAGTTCGACCTGTGCGAGGCGGTGGCCGTCGGTCGCGACCGCGCGCAGCGTGCCGGACTTCGCGTTGCCGGTGGCGTGCAGATAGATGCCGTTGAGATAGTAGCGGGTCTCTTCGGTCGAGATCGCGAACTGCGTCTTGTCGATCAGGCGCTTCAGCTCGCCCGCCCCGAGCTTGAACGAGTGGCTCATCTCGCCGGCGGCGAGATCGGGGAAGTCGCTTTCGGGCAGCGTCTGCAGCGTGAAGCGCGAGCGCCCGGCGCGGATCGACAGCACCGCGCGGTCGCCGGAGCCTTCGAGCACGACCTGCGCGCCGTCCGGCAGCTTGCGCACGATCTCGTAAATCATGTGCGCCGGCACGGTGGTCGAGCCGCCGGGCGAGACCTCGGCGGCGATGGTGTCGGTGACTTCGAGATCGAGGTCGGTCGCCTTCAGGCTCAGCTTGGCCTTCTCGGCCTTGAGCAGGACGTTGGCGAGGATCGGGATCGTATTGCGCCGTTCGACCACGCGATGCACGTGGCCCAGGGACCTCAGCAGTTCCGCACGCTCGACCGTAACCTTCATCGGACCCCGCCCGCTGAATTGGAAATGCCGGTGACGCCAGTGGCTTTGGTTGGCTCAGGCGCGACGGCAGGCCGGCTGCCCGTTGCCGAGGGAGCCGGACCGCGAAAGTGACGCGCAAGCCGATTTTACGCAAGGCCCCCGCGGATTTTGCTGAGATTTTCCCGCCATTCCACAAGGGCGGCAGGCGGCCGCAGGCAGCGCTTGCCTTTGAAAAAGAACCACCCCGGCGGTTGCCCGGCCGGGGTGGATTGATCTCAGCCGTCCGGCATGTCGGCCGGCGCGGGATTGGGCTCTAGCGACGATCTCTACGGATTATCCTGCAGCTGCCGCTTGAGGATCTCGATCTCCTCGGCAAGCGCCATGTCGTTGCCGACCAGGTTCTCGATCTTGCGGACCGCGTGCAGCACGGTGGTGTGGTCGCGCCCGCCGAAGCGGCGGCCGATTTCCGGCAGCGACCGCAGGGTCAGCGTCTTGGCAAGGTACATCGCCACCTGGCGGGGCCGTACCACATTGGCGGTGCGCCGCGAGGACAATAGGTCGGAGCGGCTGACATTGTACTGGCGGGCCACCACGCGCTGGATGTCCTCGATCTTGACGCGCTTGGGCTCCATCGGCCGCACCAGGTCGCGCACGGCGCGCTCGGCCATTTCCAGCGTGATCGGGTGGCCGGTCAGCTTGTTCTGGGCGAGGAGCTGGTTCAGCGCGCCCTCGAGGTCGCGGCCGTTATGGGTGACCGCCTTGGCGATGTAGTTCAGCACCTGCGGCGGCACGTCGAAGCCCGGATGATGGACGCGGGCGGCCGAGACGCGGGCCTTGAGGATTTCGAGCCGCAATTCCTCGCCGAGCGAGCCGACCTCGACCACGAGGCCGCCGGCGAGGCGCGAACGCACCCGGTCGTCGAGGCTTTCAAGATCGGACGGCGGCCGGTCGGAGGCGATCACGACCTGGCGGCCGGCGTCGATCAGCGCATTGAGCGTGTGGCAGAACTCGGCCTGGGTCGATTTGCCCTGCAGGAACTGCAGGTCGTCGATCACCAGCACGCCGATGCCGCGCAACGCTTCCTTGAAGGCGAGGGCGGTCTGCGAGCGAAGCGCCGAGACGAAGCCGTACATGAACTTCTCGGCGGTCAGGTAGAGCACCTTGCGCTCGCCGATGCCGTTGCCGGTCCAGGTGATGGCCTGCAGCAGGTGCGTCTTGCCGAGGCCGACGCCGGCATGAATGTAGAGCGGGTTGAACATCACTGGGTCGCCGCGCTTGGCGGTCGCGACCTGGCGCGCGGCGGCATGGGCGAGGGTGTTGGAGCGGCCGACCACGAAGTTGTCGAAGGTCAACCGCGGGTCGAGCGGCGAGCCGCCGAGCGCGTCATGGGCGCCGGCGTCGCCGAGCGGTGCGCCACGGCCGTCGCCGCCGTTGGTGCGGATCGCTGCGCCGTTGAAGGCTTCGCCATCGCCCTTGGCGGGCTTGGTGGTCGTGGTCTTGAGGACCGCGGAGCGCACCGTGATCTCGATGCGGATGACGTCCTTGTCCTCGGCCTGCCAGCAGGCGAGCAGGCGCTCGGCATAGTGCGACTGCACCCAGCTCTTGAG
>Ga0180221_1002620_pt1 | contig 10273 bp, 9 predicted proteins | sample eDN5th37CKraftMG_FD_151339 | JGI IMG/M metagenome (GOLD analysis project Ga0180221, IMG submission 151339) | Enriched Miracle-Growth compost microbial communities from Emeryville, California, USA - eDNA 5th pass 37_C Kraft MG (version 2) (version 2) ...
GACTTCTTCTTCGACGGAAGAAGTGACGGCCGAGTTGCCGATATTGGCGTTGATCTTCACCAGGAAGTTGCGGCCGATGATCATCGGCTCGAGTTCGGCGTGGTTGATGTTGGACGGGATGATGGCGCGGCCGCGCGCGATCTCGTCGCGCACGAATTCCGGCGTGATGAAGGCGGGGACGGATGCGCCGAAGCTCTCGCCATCGGCGATCGCGGCCTGCGCGCGGTCGAGCATCTGCTTGCGGCCGAGGTTCTCGCGCTCGGCGACGTAGATCATTTCCTTGGTGACGATGCCGGCGCGCGCCCACTCGAGCTGGGTGATGGGGTGCTTGCCATCCGGCGTCATTCCGGGACGGCGCGCAGCGCCGGACCCGGAATCCAGCTGCGAACTCGGTGCCTGTGTCTGGATTCCGGGTTCGCGGCCGTCGGCCGCGCCCCGGAATGACTCAATCGCCCGCCACGGCTTCGGCGTGTTGGGGAAGTTGCGCGCGAGGTGCTTGCCCGTGACGTTGCCGTTGTCGACCGGCTTGATCGGACGCCCTTCATATTCCTCGACGCCGCCGCGCTCCTTCACCCATGCGAGGCGGATGCGCGGCAGGCCCTTCTCGACGTCGATGGCGACGTTGTCGTCGGTATAGGGGCCGGTGGTGTCGTACACCGGCAGCGGCGGTTCGCCCGCGCCCTCGGAGATCTTGATCTCGCGGTGCGGCACGCGCAGGTCGGGCGCGGCCTCGGGGTTGGAATAGACCTTGCGCGAAGCCGGCAGCGGGCCGGTGGTGACGGTCGGTGTAACGAGATCGGCGGACGTGACGGGCTTGTTCATGGCGTTCTCCTCATAATCCTGTATCGCGTTGCGTGTCGTATCCGCTCATTCCCGCGAATGCGGGAAACCATTTGTGAGTCACAGCTGGGTCCCCGCTTTGGCGGCGACGAGCGGAGAAGTCTCGAGAGCGAGCCAGGCGCGCACGCGCGCGTCCGGATCGGCATTGCGGGTGACGTCGGAGACGACGGCGATGGAATCGGCGCCGGCGGCGTAAACGGCAGGCGCGCGCTCCAGCGTGATGCCGCCGATGGCGACGAGCGGGGTGACGCCGATCGACAGCTTCCATTGCTGGATGCGGTCGAGCCCTTGCGGGCCGAAGCGCATGACTTTGATGGTCGTCGGATAGATCGGGCCGAGCGCGATGTAATCGGGGTCGTGGCTCATGGCGATGTCGAGCTCGGCCTCGTCGTGCGTCGACAGGCCGAGCGAGAGCCCGGCGTTGCGCACGGCGGCGATGTCGGCCTCGGCAAGGTCCTCCTGGCCGAGATGCAGATGCTGGGCGCCGGCCTCGATCGCCGCGCGCCAATAGTCGTTGACGACGAGCTTGGCATCGCCCGCGGCGGCGAGCGCCTCGCGGATGACGCCGACGGCGGCCTCGTGCGTGAGGTCCTTCACGCGCAGCTGGATCGTGCCGACGCCGAGCCCGGCAAGGCGTTTGACCCAGGCGACGCTGTCGACGACGGGATAGAAGCGATCAGGATACGGCATGCCAGAACGGGGTCCCGACGACAGGGGTTGAGGGAGAAGCGAAATCGCGCGGGCCCATCAGCCCGGCTCGATAGCCGGTGCGGCCCGCTTCGACGGCGAGACGGAAGGCCTTCGCCATCGCGACCGGATCGGCGGCCTTGGCGACCGCGGTGTTGAGCAGCACGGCGTCGTAGCCGAGCTCCATCGCATCGGCCGCGTGCGAGGGCGCGCCTAAGCCCGCATCCACCACCAGCGTGACGTCCGGCAGGCGCGCGCGCATGAGCTTGAGCGCTTCGCGGTTGACGATGCCGCGCGCCGAGCCGATCGGCGCCGCCCAGGGCATGATCACGCGGCAGCCGAGATCGCGCAGGCGCTGCGCCACCGTCAGATCCTCGGTGCAATAGGGGAAGACCTCGAAGCCGTCGCGCAACAGGATGGACGCGGCTTCTACGAGCGCGATGGGGTCGGGCTGCAAGGTCTCGTCGTCGCCGATGACCTCGAGCTTGATCCACGGCGTATCGAACAGTTCGCGCGCCAGCTCCGCCGTGGTCACCGCTTCCTGCACGCTGCGGCAGCCGGCCGTGTTCGGCAGCACGGCGACGCCGAGTTCGCGGATCAGCTCCCAGAAATTGCTGCCGACGCGGCCACCGGCGGTTTCACGGCGCAGCGACACGGTGACGATCTCCGCGCCCGAAGCGCGGATCGCCGCCTGCATGATCTCCGGCGAGGGATAGAGCGCCGTGCCGATCATCAGGCGGGAGGCGAAGGGTTTGTCGTAGAAATGGATCATATCGTTTATTGCTCCGCGCAGGCTCGCGTCATACTCCGCTCATTCCCGCGAAAGCGGGAATCCAGGTCTGATTCAGAACTGGGTCCCGCTTTCGCGGGGACGAGCGGCGTGGGTGGCAAACATCACACATGACGGGACCTACCCTCCCTGCCGCGGGGTGATGATCTCGATCTGGTCGCCGTTGGCGAGCGCGGTTTCGGCCCAGCGCTTCTTCGGCACGACCTTGCGGTTCACGGCAATGGCGAGCTGCGTGAATTCGTAATCCATCTCCGTCAGCAGCGCGGCGAGCGTTTCCGCCGCCACCTCCGTTTGCTCGCCGTTGACGATCACATGCATCGGATCACCTCACTGTCGCTGGCCGCACCCGTGACATGCGCGACCGTCGCCTCGGCCACCGCCGGCGCGATCAGGAAGCCATGGCGGTAGAGGCCGTTCACGGTGATGCGGCTGTTGTCGACGGTCACGTGCGGCAGGTTGTCGGGGAAAGCAGGGCGCAAGCCGGCGCCGATCTCGACGATGCGCGCCTCGGCGAAGGCCGGGTGCACCGCATAGGCCGCGCTCAAGAGTTCGAGCGCCGAGCGCACGCTGACGCTCTCGTCTTCGGCCTCGATGCTGGTTGCGCCGATGAGGAAACGGTTGTCCGCGCGCGGAATGATATAGAGCGGCCAGCGCGGATGGATGAGGCGCACCGGCCGCGTCAGCGCGATCTCGGCGGTCTCGACGAGGATGGTTTCGCCTTTCACGCCGCGCAAAGTCGGGCAGGCATCACGCGCGGCGATGCCGCGGCAATCGACGACGACGCCGTCGAGATCGCGTGGGCTCGCATCGACGCCGAAGGTGATCGGCACGCCGGCCTCGCGTAGCCTCGCATGCAGCGCCGGCAGAACGCGCCGCGGTTCGACATGGCCTTCGCCGGGAAAGAACAAGGCTTCGCCGAAGCGGCCGGCGAGATTGGGTTCGAGCGACGCGATCTCCTCGCCGCCGATCCGGCGATAGCCGTTCGTGAGCGTCGCAAAGCGGGCGAAGTCGGCGCGGTCGCGGCCGTGCGCCACCACCAGCGAGCCGTTGAACGGCGTGTCAGGCAGCATCTCGCGCCAGAGTTCGAGCGAGCGCAGGCCGAGACGCGTGATCACCGGCTCCGACCCTTCGCCTTCGGCGTGCGGTGCCAGCATGCCGCCCGCCCAATGCGAGGTGCCCTGCGTCATCGCGGCGTCGTCGCGCTCGTAGACGGCGACGTCGCGGCCCGCTTTCGCGAACAGCAATGCCTGCCACGTCCCGGCGATGCCCGCGCCGATGACATTGATCGATTGCAGTGATTGAACGTGTGCCTGAGGCATTCGTCCGTCCCTTCGCCGGCATGACCCGGATCAGGTTCAAAGGGACTCTCTCAGCCCGGGCAACCCGGGCACCCCTCGGAACGGCCGTAATGTAGGCCGCTCGGAGTCCGTGTCAATGACGGATCGGGTATGCGCGTCCGGCGAAAGGAACCGTAAATTCCGCCACCGGCGCCCTTGCTCCCCGGACGCCGGCGGCTCTAGCCTTGCACGCAAGAAAAGCGTCGCGCGTGTGGTCCGGCCAACGCGGGTTGGCGGTGCACGCGTCGATCACAGACGCAGCGCCGATGGGCGCCTAGGGAGAGAAAGCCATGGTTTCCTTCACCGTCAACGGTAAAGCGGTGTCGTCCGATGCCGATCGGACCACGCCGTTGCTGTGGATCGTTCGCGACCATCTTGGTCTCACCGGCACCAAATACGGCTGCGGCGCCGGTCTGTGCGGCGCCTGCACGGTGCATGTCGACGGCACGGCGGTGCGCGCCTGCCAGACGCAGCTCTCGGAGATCGAGGGCAAGAAGGTGACGACCATCGAGGGCCTGTCGCCCGACTCTTCGCATCCGTTGCAGAAGGCCTGGATCGCCGAGCAGGTGCCGCAATGCGGCTACTGCCAGTCCGGCCAGATCATGAAGGCGGCGGAATTGATCGCCGCCAAGCCCAAGCCGACGCGCAGCGAGATCATCGAGCACATGGACGGCAACATCTGCCGCTGCGGCACCTATCACCGCATCATCGCCGCCGTCGAACGCGCGTCGCGGGAGGGCTGAGCCATGACCGTTCACGACACACAGATTTCGCGTCGCGCCGTTCTTGCCGGTCTCGGCGGGCTCACCTTCTGCGCGGCCATCGGCGCCGACGGCCTGCAGCTCATTGCCGAAGCGCAGGGCGCCACCATGGCCAATGCGCAGATCACGCCATGGGTGCGCATCGCGCCGGACGGCACGGTGACCATCTTCTCCGCGGGTGCCGAGATGGGGCAGGGCTCGATGACCGGCCTGCCGATCATCGTCGCCGAAGAGATGGACGCCGACTGGTCGAAGGTCAGGATCGAAATGGCGCCGGCCGACAAGTCGGTCTACGGCTACACCTTCGCCAACAATCAACGCATGATGCAGATCGTCGGCAGCCGCGCGACGCAGCTCTACTTCAACGATCTGCGCATGTCAGGCGCGCAGGTGCGCAAGGTCCTGATCGCCAATGCCGCGCAGAAATGGAGCGTCGACGCCGCGACGCTGAAGACCGAGCCGGGCTTCGTCGTCAATCCGGCGAACGGCGCTAGGCTGAGCTACGGCGAGATCGCCGCCTTCGGCACGATCCCCGACACTTTGCCGACGGTCGATGCGAAGGAGCTGAAGGCGCGCAAGGACTTCCGCCTGATCGGACAAGCGCAGCCGCGCCGCGACATCCCGGGCAAGGTCAACGGCACGGCGCAATACGCCATGGACGTGAAGCTGCCCGGCATGGTCTACGCCACCGTGCTGCATGCGCCCGTGCAGGGCGCGGAGCCCGAGAGCTGGAACGACGACGCCGTCAAGAAGATGCCGGGCGTCGTCGCCACGCTCAAGTTGCCGGCGGGCGTCGGCATCGTCGCCACGCATTTCGAACAGGCGATGGCGGCGCGCGAGGCGCTCAAGGTCACCTGGGGCAAGAGCAAGGTCGACGGCTTCGATTCCGAGAAGGTGCTCGACGTCGATTACGTGCGCGTCGCCGCCGATCCGAATGCGTCGGCGACCGTGCTCGAGAAGAAGGGCGACACCGCCGACGCCTTCGCCAAGGCCGCCAAGACCTACAAGGCCGAATTCCGCAACGACTATGCCTATCATGCGCAGATGGAGCCGCTGAACGCGGTCGTGCGCATCGACGGCGACAAGGTCGAACTGTGGGAAGGCACGCAGGCGCCGGATGAGAGCCGCAGCGCGGTCGCCAAAGCGCTCGGCGTGCCCGAGGCGCAGGTGACGGTGAACCAGTGCTACATGGGCGGCGGTTTCGGCCGGCGTTCGCTCGGCGACTACGCGTCCGAGTGCGCGCTGATGGCGAAGGCCGTCGGCAAGCCGGTGAAGCTGATCTGGACGCGCGAGGACGATCTGGCGCACGGCCGCTTCCGGCCGCAATCGCTCCAGACGCTCGAAGCGGCCGTGGACGGCAGCGGCAAGGTGGTCGGCTGGAAGCACAGCGTGGTCGGCGACGGCTCGATCCTGCTGCACACCGGCATCAAAATCCCGTATTACGACGTGCCCAACCAGTACATCGAGCGCCGCGGCGTCGCGCACGGCGTGCAGGTGTTCTTCTGGCGCGGCGTCGGCCACATCTCCAACATCTTCGCCATCGAGAGCATGGTCGATCGCATGGCGGCGGATGCCGGCGTCGACCCGATCGAATTCCGCCTCACGCGCATGGCGGCGACGCCGAAGCTGCGCAACGTGCTCGAGACCGTGGCGCAGATGTCCGACTGGAAGGCGCCGCGGCCGGAGGGCAGGGCGCTCGGCGTGTCGATCAGCGAACGGTCGAACTCGCTCGGCGCCGGCGTCGTCGAGATTTCGCTCGACAAAGCGAGCGGCAAGATCCGCGTGCACAAAGTGTGGCTGGCGGGCGATGGCGGCATCATCGTTCAGCCCGACGCCGCGCGCGCCAATGTCGAGAGCGGCATCATCTACGGCCTCTCCGGCGTGTTGCACGAGCGCGTCACGCTCAAGGACGGCATGGTCGAGCAGAGCAACTTCAACGACTACACCGTGATGCGCATGTCCGATCTGCCGGAGGAGATGCACGTCAAATTCGTCGACGTGGCGACCCGGCCGACCGGGCTCGGCGAACTCGGCACGCCGTTCATCGGCGCGGCCATCGCCAACGCCTTCTTCAAGCTCACCGGCAAGCGCCTCGTCCACCTGCCGTTCACGCCCGAGCGGGTGCTGGCGACGTTGAAGGCTTAAGGCCTATCCTCACGATCGAGCGCCCGCGGCAGACGCGGGCGCTCATTTTTTGGCGCGCCGTTTGCATGCGCCGTTTGCAAAAGCGCGCCGGGGCCGGGACAATGCCCTTCCCAATGCTGGTCGTTCCGGGGCGGCGCGAAGCGCCGAATCCGGACGCCAGAATTCAAACTCTGAGTGCGCGTCTGGAGTCCGGGTCCACGCACTTCGTGCGCGGCCCGGAATGACGGGAGAGATTCATGCCTTTGTTCATCTGCACCACCTGCGGCACGCAATTCCCCGAGAGCGACAAGCCGCCTTCCCTATGCCGCATCTGCACCGAGGAGAGGCAGTTCGTGCTGCCGCACGGCCAAGTGTGGACGACCATGGATCGGCTGGCGATCGACCGCATGAACGGCTTTCGCCAGTACGCGCCGGGCGTCGTCGGCATCGGCTCGCACCCGACCTTCGCCATCGGCCAGCGCGCGATCCTGGTGCAGACGCCGGGCGGCAACGTGCTGTGGGACTGCATTTCGCTCTTGGATGACGCGACGGTGACCTTGATCAAGGCGCTCGGCGGCGTGAAGGCGATGGCCATCTCGCATCCGCATTTCTACACGTCGATGGTGGATTGGGCGCGCGCCTTCGACTGCCCGGTCTATCTGCACGCGGCCGACAAGGAATGGGTGTCGCGCCCGGACAAGGCCATCGTCCATTGGGACGGCGAGGCCAAGCAGCTATGGGACGGCGTGACGCTCGTGCGCTGCGGCGGCCATTTCCCCGGCGGCACTGTCTTGCACTACGCGGGCGGGGCCGGCGGCAAAGGCATCGTCTGCGCCGGCGATATCCTGTCGATCACCACCGATCGGCAATGGGTGTCGTTCATGCGCAGCTATCCGAACTTCATCCCGCTGTCGAAGCGTGAGGTGGAGGCGATCGGCGCGGCGCTCGCGCCTTATGCCTTCGATGTCATCTACGGCCATTACTTCGACCGCGTGATCGAGAAAGACGGCAAGGCGGTGTTGGAGAAATCCGTCGCGCGCTATGTCGACGCCATCGAGGGCCGGCGGGGATACTGATTGTCGTCCCCGCGCATGCGGCTTCTGAGCCGGTCATCCCCGCGAAGCGGACACAGCACGCGCCGCTCGCGCGCTTACCCTCTCCCACGAGGGGAGAGGGTAAGGGGCCGCGTTGCGATGCTTCCCAAAAACAAAATGGCCGGGCGAGGCCCGGCCATTTCGTATGCGATGCAAAGAAGCTTCGTCTGCGATGACGTAAAGCGGACGCTTACTCTTCGTCCTCGTCCTTGTCGTGCTTGCCGCCGAGCTGCTTGAGCTTGGCGAAGACGGCGGAGACGTCGAGGTCGTCGCCCTTCGACTCCGGCTCGGGCGACGACGTGACGTCGGCGTCCTTGCGCGTCGTCTCGGAGGCGGGCAGCAGCGTCGCGCCGGTGCTGGCGATCTGCGGCTTCTCTTTGTTGGCGCGCGAGACTTCGAGGTCGAGATCGATCTGCGAGCACAGGCCGAGCGTCACCGGGTCCATCGGCGTCAGGTTGGCCGAATTCCAGTGCGTGCGGTCGCGGATCGAGGCGATCGTCGTCTTGGTCGTGCCGACGAGCCGCATGATCGCGGAATCCTTGAGCTCGGGATGGTTGCGCACCAGCCAGAGAATCGCGTTCGGACGGTCCTGACGGCGCGACACCGGGGTGTAGCGCGGACCCTTCTTGCCGCGGTCGGGGGTGTGCACCGCGACCTTCGGCGGCGTCAGCGCCAGGCGGATGGCCGGATTGGCCTCGGCTGCCGCGATCTGCTCGCGGTTAAGCTGGCCGGTGGTGATGGGGTCGAGACCCTTGATGCCCTGCGCGGCATCGCCGTCGGCGATCGCCTTCACCTCCAGCGGGTGAAGCTTACAGAAGTCGGCGATCTGGTCGAACGACAGCGCTGTATTGTCCAGAAGCCAGACGGCGGTCGCCTTCGGCATCAGGGGGGCTGCGGACGCCATGGGCAAAATCTCCTCTATGCTTCGCCCGCCCTCACGGACGAAGCTCATGGATCATCTATGATGATCGGGAAGTAGGCGGAATATAAGGGGTGCCCCCCCGGCACGCAACCGTCCCCGCTTGACATGGGTACCCAACGCGCCCCATGTCGGGGGCCAATCCGTGCAAAAAGCGACGGTTTCGAGGAACCTGATGGCCCACGGCCAGACCAAACCCCTGTTGAAGGTTTTGCTGTGCTCGCCGCGCGGCTTCTGCGCCGGCGTCGTGCGCGCCATCGAGTCGGTCGAGCGGGCTTTGGACCGCTACGGCGCGCCGGTCTACGTGCGCCATGAGATCGTCCACAACCGCTATGTGGTCGACAGCCTGCGCGCCAAGGGCGCCGTTTTCGTGGAGGAACTGGACGAGGTGCCCGACAACGGGGCGCCGGTCATCTTTTCCGCCCATGGCGTGCCGCGCGCGGTACCGGAGGAAGCCGGGCGGCGGAACATGCTGGCGCTCGACGCCACCTGTCCGCTGGTGACCAAGGTCCATCGCGAGGCCGAAATCCATCACAAGCGCGGCCGCGAGATCGTGCTGATCGGCCATGCCGGCCACCCCGAGGTGGTCGGCACCATGGGCCAGCTGCCGGCCGGCGCCATCACGCTGGTCGAGAGCCTCGCCGATGTCGACAGCTTCGTGCCGCGCGACGAGAACAATCTCGCGTTCGTGACGCAGACGACTCTGTCGGTTGCCGACACCGCGACGCTGGTGGAGCGGCTGAAGGGCCGCTTCCCGAACATCGTCGGCCCGCACAAGGAAGACATCTGCTACGCGACCACCAATCGCCAGGAAGCCGTGATGCGCGTTGCGCCGCAGGTCGACGCGATGGTGGTGGTCGGCTCGCCCAATTCGTCCAACTCGCAGCGGCTCAAGGAAGTCGCCATGCGCGCCGGCTGTCCGAAGGCCTCGCTGGTCGATCGGGCGAGCCAGCTCGACTGGACGATGTATGACAACATCACCTCGCTCGGCGTCACCGCCGGCGCGTCGGCGCCGGAAGTGCTGGTCGAGGAGATTCTCGATGCGTTCGCCGAGCGCTACGAATTGCGGGTCGAGACGGTGTCCGCCGCCGTGGAAGACATGTTCTTCCCTCTGCCCCGCGCGCTGCGGGAGACCGAGGCGGCGGAGTAGTTCCGCATGGCCGTCTATACCGACGTCACGGCGGAAGAACTCTCCCGCTTCCTCTCCGGCTATGCCATCGGCGATCTGCTCTCCTACAAGGGCATCGCCGAAGGCGTCGAGAACTCGAACTTCCTCGTTCACACCTCGACCGGCAATTTCATCCTCACGCTCTATGAGAAGCGCGTCGCCGAAGGCGATCTGCCGTTTTTCCTCGGGCTGATGGAGCATCTGGCCGCGCGCGGGCTCAATTGTCCGCAGCCGGTGAAGAACAAAGAGGGCGGCGTGCTCGGCCGTGTCGCCGGGCGGCCCGCGGCCATGGTCACCTTCCTCGAGGGCATGTGGCATCGCAAGCCGACCGCCGTGCATTGCGCGGGCGTCGGCGAAGCGCTCGCCAATCTGCATCTCGACGGCGCCGACTTTCCGATGACGCGGCCGAACGCGCTGTCGGTCGATGCCTGGCGCGTGCTGTTCGAACATGCGGGCGCGCGCGGCGACAGCGTGCGGCCCGGCCTGTGCAACGAGATCGTCGCCGAGCTCGACGTGCTGGAGAAGTCCTGGCCGCGCGGTCTGCCGCAGGGCG
>Ga0180221_1002625_pt1 | contig 10270 bp, 4 predicted proteins | sample eDN5th37CKraftMG_FD_151339 | JGI IMG/M metagenome (GOLD analysis project Ga0180221, IMG submission 151339) | Enriched Miracle-Growth compost microbial communities from Emeryville, California, USA - eDNA 5th pass 37_C Kraft MG (version 2) (version 2) ...
GTCGGCGCGCCACTGCGGCATGGCCGGCGGATCTTCAACACTGCCCTGGCCATCCAGCGCGGACGGCTGCTCGGTGTGGTGCCGAAGATCCACCTGCCGAACTACCGCGAGTTCTACGAGCACCGCTGGTTCGCATCGGGCGCCGGCACCGAGGGAGACGAGATCACCGTCGCCGGCCACCGCGCGCCCTTCGGTCCCGACCTGCTCTTCGCCGCCGAGGATCTCGCCGGGCTCGTGCTGCATGCCGAGATCTGCGAGGATTTCTGGGTTCCCGTGCCGCCCAGCGCCGAGGCCGCCCTGGCCGGCGCCACCGTGCTGGCCAATCTCTCGGCCAGCAACATCACCGTGGGCAAGGCCGACACGCGGCGGCTGCTCTGCCAGTCGCAATCGGCGCGCTGCCTCGCGGCCTATCTCTATGCCGCCGCGGGCGTGGGTGAATCCACCACCGATCTCGCCTGGGACGGGCAGGTTTCCATCTTCGAGAATGGCGCCATCCTGAAGGAGAGCGACCGCTTCCCCGAGGCCGATCAGGTTGTCATCGCCGATGTCGATCTCGACATGCTGCGGCAGGAGCGTGCCCGGCAGGGCACTTTCGACGACAACCACCGCCTGAATGCCCGTGCCTTCCGCACCATCGGCTTCCGCCTCGACCCGCCGATGGAGGATATCGGCTTCGAGCGCGCGGTGGAGCGCTTCCCCTTCGTGCCGGCCAATCCGGAGCGGCTGAGCCAGGATTGCTACGAGGCCTACAACATCCAGGTCTCCGGCCTGGTGCAGCGCTGCCAGGCCGCCAACAACCGCAAGATCATCATCGGCGTCTCGGGCGGGCTGGATTCCACCCAGGCGCTGATCGTCGCCGCCAAGGCGCTGGACCGCATGGGCCGCCCGCGCAGCGACATCATCGCCTATACGCTGCCCGGCTTCGGCACCTCCGCCGGCACCAAGACCAATGCGCACCGGCTGATGGCCTCGCTCGGCGTCACCGCGAACGAGCTGGACATCCGCCCGGCCGCGCGTCAGATGCTGGCCGATCTCGGCCATCCCTTCGCCAAGGGCGAGCCGGTCTATGACGTGACCTTCGAGAACGTCCAGGCCGGGCTGCGCACCGACTACCTGTTCCGCGCCGCCAACCGGCATGGCGGCATGGTGCTCGGCACCGGCGACCTGTCGGAACTGGCGCTGGGCTGGTGCACCTATGGCGTCGGCGACCAGATGTCGCACTACAACGTCAATGGCGGCGTGCCGAAGACGCTGATCCAGCACCTCATCCGCTGGGTCATCGCCTCCGGCCAGTTCGAGGCGGGCGTCAACGAGACGCTGCAATCGGTGCTGGAGACCGAGATCTCGCCCGAGCTGATCCCGGCCGATGACGAGACGCAGCAGATCCAGAGCACCGAGGCCAAGATCGGCCCTTATGCCCTGCAGGATTTCAACCTGTTCTATACGCTGCGCTACGGCTTCCGCCCCTCGAAGATCGCCTTCCTGGCCCTGCGGGCCTGGGGCGATGCGGCGCGCGGCACCTGGCCGCCCGGCTTCCCCGAGGCCAGCCGAAACGCCTATGACCTGCCGACCATCCGGCATTGGCTGGAAGTGTTCCTGCAGCGCTTCTTCGGCTTCGCGCAGTTCAAGCGCTCGGCGCTGCCGAACGGGCCGAAGGTGGTGGCGGGCGGCTCACTCTCGCCGCGCGGCGACTGGCGCGCCCCCTCGGACGGCAATGCCAATGCCTGGCTCGCGGAACTGCGCGAGAACGTGCCCTCGGAGTGAGACGCGGTGCGGGGGCGGGAAGCCCCCGCGCCGGGCCATTCCGGTCAGGCCTTCCACCAGGCATGCACGCCCACCGGCGCCGGCGCGAAGCTGTTGCGCGACAGCTTCGGATGATAGGCCGGGTCGTCCTCCAGCAGTTCCTGCCAGCGCTTGAGGAACAGCGCCACCTCGTTGCCCACGGGCAGCGCCTCGCCGCGCGAGGACTTCTCGTAGTGCAGCATCTCGGCGAAGGGCGTGTAGACGATGCGGTAGCCGAGCAGCCGCATCCGCAGACAGAGATCGACGTCGTTGAACTCCAGGCTCAGGCGCTCGTCGAAGCCGTTCACCGCCTCCATCGCCGAGCGTCGCGTGGCGAAGACCGCACCCGTCACGATGGACCAGTCGCGGTGCACGAGCGCCCAGTCCTGATAGGTGGGCTCGTCTGCCTCCTGGCCCAGCCAGGCATGGGCGCAGCCGCCATATAGCCCGCCGATGATCCCGGCATGCTGGATGCGGCCTTCCGGGAAGAGCAGGCGCGCGCCGGCACCGCCGACATCCCCCTCCATCGCGAAGGTGAACAGCGCGCGCAGCCAGCCCGGATCGCGCACACAGACATCGTCGTTCATCAGGACCAGGTGTTCCGTCCCGGCCGCCCGCCAGAGCGCGTTCATCTTGCGGGCGTAGTTGAACGGCTCCCCGGGCGCCCGTGGCGTAAGGATGCGGCGCAGGTCGAAGGGCCAGTCGCGGTCGGCATAGATCGTGCCGTCCTCGCGGTCGTCCCCGACCAGCACGTGCAGCCGCTCCATCGGCCAGTCGGTCGCGTCCAGGCTTTCCAGCAGGTTGCGGATATGCGGCTTGCCGAAGCTCGCATCCCGCATGTGCCGCTGGATGGCCTGGCCGGTGGGAACGACCAGCGTCACCTCCGGGAAGTCATGGAACTGCCGGCGCAGCTGGAAGGTCCCGGGGGTGCGGCCCGGCGCGATCTCCAGCGTATGGGCGCGCGGCTCGATCCAGCGGTGCAGCACGCGCAGCCGGTCCTTGGCCGTGGCGCGCGGCGGCGCCTCGGGATGGGCGAGAAGCACCTCTGGGATCCGCTCCACACCGAGCCCGAGGGTGAAGGCACGGAGCAGGAGGTCGTAGAGCCCCGCCGTTCCCGCGTCGGCGCGCAGCCCGCCGAGCCGGTGCAGCGCCGAGGCGCGCACGAAGAGCGGCGTACCGATATAGTCGTCCGCCACCAACAGGGGCAGGTTCGGCGAGGGTTTGAGCCGGATTTCCTCGGCCATGCTGGGCCCGGTGAGGGTCACGTCGTCAGCATAGGCGAGGTCGAGGTCCGGCCGCGCTCGCAGGCCGTCGAGATGCTGGAAGGCATCGGGGTGCCAGCGCGCATGGCGGGGGGCGAAGGCGAGCCACTTGTCGCGCGTGTCGGGAACGAGGTCGAGCGGGTCCGCGCCCAGCGGTGCGAGCCGCTCGTCCAGCGCGACCGGCACGAGGAAACTGCTGCTGCCCCCCAGCGCGCTTTCCATCATGACAGGCCTCGCCGGGCCGGCGCCTCGTGCAGCAGCTTCTCTACTTTCTCGCGCATCGCTCGTCCGACCGCCTCCGCACTCAGCATCTCCTGGACGCGGCGGCGGGCGCGCTCGCCGCGTGACGCATCGCCCGCCTCGATCTCAGCGGCCGCGGCGGCGAGCGCCTCGGCCAGCGCACCCTCGTCCACCTCGGCCCAGAGGCCGCCCTTCTTGTAATGGCCGTGGTCGCGATCGAGCCGGTACAGCCGGGCCGGAACGGGAAAGCCGCAGTCATGGTCAAGGAAGTCGCGGCTGCCGCTGTAATCGGTCGCCACCACTTGCTTCCCGAGCGCCATGGCCTCGGCGATCGTCAGGCCGAATCCTTCCGCGCAATGCGGCGAGGCGTAGATGTCCGCCGCACGGAACAGGCAGTCCATCTCCTCGCGGGCCAGGGCCTTGTTCACGAGCACGACGCCCGGCGTGTGCTCCACCTGCTTCAGCAGTTGCCGACCGGCCTCCTCCTGGTCGAACAGGTTCTTGGTCTTCAGTACCAGCACCCATCCGCGCTCGGGGAGGCCGGAGCGGCCGAAGGCGCGGACGAGGGCGGCCGGGTTCTTGCGCGCGATGTAGCTCGCGCCGTCGAAGGCGTAGAGAACGATGCGCTGGCCTTCAGGAATGCCGAGATCGGCGAAGACGGAGCGGGTGCGGATGGTGTCGGCGCTTTCCGCCTCCACCGCCACGACATGCGGCACCACCTCGATCGGCGTGCCCGGCGCGGCGGCGGCGAAGGCTTCGGCGCAGTAGCGGCTCGGCGCCCAGACGGCATCCACCCAGCCGAAGGCCTCGCGCCAGGTTTCCGGAACCTCCGCCATCTCCCAGACCCAGAGGCCGATGCGCAGCCGGGCGCTCTCGACGAGCATCCGCTGCTCTGGCGTCAGAAGATGCCAGGTATCCGGGTTGAGATGGACCACGACCACATCGGGCGGGCCGGAGAAGTCCCGCATCGTCACCATGGGTGCCGAACGGGTATGCACATGGAAAGGCGCGCGGGTCGGCTCGATCCGCGCCTCCATCCCGGAATGCCACAGCGCGGAGAGATAGCCCCGGCTCGCGATCCCCAGGCCGTTCTGATAATTCCAGGGACCGATGAACGCGATCCGCGCCGGGCCTTCGGACCGGATCGCCGGCGCCGCCTGGCGCGTTCCGGCCAGTACCTGCGGTGCTTCCCCGGCCGGCGGTTCGGCCCGCAGCAGGGCGGCTTCGGCCAAACGGAGATCGAAGCCATGCGCGGCAAGTTCCGCGCGCCATTCGCGCTCGGTTTCCGGCTTGCGCAGCACGGCCACCTTGATGAAGGGAAAGCCGCGCCGGATCAGCTCGCGCCAGTTGAAGATGGTGGCATTGACGAGGTCCACGCTCGGGAAGAGCGCCTCCACCCGCAGACCCGCCGTCCGCATCTCGGGCGCCAGCCGGATCTCGTAGGCGTTGATGACCGATTCCTTGTCCTCGAAGGCGACGATGCTGTTGAGGAAGCGGTGCAGCGGGAAGGAGGAAAGGGCGCGCGGCTTGAAGGCGAGGAAGAAGCTCTGGATATGCCAGCCCCGCTCATAGTTGTCGGTGGCGCCGATGAGGTCGGCCTCGCTGCCGCGGAGGCGCTCCAGCATCTCGGCGTAGCGCGCCTCATCGATCGGGCCGACAATGCTGTCATTCACCAGGATCAGGGTGCGCGCAGCGAAGAGGCCGGGTTCGAGCTGCAGCACATGGGCCCAGGCCGCGAAGTCGAAACCCTCGTTCGCGCGCACGTAGAGGCCCTCAAGCTCGGCCAGCACCGGCTCTGGGCCCGGCTCGAAACCGTGATCCGACGCCACGATCAGGATGCTGCGGATGCCCGCGCGGTGCAGCGCGCGCAGGTGATGCGCGACATGCGGCTTCAGCCGGCCATCGGCGGAGTGCGTCACGAACAGGGCGATATCCTGGCCGGCCGCCGCTCCGGGTGCCTTGCGGCACTCGATGGCTGCGGCGGTCACCGGGCGCGAGGTGGCCTTGAGCAGTTCGGCCGGATTCGGTGCGCGATCCTCCTGCTCGCCGAAGAGCAGGAAATGCGCCAGCGGGTTGATCCCCACGCGGGCGACATCGGTGTTGTGCTCAAGATACCAGGCCGTGTCGAAGCGCGGCCCCGGCTGCACCGGCTCGATCGCGCTGCGCCGCTGGAAATGGCGCAGCGGGTTCTCGCCGCTGGCGGCGGCATCCGGATTGTGCCGGAGATACCAGTCGGTATCGAACATCGGATTCGGGTCGCGGCCCTCCTTCGCGCCGAAGGCGATGAAATGGGCCAGAGGATTCATCCCGGTCGCCGCCACGTCGGGGTTCTGCTCGAGATACCATCGTGTGTCGAACAGCGGGCTCGCCCGGCGTCCCTCCGCAGCGCCGTGCTCCAGGAAGTGCAGCAGCGGATCGGCGCCGGGCGAAGCAACATCGGGATAGGCCGCAAGATACCAGTCGCCGTCGAAAAGGCCGGAGGCGGCGATCAGCCGGTAATCCCGCGCCAGCCGGCGGCGCCGGCGTACCTCGTCCGCGGCGGCGCGGGGCCCCTGCCGGAGCGCCAGGGCCGAGCGGCCGATGACTGCGGTCCGCCGCCGCAGGTTGGGGGCCGCCGCGGCCGCACGGCGCAAGGGGGAGGTGAGGCGCCAGCTGGTCGAGCCCGTCACCACGGCATAAGCCTGCTCGGCGCGGCGCAGTTCAGCCCGGAGTTGCGCCACCGTCGCTTGCTCGACGGCCAGCTCCGCGCGCAGCTGTTCGAGTTCGCCGCGGAGGTGCTCCTTGCTGGCGCGATACCGCTCCTCGGTCTGGCGCGCCACGCCGAGTTCGGAGCGGAGCGATGCCGCTTCCTGCGCGGTCTCCGCCTGCGCCTGCCGCAGCCGCTCGATTTCCTGCGCGGCGGCTGCCTCGGCCTGCCGCAGCCGCTCGATCTCCTGCGCGGCGCTTGCCTCGGCCTGCCGCAGCCGCTCGATTTCCTGCGTGGCGGCTGCCTCGGCCTGCCGCAGCCGCTCGATCTCCTGCGCGGCGCTTGCCTCGGCCTGCCGCAGCCGCTCGATTTCCTGCGTGGCGGCTGCCTCGGCCTGCCGCAGGCCGCTGATCTCCTGCGCCCGCTGGCCGAGTTGGTAGCGGTCGCTGATGGCGGCCCCCAGGCGGGCGTAGGCGGCCTGCACGGAGGCCACCGCCCCGGCGTTCTCGGTGGCGCGGAACAGCGCCTGGATGCGCGGCGGCAGGTCCTTACCGACGCCCAGCACGCCCAGGCCATGCCCATGCTCGAAGTGGAAGGAGGGATATTCCTGCCGCAACTCCTCCCACAGGCGGTACACGCCGAAGCCGCGCTCCTGCACGGCGATGTCGTGGAACAGCACCACGCCACGCTCGGAAAGCTTCGGCAGCCAGGAGAGGAAGTCGTGCCGCACGTCCTCGTAGAAGTGGCGCCCATCGATGTGAAGCAGATCGATGCTGCCGTCTTCGAAATGCGACAATGCCTCGTCGAAGGTGCTGCGCACCAGATGGGAGAAGCGCGCGAAGTGCCGCGCATTGTAGGAGGCGACGCAGGTGAAGACGGTCTCGTCGTAGTGGCCCGCGTGCTCGTCGCCTTCCCAGGTGTCGATCGCGAAGCACTGCGTGGCGGAGCCGAGGCGCGTCACGGCCTGGCAGAACGCGAAGTACGAATAGCCGAGATGAGTGCCCAGTTCGACCAGCATTCGCGGCCGCAGGGCATCCACCAGCCAGAAGGCGAAGGGCGCGTGTTCCACCCAGGCGGACAGCGGCAATGCATCCGGCATCCAGAACGAGGCTTCGGAGAGGTAACTATCTGGCGACATCTTGGCGCCTAGCTCTCGTCCTGCTGAAATATTGTCCATCCTTCATCGTCCCTCGGGCCCTGGAGGCCAGCGGCAGCAGGCTCAAACGGTGAGCCCCGTAAGCAATGCTGATGTGCCGCCTGCTTCTTTACCCGCCTTTCACACGGGGGGATAGCGCAGGGATCTGCCGGATAAGGCCGCTGCTTCAGGGACTTCAGCGCTGAAGCGACCCAGCATTTGCCATAAACCCTCGGGTCGTCATGGGAAGCTTCGCCATCCCTTTTCGGTTGTGGAATGGGGGCCATGACGGCCTCGTGACCTGGCATGCGGGCGAAGGCGGCTTCGTTGCCATGCCCGCGGTTCACCGCCCGGTATAGAGATGGTGCTGGTGCGGAACATCCTTCCGTGTCAGAGCGGTAATCCTCCGCACGAGTCGAATGAGGTCCTATGCAGGCAGATGTCGAGAGTCAGCAATCCCGGCTGGCGGATCCGGAGCGCTTCATGCGGGCCCTCTATCGCGCAGTGCTGCTGCGGGAGGCCGATCCGGACGGCCTCGCCGGCTATGCGGCGGCGCTGCGTGGCGGCATGGATCCCGCCGAGGTGATCGAGTTGTTCCTCGCCTCGCAGGAGTTCCGTGACCGGCAGGCGCCCGTGCTCTTCGTTCCCCCGGGCCATTACTACTCTCCCATCCCCGACCCGGCGGACGCCGGGCAGCACCTGGCGCGCCTGGAGGCCCGTGGCTTCCCCGAGGCGCTGCCCGGCATTGCGCTCGACCGGGCCGCCATGGTCGCGCTCTGGAAGCGCCTGGTCCCCTTGATGGAGGATGCGCCCTTCCCGGAGGAGGAGACGCCGGGCTTCCGGTATTGGCGCGCCAACTCGGGCTACGACTGGGGGGATGCCTGCGTGCTGCATGCCATGCTGCGCCTGCTCCGCCCGAAGCGCTTGATCGAGATCGGCTGCGGCTGGTCCTCCGCCTGCACGCTGGACACTATCGACCGCTATCTCAACGGTGCCTGCGAGACGACCTTCATCGATCCCTATCCGGACCGGCTGCGCCGCGTGCTCCGCGCCGAGGAGACGGGGGCCGTGATCCTGGAGCAGAGGGTGCAGGACGTGCCGCCCGAGATCTTCGACGTGCTCGAAGCCGGTGACGTGTTGTTCATCGACTCGACCCATGTGCTGAAGACCGGCAGCGATGTCTGCTTCGAACTGTTCGAGATCCTGCCGCGGCTCAAGCCGGGGGTCGTGGTGCACGTCCACGACATGTTCTGGCCCTTCGAATACCCGCGCAGCTGGGCGGTGGAGGAGAGCCGCGCCTGGAACGAGGCCTATGCCCTGCGCGCCTATCTCACGGACAACCCGCACTGGGAGTTCCTGGTGTTCAATGATTATCTGGCGAAGGTCGAGCAGCCCCTGATGGCCGCAACGCATCCCTGGTTCGGGCGCAACACCGGTTGCGCCCTGTGGCTGCGCCGGCGCTGAGCCGGCCCTGGCGCCACAGGCGGCAGCCTGCCCTGTGCGGAAGGCTGGGGAAGGAATTCCCCCAGACCCCCATCTTCTTTCTTCAAGTCCCCGCGCTGGTGGAACGCGCAGCGCCAAACTGACAAAAGGAAGAAGGGGGTTCGGGGGAATTCCTTCCCCCGATCTTGTTCAGGCGGAGACGCGTGCCCCGCGCACGGCCTCGGCCAGGCCGCGCACCTGGTCCAGCACCTTGCGCAGCGTGTCTGGCCGGGCGCGGCCCTTCTCGTCCAGATTGGCGGCGAGGGTATCGATCAGGGCGGAGGCGACCACCGCGCCATCGGCCAGTTGCACCGCCTCGGCCGCCTGTTGCGGCGTGCGCACGCCGAAGCCGATGGCAATCGGCAGGTCGGTGTGGCGGCGCAGGCGCGGGATCGCGGCGGCCAGCGCCTCCTGCGTGGCGCTGTGCGTGCCGGTCACGCCGGTGATCGCCACGTAGTAGATGAAGCCGCTGGTGCCCGCGAGCACCTTGGGCAGCCGCGCATCGTCGGTGGTGGGGGCGACGAGCCGGATCAGGTCCAGCCCCTGCTCCCGCGCCGGGCCGGCCAGCTCGTCGGCCTCCTCCGGCGGCAGGTCCACGACGATCAGCCCGTCCACGCCGGAATCCGCCGCCTCGGTGCAGAAGCTCTCGATGCCATAGGCGAGGATGGGGTTCAGATAGCCCATCAGGACGATCGGCGTCTCGTCATCCTCGCGGCGGAAGTCGCGCACCATGGCCAGCGCCCCGGCCAGGGTGCCCCCGGCCTTCAGCGCCCGCTGCCCGGCGCGCTGGACGGTCGGCCCGTCCGCCATCGGGTCGGAGAAGGGCACGCCGACCTCGATCAGGTCCGCCCCCGCGCCCGGCAGGCCACGCAGCAGCGCCATGGAGGTCGCCGGGTCCGGGTCATAGGCTTCCAGGAAGGGCATCAGCGCACCGCGGCCTTCCGCCTTGAGCTGCGCGAAACGGGCGGCGATGCGGCTCACAGCGTCTCTCCCAGGTGCTTGGCGACGGTGAAGATGTCCTTGTCGCCGCGGCCGGACAGGTTGAGGACGATGATCTTGTCCTGGCCCATGGTCGGCGCGAGCTTCAGCACATAGGCCAGCCCATGCGCGGACTCCAACGCCGGGATGATGCCCTCCAGCCGCGAGCAGATCTGGAAGGCCTCCAGCGCCTCCTGGTCGGTGACGGCGACGTATTGCACGCGGCCGATCTCGTGCAGCCAGGAATGCTCCGGCCCGATGCCGGGATAGTCGAGCCCGGCCGAGATGGAATGCGCCTCGTGGATCTGGCCGTGATCGTCCTGCAGCAGATAGGTACGGTTGCCGTGCAGCACGCCCGGGCGCCCGCCGCCGATCGCCGCGGCGTGCTCGCCCGTCTCCATGCCGCGCCCCGCGGCCTCGACGCCGTAGATCGCCACATCGGCGTCATCGAGGAAGGGGTGGAACAGCCCCATGGCGGAAGAGCCGCCGCCCACGGCACAGACCAGCGCATCCGGCAGGCGCCCCTCGGCGGCCAGGATCTGCTGCCTGGTCTCCTCGCCGATCACGCACTGGAAGTCGCGCACCATCTGCGGGAAGGGGGCGGGGCCGGCAACGGTGCCGATGCAGTAATAGGTGTCGGCGACATTGGCGACCCAGTCGCGCATCGCCTCGTTCATCGCGTCCTTCAGCGTGCCGGCGCCGGAG
>Ga0180221_1002627_pt1 | contig 10260 bp, 12 predicted proteins | sample eDN5th37CKraftMG_FD_151339 | JGI IMG/M metagenome (GOLD analysis project Ga0180221, IMG submission 151339) | Enriched Miracle-Growth compost microbial communities from Emeryville, California, USA - eDNA 5th pass 37_C Kraft MG (version 2) (version 2) ...
TCCCGGTCCTGCCCAATCCGTTCGGCCCGACGCTGATGGCGCCGTCCGCGGTGGTCATGGTCGGCATCGCGCTGGTGTTGCGCGACCTCGTGCAGCGCCGGCTCGGCGCCGCGATGGGCGCCGCCGCGATCCTCGCCGGCGCCGCCATCTCGATCGCGCTCGCGCCGCTGTCGCTGGTAGTCGCCTCCGCCGCCGCCTTCATCCTGTCGGAATTCGCCGACTTCGCCGTCTATACGCCGCTCGCCCGCCGGCGGCTGGTGCTCGCGGTGGTCGCCTCGAGCCTGGTCGGGCTGGTGGTCGACTCGATCATCTTCCTGTCGCTCGCGTTCGGCTCGCTCGATTTTCTGGCCGGGCAGGTCGTCGGCAAGGCGTGGATGGTCCTGCTGTCGATCCCCTTCGTCGTCTGTCTTCGCCGCCGCGACGAGCGCATCGGCCTCACCGCGGCCTGACCGGGAGTTCTCCGCATGACCGCGGCCATCGAGGCGCTGCGCCACATCACCACCGGCACCATCACCACGATGCTGCTGAAGAAAGGCATCCGCCGCTGCTGGATCGCCGGCGCCATGCCGTTCGGCTTTTCCGGCAGGCGGATCGCCGGCCCCGCCTTCACGCTGCGCTTCGTGCCGGTGCGCGAGGATCTCGCGACGCCGGAAAGCTGGTCGAAGCCGATCTCGACCCGCGGCGCGATCGAGGAGATGCCAGACGGCTGCATCGCCATCGCCGACGCGATGGGCGTGTCGAGCGCCGGCATCTTCGGCGACATCCTCTGCATGCGCATGGTCAAGCGCGGCGTCGCCGGCCTCGTCACCGACGGCGTGATGCGCGACAAGGACGGCATCCTGAAGACCGGCATGCCGGTCTGGTGCGGCGGGGTCGCCGCGCCGGCCTCGGTCAACCAGTTGACCTTCGTCGGCTGGAACGAGCCGATCGCCTGCGGCGGCTGCGCGATCCTTCCCGGCGATGTCATCGTCGCCGACGACGACGGCGCGGTGGTGGTGCCGCAGGCGCTGGTCGATTTCGTCGCCGCGGAAGGCGCCGAGCACGAGCGGCTGGAGACCTGGCTGGTCGAGGAGGTCGAGAAGGGCGCCAGGCTGCCCGGCCTCTACCCGCCGAACGAAGAGAACAAGAAGCGCTACGAGGAGTGGAAGAAGCGGCGGGGTTGAACATATTCCGCTCACCCCCGCGAAAGCGGGGGTCCAGTTCTAATAAATCTGGATTCCCGCTTGCGCGGGAATGAGCGGGCTTTGTCGATGCCGCTAACCGATCAACGAGCCGGTGCCTCATGTTCTTCGTTCTCTCCAAGACCGCCGGATTTTTCGCGCTGCCCTCCAATGTGCTGATGGTCCTCGCGCTCGTGGGTGTCGCGCTGCTGGCGACGCGCCGGCGGCGTCTCGGCCTTGGGCTTGTCGTGGTGTCGGTGGTGCTGCTCGCCGTCGCCGGCTATTCGCCGCTCGGCAATATCCTGATGTCGTCGCTCGAAGAGCGCTTTCCGCCAAACGATCCAACTTGGAACGCCGCGCAGGGCGCGCCGGACGGCATTATCGTCCTCGGCGGCGCGATCGCGCCGGAGATGTCGGCGGCGCGCGGCACCGTTGAAGTGACGGAAGCCGCCGAACGGATGATCGCGGCAGCCGCGCTGGCGAGGCAATATCCGCAGGCGCGCATCGTCTTCTCCGGCGGCAACAACAGCCTGGTCGAGAACGAGGCGACCGAGGCGCAGGTGGCGGAACGGCTGTTCGTCTCGCTCGGTCTGCCGCGCGAGCGTCTTCTTCTCGAAGGCGGTTCGCGCAACACCGCCGAGAACGCGACCTTTACGCGGGCGCTGGTGCAGCCGAAGCCGGGCGAGCGCTGGCTGCTCGTCACCTCGGCCTATCACATGCCGCGCGCGGTCGGCTGCTTCCGCAAGGCCGGCTTCCCGGTCGAGGCTTACCCGGTCGACTGGCGCACCGGCGGGCCGCAGGACGCCACCGTGCCGTTCAACCAGTTGGCGGCGGGGCTCGCCCGCACCGACGCGGCGGCGCGCGAGTGGATCGGGCTCGTCGCCTATTGGGTCACCGGCCGCACCTCGGCGCTGCTGCCGTCGCCGTAACCTTCACTCCCGCGAATCGCTGACAGCTCCGTGCTCGCCGTCAAGACTGAGCAGGGCGAAACGCTCTGCTATCCTCAGTTTATTGATTCGTGACGGGTTCGCGTTTTCCGGCGTTTTCCCAAAGCCGACGCATGGAGAAATGGCGATGGCCCTTCAGGCCTTGCGGCGCGCCGCCGCTGTCTTCGACGTCCCCGGTTCCGATCCCGTGCTCACGCACGCCAATTCCGACACCGCAACGGACGCGCGCTCGGAATTTGCCGAGCAGGTGACGACCGCGCTCGCGGTCGTCGTCGCGGTTGCGACCGTGTTCGGCATTGCGATGCTGCTGGGCACGACCTGAACAGCGTCTGGCGCATCGCGCGGCCTTCTGCCACGATAGGGCAGGAGGACATGCGATGCCGCAGACGATTACGACCGGTTTCCGCGCGCTGGTCGACGAGGCCGAGCGCGAGATCGAGACCATCCCCACCGCGCAGGCCGTCGAGCTGGCCGGCAACGACAATGTCGTACTGGTCGACATTCGCGACATCCGCGAGCTCGCGCGCGACGGCCGCATCCCCGGCGCGTTCCACTGCCCGCGCGGCATGCTGGAATTCTGGATCGATCCGGCGAGCCCGTATCACAAGCCGGTCTTCGCGCAGGACAAGAAGTTCGTGTTCTTCTGCGCCGGCGGCCTGCGCTCGGCGCTCGCCGCCCACACCGCGAAGAAAATGGGCCTGACGCCGGTCGCTCATATCGAAGGCGGCTTCGGCGCCTGGAAGAAGGCCGGCGGCATCGTCCAGCCGCCCGAGCCGATGCCGGGCGAGGACCGCGGCTGACGTCGCGCAGCGACTCTTCCACTGACGGCGTTGCGACACGCGACGAACCCGCGCCGGATAGCCGGTGCGGGTCCGCCGATGGTCACGACAAGGCCGGCCGCAAGTGCGCCGGCTCCTGCATCGCTGGCTGCTACTTCTTCATCGTGCCCGACGTGCCGCTCTTCGGCTCCATCGCGTTCGACTTCATGCCGTTGTTCTTGGCGGCGAAGCTCGGGTTCTTGTCGCACTTGCCGCCGCCGGTGGCGTCCTTCTGACAGGCGGCGAGCGTCGGGTATTTGCAGTTCTTCGCGCCGTTCAGGTCAAGGCAGTATTGCCCGTTGGTGGCGCTGTTGCTCATGGTGCCGCTCTTGGTCGCGGTGCCCTGCGCGTGGGCGATCGAAACGCCGGCCATCAGGGCCGCGGCGGCGGCGAAGGTCACGATATGCTTCATGGGATATCCTCCACTGTGGGTCATGGCGGCCCTCGTCGATGATCGGGCCTTTGGCGGCAGAACGCCGTCACTCGCATCAACGCGCGGCGACATGCTGGCGTTCCATCGTGCGGGAGAATGGGAGTGTGCCGGCGGGGCGATTTGATAGCCGCGCCGTGCCGGCGACGGGATTTATTTGTGGCGGCGATGCCTTCATTCGCACAATTCGCTTGTCGCCGCCGTTGCCTCCCGGCACATGTGATCCGAACAGGGAGATAGGGCAGTGGGGCTGACACTCGTCATCGGCAACAAGAATTACTCGTCATGGTCGCTGCGGCCGTGGATCGCCATGAAGGTCGCGCGTCTCGCCTTCGACGAGATCGTCATCCCGCTCTACGAGCCGGGCAGCGCCGAAAAAATCCTGCGCCATTCGCCGGCCGGCAAGGTGCCGGTGCTGCTCGACGACGGCGTCGCGGTGTGGGAATCGCTCGCCATCCTCGAGCATCTCGCCGAGCGGTTCCCCGACGCCGGCCTGTGGCCGAAGGACCGCGCCGCGCGCAGCCACGCCCGCGTTGTGTCCTGCGAGATGCATGCCGGCTTCCAGCCGCTGCGCAGGAACTGCCCGATGAACATGTGGCTGCCGCCGCGCCCGCGCGTATTCCCGCCCGAGGTCCACGCCAACGTGGCGCGCATCGAGGCGCTGTGGCGCGAATGCCGCGCCCGCTTCGGCGAGAAGGCCGGCGGTCCCTTTTTGTTCGGGCCGTTCGGCGCCGCCGACGCGATGTACGCGCCGGTGGTCGCGCGTTTCTATAACTTCGCGCTGCCGGTCGCCGCCGATACCCGGGCCTATATGGACGCGGTGCGCGCGCTGCCGGCCTGGCGCGAATGGCGCGCCGCCGCGCTCGATGAGCCCTGGGTCATGTCCAACAACGAGCCGGATTGGCCGACCGTCAACAAGATGAGCGAGTAGCGCGCGCCTGCGTCATCGCGACGCCGCCGCGCGGCCACAGACTCCCAATTTTCGTCAAATTGTGTCCGCATAGGCTGGGACGTCCGGTCGCGCCCCGATTCAAACGGGGGCAGGCGCGTATCGGCATTCCATGGGGGCGACATCACGTGGGCCTTTTTCCGGCCCGCATGGAGTTGCTCGCCATGAACCGATTGATTGCGTCGATCGCTCTCCTTTCCGCTGTCCTCGCCGCCGTTTCCCTGCCCGCCCGCGCCGCCGACAGCCCGTCAAACATCAAGGGCATCTATCTCGTCACCGATTATCCGGCGATCAGCGTGCAGGCCGGGACCACGGCCACCATCGCGCTGCAACTGCGCAATTTCGACCACACCCCGGAACGCTTCACGCTGAGCGTCGACGGCGTGCCGAAAGGCTGGACCGCGACGCTGCTGGGCGGCGGCCAGCCGGTCGCCGCGGCGATGCCGTCGCCGGATTCCTCCGTGTCGCTCAATCTCCGTCTCGACATTCCGAAGGACGCCACCGCGCCGTCGGCCCCGCTGACCGTGCGCGCGCAAGGCACGGGCGGGGCGGGCGAAGCGATCACGCTGCCGATCAATGTCACGCTCGCCAAACAGTTGCCGGCCAAGCTCACGGTCAATGCGCAACTGCCGGAGCTGCGCGGCGCGGCGCGCTCGAGCTTCGACTATACGCTGAGCATCAAGAACGACAGCGGCAAGAAGCTGCTGGTCGGTCTGGCCGCCGACGCGCCGCGCAATTTCGACGTCCAGTTCACCGAAGCCTACGGCTCGCAGCAACTGACCGCGGTGCCGGTCGACGCCGGCCAGTCGAAGGACGTCAAGCTGAAGGTGACGCCGCCGGACGACGCCAATGCCGGCAGCTACGCGATCACCGCCCATGTCGCGGCGGGCGACGCCAAGGCGGACGCCAGGATGAAGCTCGATCTGACCGGCGCGCCGAGTTTGAGCCTCGCCGGCCGCAACGGCATCCTGAGCGCCCGCGCGGTCGCCGGCCGCGAGACCTCGATCCCGATCATCGTCAGCAATGGCGGCACCGCGCCGGCCGAGCATGTCAAGCTCACCGGCACGCCGCCGTCGGGCTGGAAGCTCACCTTCGCGCCGGAGGTCGTCGACCGCATCGCGCCGAACCAGCACCAGGAGGTGCAGGCGCTGCTGACCCCGACCATCAAGACCATCGCCGGCGACTACGTCACCGCGATGCGCGCCGAGGCGCGTGGCAATTCCGGCTCGGCCAATTTCCGCGTCACCGTCTCGACCTCCACGGTGTGGGGCGCGGTCGGCGCCGGCATCGTCGGCGTCGCGCTGCTGCTGATGGTCGGCGCGGTCGCGCGCTTCGGCCGGCGGTGACGCGATGGAAGACGTTGTCATTTCGGCGGAGAACCTGACCAAGCGGTACGGCTCCGCCACCGTCGTCGACGGGGTGTCGTTCGACATCCGGCGCGGCGAAATCTTCGGCCTGCTCGGCCCCAACGGCGCGGGGAAGACCACCACCATCCTGATGCTGCTGGGCCTGAGCGAGATCACTGGGGGGAAGGCTCGCGTGCTGGGCAGGGACCCGGCACGCGAGCCGCTCACGGTGAAACGGCAGGTCGGCTATCTGCCCGACAATGTCGGCTTCTATGACAACCTGACCGGCATCGACAATCTGCACTACACCGCGCGGCTGATCGGCATCCCGCACGAGCAGCGCGCGCGGCGGATCGCCGAGGCGCTCGAGCGGGCCGGGCTTGCCGACGCCGGCCGTAAGAAGGTCGGCGCCTATTCGCACGGCATGCGCCAGCGTCTCGGCCTCGCCGAGATCGTCATGAAGGAGGCCGGCGTCGCGATCCTCGACGAGCCGACCAACGGCCTCGACCCGCAGGCGAGCGTCGAATTGCTGGCGCTGATCCGCGCGCTGAAGGAGGGAGGCGTCACGGTGATGCTGAGCTCGCATCTGCTCGACCGGGTGCAGAGCGTGTGCGACCGCGTCGCCTTGTTCAATGCCGGCCGGATCGCGCTGATGGGGTCGGTCGCGGCGCTCGGCCGGCAAGTGCTCGGCGGCGGCTTTGCCGTCGAGGTCGAGGCGACCGGCGGTGTTGACCTCCACCGCCGGCTCGCTTCGCTTCCCGGCGTGCAGAAGGTGACCGCGCAGGGCGATCGGTTCTACCGGCTGCTGTGCGATCGCGACCTTCGCTCGGAGGCCGCGGCCGAGGTGCTCGCCGCCGGCGGCGCCTTGCTGCGGCTCGGGCTCGACAGCCCGAGCCTCGAGCAGATCTACACCCGCTATTTCGAGGACGCCGCGAGGCAGGCGGAGGAGGTGCGTCATGCCGCGTGAGGGCACGCCGTGGCAGGGCCTCGGCATCGTCTGGCTCAAGGAGATGGCGGATCACCTGTCGAGCGCGCGCATGCGCGTGCTCGAATGGCTGGTGGTGCTCACCGCGCTCGCCGCGCTTTACGGCGCGATCCAGAGCGTGCGGGCGACCACCGCGGAGGACCCGTTCCTGTTCCTCAAGCTGTTCACCACGGCGCAGGAGCCGCTGCCGTCCTTCGTCGCCTTCCTCGGCTTCCTGGTGCCGCTGATGGCGATCGGGCTCGGCTTCGACGCGGTCAACGGCGAGCACAACCGCCGCACGCTGTCGCGCATCCTGTCGCAGCCGATCTATCGCGACGCGCTGCTGTTCGGCAAGTTCCTCGCCGCGCTGGCGACGCTCGCGATCAGCCTCGTCACGCTGTGGCTCCTGGTGATCGGCATCGGCCTCTTTCTGCTCGGCGTGCCGCCGGGCGCCGAGGAGACGCTGCGCATCGTCGCCTTCCTCGGCGTGACCGTCGTCTACGCCGCGGTATGGCTCGCCTTCGCCATGCTCGCCTCGATCCTGTTCCGCTCGGCGGCGACCGCGGCGCTGGTCGCGCTCGGGCTGTGGCTGTTCATGACCGCGATCTGGCCGGCGCTCGCGCCGGCCGCCGCGCAGGCCGTCATGCCGTCCGGCGAACCGGCGGGCGTGCTGGTCGCCGGGCAGATGCTGGCGCGGCTGTCGCCGGCCACGCTCTACGGCGAGACGGTGCTCGCCATCCTGCATCCGGCGACGCGGACGCTGGGGCCGGTTTATCTCAGCCAGCTGCAGGGCGCGGTGATGGGCGCGCCATTGCCGCTCGGCGATAGCCTCTTGCTGGCCTGGCCGCAGATCGTCGGGCTGATCGCCGCGACGATCCTGCTGTTCGCCGCCGGCTATGTGGTGTTCCAGCGGCAGGAGGTGAGGGCGTGAGGAGCGCTACGTCTCACCACACACTCCGCTCACCCCCGCGAAAGCGGGGGTCCATATTCGGTAGTTAGAGTATCAATCTGGATTCCCGCTTTCGCGGGAATGAGCGGAGTTTCTGCATTCCCGTCTAAAAATCTGACCGGCTCACGTCACCGGCCGCCGTCCCATGATGTTGACGGCGGTGAGCGACATCACCACCTCGCCGTGCTGGTTGAGCACCTCGGTGAGCGTCGTCACCGCGCCGCGGTCGGGCTTCGACCGCGACGGCGTCGCCTTCAGGATGGTGGCGCGCACCGACAGCACGTCGCCCGGCCGCACCGGCTTCAGCCAGCGCAGCTCGTCGACGCCGGGCGAGGCCATGCTGGCGTTGTGGGTCAGGAAATGATCGACCAGCATCCGCATCATCAGGCAGCCGGTGTACCAGCCGCTGGCGATGATGCCGCCGAACGGCCCCTTGTCGGCGGCCGCCGGATCGACGTGGATGCTCTGCGGGTCGTATTTCCGTGAGAACGCCAGCTGCTCGTCGGCGTCGACCACGGCCGAACCGAAGACGTGGACGTCGCCCTCGACATAGTCCTCGAAATAGCGGTCGTCGATCGGACTGGAAAACGTCATCCGGCTGGTCTCTCCCGTCGCTCGCGCATCCATGGACGCATCACTTCCACGGACAGGTGAGCGAATTGGTGACGTGCTCGCGGTCCGGCGGCGTGATGGCGATGCCGATGGTGTGATAGGCGAGCTCCGGATGCGGGTTGTGCCCGCGGTGGAACTTGGCGATCGGCTCGGAATAGCAGTCGCCCGCCTTGCCGCGGATCAGGATGCCTTCCTCGAAATGCGCCTCGAACTCGCCCTGCAGCACGACGAAGAAGGTCGCGCCGTTGTGGCAGTGCCAGTTGGTGAAGCCGCCGGGCAGGATCTCGGCATTGTAGATCTGCACCTTGGCCTGCGGGTCGCGCGGCAGCGAGGCGTAGAGATTGTCGAACAGCATGTTCCGGTAGAATTCCTTGCCGGGCGGGACGATGCCGTTGAGCTTCAGCTTGAGATCCTTGTAGTTGTCGAGCGTGCCTTCAAGCGTGCCTTGCAACTGCGTCATGCGCGTGTCTCCTGTCATTGCGGGAGCAGCCTATAGCGTTTTCGAGCGAAGTGGGAACCGGTTCGCGTGAAGAAAACGCGCCCTCAACAAAGAGCAGCCGTGGGAGGGCGGAAAGTCTTGCCGCGCGCGCGGCGCAGGATTGCGCTTTCAGGGGGTGCAAACCGCGCCGGCCCCTCGAACGGCGCAAAAAAAGGGAGCGGCGCGCGGCCGCTCCCTTTAACGACTCCGGCCGTCGTCAGGCCGGGATCACCGCGACCACGCGGAGCGTGTTCGGGTCGATGATGACGATCTCGTCGGCGACGAGGATGAACTCGTAGCCGCGCCAGGCCGGATAGAGCTCGATCACCTCCGGCGGCAGCGTCGTCAGGTGAACCGAGCGCGGCACCGCGGCGCCGACGCGGATGTCGAAGTTCACCCGGGCCGGCTGCACGTGCTTTTCCTTGATCACGGTGGTGATCTTGGTGCGCTGCTCGCTCGACAGCGTCACCGGCGCCGACGCCCGCGCGTTCATGCCGTTGTCTTTGCCGTTGGTGGCGGCGGCTCCGCCGCGCTTCCGCTCGCCGGCGGCGTCGTTGCGGTTGCGGTCGGGCGAGGCGGCGGTGTTGTTGTCGCGGTTGCGCTCGCCGGCCGCTTCGCCGCCGCGCTGCGCCGGCGAACGGTCGTTCTGCGCGTTGCCCGGCCGCTTGGCGTCGTCGCGGGTCGCGTCGCTTTGTCCACGGTCCGGCGCGTTGTTCAGCGTGCCGCTGGGCGCGGTGACGCCGGGCGCGGATTTCTCGGCGGGAGCCGTCGGCGCCTCCTGCGGCGTGGTCGGCGGTCTCGGCGCGTTCTGGCCTTGCGCGGCGGCCTGCGCGCCGGCGATCAGGACCGCGGCGGAGGCCGTCAGCAACATCTGCTTCATCGTGATCATCGCGTCTTCCTCCTGGAGATGTTTGTCGGACACCCGCGCATCGGATGTCTCGTGCGGCGCGTTGTACGCGGCGGGAGCGGCGCCTTGCTGGCGCTATTGCGTTCATTCGGGGGCCGGGGCACCCTGCGCGTCATTGATGGGGCAGGGCATGGCTCGATTCGTTTCCGCGATTGACACCAGCGCGTCGGATTTCCGCGCCAATGCCGACACGATGCGCATGCTGATCGCGGAACTGCGGAACCGGCGCGACGAGGCGGCGCAAGGCGGCCCGCCGCGCGCGCGCGAACGTCATCTCGCGCGCGGCAAGCTGCTGCCGCGCGACCGCGTGATGACGCTGCTCGATCCCGGCTCGCCGTTCCTGGAATTGTCGCCGCTCGCCGCCAACGGCCTGTATGGCGAAGCGATCCACGGCGCCGGCCTGATCACCGGCATCGGCCGCATCGAGGGCCGCGAATGCGTGATCGTGTGCAACGATTCAACGATCAAGGGCGGCACTTATTTCCCGATGACGGTGAAAAAACATCTGCGCGCGCAGGAGATCGCGCGCGAGAACAACCTGCCGTGCCTTTACCTCGTCGATTCAGGCGGCGCCAATCTGCCGCACCAGACCGAGGTGTTTCCCGACCGCGAGCATTTCGGCCGCATCTTCTACAACCAGGCGACGATGTCGGCCGCCGGCATTCCGCAGATCGCGGTCGTGATGGGCTCGTGCACGGCG
>Ga0180221_1002630_pt1 | contig 10252 bp, 8 predicted proteins | sample eDN5th37CKraftMG_FD_151339 | JGI IMG/M metagenome (GOLD analysis project Ga0180221, IMG submission 151339) | Enriched Miracle-Growth compost microbial communities from Emeryville, California, USA - eDNA 5th pass 37_C Kraft MG (version 2) (version 2) ...
ACTGCATGCCCTCGACCACTTCGAGCTCGGTCTCGGCGGTCTTGGCTTCCTCGACCGTGATCACGCCCTCATTGCCGACCTTCTGCATCGCCTCGGCGATCATCTCGCCGACTTCCTTTTCGCCATTGGCGGAAATCGTGCCGACCTGGGCGACCTCTTCCGAGGTCTTGATCTTCTTGGCGGCCTTGGCGAGGTAGTCGACCACTTCGGCAACGGCCAGATCGACGCCGCGCTTCAGATCCATCGGGTTCATGCCGGCGGCGACAGCCTTGGCGCCCTCCTGCACGATGGCCTGGGCGAGAACGGTGGCGGTGGTGGTGCCGTCACCAGCGATGTCGTTGGTCTTCGACGCCACTTCGCGCACCATCTGGGCGCCCATGTTCTCGAACTTGTCCTCAAGCTCGATCTCCTTGGCGACCGTCACGCCGTCCTTCGTGATGCGCGGAGCGCCGAAGGACTTGTCGAGCACGACGTTGCGGCCTTTCGGGCCGAGCGTCACCTTCACCGCGTCGGCAAGGATGTTGACGCCGCGAAGCATGCGCTCGCGGGCATCACGGGAAAATTTTACGTCTTTTGCAGCCATGTTGATTACTCCTGGCTTCTGGCGAAGCCTTGGTTTCGTTCAGTGGGTGGCGGCCTTGCTCAGCCGATGATGCCCATGATGTCGGACTCCTTCATGATGAGGAGATCCTGGCCGTTGAGCTTCACTTCCGTGCCCGACCACTTGCCGAAGAGCACGCGGTCGCCCGCCTTCACATCGAGTGCAACGAGCTTGCCGCTCTCATCGCGCGCGCCGGGGCCGACGGCGACGACTTCGCCTTCCTGCGGCTTCTCTTTCGCGGTGTCGGGGATGATGATCCCGCCGGCCGTCTTCTCTTCGGATTCGACCCGGCGAACGACCACACGGTCATGAAGCGGGCGAAAATTCGTGCTGGCCATGTTACTCAACCCTTGATTCGGATAATGAATTAGGCTTTCCCTCCGTCCTGACGGCCGGAGAACTATCTTAGCACTCACCCTATGAGAGTGCTAACACCGTCGAGATAGTCAGGATAAGGATCAGAGTCAAGCGCGAGTGCGGAACCCGTATGCAGGTCCTTCAGGCGTTGCCGCCCCGGTATCCAGTGCTAGAGAGGCCGCTGGAACCGCCTGCGGTCCCCTTCGACTTCCTTGCGGAAATGGCAGCCTTCGATGTGATCGTTGACGAGGCCCATCGCCTGCATGAAGGCGTAGACGGTCGTCGGGCCGACAAAGGTCCATCCCCGCTTTTTGAGGTCCTTCGAGATGCGGGCCGATGCTTCGGTCTTGCCGAGGGTTCGAAGCGTCGCATAATCGAGTGCTTCCGGCCGCTCCTCGGGCCGGGGCTCGTGCCGCCAGAAATAACGGGCGAGTGATCCCTCCTTCTCGCAAAGCTCGATCGCCCGGCGCGCGTTGTTGATCGTTGAGCGGATCTTCCCGCCGTGCCGAATGATGCCCGGATTCGTCAGAAGGCGGTCGACATCCTCTTCCGTAAAGCGCGCCACCCGTTCGAAATCGAAACCCTCGAACGCCTCGCGAAAATTCTCCCTCTTGCGCAGGATCGTGAGCCAGGAAAGGCCCGATTGGAATCCCTCTAGGCACAGCTTCTCGAAGAGCCGCCGATCGTCGCTGACCGGCCGGCCCCACTCATTGTCATGATAGGCCATGTAGTCGGGCAGGTTTGCGTGCCAGGCGCAGCGCGTCTTGCCATCGGCTCCCTCGATCAGGCCGGTTTTCTCTTCGCTCATGGAACCTCACTGACGCTGCAAATGTGAATTAGGGGTCCGTTCACCAAATTTCTGAACCGGCCGCTAACCACGCCTGCGGGTTTCTCGCAAAATATCGCACCTTATCAAAGCGGATTCACCATTCGCTTGAGCTCTTGCTGCAGCATGCTGACAGAAAGCGTCCGGAGAAAACGCCGCCGATAGGCGTATGGCGTCTGCCCCGCGAAGCGATCTTGTGACCAGGTGAGATTAGCTCGATGAAGTTCGTTCTGTATGCAGCCGGGCTTGCCGCATGCCTTCTTCTTCCCAACGTTTCCAATGCTCAGAGCCGCTACGCTGAGCCGCCTCCGGTCCTCGTCAGTCCGGATCTTTCCGCCCCTTGGGTGATGCAGCTTCGCCAGCCGCCGGCTCGGGCGAGGCAGGCGAGCCAACCGCGCAGGGTCTACAGGGTTCCGCCCTATCCGCGGGAATTCCGCGCCCCCACGCGACAGGTGGAGCGCCGCTACGTACTGCGCCGCCAGCCTCAGCAGAGGATGCAGGCGCCGGTCCGCACCGCCGCCGCGGCCGCCGCACCGCGGGCGGTGCAATCAAATGAGATGGATCCGAAATTCCTGCCGCAGGAGGTTCGTTATGACGGCCCGCAGGCCCCGGGCACCATCGTCGTCGATACCAAAGAGCGGTTTCTCTACCTCGTCCTGAAGGATGGAAGGGCGCGGCGCTATGGAGTCGGCGTCGGCAAGGACGGTTTCGGCTGGACGGGCACTCACAAGGTGACGTCCAAGCGCGAATGGCCCGATTGGCGCCCGCCCGCGGAGATGATCGCGCGGGAGAAGAGGAACGGCAAGATACTGCCGACCCTCGTCAAGGGCGGCCCGCAGAACCCGCTCGGCGCTCGCGCGCTCTATCTCGGCTCCACGCTTTACCGCATCCATGGCACCAATGCGCCGTGGACGATCGGCCACGCCGTCTCGTCGGGTTGCATCCGCATGCGCAATGAAGATGTGGTGGATCTCTACGAACGTGTTCCCGTAGGCACCAAGGTCGTGGTAATCTGATTCTCGATAAGCGGGGGACGAGCCGGTCGGAGGGGTCTTGCCGGTCTTGTCTTCGAAAGAAAAGCAGCGCTTCAGCGATGAAGCGCTGTTTTTCTTTATGCGGCAACGGTGGCCGGCTTAGAGCCTTTCATGGTTAGATTGAACCATTCTGCCGGAGCCGGTTTGGCTCAAGGTCAAGGGGTTTGGCGAAGGCCGTATCGGGCATACGGTCGAGCCAAAGCCCGCTGGAATTGGGCCGAACCGGCCCGGCCTTTCAGGTTTCCGTCCGGCGGGCGCCCACTTTGTCGGCCGGCTTGCCCGATGTCCCGCATCGCGCTGCGCCGCCCTCCGCGTGGATCGTCTCGCCGACGAGAAACAGAATGATTCAATCTAGCCATGAAAGGCTCTAGCTTGCCCTTCCGGCACTGGCAGGCCGGCCGGTTTCGGTCCGCCATAGGCCCAGTCCAGAAGCTCGACCGTGTGGACGATCGGCAGAGCCGAGCCCGAGGCGATCTGCGTAATGCAGCCGATATTGCCCGCGGCGACCGCAACAGCGCCGGTTGCTTCGATGTTTTTGGCCTTCCGGTCACGCAACCGCCGGGATATCTCCGGCTGCAGGATGTTGTAAGTGCCCGCCGAGCCGCAGCACAGATGGCCTTCGCGCGGCTCCTTCACGATGAAGCCGGCTTGTGTGAGCAGCGCCCTGGGCTGCCGCGTGATCCTTTGGCCATGCTGCAGCGAGCAGGCGGAGTGGTAGGCGATTGTCAGTCCGGAGGGAGCTGTCGGCTCCGGCAGATCGAGCGTGGCCAGATACTCCGTGATGTCCTTTGCGAGCGCGGAGACATGCCCGGCCTTTTCGGCATAGGCCGGGTCCAGCCGAAGCATGTGCCCGTAATCCTTGATCGTCGTGCCGCAGCCCGACGTCGTGATGATGATCGCATCGAGCCCGCCATTCTCGACGAGGCGCATCCAGGCGTCGACATTGCGCCGCGCGAAGGCGAGCGCTTCTTCTTCGCGGCCCATGTGGTGCACCAGCGCGCCGCAGCATCCCTCTCCTTCGGGACGCACCACCTCGACCCCCAGTCGCGCAAGGAGCCGCGCGGCGGCCGCGTTGATTCCGGGATCGAGCACGGATTGCGCGCAGCCGGCGAGCATCGCCACCCGGGCGCGCGCCCGTCCTTCCGGCTTGGGGAGGGAAGCGGTCGCGGCCCGGGGAGTTTGCTGCGGCGCAAGTTCCAGCATGGAGGCGACGGGCTTCAGGCCAGGGATGGAGCGGAAAATCGGGGCGAGGGGACGCCCGATCCTTGCCAGCCCTAGCGCAAGCCGGAAACGGCGGGGATAGGGAAGCACCTGGGCGAGCACTTCGCGCATCAGCCGGTCGAGAAATGGCCGCCGATAGGTCTTCTCGATATGCATGCGCGCGTGGTCGACCAGATGCATGTAATTCACGCCCGAAGGGCAGGTCGTCATGCAGGAAAGGCAGGAGAGGCAGCGGTCGATATGCGTCACCGTCTCGCGGTCCGCGGCACGCCCGTTCTCCAGCATGTCCTTGATGAGGTAAATGCGCCCGCGCGGCGAATCGAGCTCGTTGCCGAGTTCCACATAGGTCGGGCAGGTGGCCGTGCAGAAGCCGCAATGGACGCATTTGCGCAGGATCGTCTCCGATTCCGCGGTATGCGGGTCGGCAAGCTGCTCGGGCGTGAAGTTTGTCTGCATTTGTTGTTTAAAGCATCCAGCTTTGGGGGTTCTTGATCGGCTCTCCGCGGCCCACAAGCTGCAGGCCGATGACGATCCGCACCACGATCCACACGGCGACGGCGAGAAGAAGCAGGAAACCGATGCCCACCACCATCAGCACCATCGAGATGAGCGCGTAGAGGATGGCGATCCAGAAGGTGCGGATCGCCCAGGTATAATGCGTCTCGATCCAGGCTTCGGACTTCCTGCGATTCATATAGGCGAGCACGATGCCGACGAGGGCGGATATGCCGATCACGAAACCGACGAGATAGAGGATATAGATCACCTGTATGTTGGTCGGCCCCGGCTCGAGCCAGCCGTCGGTCTTGCGTGGTGGCGTGGGTTGGTTCGTCTCGGTCATCGCTCCCTCCGGGCTTGATGGTGGTTTACTGTAGCACGCGCTCAGCTTGCGGCCATCCGGCCCGGGTTAAGGATGTTTCTCGGATCGAACTGTTCCTTCAGCCGCGCCGCAAGCGCTGCAAGCGAGGGCGGCTGGGGATGAAAAGCGGGAATGGCAGACCTTACGGAGGGGGCCGCGCGCACCAGGGTGGCATGTCCGCCGCCGAAATGGCCAATAAGGCCGCGCAGGATATCGGCTTCGGGATCGGCCTCCATGCGCAGCCAGACAAGACCGCCCTGCCAGTCGTAATAGGCATTGGCGCCGGCGGCCCTGCGGAATGCATCGACAAGCTTGTGGCCCTCCGTCGGCGCGACGGAAACGCGCCAGACGGGTGCCGGCGTGCTGTCCGAGAACGGCTTGCAGTCGCGGATTTCGCGCCAGAGCCTACCGGATTGGTCCGCGTCCAGGATTTCCATCTGCCCATGGGGCCGCATCAGTCCCGCCAGGAGGTCGATGCGGTAGTCGACCGAAGGGCCGACGCCCTCGACGCGCAGCACCGTCCTCGCCTGGCTGGAAAAAGCGCCTTCCAGAAAGCGCCCGACCACGGTGATCGGCAAATGAGCGGCACTAGAGATTTCGCCGCTGCAGCCCATCGCCTCCGCCATGGCGGATGCTGCCTGCGCATCGTCCAGGCCGATGATTGCCAGCGTCTTCTCGGTTTCAGCAGCCGGAAGCACCTTGAAGGTGACGTCGGTCACCACCGCCAGCGTGCCCCAGGAGCCGGCAAGCCCCTTCGAGAGATCGTATCCGGTGACGTTCTTGACCACGCGCCCACCCGACTTGAAGGCCTCGCCCCGGCCGGAGACGGCATGCACGCCGAGCACGTGGTCCCGGGCGGCACCGGCCTTGATCCGGCGCGGGCCGGAAAGATTGGCAGCGAGCGCTCCGCCAATCGTTCCACGCCCGGCAGCACCACCGAGCAGCGGCCCGTAGTCCATTGGCTCGAAGGCGAGTTGTTGGTTATGCCGTGCCAGCAGACCCTCGATTTCGGCAAGCGGCGTGCCGGCTTTCGCGGAAAGCACGAGCTCTTCAGGCTCGTAAAGCGTCACGCCCGCGAGCCCCGACAGGTCCAGCGTGTGCTCGGCCTGCGCCGGTCTGCCGATCCCGCGTTTGGAGCCGTGTCCCAGCACCTCAATCGGTGCTTCCTCGCCCGCGGCCCACCGCACGATGTTCAACACTTCGGCCGCTGTCTTGGGGGTGAAGGTGGTCATGTCAAAATTGCCGATTACTGGAGCGCAGCGTGGATCGCTGCCGCATAAATCCACCGCTGATCCTCAATACCGGGATGTGCGGATTTAAGCAGCTCACGGCCAGCGCAGGTAAGCAGCACGGCGTTTCGACTGAGTCTCCGGCCGTCAATCTTACGGGAAAGCTTCAGATAGCCTCTACCCACCAACCAGCGCATATCTGGTGTAAAAGGAGGCATCCCCTTTAATCCAACCACCAAACCGTCGGGATAGTACTGTTCAATAAACCACAGCAATGCTCCACGCCTGCGTGCTGCCGGCGGATTGAGGATCGGTCGTGCAGGGATATTGCGATAGGATGCGCGTATCCTCCGTGTATCTTCGACTTCTTTACGCCACTGCTTTGCTTTCTGTCGTTTTGTCGGTGGTCCCGCTAGACGTCCCATGGCCCTCAAAACCTGTCCAGTTCCGGAAACGGCATCTGCCCGCGATGGATGTGCATGCGGCCGAGCTCGGCGCAGCGGTGAAGCTGCGGGAACACCTTTCCGGGATTGAGCAGATGGTTCGGGTCGAACGCGCATTTGACGCGGATTTGCTGGTTCAGGTCTTCCTCCGAGAACATTTCCGGCATCAGGTCGCGCTTCTCCACCCCAACCCCGTGCTCACCGGTGAGAACGCCTCCCACCTTGACGCAAAGGCGCAGGATATCCGCGCCGAAAGCCTCGGCCCTCTCCAATTCACCGGGCTTGTTCGCATCGTAAAGGATCAGCGGATGCAGATTGCCGTCGCCTGCATGGAAGACATTCGCGACACCCAGCCCGTATTTCTCCGAAAGCTCGCGCATGCCGGCCAGCACGCGCGGCAGTTCTTTCCGCGGGATGGTCCCATCCATGCAGTAATAATCGGGCGAGATGCGGCCGACGGCCGGGAAGGCCGCTTTGCGGCCTGCCCAGAAGGAAAGCCGCTCTTCATCCGAGTTGGAGATGCGATTCGTCGTGCATCCGTTTTTGTGAGCAATCGCTTCCACCCGCTCGATCAGATGATGCACCTCGGCCTGCGGCCCATCGAGTTCCACGATGAGCAGCGCCTCCACGTCGAGCGGATAGCCTGCGTTGACGAAGGCTTCCGCCGCATGGATCGCCGGCCGGTCCATCATCTCCATGCCGCCCGGTATGATGCCGGCACCGATGATATCGGCGACGCATTGGCCTGCCTGTTCGCTGGAGGGGAAGCCGATCAACAGCGCCCGCGCCGTCTCCGGCTTCTTGAGGATACGAACCGTCACTTCCGTAACGACGCCCAGCAAACCCTCCGATCCCGTCATCAGGCCCAGGAGGTCGTAGCCGTCGGAATCGAGATGCTTCCCGCCCAGCCGGATCACATCACCATTCATCAGCACCATCTGGATGCCGAGGATATTGTTGGCGGTGAGCCCGTATTTCAGGCAGTGCACCCCGCCCGAATTCTCCGCCACATTGCCGCCGATGGAACAGGCAATCTGCGAGGAAGGATCAGGCGCGTAGTAGAAACCCTCGTGCTCGACCGCCTGCGTGATGCCGAGATTGGTCACCCCGGGCTGCGCCACAACGGCCCGGTTGGCGAAATCGATCTCGAGGATGCGGTTGAAGCGGCTCATGACCAGGAGAACGGCGTCCTGCAGCGGCAGCGCACCGCCGGAAAGCGAGGTTCCGGAACCGCGCGGCACCACGCGGATGTTCCGCTCGTGGCAATATTTCAGGACGCGCGAGACCTGCGCCACCGTTTCCGGCAGCACCACCACGAGCGGGAGCTGGCGATAGGCCGTCAGCCCGTCGCTTTCGAACGCACGCATCTCGCTCTCGGCTTCGACAACGCCTTCGCCGGGTACGATGATGCGCATGTCCGCGATGATCTCCTCGCGTCTGGCGAGCGTCGCGGTGTCGGGTTTCGGCAGCAGTGGACCGGACATGGAACCTTTCTCGACTGGTCCAATCAATTTACCAGTTCAAATTCGGCTCTGTAAATGGTGGTCCCGGCGGACATCTGCGTCAATCCGCCTCAAAGTGCGGAAATCAGCCGATAATCGCGATGTCTGTAAGAGCCCGCGCGGTTACCCGCCGTGCCCGCCCTGGGGCGTGTGAACGCGCCGGATGCGGCGCACCAGGAGCCACATCGCAAGCACCGCCACGGGCACGGCGGCGGCCGTGATCGTCTCCGGGGAGATCCCGGGAAACAGGTGCGCGCCTTTGACGAGATAGGCGATTAGGCCGACCACGTAATAGGAGATCGCCGCGACGGAGAGGCCTTCCACGGTCTGCTGCAGGCGCAACTGCAGCTCCGCGCGCCTGTTCATGGAAGCAAGCAGGTCGCGGTTCTGCTTCTCCATCTCCACATCGACCCAGCTCCGCAGCAGGTCGGCTGCGCGAGAGAGCTTGCGCGAGAGGTTGGCTTGCCGCTCCTCCACGGAACGGCAGGTGCGTATGGCCGGCGCCACGCGGCGCTGCAGGAAGCTTGCCCAGGTCTCGTAACCGGAAACCGGACTTTCGTTCAGCATCTCCAGCCGCTCCTGGACGATGCCGTCATACGCGCGGCTGGCGCCGAAGCGGTAGAGGCTCGCCGCCGCCTCCGCCTCCAGTTCGGCGGCAAGCTCGGTCAGCTCCGAGAGCAGCGCCTGGCTGTCGTGCCGGTCGCGTCGCCGCATCTTCTCGGTGAGGATGGCGAGCTGATCTTCCATCCGCCGCAGCCGCGGGGAAAGCGATTGCGCCAGCGGCAGGCCCAGCATGGCGAGCGTACGGTACGTCTCGATGTCGATGAGGCGCTGCGTGAGCGCTCCGATACGCGCCGGCGACAGATCCTTTTCGAGGATCAGGATACGCGTAAGCCCGTCTCCGTCCTGCCGGAAGTCGCTGGCCACCGCCGCGCGGCCGCCTTCGACGATGGAGTAGCCGAGGCTCGTCGGATCGAAACCGCCGATCAGCTTCTCGCTCGCCGAAGACCACTTGCGGATTTCCACCCGGATGCCGGAGATGACCGTTCCAGGCGGGCTGAAGCCGTTGCCGAAGGGCGATTCCTGCAGCGGCTTGCCGCTGCGCGGCGAGATCGGGCAATCCCACTGGTAGGTGGAAAACTCGGTGTGCCGCTCCCAGCGAAGCGTGCCCTGGCCCCATCTCATGGCGTGGTGCCGCGCATGCGCGTCGGGCGGGGCGACGCCAAGCCGCCGCGAAAGCTCGGCGATGACGGCCTGGTCCACCACCGAACCGCCTTCGGTCATGAAGGAGAGCTGAATGATGAGCCGGGGCGCCTCGAGCAGCGGGTGCGGCCGCGCATGGACTTCGCCGAGCGCGCTGGCGCGCCCCTCATGCGCGGGGAATCCGAGGACGCTCCCCGTCACCAGCCTTTCGAGCGGCGCCTCGGAGGTCTCCTCGTTTTTCGTTGTCCTCAGCTCTTCGGCGCGGCCGTGGCTCATGGCATCTGCTGTGCATAGGAACATTGGGGGAGGGAATATGCGCCGATCGCACCGGAAAGAGCAATGCGCCGATCTGAAGCAGAGTCGGAAAAACGCATTGGACAAAGAAGTTGACCAGTTCCGCGCAAGAGCGCTACCCTGCGTCTCTGCCGAGGGCGCTGTGGAACGGCAGGGGTCTGTGACGACGGTTTTTTCCAGGATTGAGCATACCCGCACGGCCGACGCCGTGGTGCACCAGATCGAGGCGCTGCTCCTCGAGGGTGTGCTGCGCGATGGAGACCGTCTGCCCGGCGAGCGCGAGCTGGCGGCGCAAATGGATGTTTCGCGCCCGATCCTGCGCGATGCCCTCAAGATGCTGGAGGCGCGAGGCCTGCTGGTGACGCGGCCCGGCGGCGGCACGCAGGTCGCCAACGTGGTGGGCGAGGTTTTCGCCGAGCCCATGCGCGAATTGATCGCGAGCCATCCCAAAGCCACCGCCGATTATCTGGAATATCGCCGGGAGATCGAGGCCGTGGCGGCGGAGCTGGCCGCCCAGCGCGCGACCGAGGCCGACAAGGCGCTGCTTTCCGAGATCGTCACGCGCATGGAAGCGGCGCACGCCTCCCGCGATCCCGCGGTGGAAGCGGAGATCGACGTCGAATTCCACAACGCGGTCGGCGAGTGCGCGCACAATTTCATCCTGCTCCACACGCTGCGCTCCT
>Ga0180221_1002632_pt1 | contig 10249 bp, 7 predicted proteins | sample eDN5th37CKraftMG_FD_151339 | JGI IMG/M metagenome (GOLD analysis project Ga0180221, IMG submission 151339) | Enriched Miracle-Growth compost microbial communities from Emeryville, California, USA - eDNA 5th pass 37_C Kraft MG (version 2) (version 2) ...
CGGCATCGGCATCGAGCCGGTGGCCGAGCTTGCCGCCGATTGCGGCCTGACGGTCGCCAACGGCATTTCCGTCAATGCGCTGCTGGAGACCAGCGATCCGAAGGTCTCGGCGATCGGCGACTGCGCTTCCTTTCCCGACCGTTGGACCGGACAGGTGCAACGGCTGGAGTCGGTGCAGAACGCGGTCGACCAGGGGCGCTGTGTCGCGCACCGCATCACCGGCAAGGCCGCCGACTATTGCGCGGTGCCGTGGTTCTGGAGCGATCAGCGGGACCTCAAGCTGCAGATGGTCGGTCTCACCGGCGGCTGCGACCGCACCGCGATCCGCGGCAGCATCGCCGATCGGGCGTTCTCCGTTTTCTGCTTCAAGGGCGACAAGCTGCTCGGCATTGAATCCGTCAACCGCCCGGCCGACCACATGTTCGGCCGTCGGCTCTTGGCCGCGGGCGCGACCGTGACGCCGGAAGAGGCGGCCGACATGAGCTTCGACTTCAAGGCAAGGCTCGCGAGTGTCGAGCCCGCGCGGGAGAAGACGGCCGGCTGAGCGGCGACGCTTCGCCGTTTGGAGAAGCACGCCCATTGTGGGCGCTGAAGGGTGGACGCGATGACCGACAGCCAGGCCTGGCCGACCGAACTGCGTCTGCACAAGGACCGCAAAACGCTGTCCGTCGCCTTCGAAGGCGGCGAGCGCTTCGATCTTCCCGCCGAATATCTGCGCGTGAAAAGCCCGAGCGCCGAGGTGCAGGGCCATTCGCCCGCGGAGCGCATAACCGTGCCCGGCAAGCGCGACGTCGAGATCCTGGAGGTCCTGCCGGTCGGCAATTACGCGGTGCGTCTGGTGTTCGACGACATGCACTCGACCGGCATTTACGGCTGGGACTATCTCGCCGAACTCGGGCGTAACCGCGCCGCCTATTGGCAGGAATATCTCGACGAACTGGCGGCCAAGAACCTGTCGCGCGAGCCGTCGCGGCGCTGACCGGCAGGCATCGCCGTCCGGCCGAGAACTACGTTTCGATAAAGTAGATTGTTATCGTAGTTCAACATCAAGCCCCCGGCTGATTAACGGAACGGCAATGCCGTACCGGCATTTTTTGCAGCACAGGTAACCCGTTCTCACCGCCGCTCGCCTGTCCTCGGGCTCGTCATCACGAGCCTACGGATCACGGGCGAAATGCGCGCGGCCGGAGCGGGCCGTTTCTAAGCAAAAGAAGTGCGCGCATTAGCGCACCGGCGCTTTCTCATCGGCTTCCTGGGGAAGGGAATAAGAAATGCTACGTCTGTCGAACATCCGCATCGGCGTGAAACTCGCTTTGATGTCGGGCATGGGCGTCCTGCTCGTGCTCGTCATGCTCGCCCTTCAAGCGATGAACCACTCGACGGCGACCGAGGCAGCCGAGGAGGTCAACCGCCGTCAGGCCATCGTCCAGAACATGGTCGAAGGAAAGTACGCCTTCAGCCAGTTGCAGATCGCGGTGCGCGATGTCCGTCTCGCGACGGTCGCCGAGCCACTGAAGCAGGCGCTGGATGCGGCGATCAAGTCGCGCGCGACGGTGGTTGCCGCGATCGAAGATCTCAAGAAGATCGTGCTCAAGCCCGATAACCGGGCCCGTCTCGACAAGATGCAGGCTGCGACCGAAGAATATCTCACGACGGCCAGGCAGATCGAGCAGTTCAAATCCAAGATCATCGATGCGCAGGCCACGGGATTTGCCGACTCGCAAATCTCCGATCTGGCGCAGAACGTGCTGCGCCTCGAGCGCGAAAAGCTCGCGCCGCTCGGGCAGCAGTTCGTCACGCTCTCGAATGAGCTCACCGCAATCGTCAGCAAGAACGCGCAGACGTCGGTCATCGAGACGCAAGAGAAGATGGCCAGCAGCGCGCGCCTGGTGTGGATCGTCGGCATGCTCGCGGCCGCCATCATGGTCGGCTCGGCCGTATTCGGCGCCTTGTCGATCGCCAAGCCGCTCACCGCTCTGACCAAGCCGATTCACGAATTGGCGGCCGGCAATTTCAACGTCGTCGTCCAAGGGGCGAACCGCAAGGACGAGGTCGGGCAGATCGCCAACGCGGTCAGCGCGATGGCGACGCGCGTGCGCGACACCATCGCGGAGATCAAGTTTTCCGCCATGGAAGTGAACAGCGCCTCGACCGAGATCACCACCTCGACCACCGACCTCTCGCAGCGCACGGAAGAGCAGGCGGCCTCGCTGGAGGAGACGACCGCCGCGATGGAGGAGATTTCCGCCACGGTAAAGCGCAGCGCCGAGAACGCCGAGCAGGCCAACCGCTCGGCGGCGCAGGCGCGCGACGTCGCCAACGAAGGCGGTCAGGTCGTCGCCAAGGCGGTCGACGCGATGGCGAAGATCGAGGATTCCTCGCGCAAGATCTCCGACATCATCGGCGTCATCGACGAGATCGCGCGTCAGACCAACCTGCTCGCGCTCAACGCCGCGGTCGAAGCGGCGCGCGCCGGCGAAGCCGGGCGTGGCTTTGCGGTGGTGGCCTCGGAAGTCCGCAGCCTCGCCCAGCGCTCCTCGCAGGCGGCCAAGGACATCAAGGAGCTCATCACCAATTCGAACGGCCAGGTGCAGGAGGGCGTCGAATTGGTGAACCACGCCGGTGCGGCGCTCGACAAGATCGTCGATTCGGTGAAGGAGGTCGCGGCGCTGGTCGCCGACATCGCCACCGCCAGCAACGAGCAGGCGAGCGGGCTCGAACAGATCAACAAGGCGTTGCTGCAGATGGACGAAGTGACCCAGCAGAACGCCGCGCTGGTCGAGGAGAACGCGGCGACCGCGCGGGCGCTGGAATCGCAGGCGCAGTCGATGGACGAGCGGGTGTCGTTCTTCAAGATCGACGAGGCCCATCTCGGCCGCCCGGCACGGTCTGTGGTGTCCCGGACCGAGCCCGAGCCGCGCGAAGAGCCTGTCGTGGCGGAGGCGAGGCCGGTGGTTCAGCTGCGGCAGCGCGCCGCGCGTCGTCCGGCCGGCCGCATGCAGACGGCGCTCGCCACCGCGGTCGACACCGACGCGGAGTGGAAGGACTTCTAAGCGCGGCGCTTGAGCGGAACGGCCTGGCTGTATCTGGAAATGAGCCCCGAGGGCTGCGCCCCTCGGGAGGTGGGGCGGATGGTGGGCGGTATAGGGATTGAACCTATGACCCCACCCGTGTGAAGGGTGTGCTCTCCCGCTGAGCTAACCGCCCGGCCATCAGTTGACGGCGATATAGGGGCTGCCTCGAAGATGTGTCAAGCGAGGCCTTCCGTCCCGGCAAAGAGAGCCGGGACGGGCCGTTCCAGACGTTAGTTTCGGGTCTTCGGATCGTCGCCGGACGAAACGCGCGTCGCCTGGGACTGCAAAGCCCGGATTCGGTCGGCGAGATTGCCGCTGACCGGCGCGTCTCCCGCCAGCTCGATTCCGCCATTGGCGGCCGGCGCCCGGTCCCGCGCGCCTTCGGCGGCCAGGATGGCGTCGATGGTCGAGTTCGGGCCTTCCAGAGTCGAGGCCAGACGGGCCACCTCGGCGGCCACATCGTTGATGCGCTCGCGCAGCAGGGCGTTCTCGACGCGCTCGGACGCCCAGTTCTCCTCCGCCTCGCGCTTCATGCCGGCCAGATCGCGGGCGAACCGGTCGCGCTCCTCGCGGGTGCGCTCGAGTTCGGCGGCGATCTGCTCGTTCTCCGCCTTGAGCTGCTTGGTCGCGACCGACGAGCGGCCGTCGAGCTCGGCGACGGCCGCGCGCAGGTCGGCCTCGGTCTTGCGCGCGACATCCATCGCGCCGCGCAGTTGCTTGAGTTCGAACTCGCTCTCGGTCAGCAGGCGCGTCTGCTCGGCAAGGCGCGCTTCGAGATCGTGTGCGCGGCGGCCGAGGATTTCGGCTTCGGTCGTCTGCGCCACCAGCTGATGCTCGAGTTCACCGACGCGGCGGCCAAGGTTCTCGACCTTGCCGCGCTCCTGCATCAGTTCCTGGGCGGCGGCGTGCAGCTCGACGCGCTCGGCGTCGCGGCGGTCCTCGACCGCCTTGAGTTCGCTGCTAGCGCCGTCGAGGCGCTGCTTCAAGGCGTCGATCTGCGTCCTGAGCGCGATGATCTCGACCTTCTGCGCTTCGGCGGTCTGCGAGCGCTCGTCGAGCGCGTTCATCAGCCGCGCCAGTTCGGATTCCTTTTCCGACACGGCGCGCTGGGCTTCCAGCATGGCGCTGGTCTTGACCGCGAATTCTTCCTCGGTCGCGCGCAACTGGTCGCGCAGTGCCTTGTCGCGCGCTTCGAGCGCGAAGATCGTGGCGGTCTTTTCGCCGAGCTCGATCTTGAGGCGGTTGATGGCGTCGCCCTTCTTGCCGAGTTCGGCAAGCTGGGTGGTGCTCTTGGCCTTGAGCTGCTCGACGCTCATTTCGAGCCGGCGCGTCGACATCGCGAACTCGGCGCGGAGCTGGTCCTTGTCGGCCTGGATCTCGGCCATCGAGAGCGGGGTCGCCGCTTCGAGCCGCCGCATGGTCAGGCGGACGGCGCGGCCGTGGACGAGCGGAATAACGACGAGGCCGATGAGGGCCGCGACGAGGAACCCGATCCCGAAAAACATGATCGGTTCAATCATGGATACGACGCCTCCAACTCACCCAAACCCGGTTACCCCATGGAAACCATGACACGGGGCTCGGGTGACCGCCAGTACAACCCTGGATTAACCTAAACCCAATACCGCAGCTGTTTTAACGTCGTTGCGGGCGCGGTGACTGTGCCCAGGGCACGCAAGCGACGAACGCCGATGAGCGGGTGCTCGCCGGCGTTCGGCGCTGATCCGAGCGAGGCGTGGCCTCAGAAGGGATTCCAGGTCGCGGTCGGGGTGAACTTGAGATAGCCGATATTGGCGCCGAGCCGTAAGCCGACGCCCGAGCGGATCGGCACGATGACGATGTTGTTGGCGGTGAGCGCCGTCATGCCAAAGCCGCCGATGAAATAGGCCGAGCCGTCGATGCCGCCGAAGCGCTGATAGATCGCCTCGGTCGCCGGCAGGTTGTAGACGAGCATCATGGTGCGCGCGCCTTCGCCGCCATAGTCGAAGCCGACCGACGGCCCCTCCCAGAACACGCGGCGGTCGCCGGCGTTCTTGGTGTACAGCTTGCCGTCGCCGTAGCGCAGGCCGACGATGAACGCGCCGCTGCCTTCCTGCCCGAGGATGTAGCCGTTCGGCTGGCCCCAGCGGGCGACCGCCGCCTCGACGACCTGCGCGAGGCCGCGCGACACCGTGCCGAAGAAACGGTGGCCTTCACGCACCAGCTCGCCGGGCGAAAACGTATCCGGCGCCGGTTGCCGCTGCTGCTGCGGGGGCGGAGCATATTGCTCCTGGGCCACCGCCGTGCCGACGGAGAGCAGGCACGAGGTGAGAACGGCAAGGCGCAAGAATGCGCGCATCGAAAGCTCCATGGATAAGGCCCCGCTTAACCGGATGATCACGCCGGCTCCCTAGGGTGACGGGCTAGGGGTCCCGAATCGTGCAAATGTTGCGTGGAACTATGACTGGAGCACGGCAGCCGGAAAAGGCGGCCGCGCCGCGCCGCTGGATGGTCGCGCTCGTTTTGGCTGTCTTCACCGTGGTTTTCGCGGGCGCTCCGGCGGCCGCGAGGGATCCGATCGTGGTCAACCCGGACACGGGCCTCGCGCTCAGCGGCATCGATCCTGTTGCGTATTTCACCGATCGCAAGCCGGTCTTCGGCCGCCCCGATTTGGAATTGGGCCGCTTCGGCACCGTGTGGCGCTTCCGCAATCCCGGCAATCGCGACGCCTTCGCTGCCGACCCGCAGGTCTATATGCCGCAGTTCGGCGGCTACGATCCGGTGGCGATCGAGCGTGGCCGCGCCGTGCCCGGCCATCCGCTGATATGGACCGTGATGGGCGAGCGTCTCTACCTTTTCTACAGCGATGCCGACCGCGCGGCGTTCCTGGCGGACGCCGAGCGCATCGCCGCGGCGGCGGCCCGCAAATGGCCCGACGTGGCGCGCGCCGCCAACCCCTGAGCCGTTAAGCTGTCATCGCCGCGGCTTTGGCCGGATCGCCCCAGGCGATGAAGGCCGGCACGCGGAAGTTCTCCGCACTGCGGCCATAGGCCAGCGGGCGCCCCTCCGGCGTCATGACGCTGCCGCCTGCCGCCACCAGCAGCGCTTGTCCGGCCGCGACGTCCCATTCACACACTGTGGACATGCGCGGATAGACATCGGCCGCCCCTTCCGCGAGTTCGCAGAACTTGAGGGCCGAGCCGCTCGGCCTGCGCGTGAGCCGGCCGAGCCGCGCGAGGAAGGCTTCGGACGCGGCATCGAGGTGTGAGCGGCTCATCACGGCGACCGCATCGCGCGCGGGCCAGCGGCGGGTATGGATCGGCTGCGGGTCTTCGGCGCCGTCCGGCAGCATCCGCAGGCGTTCGGCCTTGGCGCCGACGACGCCGCGCCAGATAAGGCCACGGTTCGGCGCGGACACCACGCCAAGGATCGGTACGCCGCGCGTGACGATCGCGACATTGACGGTGAATTCGTCCCGTCCGGCCAGAAATTCCTTCGTGCCGTCGAGCGGATCGACCACCAGAAAGCTGGCATCGAGCGGCGGGCGCGCGCCGCTTGCTACCTTTTCCTCGGCGACGACCGGCACCCCCGGCAAGAGCTTGGCCAAGCCTTCCAGGATCAGTGCTTCCGACGCTTCGTCGGCCGGCGTGACCGGCGACAGGTCTTCCTTGAGGCGTTTGCTCACGCCCTTGGCCGCCATGGAGCGGATCAGCGCCGAGGCGCGCGCAACGAGCACGGTGAGGTCGTCCAACAACGCAACCGCCTGGGCGGCGGAAACTTCCGAAGTCGCGGCCAAAATGTGCTTCCTCTCGTGCCGTCCTTGGCGCTCGGCTGCCTGCGGTGTATCACGCCAAAATGCCGGCGCGGCCGGTGATTCGCTCGTTTTTCGCACCTGCACGCTCCGCGGAGGCCATTTTATGTCCGGTTCCATCGATTCGCTCGATCTCGCCGCGCTGCTTTGCTCTCGCGTTTGCCACGACTTGATCAGCCCGGTCGGCGCGATCGTCAACGGCCTCGAGGTGCTCGAAGAGGAGAAGGACGAGGAGACCAAGCAGTTCGCGCTCGACCTCATCAAGAAGAGCGCGATCACGGCCTCCGCCAAGCTGCAATTCTGCCGCATCGCTTTCGGCGCGGCCGGCTCGGCCGGCGCTCAGATCGACACGGGCGATGCCGAAAAGATTTCGCGCGGCTTCCTGGAAGACGAGAAGACCAAGATCGACTGGAATCTGCCGCGCCTGCTGCTGCCGAAGAACAAAGTGAAACTGCTGCTCAACCTGCTGCTGATCGCGGGCCAGGCCATTCCGCGCGGCGGCCGGCTCACCATCGACGGCGTCGGCGAGGGTGATGCGCTCGGCTTCAAGGTCACGGCGGTCGGCACTTACGCCAAGATTCCGCTGAATGCGCCGCTTTTGTCCGGCGAGTCCGGCGAAGAAAGCCTCGATGCGCATCGCATCCAGCCGTTCTACGCGGGTCTTCTCGCCAAGGAGTGCGGCATTTCTCCGCGCGTCGCGCTCGAAGGCGACGCGGTGGTGATCAGCGCCTATTGAGGGCGCCCGCTGCCAAAACATGGTTAGCGCGCGGTTAACGCGGCGCAATCACATACCTATCCGCAACTAAAATTAAACCCTTCCCAGACACACTGGCCGCGCTTCCTGACGGGGAGCGGTGAGACGGCCCTGTGTCCGTCTGCGTAGGCGTTTTCATGGACGAGTTGTTGCGGGAGTTCGTGACCGAGACCAACGAGAGTCTCGACGTCGTTGACGTTGAGCTCGTGCGTTTCGAGCAGGAGCCGAACAACGCGAGCATCCTCGCCAACGTCTTCCGTCTCGTTCACACCATCAAGGGCACCTGCGGCTTTCTGAATTTGCCGCGGCTCGAAGCGCTCGCGCACGCCGCCGAGACGATGATGGGTAAGTTTCGCGACGGCGTGCCGGCGACCAAGGAAGCCGTCACGCTCATCCTCGCGACCATCGATCGCATCAAGCAGATCCTCGACGCGCTGGAGCGCGATGAACGCGAGCCCGATGGCGGCGATCAGGATCTCATCGTCAGCCTGAACGATATGGTGGAGCGCCTGGCCGCCGGCCAGCTCAGCGAGCCGCCGCCGCAGACCGTCGGCACGCTGACGCCGCAGGTTCTGGAACGTCCGCTGCGCCCGGGCGAAGTGCCGCTCGACGAGCTCGAACGCGCCTTCCGCGATACCGAGGTCGAGCCGCCGGTGGCCAACCCGGCCGGCGCCGACGCGGCCGATATGGCGGCCAAGGACGACGACACGGCCAAGAACGGCAACCAGTCGATCCGCGTGACGGTCGACACGCTCGAGCATCTCATGACGATGGTGTCCGAGCTGGTGCTGACGCGCAATCAGCTGCTCGAAATCGTGCGCCGGCACGAAGACTCCGAATTCAAGTCGCCGCTGCAGCGCCTCTCGAACGTGACGGCCGAGCTGCAGGAAGGCGTCATGAAGACGCGCATGCAGCCGATCGGCAATGCCTGGCAGAAGCTGCCGCGAATCGTGCGCGACCTCTCCATCGAACTCGGCAAGCAGATCGATCTGGAGATGCAGGGCGCGGACACCGAGCTCGACCGTCAGGTCCTCGATCTGATCAAAGACCCGCTCACGCACATGGTGCGCAATTCCGCCGATCACGGGTTGGAATTGCCGGCCGAGCGGCGCGCCGCCGGTAAGTCCGAGCGCGGCCGCATCCGGCTGTCGGCCTATCACCAGGGCGGCTTCATCGTCATCGAGCTCGCCGACGACGGCCGCGGCCTCGATACCGCGCGCATCAAGAGCAAGGCGATTGCGCAGGGGCTGGTCTCGGAAGCCGAAGCCGAGAAGCTGACCGAAACGCAGATACAGAAGTTCATCTTCGCGCCCGGCTTCTCGACGGCGGCGAAGATCACCAGCGTCTCGGGCCGCGGCGTCGGCATGGACGTCGTACGCACCAACATCGATCAGATCGGCGGCACCATCGACGTCAAGTCGGTGGCGGGCATCGGCCTGAACTTCACCATCAAGATTCCGCTGACTCTGGCGATCGTCTCGGCGCTGATCGTCGAGGCGGGCGGCGACCGCTTTGCCATTCCGCAGCTTTCGGTGGTGGAGCTCGTGCGCGCGCGCGCCGGCTCCAATCACCGCATCGAGCGCATCAAGGACGCCACGGTGCTGCGGCTGCGCGACAAGCTGCTGCCGCTGACGCGGCTGAGCCGGCTGCTCGGCATGGAGAACGATGAGACGCCCGACCTGGAAAAGGGCTTCATCGTCGTGACGCAGGTCGGCAGCCAGACATTCGGCATCGTCGTCGACGCGGTCTTCCATACCGAGGAGATCGTGGTGAAGCCGATGTCCTCGAAGCTGCGCCACATCGCGATGTTCTCAGGCAACACGATCCTGGGCGACGGCTCGGTGATCATGATTATCGACCCCAACGGCGTCGCTCAGGCGCTTGGCAGTACGGTGACGGCGCAAATGGCCCATGTCGAAACCGGCGCCAAGCCGGCCGCTTCCAGCGAAGAGAGCACCTCGCTCCTATTGTTCCGCGCCGGCTCCGCGCAGCAGAAGGCGGTGCCCTTGTCGCTCGTGACGCGGCTCGAGGAAATCGACGCCCGCAAGATCGAGATGTCGAACGGCCGTCACATGGTGCAATACCGCGGCCAGCTCATGCCGCTCGTCACCATGAACGAGAACGTGCGCGTGAAGAGCGAAGGCGCCCAGCCGCTGCTGGTCTTCACCGACGGCGTGCGCTCGATGGCGCTGGTCGTGGACGAGATCATCGACATCGTCGACGACCGCCTCGACATTCAGGTCGGCAGCGAACAGGCGGGCGTGCTCGGCTCCGCGATCGTCAAAGGTCAGGCGACGGAGATCGTCGACGCCGGCCATTTCCTGCCGCTCGCCTTCGAGGACTGGTTCCGCCGCAAGGAGCAGGCCGCGCCGCGCAAGCGCTCGGTGCTGCTCGTCGACGACTCGCCCTTCTTCCGCAACATGCTCGGCCCCGTGCTGCAGGCCGCCGGCTACGATGTGACCGCGGTGGCATCGGGGGGCGACGCGCTCACACTTCTTCTCGAGGAAGGTCGCAACTTCGACATCGCCGTCACCGACATCGAAATGCCGGAGATGGATGGCTTCCAGTTCGCCGAGGCTCTGCGCGCCGATCCGCGCTGCGCCGAGCTGCCGGTGATCGCGCTGTCCTCGG
>Ga0180221_1002633_pt1 | contig 10247 bp, 7 predicted proteins | sample eDN5th37CKraftMG_FD_151339 | JGI IMG/M metagenome (GOLD analysis project Ga0180221, IMG submission 151339) | Enriched Miracle-Growth compost microbial communities from Emeryville, California, USA - eDNA 5th pass 37_C Kraft MG (version 2) (version 2) ...
GACCGCCGCGCTCTACCTGTTCATGCCCAAGGGCTTCTTCCCGGTGCAGGACACCGGGGTGATCCAGGGCATCGCCGAGGCGCCGCAGTCGATCTCCTTCCAGGCCATGGCCAGCCGCCAGCAGGAACTGGCCAAGGTGGTCCTGGCCGACCCGGACGTGGAGAGCCTGTCGTCCTTCATCGGCGTCGACGGCAGCAACGCCACCCTCAACACCGGGCGCATGCTGATCAACCTCAAGCCCCACAGCGAGCGCGACCTCACCGCCAGCGAAGTGATCCGCCGCCTGCAGCCGGAGCTGGACAAGGTCGCCGGCATCAAGCTGTACCTGCAGCCGGTGCAGGACCTCACCATCGAGGACCGCATCGCCCGCACCCAGTACCAGTTCACCCTGCAGGACGCCGACCCCGAGGTGCTGGCCGAATGGGTGCCCAAGCTGGTCGAGCGCCTGCAGCAGCTGCCGCAGCTGGCCGACGTGGCCAGCGACTGGCAGGACAAGGGCCTGCAGGCCTACATCGACATCGACCGCGACACCGCCTCGCGCCTGGGCGTGAGCCTGTCGAGCATCGACAGCGTGCTCTACAGCGCCTTCGGCCAGCGGCTGATCTCCACCATCTTCACCCAGGCCACCCAGTACCGCGTGGTGCTGGAGGTGGCGCCGGACTTCCAGCTCGGCCCGCAGTCGCTGGAGAACCTCTACGTGCCGGCCAGCGACGGCACCCAGGTGCGCCTGTCGAGCCTGGCGAAGGTGGAGGAGCGCCACACCCTGCTGGCGGTCAACCACATCGCCCAGTTCCCCTCGGCGACGCTGTCCTTCAACCTGGCCAAGGGCGTGGCCCTGGGCGAGGCGGTGCAGGCCATCCGCGACGTCGAGGCGCAGATGCAGATGCCGGCCAGCCTGGAAGGCAGCTTCCGTGGCGCCGCCGAGGCCTTCGAAGCGTCGCTGTCCAACACCCTGCTGCTGGTGCTGGCGTCCATCGTCACCATGTACATCGTGCTGGGCATCCTCTACGAGAGCTTCATCCACCCGATCACCATCCTCTCCACGCTGCCCTCGGCCGGCGTGGGCGCGCTGCTGGCGCTGATGCTGGCCGGGCAGGACATCGGCATCGTGGCGATCATCGGCATCATCCTGCTGATTGGCATCGTCAAGAAGAACGCGATCATGATGATCGACTTCGCCCTGGACGCCGAACGCAACGAGGGCAAGCCGCCCCATGAGGCCATCTACCAGGCCTGCCTGCTGCGCTTCCGGCCGATCCTGATGACCACCATGGCCGCGCTGCTGGGCGCGCTGCCGCTGATGCTCGCCGGCGGCGCCGGCGCCGAGCTGCGCCAGCCGCTGGGCGTGACCATGGTCGGCGGCCTGCTGCTGAGCCAGCTGCTGACGCTGTTCACCACCCCGGTGATCTACCTCTACTTCGACCGCCTGGCGCTGCGCTGGGCCAACTGGCGCAAGCGCCACGGGCTGGACGTGAACAGCCCCGACGAAGGCCTGGAGCAGGGCTGATGAACATCTCCCGCCCGTTTATCCTGCGGCCGGTGGCGACCTTGCTGCTGACCCTGGCGCTGCTGCTGGCCGGGGCGCTGTCCTTCGGCCTGCTGCCGGTGGCGCCGCTGCCCAACGTCGATTTCCCGACCATCGTGGTGCAGGCGGCGTTGCCCGGCGCCAGCCCGGAGACCATGGCCAGCACCGTGGCCACGCCGCTGGAGCGCTCGCTGGGGCGCATCGCCGGGGTCACCGACATGACCTCCACCAGTTCCCTGGGCAACACCACCGTCATCGTCCAGTTCGACCTGTCCAAGGACATCGACGGCGCCGCCCGCGAGGTGCAGTCGGCGATCAACGCGGCCATGAGCCTGCTGCCCACCGGCATGCCGAACAACCCGACGTACCGCAAGGCGAACCCGTCGGACCAGCCGATCATGATCCTCACCCTGACCTCGGACACCTACACCCGCGGGCAGATGTACGACCTGGCCTCGACCATCGTCTCGCCCAAGCTGTCCCAGGTGAAGGGCGTGGGCCAGGTGAGCATCGGCGGCTCCTCGCTGCCGGCGGTGCGGGTGGACGTCAACCCGGACCAGCTCAGCCACTACGGCATTTCCCTGGACACGGTGCGCACCGCCATCGACAACACCAACGCCACCGGGCCCAAGGGCGCCCTGGAGTTCGGCGAGCGGCACTGGCAGGTGGACGCCAACGACCAACTGCGCAAGGCCAGCGAGTACGCGCCGCTGATCATCCACTACAACGCCGAGACCAACGCCGCGGTGCGCCTGCGCGACGTGGCCAAGGTCAGCGACTCGGTGGAGGACGTGCGCAACGCCGGCTTCTCCGACAACCTGCCGGCGGTGCTGCTGATCGTCACCCGCCAGCCCGGCGCCAACATCATCGAGGCCACCGACGCCATCCACGCGCAGCTGCCGATCATCCAGGACGTGCTCGGCCCGCAGGTCAAGCTCAGCGTCATGGACGACCGCAGCCCTTCGATCCGCTCCTCCCTGGAGGAGGCCGAGCTGACCCTGGTGATCTCGGTGCTGCTGGTGATCCTGGTGGTCTACCTGTTCCTGCGCAACGGCCGCGCCACGCTGATCCCCAGCCTGGCGGTGCCGGTGTCGCTGGTGGGCACCTTCGCCGTCATGTACCTGTGCGGCTTCTCGCTGAACAACCTGTCGCTGATGGCGCTGATCATCGCCACCGGCTTCGTGGTGGACGACGCCATCGTCGTGGTGGAAAACATCGCCCGGCGCATCGAGGAGGGCGACCACCCGATCCGGGCGGCCATCCGCGGCGCCCGCGAGGTGAGCTTCACGGTGCTGTCGATGACCCTCTCGCTGGTGGCGGTGTTCATCCCGCTGCTGCTCATGGGCGGCATCACCGGGCGGCTGTTCCGCGAGTTCTCGGTGACCCTGGCGGCGGCCATCCTGGTTTCGCTGGTGGTTTCCCTGACGCTCACGCCCATGCTCTGCGCGCGCCTGCTGCGCCGCGCCGAGCGGCCGCAGAAGGCCTCGGTGGCGCGGCAGAGCAACCGCTACTTCGTCGCCTTCATGCTGCGCTACCGCGCCAGCCTCGCCTGGGCGCTGGAGCACTCGCGGCTGATGGTGGTGATCATGTTCGGCTGCATCGCGCTGAACCTCTACCTGTTCGCCATCGTGCCCAAGGGCTTCCTGCCGCAGCAGGACTCCGGGCGCCTGCGCGGCTTCGCGGTGGCCGACCAGAGCATTTCCTTCCAGGCCCTGGACAAGAAGATGGCGGAGTTCCGCAACATCCTCTCCCGGGACCCGGGGGTGGAGAACGTGGTCGGCTTCGTCGGCGGCGGCAGGTGGCAGTCGAGCAACACCGGCTCCTTCTTCGTCACCCTCAAGCCCATCAACGAGCGCGACTCCGCCGAGGCCATAGTCGCGCGGCTGCGCAAGAAGCTGGCGGAAATCCCCGGCGCCAACCTCTACCTCACCGCCGGCCAGGACGTGCGCATCGGCGGCCGGCAGAGCAACGCGCAGTACGAGTTCACCCTGCGCAGCGACGACCTCACCCTGCTGCGCGACTGGGCGCCGAAGGTCGAGGCGGTGCTGAACAAGGTCCCGCAACTGGTGGACGTCAACAGCGACGCCCAGGACAAGGGCGTGCAGAGCCGCCTGGTGATCGACCGCGACCGTGCGGCCAGCCTCGGCATCGACGTGGCGGCGGTGGACGCGGTGCTGAACAACGCCTACGGCCAGCGCCAGGTGTCGACCATCTTCAACCCGCTGAACCAGTACCACGTGGTGATGGAGGTGGACCAGCCGTTCCAGCAGACCCCCGAAGAGCTGCGCCAGGTCTACGTGATCGGCGCCGACGGCCAGCAGGTGCCGCTGTCGGCCTTCACCCACGTGGAGCCCAGCCGCGCGCCACTGGCGGTCAACCACCAGGGGCAGTTCGCCGCTACCACCTTCTCCTTCAACCTGGCTCCCGGCGCGCTCATCGGCCCGGCCCGCGACGCGGTGATGGCGGCCCTGGAGCCGCTGCACCTGCCGCTGGAGATCCAGGCCAGCTTCGAAGGCAACGCCGGCGCCGTGCAGGACACCCAGAACGACATGCCCTGGCTGATCCTGCTGGCGCTGGTGGCGGTCTACATCGTCCTGGGCATCCTCTACGAAAGCTACGTGCACCCGCTGACCATCCTCTCCACGCTGCCCTCGGCTGGGGTGGGCGCGCTGCTGACGCTGATGCTGTTCCGCACCGAGCTGTCGCTGATCGCGCTGATCGGGGTGATCCTGCTGATCGGCATCGTCAAGAAGAACGCCATCATGATGATCGACTTCGCCCTGGACGCCGAACGCACCCTCGGCCTGTCGCCGCGCGAAGCCATCCTCGAAGCCTGCATGAAGCGCTTCCGGCCGATCATGATGACCACCCTGGCCGCCATCCTCGGCGCGCTGCCGCTGATCTTCGGCATCGGCGGCGACGCCGCGCTGCGCCGCCCGCTGGGCATGACCATCGTCGGCGGCCTGATCGGCAGCCAACTGCTCACCCTCTACACCACCCCCGTGGTCTACCTCTACCTCGACCGCCTGCGCCACTGGGTCAACCAGAAGCGCGGCGTGCGCACCGATGGCGCCCTGGAGACTCCGCTATGAACCGCCCGAACCCATCCCGCAGCCTGCTCGCCCTGGCGCTGTGCGCGGCGCTCGCCGGCTGCGCGGTCGGCCCCGACTACAAGCGCCCCGAGCTGAGCGTGCCGGCTGCCTTCAAGGAAGGCGAGGGCTGGCGCCAGGCGCAGCCGGCCGACCTGGCGGGCCACGGCCAGTGGTGGACGCTGTACGCCGACCCGGTGCTGGACGACCTGCAGCAGCGCCTGCTCAAGGCCAACCAGACCCTGGCGCAGTCCGAGGCCTCCTACCGCCAGGCCGCGGCCCTGGTGAAGGGCTCGCGCGCTTCCTTCTTCCCGACCATCAGCGCCGACGTCGGCAAGACCCGCTCCGGCCAGGGCGGCAGTGGCAGCGGCAGCGTGCGCCTGCCCGATGGCTCCACGGTCAGCAGTGGCGGCAGCGGCGGCATCAGCAACAGCTACAGCGCGAGCCTGGGCGTGAGCTGGGAACTGGACCTGTGGGGCAAGCTGCGCCGCCAGCTGGAAGCCGACACCGCCAGCCGCGACGCCAGCGCCGCGGACCTGGCTGCCTCGCGCCTGTCGCTGCAGTCGCAACTGGCGCAGAACTACCTGCAGCTGCGCGTCATGGACCAGCAGATCAAGCTGCTCAACGACACGGTCGAGGCCTACGAGCGCGCGCTCAAGCTGACCACCAACCAGTACAACGCCGGCATCGTCACCAAGGCCGACGTGGCCCAGGCGCGCACCCAGCTCAAGAGCACCGAGGCCCAGGCCATCGACCTCAAGTACCAGCGCGCGCAGCTGGAGCACGCCATCGCCGTGCTGGTGGGCCAGGCCCCGGCCAACTTCGGCCTGGCCGCCACCGGCCAGGTGCCGAAGCTGCCGGCGATCCCGGCGCTGGTACCCTCGCAGCTGCTGGAGCGGCGCCCGGACATCGCCGCCGCCGAGCGCCAGGTGATCTCGGCCAACGCCAAGATCGGCGTGGCCAAGGCCGCCTGGTACCCGGACCTGACCCTCAGCGCCGCCGGCGGCTACCGCAGCGGCAGTTTCCACGACTGGATCGAGACGCCCAACCGCTACTGGTCCATCGGCCCGCAGTTCGCCATGACGCTGTTCGACGGCGGCCTGATTTCCTCCCAGGTGGAACAGGCCGAGGCCAGCTACGACCAGACCGTGGCCAGCTACCGCCAGACCGTGCTCGATGGCATGCGCGAAGTGGAGGACTACATGGTCCAGCTCAAGGTGCTGGAAGAGGAGGGCGGGGCGCAGAACGAAGCCCTGGACGCCGCCCGCGAAGCCCTGCGCCTGACCAGCAACCAGTACAAGGCCGGCACCGTGGACTACAACAGCGTGGTCACCACCCAGACCACCGCGCTGTCCAACGAGCGCAACGTCCTGAGCCTCTACGGCAACCGCCTGGTGGCCAGCGTGCAACTGATAGCCGCCATGGGCGGCGGCTGGGACGCCGGCCAGATCGCCACCGAAGGCGAGAAGGCGGCCAAGGCCGATTGACCTGCGCCGAACCGCTCCTACGAAAAGCCGTGTTCGCCTGCAACGTATGATCTATCCCGGTGCGGACCCGCGCCGGACCTGTAGGAGCGGGCCCTGCCCGCGATTCGCGCGCAGGGCGCGCTCCTACATGGAACAGCGCAGGTGGGGCGGCGTAGGAGCGGATCTCATCCGCGAATCGCGCCGATATGTCCGGTTATCGCGGACAAGGTCCGCTCCTACAAGTGAATGCCTTCAGCCGTGCAGATGGCGGTTTCCCCTGCACCTTGTAGGAGCGGATTTATCCGCGATCCGCCCCCGGTGCGAGTCCGATGCACATCGCGGACGGGGGAATGGCGTGGGCGTGCCTTCAGTGCCTGAACCGCCGCGCCGTGGTGAAATTACGATCCCAATAATTGTTGCTCAACGAATCGATGCGCACCGACTTGCCGCTGCGCGGCGCGTGAATGAAGCGGTCGTCGCCCAGGTACAGCCCGACATGGCTGACCCGCGCGCCGCCATTGTGGCTGAAGAACACCGCATCCCCCGGCTTGAGCGCGTGGCGCGGCACCTGGCGGTGCTTCTGGCGGATCATCGAACGGGTGGTGCGCGGCAGTTCCAGGCCGATCTCCTTGCGGAACAGGTAGACCAGCAGGCCGCTGCAATCGAAGCCGGTTTTCGCCGAGGTACCTCCCCAGCGGTACGGCGTGCCCACCAGTTCCTGCGCGCTCTGCAGCAGGCGGTGCATGTCGCCGTCCGGGGCGCCGGGCTTCAGGCCGGGCTGCGCGCCGGGGCGGAAGAACTGCGTCAGGGCGCCTTCCTGCGCCTGGTAGCTGCGCCAGGTCGGCGCGTCCAGCAGGTCGGCCGATGTGGCCAGGGGAAACAGGCAGAACAACGACAGCAGGAAGATACGCACGACAGGGACCGCAAGGAGGTAGTGGGAGCTGTAGCCATCCTAGGTATCGGCCTACGAACGGTCAGTCGGAAAATTCATCTACTCCAGGCGGAAAGTGCCTAACACTTTCCAATGCGCCACTGGCAAGTGCGCAAGAACGTTCAAGGCGGGCGACGAAGGTTTCTGCCAAGCTGGGCGCCTTACTGCCTCGAAAGCGTCATCCATGTCAGAACAACTGCTTCCCTCCCGCGCCTTCCTCAAGGGCGCCATCGCCATCCTGCCGCTGTCCATCGCGGTGCTGCCCTGGGGCCTGCTGGCCGGCTCGCTGGCCATCGAGGCCGGCCTCTCGCCGCTGCACGGCCAGGGCCTGTCGGCCATCGTCTTCGCCGGCGCCGCGCAACTGGTGGCCATCGGCATGCTCAAGGGCGGCGCCGGGTTCTTCTCGATCATGATCACCACGCTGCTGCTGACCTCGCAGCACCTGCTCTACGGCATGAGCATGCGCCCGGTGATCGCCGGACTGCCCGGGCGCTGGCGCCTGGGCCTGGGCTTCCTGCTCACCGACGAGTTCTTCGCCCTGACCAGCCAGCACGACCGCGAGACCTTCAACCGCTGGTACGCCCTGGGCGTGGGCCTGACCTTCTACGTGGCCTGGAACCTCTTCACCCTGGCCGGCGTGCTGCTGGGCAGCAGCATCCCGGGCCTGGAGCACCTGGGCCTGGACTTCTCCGTGGCCGCCACCTTCGTGGCGCTGATCGCGCCGGTGGTGCGCAGCGTGCCGACGGTGGTCTGCGTGGCGGTGTCGCTGTTCTGCTCGGTGCTGTTCAGCTACTGGCAACTGGGCTCGGCCCTGGTGCTCGCGGGCCTGGCGGGCATGACCGCGGGCTTTGTCTGCAACAAGTTCGGCGGGAGGTCGGCATGATGGTGTGGGCCGTGATCATCGGCATGGGGCTGATCGTCTTCTTCAACCGCTACGTGTTCCTCGAGCCGCGCCTGCCCATCCGCCTGGGCAGCAACGTCCGGCAGTTCCTCGGCTTCGCCGTGCCGGGGATGCTCACGGCCATCTGCGGGCCCATCGTGTTCCTGCCCGAACACCAACTGAACCTGCGCCTGGACAACCCCTACCTGCTGGGCTCGCTGGTGGCGGTGGGGCTGGTGCTGTGGACGCGCAACACGCTGCTCAGCGTGCTGCTGAGCATGGGGGTGTTCTTCCTGTTGCGCTGGTGGTTGTAGCCGTAGACGGGGAAACACCGTGCCTGTAGGAGCAGGCCCTGCCTGCGAATCGCGCGCAGGGTTGGGGTCAATGGAATAGAACGTGCACTTAAGCTCGCGGTTTCTGGCGTGGTATGAGACCTACTTCTTTTCTGCGGCTGAACGAATAGCTTCCAACCTACGAAAATCCGGTCTGGCGCGAGAAACTTCTTCAACACTCCCGTCGGGATACTTGAATGTTACGAAATTCCCTTTCCTTTTCTCTTTGGGACCAACTGAATACACCAAGAATCTTGAGTGCAAGATTGGCTCGAATGTTACTAGGCGTGCGTCAAGTGCTTTATACATACGATAAAAATAATATCCCTCTCCTAATAGGCTGATGTCTTTCTTGTAGCCACCGATGAATTCCTCATCGATCCAAGGGTAATAGTTCTCCTCAATCCTTAAGTCGCCATCAACTTTTATATTTGCTCCCCCACGCGGGGAGGCGTTGTCATCAAAGATCACCACCACCCCGCCGCCAGCACCGTAGACAACATTCTCACCAAAGCGCTCCGGCTCTCGATAGGAAACGCCAAAGGTCACATTGCTCAGCCGCCATTGGCAGGCTCCACCGCCATCCTTGGGCAATTTGGCTTCATAGATATCGCTCTGCCCCTGGCGTGTGGGTTCGATTTCCATGTGCTGGTAACCATCGCGCTGGTAGGGGTCGCCGTAGGCGCTATGGCCGGTGAACGTGCAGAGCGTCGAGCGGTACTGAACCTCCATGGTTTTCGCTTTCAATTCCGCGGGAACCTTGACTCGGACAGTGATCTGCTCGCTGTTCGCGGGCGGAGCGAGGCTTCGATCCTTGGCGCAACCGGTCAGGCTGGCAAACATGACGATCAGAACAGCGGAGATGCGCTGTGGTGTGCGGGTTTGCCTGTATTCAGCCATGAGCTTGAGACATAGGCGATCACGGGCCCATTTGTCTTCGGGCATTATTTCGCCCTTGTCTTGTTTCGGCATGATCCCTACTTCTTTTCTGCGGCTAAACGAATAGCTTCCAGCCTACGAAAGTCCGGTCTGGCGCGAGAAACTTCTTCAACACTCCCGTCGGGATACTTGAATATTAAGAAATTCCCTTTCTTTTTCTCTTTGGGACCAACTGAATACACCAAGAATCTAGAGTGCAAGATTGGCTCGAATGTTACTAGGCGTGCGTCAAGTGCTTTATACATACGATAAAAATAATATCCCTCTCCTAATAGGCTGATGTCTTTTTTGTAGCCACCGATGAATTTCTCATCGATCCAAGGGTAATAGTTCTCCTCAATTCTTAGATCCCCGCTAACATGAATTGGAAAGCCATAGCTTCGTGAGGGCCGCTTGTCGTCAAATATTACTACCACCCCGCCGCCAGCACCGTAGAAAACATTTTCACCAAAGTGCTCCGGCTCCCGATAGGTAACACCAAAGGTCACATTGCTCAGCCGCCACTGACAGGCGCCGCCGCCATCCTTGGGTAATTTGGCTTCATAGATATCGCTTTGCCCCTGGCGTGTGGGTTCGATTTCCATGTGCTGGTAACCATCGCGCTGGTAGGGGTCGCCGTAGGCGCTGTGGTCGGTGAACGTACACAGGGTTGAGCGGTACATAACGTCTATGGTTCTCGCTTTCAATTCTGCGGGAACCTTGATCTGGACAGTGACCTGCTCACTGTCCGCGGGTGGCGCCAGGCTTCGATCCTTGGCGCAACCGGTCAGGCTGGTAAGCAGGGCAAGCAGCGCGATAGAGATGCGCTGTGGTATGCGGGCTTGCTTGTACTTAGCCATGGGTGATCTCCACATAGAGATTGTCTTCGGCCACAGCTTCGAAACGCTCCAAGGCGTCTCGGCCGCCCTCGATCTGCCGGGTACATTCCAGGGTCAAGCCAACCAAACTCTGTAATTCGAGGAACAGGCGATCACGGACCAATTCATCCTCAGGTATGAGTTCTGCGTATTTGACCATCTGATCGTTGAGCTTGCGCCGATCATTCTGGCGCTCTTGCATCCGAGATGGATTTATTGATTCAACCA
>Ga0180221_1002634_pt1 | contig 10243 bp, 10 predicted proteins | sample eDN5th37CKraftMG_FD_151339 | JGI IMG/M metagenome (GOLD analysis project Ga0180221, IMG submission 151339) | Enriched Miracle-Growth compost microbial communities from Emeryville, California, USA - eDNA 5th pass 37_C Kraft MG (version 2) (version 2) ...
GTTCGTGATCTTCCAGCGCCTGCACGCGAAGGACGTGTACGAGGGCACCGGCATCGGGCTGGCGCTGTGCAAGAAGATCGTCGAGTTCCACGGCGGTCGCATCTGGATCGACCCGCCGGACGGGGACGGCTCCAGCATCCGCTGGACGCTGCCCGCCACCGACCCACAGGCCCCTCCGGGGCAGATCGGAGCCAGCCGTGCCTGAAGGCCGCAAGCCCATCGACGTGCTCCTCGTCGAGGACGACCCGGGCGACGTGCTCATGACCCGCGAGGCGTTCGAGGACCACAAGGTCGCCAACCGCCTCTCCGTCGTCGCGGACGGCGTGAGCGCCATGGCGTTCCTGCGCAAGGAGGGGGAGTACGCGGACGCGCCGACGCCCGACCTCATCCTGCTCGACCTCAACCTGCCGCGGATGGACGGGCGCGAGGTGCTGCAGGCGCTGAAGGAGGACGCCGCGCTGCGGGCGATCCCCGTGGTCGTGCTGACGACGTCGGAGGCGGAGGAGGACGTCGTGCGCAGCTACTCGCTGCACGCGAACGCCTACGTCACGAAGCCCGTCGACTTCGACCGGTTCATCGACGTGGTCCGCCAGATCGACGAGTTCTTCGTCGAGGTCGTCCGGCTGCCCACGCGCTGAGACGCGCGGCGGGCGCGGGAAGCATCGCGCCTCGTCGGACGTTGACCACGGCAGCGACGCCCGACGGGGCGCAGGTCATGACCGACGAGGAGCACCATGCTGGACCCGAGCGAGATCTACGAGGTGGACGCGCAGGCGGCGGCCGAGGTCCGCGCGCGCACGGGTGACGGGCAGGGCCCCGTGCTCGTGCACGCGGTCCGGGGGTTCGTCGACGCGGGCAGCGCCGGCCAGCTGGCGGCCGAGCACCTGACCGACGCGCTGCCGTCGTCGCGGCTGGTGACGTTCGACGTCGACCAGCTGCTGGACTACCGGTCGCGCCGGCCGGCGATGACGTTCGACTCGACGGCCTGGACGTCGTACGCCGACCCGGAGCTCGTCGTCGACGTCGTCGAGGACGCCGCCGGGGTGCCGTTCCTGCTCCTGCACGGCGTCGAGCCGGACGTGCAGTGGGAGCGCTACGTCGCGGCCGTGCGCCAGATCGTCGAGCTGTTCGACGTGCCGCTGACGGTGGGCGTCCACGGGATCCCGATGGGCATCCCGCACACCCGGCCGGTGTCGGTGACCGCCTCGGCGACCCGCGCCGAGCTCGTCGCGGACCACCCCTCCTGGTTCGGCACCGTCCAGGTGCCGGCCAGCGCGAGCGCGCTGCTGGAGCTGCGCCTCGGCGAGTCCGGTCACGACGCGATGAGCTTCGCGGTGCACGTCCCGCACTACCTCGCGCAGTCGTCCTACCCGCAGGCGAGCATCGCCGCGCTGGAGGGTGTCGAGCGCGCCACGGGGCTCGACCTGCGCGTCACCGCGCTCGAGCCGGCCGCCCGCGAGGCCGCCGACGAGATCGAGCGCCAGGTGCGCGGCTCGGACGAGGTCGGCTCGGTCGTCAAGGCGCTGGAGGAGCAGTACGACGCCTTCACGCGCTCGATCGGGCGCCAGAGCCTCCTGGCCGGGACGAGCGAGCTGCCGACCGCCGACGAGATCGGCGCCGAGTTCGAGCGGTTCCTCGCCGAGCAGGGCGACGACGAGACGCGCTGACCCGACCCGGGGACGGCGGGCCACCGCGCGCCGGCGTCCGGCCGGCTGACCTGCCGACTGACCTGCCGACTGACCTGGGCGCGACCGGCGTGCGCCGATCGGGTGACCGGAGCGGGCGTGTTTACCCAATCGTTGTCGAATCCCCGCGTTCGGGGCGCCGAGAGCGTGGCGCGCGTCACGCGCCCGATGCCACGATGCACCCGGTGCAGCGAGTGCACGCACCTGGCGACGTCGCCCCACGAGCCGGCGGCGTGCCCGCGGCACCGGGGCGAGGCAGCCCCGGTGCGCCAGTCGTTGCGCTGCGGCGGGTCCACCCGTTGCCTCGTCGGCCGTACACGAAGGAAGCAGGAACATGGCACAGGGCGCTGTGAAGTGGTTCAACGCCGAGAAGGGCTACGGGTTCATCGCCCAGGACGACGGCGGCGCCGACGTCTTCGTCCACTACTCGGCGATCGACGTCCAGGGCTACCGGACCCTCGACGAGGGCCAGCGCGTCGAGTTCGAGATCACGCAGGGGGCCAAGGGCCCGCAGGCTGCGAGCGTCCGCCCGATCTGAGCGACGCTGCGCGACCTCTCGGGGCCGGCACCCGCCCGGGTGCCGGCCCCGGGTGCGTCCGGGCGGGCCCGGTGCGTGGGTCGGGGAGCGGCGCCTGCCGGTCAGGCCGGGTCGCGCAGCACCGCGCCGGCGGCGGCGAACCGGAGCAGCTCGTCGCCGTGCAGGAGCCGGGCGGGCGCCGGCAGCGAGCGCACCGCGCGGGCCAGCGCGGGGTCGGCCAGGAGCGCGAGGTCGTCGGTCGCGGCGAGGACCACGTTGCCGTAGCCGCGGCCCCGCAGCAGGCCGGGCTCCGCGATGACGGCGACGTCCCCGAACACCTCGCGCAGCGTGGTGACCTCCGAGCGCGCGAGCGTCAGCGGTGCCCGGTCGGCGCAGTTGACGAGGTACACGCCGCCGGTGCGCAGCACCCGGTGCACCTCGCGCGCCATCTCCACGGTGCAGACGTGGGCGGGCGTGCGGTCGCCCGCGAACACGTCACGCACGACGACGTCGGCGCGCTCCGCCCCGAGCTGCTCGACGACCGCGCGGGCGTCGCCGGTGCGCACGCGCAAGGCCGGCGAGCGGGGCAGGTCGAACCACGAGCGGACGAGCTCCGGGAGCGTGGCGTCGAGCTCGACGGCGAGCTGGTGCGAGCCCGGCCGGGCCGCGTCGAGCGCGCGGGGGAGCGCGCACGCCCCGGCGCCGAGGTGCACGACGTCGAGCGGGCCGTCGGGCAGGCGCTCGACGACGGCCGCCATCTGCTGCATGTACTCGAAGACGAGCACCCGGGCGTCGGCGAGGTCCAGGTAGGAGCTCGGCACCCCGTTGACGAGCACGGTGACGCCGTCGGCGTCGTCCGGGTCCGGGACCACCTCCACCGTGCCGGTGGAGATCTCGACCGGCCCGCTGGGCCACCGCTCGCGCGCGGCGCGGCCCGCGGCCTGTCGTGTCGGTGGGCGGTGGGACGATCGGGTCACCGGGCAACGCTAGACGAGTCGGTCGCCGGGCCGCGGGTCACGGCGGGTCGGCCCGCATTCCGTGGGACCGGGGTTGCGCGAGTCGAACAGGTGTTCGATGATGGAGCCAGGAGAGGTCACGACGAGCCGCCGAGGGCGGGCGAGGGAGGCGATGATGGCGACGGTCGTCCGCAGCGCGCCGCTGTCCGCCCGGGTGCACGACCTGCTGGGTCGAGCCGACGCGGAGCTGCTCGCCGCCCAGTTCTCTCCCGAGGCGTGGGAGCGGTTCTCGCACGCGCACCTGGCAGCCCTGCGCGCGGCCGCCGCCGTCGTCGCCCACCGGGGCCGGCCCGCGGGTCGCGGTGCGCCGCGGACGGTGTGGGGGATGCTCGAGCGCGTCGAGCCCGCCCTCGCGTCGTGGGGTCAGTTCTTCGCGGACGGCGCGGCGCTGCGGTCCGCCGTCGAGGCGGGTCGCTTCGACGCCGTCGACGACGCCCGCGCCGAGAGCACGCTGTGCGCGGCCGAGGACTTCCTCGACGAGGCACGTCGGCTGCTGGACAACGAGGCTGCCGTGGTGGACGACGTCGAGCGGCGCGCCTCGTGAGCAGGTCGTGAGCCGCGGGCCGCGCGCCGACGCGGCACGTCGGGACTGGGGCTCGCAGGAGGACGGCTGCTCCATCCTGCACGTCGACATGGACGCGTTCTTCGCGTCGGTCGAGCTCGCGCGCAGGCCGCAGCTGCGCGGACTGCCGGTCATCGTGGGCGGCGCCCAGCGCGGCGTCGTCCTCGCGGCCACGTACGAGGCGCGCGCGTACGGCGTGCACTCGGCGATGCCGATGACGGCCGCCATGCGGCTGTGCCCCCAGGCCGTCGTCGTGCCGCCGGACCACCACGCCTACCGGGAGGTGTCCGCCGGCGTCATGGAGATCCTCGGCTCGGTGACGTCCCTCGTCGAGCAGGTCTCCGTGGACGAGGCGTTCCTGGACGTGAGCGGCGCGCGCCGCCGCCTGGGCCCGCCGACCGCCATCGCGGCCCAGGTGCGCCGCCAGGTGCACGACCGCTACGGGATCACGTGCTCGGTGGGCATCGGCGCGACCAAGTTCGTCGCGAAGCTGGCGTCGGGCCATGCCAAGCCCGACGGCGTGCTGCTCGTGCCCAAGGCGGCGACCGTCGAGTTCCTGCACGTGCTGCCCGTCGGTGCCCTCTGGGGCGTCGGCGAGCGCACTCAGCAGGCGCTCGAACGCTGGGGCATCCGCACCGTCGCCGAGCTCGCGCGCACCGACGTGTCGGTGGTCGAGCGCGCCGTCGGGCGGGCGGCCGGGCGCCACCTGCACGACCTGTCCTGGGGGCGCGACCCGCGGCCCGTCGAGCCGACCCGGGAGGAGCGGTCGATCGGCGCGGAGGAGACGTTCGTCACCGACGTCGCCGACCTCACGGTCGTCGAGGCGAAGGTGCGCGAGCTCGCCGACCGGTGCGCGTCACGGCTGCGCTCGCGCTCGCTCATGGGGCGGACGGTGACGCTCAAGGTGCGGTCGAGCGACTTCCGCACGCTGACCCGGTCCCGGACGCTCGACAGCCCGACCGACGTCGGCCGGGAGATCTACCTGCACGCCCGTGACCTGCTGGCGGGCGTCGACCTGGAGGGGCTGCCCGTCCGGCTGGTGGGGGTGCGGGTCGACGGGCTGGGGAGCGCCGCCCAGGCGGTCCGCCAGCCGACGCTCGACGAGGCGGTGCAGGAGCGCGACGACGCCCGGCGCGAGGCGGAGATCGCGATGGACCGTGTCCGCGAGCGGTTCGGGAGCTCCGCGATCCGCGCCGGGGCGGGTGACGTCCGCCCGGACGAGACCCGCTCGACTACCACCTTCGTTCCGGCGGATCTATCCTGATCGTGGAACTTGGCACATCTCAGGGACATGGGAGTCGGGATGCCTCTCTCCGAGTACGAGCAGCGCGTCCTCGAGCAGATGGAGCGAGCGCTCACGTCTGACGACCCGCGACTCGCCAACACGCTGACCCAGCGGGGTCGGCGGTCCGTCAGCCGCTACGTCGTCGCCGGCCTGGGTGCGGTCGTCGGGCTCCTGCTCCTGGTCATCGGAGCCGCTCAGAGCATGCCCCTGCTGGGTGTCGTCGGGTTCGTCGTGATGTTCGCCGCCGTGGCGTTCGCGTTCGCCAACCCGCGCCGCCACGAGGGCCCGCACGGCGTCGTGCAGGCCGACGGCGGGGTTCGTCCGGTACCCACCGGCCAGAAGAAGAAGAGCAGCCACCGCGGGTTCATGACCCGGCTCGAGGAGCGCTGGGACCGCCGCCGCGACGGCAGCGCCTGACCGCTCGGCTCGAGGGCCGCTGGCCGGCGCGTGCGGTGAGCGGACCGGCGTCGGCACCCAGACCGCTCGGTCGAGGGCCGCTGGCCGGCGCGTGCGGTCAGCCGACCGGCGTCGGCACCCGACCGCTCCGCTCGAGGGCCGCTGGCCGACACGTGCCGTCAGCCGACCGGCGTCGGCACCTGCTCGCGAGGCTGCTTCGACCGACGCGCCTCCTCCACGGAACGGACGACCACGTCCACCCAGCCGGCGAGCGCACCCGGCTCGAGCCGCGGCTCGCGCGGCGAGTAGCGCTCGACCTCGACCGCGGAGGCGATCGCCCGCAACGCCGCGACGGCGTCGTCGCCGAGGGCGGCCCCCGTGCTCTCCTCGACCCGTTCGCACACGCGCGCGACGGAGTCGCGTGGGGTCGTGGCGTCGGTCCACGTGACGCCCTTCGACGCGAGCCGGGTCCGCAGCCGCACCCACGCCTGCTCCGGCGTGAGGTCCCGCGACCCGCGTGACCGCCGCCGGACGAGCACGAGTGCGACGATCACCGCCACCACGAGCACGCCCCCGCCGGTGAGGGCGAGCGGCTGCCAGGTCTGCTGCGTCACCTCGGTGCCGGGCGTCGACGTGTCGGGCTCGTCGTCCGGCGCGGTGGTCGCGTCCGAGGTCGGCGCGCCCTGGGGCGCACGGTTGTCGTTCACGTCCTCCGGCGCGGACACGTTCGCGAACGGGTCGCTCCACGCGGGCGGCGCTCCGGTCTGGACGGCGGGCGTCGGCTCGAACCGGACCCAGCCGAAGTCCTCGAAGTACAGCTCGGGCCAGGCGTGGGCCTCCTTGCCCGTCACGACGCGGGAGCCGTCATCGGCCGTGTCGCCGGGGAGGAACCCGACGCCGACGCGCGACGGGATGCCGAGGGTGCGGGCCATGACCGCCATCGTCGTCGCGAACTGCACGCAGTAGCCGCGCCGCGACTGCAGGAAGTCCCACACCGCGTCGCCGCTGCGCGAGGGTGCAACGCGGGTGTCGTACGTGAAGTTGGTCGTCGAGCGCAGGTACGTCTGCAGGTTCATGGCCTGGGCGTACGGCGTGGTGGCGGTGCCCGCGATCTCCCGTGCGCGGTCGGCGACGTCCTGCGCGTGGTCCGTCTCGGGGAGCGCGAGTGAGGTTCCGCCGTCGCCGGGGTCGCCCGCCCGCGCGCCGGCCAGGTCGTCCGCGGTCAGCGACGGGATCTCGGCCACCATGACGTACCGCATGCCCTCGCGGGTGGGTGCCGAGCCCGTCACCGCGTCGGTCGTCGCGTCGTACTGCCACGTGCCGGGGGCGTCCAGCGTCCGCGGGAACGTCGTCACGGGGAGCCGACGGTCGGAGAGCGCCTCGACGCGCACGGCGACGCGGGCGAGGGTCGCCTCGGTGGACTCGCGCGGCTCGCGCCCGAGGGCCGAGCCCGGTCCGAGCAGCGTGGCGCTCGTGTCGACGGGCGTCGTCTCGACCGACGGGGTCGGCCGCCACTCGCGGCCGTCGAACTCCGTGAGCGTGGTGGCCCGCAACGGTCCGAGCTGCGCGGCCGACACGGCCGGAGCCGTCGCGGTCGGCTCCGGGGACCGCACGGTGTCGTCGTCGTTCTCCTCCGGCAGGTCGAGCTGCGCGGCGCCGATGCCGGTGACGCGGTAGCGCAGCACGACCTGGGCGGTCTGGCTGCCGAGGCTCTGACGCATGTCGAGGCTCGTGTCGATCGACACCGGCCCGACGGCGCCCTGGCCGAAGGTCGGCAGACCCCAGGCCGACCAGCTCGGCACGAGGGCGACGAGCGGGGCCAGGACGAGCGTGAGCGCGACGACGGCGGCGGAGGAGCCGAGCGCCACGCGTGAGCGGTCGGCGCGCGCGCCACGCCGGCCGGCCGCCGGTGCGGACTGGACCGCCAGGACGAGCAGGTAGCACAGCCCCGCGACGCCGGCGGCGAGCGCCGGCGCGGGGAACCCGAGCAGGACCGTCGGCAGCCACAGCGTGACGAGCGCGATCCCGGACCAGGCGGGGTGGCCGAGCGCGACCGTGAGGTCGGCGGCGAGCAGCACGAGCAGGGCGCCGACCACGACGACGAGCTCGGTCGACCGGGTGACGGTCATCGGCACGGTGGCGTCGTTGATCGCGGTGACGGCCTCGCCCCAGAGGGCCGTCGTGCGCTCCCACGAGCCCAGGTCGGGGACGAGCTGCACCCGGCCGGGAGGGGCCCCGTAGCGGACGAGGACCGCGGCTGTCGCGACGACCAGACCGACGGCGGTCGGTGCGAGCAGCGCACGGGTGGCGGCCCGGACGGCGGCGAGCACCGTCGCCAGCCCGATCACCGCGAGGCAGGTGACGACCACCCATGAGCCCGGCGCGAGCAGGTTGCGCAGCGCGAAGACGCTCGCGCAGGTAGCGGCCGCCAGCAGTCCGGTCGCGAGCGCCGCACGCCAGCCTCGGAGGGGAGCCGCCGCGCTCATCGTGCCGACCCCAGCAGCCGCAGCCAGCAGCGCAGCACGTCCTCGCCGGGGGTGACCCCGCAGGCCCGCCAGCCGGCCCGCCGCAGCGCCCTGATGGTCGCCTCGGCGTCCCGGGCGGCCTGCGGCGAGGTGCCGTCGGTGCGCACCATGGCCCAGCCCTGGGCCGTGTCGGCGACGTGCGCGAGCGCCTGCTGGGCGCGCGCGCCGAGCGGCCCGAGCACGGCGAGGACGATCTCGCCACCGGCCTCCGTGTTCTCCAGCAGGTGGGTGGCGTCGACGAGCTGCTCCTCGGCCTCGTGCGACGAGCCCGCCGCCTGGAGGTCGATCGTCTCGTCGAGCAGCCGGGCGCGGGCGGAGTCGCTGCGCGCGTGCACGAACGACAGCCCAGGCGCGGAGACCGTCGCGGCGGCGCGCGACGTCGACGAGCCCAGCCAGCGCACCGGGTGGCCCGCCTCGAGCATGGCCAGGGCCATCGAGGCGGCGAGCGAGATGGTCCACTCCAGCGACGCGCCGCGCATCGGCAGGTCCATGAGCACCGAGACGGGACGCATGCCGGCGCGCTCGTCGGACCGGACGACGAGGTCGCCCCGCCGGGCGCTGCTGCGCCAGTGCACGCGGCGCAGGTCGTCGCCCTCGCGGTAGTCGCGCAGCGCTGCGTCGTCGGTGGAGGGGGAGCGGGCGCCGAGCGCCACGCGGTCCGGCTCGCCGACGAGCACGTCGTTCGGGGCGGGCAGCGGGACGACCGTCGGCCAGACGGCGACCTCGGCCTGCTCGCCGAGCAGCGCCGTGGTCCGCACGGTGCCGAACACGTCGCCGTGGGTGACGACGAGCGGCCCGACCGGCCACCGCCCGCGCCGTGCGGCCTGCACGCCGTAGCTGACCGTGACGTTGTCCAGCTCGCGCGTGACCCGCGCGCGCAGGCCCTGGCCGCCGGAGAGCTCGGCCGCCGCCTGCTCGGAGAACCGCAGCCCGCTGAGCCGCGTGCGCGCCGAGCGGTCGAGCGCGCGGATCCGGACCGCCACGTGCAGCTGCTCGTGCGCGTGGACGGGGTTCGGCACGACCTCGCGGGTGACGCTCAGCCGGTGCCGGCTGCGCGACGGGTCACGCAGCGAGACGACGACGAAGGACGCGACGACCACGACGAGGGGCAGCAGCCCGATCCGGACGAGGTCGACCGCGCCGAGCCCGAGCCCGATCTGGACGAGGACCACGCCGGACGCGAGCAGTCCCCAGCCGCGGGCGGTCGGACGAGCGCGCATCAGCGGCCCGCGTGCCCCGTCGGCACGGGCAGCGGCACGCGTGCGACGACGTCGGCGACGATGTCGTCGGTGCTGCGGCCCGAGAGCCGCGACTCGGTGCTGGGCAGGAGCCGGTGCGCGAGGACCGGGACGGCGAGCCGCTGCACGTCGTCGGGCAGCACGTGGTCGCGGCCGTCCATCGCGGCGAGGGCCTTGGCCGCGCGCAGCAGCTGGATCGCGGCTCGGGGCGAGGCGCCGAGCCGCAGCGCCTGGTCCTCGCGCGTGGCGGTGACGAGGTCGACGACGTACCGCTTGACGCCCGGCGCGGCGTAGAGCCGGCGGGCGTGGTCGATGAGCGTCGCGACGTGCGTGGCGTCGGTGACCGGCTTGAGCGCGGTGAGCGGGTCGGACTGCTCCTGGTTGTCGAGCATGGCGAGCTCGGACTCCACGCTCGGGTAGCCGACCGTCAGGCGTGCCATGAACCGGTCGCGCTGCGCCTCGGGCAGCGGGTACGTGCCCTCCATCTCGACCGGGTTCTGCGTCGCGACGACGAGGAACGGCCGGGGGAGAGGGTAGGTCTGCCCGTCGACGGTGGCCTGCGCCTCCTGCATGCACTCCAGGAGCGCCGACTGCGTCTTGGGCGAGGCGCGGTTGATCTCGTCGCCGATGACGATGTGGGCGAAGACCGGCCCCGGGCGGAACTCGAACTCGTTCGTCTGCGTCCGGAAGATGTTGACCCCGGTGAGGTCGCTCGGCAGCAGGTCCGGCGTGAACTGGATCCGGCCGACCGAGCAGTCGATGGTGCGCGCGAGGGCCTTGGCGAGCGTCGTCTTGCCGACCCCCGGCACGTCCTCGAGCAGCAGGTGCCCCTCGGCGAGCAGCACGGCGAGCGTGACGCGCACCAGCTCGCTGCGACCGGTGACGACGGTCTCGATGCTCTGCTGCATCCGAGTCGTGGTCGAGACGACGTCGTCCAGCTCGGTCGACGACGGGACAGCCTGCAGCATCGCGCCTCCTTGTGGCAGTGGCCTCCGAGCCTACGGTCCCGAGCGGTGCGG
>Ga0180221_1002635_pt1 | contig 10242 bp, 9 predicted proteins | sample eDN5th37CKraftMG_FD_151339 | JGI IMG/M metagenome (GOLD analysis project Ga0180221, IMG submission 151339) | Enriched Miracle-Growth compost microbial communities from Emeryville, California, USA - eDNA 5th pass 37_C Kraft MG (version 2) (version 2) ...
CGCAGATCCTTCGACACGCTGGTCATGTCGGCGAAGGCGGTGAAGCCGCGGAAATAGATCCAGTGCCAGAGCTGCTGCACGCGCATCTTGCGCTGGCCTTCCGGCACACCGAGGGTGCCGAGCGCGTTCGCGAGCTGCGCGCGGCTCATGCCGACGAGCGACGGCTTCTCGGGCGCGACATAACGCTCCAGCGGCGCCTTCTCGACGAAGCCGGGAACTGCGGTTGCGGTATGTGTTTCGAGCAGCGTCATCACAGGTCACATGTAGGAATGCAGCGTGACCATTTCACGTCACGCATCGTGTTTCATGGCCGTCACCCCGGCCAAGCGAGCATAGCGAGCGCGAGCCGGGATCCAGTACGCCGTGTCCCATCGATAGCTGCGGCGTATTGGGTCCCCGCTTTCGCGGGGACGACGGCTGTGAATTGGCCCGATGGGGGCTCTACTTACACTCCTCGGCAACCTTGTCGAGCGCTTCGCCGAGGCCCTTGAGCGAATAGGTGTCCGTGGTCTTGGTGCCGCGGCCGGACTCGCTCTTGACCACGAGCGTCGCGCCCTTGCGCATGGCGGTGACCATCTGGGCCTCTTCGGCCGCATTCTTCACCCAGGCGCCGTCATTCTGCGTGTAGAGCACGTAATTGGCGTTGCCGATGGCCGCCGAGGCCTCGTGGCCGGCCTTTTGCGGATAACCGACGATCACCGACACCTCGTTCTTCACCTTCTCGGCCGGACGCGTCGACACGAAGGCATAGGAAGGATCGCGCGGACGGCCCGCCGGCTCGGTCGTGGCCGAGGTGGGTTTCGACAGCGCAAAACACACTTTCTTGCCGCCCGGCGTCGCCTTGTAGGCGCCCCAGTCGCCGAACTGGCCGAGCAATACCGCCTGCTCGGCCGGATTCTTCGACTGCGCCATGGCGGGCCCTGCGAAAGCGGCTGCAGCAAGCATGGCCAGGGAGGTGCGGAACAAATATCGAGTGGTCATCGGGCCCTACCGGTCAAAGGGTGCGACGGTTCGCAAACCGCCCAAACCAAATAAGTGGCTGGATATTAGCCCATTAGGGGCGAATATCGGCAACAAGGCGGCAGGTCGCCACCAGGGGCCCGAAACTAGCCCGAGATCGTTAACAGCACCCTCGCCCAACCCCGGTACGCCCGTGCTACACCGACGCACGCCCTCCAACGACGCCAAGATGCATCCATGAAAGCCCTGCTCTGCACCCGCTACGGCACGCCTGACGACCTGACATTGGCCGACATCGCCGCGCCGACGGCGCAGCCCGGCGAAGCCGTGGTGCGCATTCATGCCGCAGCCTTGAACTTCTTCGACACGCTGATCATCGCCGGCAAGTACCAGACCAAGCCCGAGATGCCGTTCTCGCCGGCTGCGGAGTTCGCCGGCGTGGTCGAGAGCCTGGGCGACGGCGTGACCACGCTGAAGATCGGCGATCGCGTGCAGGGCTATTGCAGCTACGGCGCGGCCCGCGAAAAGATCGCGCTGCCGGTCGAGCGCCTCGCCAGGATTCCCGACGCGCTCGATTTCGACCGCGCCGCCGGCCTCACGGTAACCTACGGCACCACGCTGCATGCGCTGAAGGACCGCGCCAGGCTCAAACCGGGCGAGACCCTCGCGGTGCTCGGCGCGTCCGGCGGCGTCGGCCTCGCCGCGATCGAGCTCGGCAAACTCATGGGCGCACGCGTCATCGCCTGCGCCTCGTCGGCGGAGAAGATCGCCTTCGCCAAGGAGCACGGCGCCGACGACGGCATCGACTATGCGAGCGAGGACTTGAAGGACGCGCTGCGCCGGGCCACGCAAGGCAAGGGCGCGGACGTGATCTACGATCCGGTCGGCGGCGCCTACACCGAAGCGGCGCTGCGCTCGATCGCGTGGGAAGGCCGCTTCCTCGTCGTCGGCTTTGCCGCGGGCGATATCCCGAAGCTGCCGCTCAACCTCGTTCTGCTGAAGGGCTGCGATGTGCTCGGCGTGTTCTGGGGGTCATGGATCCAGCGCGATCCGTCCGGCCACCGCGCCAACACCGAGCAACTCATGCAATGGTGCGTCGAAGGGAAACTGTCGTCGCACGTGCACGCGGTCTATCCGCTCGGCGAGGCGCCGGCCGCGCTGAAAGCCATCGCGGCGCGCCAGGTGATGGGCAAGGTGATCCTGCGGCCTTGATCGATCGCCTCTCCGGAGACGACAGCGCAGCGCTAAAAGGTTTGCTGCTTGCAGCGAGCGCGGCGCGCCCGATGCGCACCTCACACTCAAGCGCCGGAGCGCTGCCCCTTCATCGCGGCAAGCCAGTCGCGCGCGGCCTCACGGTGTTCCGGCCGCATGTGGCTGGTGACGAGCTTGATCGCCGCGGCAAGCACGGCGGCATCGTCGGTGAAGCCGAGCAGCGGCAGCACGTCAGGAATGGCGTCGATCGGCAGCACGAAATAGGCGAGCGCGCCGACGAGCGAGGCCTTCACCGGCAACGGCGTCGCTCGGTCGAAGGCGCAGTAATAGGCCGTGAGCAGGTCTTCGGCGAACGGCACCTGCGCGAAAACGCCGCCGAGCTTACGCCAGAAGTTCCGGCGCAAAGCCTCGTCGTTCGTCTCGTCGTCGTTGTCCTCGCGCCAATCGGCGCTGCGTGCTGCGGCCATACCGGGAAATGTATGATCGATGATCCGGCTCGCAAGGTTTTTGGGCGGGACCTCCCTCGTCCCCGCGCAGACAGGGACCATACACCGCAGCCGCTCGCGCGCCTCATCGTGAGGAACTTTGCGCGGAGCGCGTCTCGAACCATGGGGCCGACTTATCCTTCGAGACGCACGCCGACGCGCCGACGGCGACGCTCCTCAGGATGAGGCAGGGCATAACGGATCCCGGGCGTCGCGCTCGCCCGGCGTGACGGATCAACCGGCCAGCCGGTCCATCGCCTCGGCAAGCTGGACATCCAGATTTGTCACCCCGCCGGCGTCGTGCGTGGCGAGCGTCACGTCCACCATCCGGTAGACGTTGAACCACTCCGGGTGGTGATCCATTTTCTCGGCCGCCAGCGCCACGCGCGTCATGAAGCCGAAGGCTTCGTTGAAGTCCTTGAACACGAACTTCTTGGTAATGGCGTCGCGGCCCGACACATCGGTCCAGCCTTTGAGCTTGCTCAAGGCGGCCTTACGGGCATCCGGACCAAGTTTGTCTGCCATGATCAACCCTCATGCGCCGCCAACGCCGGCTCTCGCAATAAGTTCATGCCGATATTACCTTCAATAGGCTGTCCCGACAGTACGAGGCTTTCATGTCCTGGTCGTTGAGCATCGGCAAGGTGGCGGGCACGGTGGTGCGCATCCACCTCACCTTCCTCCTGTTTCTGGCCTGGATCTTCGCCGCGAGCTACGCCTCCGGCGGCTCGGCGACGGCCTGGGACAGCCTGCTGTTCATGGTGCTGCTGTTCCTGTGCGTGCTGCTGCACGAGTTCGGCCATATCTTCACCGCCCGCGCTTTCGGCGTGCAGACGCCTTATGTGACCCTGCTGCCGATCGGCGGCGTGGCGCAGCTCGAGCGCATTCCCGAAGAGCCCGGCCAGGAATTCCTGATCGCCATCGCCGGCCCGCTGGTGAATGTCGCGATCACGCTGCTGCTCATCGTCGGTTTCGGCGCCGACCTGCAAATGAACGCCGCAAGCTCGGTCGACAACACGGCGATCCCGCTGGTCAACCGCCTCGCCGCGGTGAACCTGTTCCTGGCGCTGTTCAACCTGATCCCCGCCTTTCCGATGGACGGCGGCCGCGTGCTGCGGGCGCTGCTCGCCAGCCGCTTCGGCTATGTGCGCGCGACCGGCATCGCCGCGTCGATCGGCCAGTTCGTCGCCTTCATACTCGGCTTCATCGGCCTCCTGGCGAACCCGATCCTGATCTTCATCGCCATCTTCGTCTATCTCGCCGCCGCCTCCGAAGCGCACATGGTGGCGCTGCGCGCCGTCTCGCGCGGCGTGCCGGTGAGCCACGCCATGATGACGCAGTTCGCGACTTTGCTACCCGGGGCGCATATCGACGAAGCGGTGCAGACCTTGCTGCAGACGAGCCAAGGCGAATTCCCCGTCGTCGACGGCGCCGGCAAGCCGGTCGGCCTGCTGGCGCGCGGCGACATCATCAAAGCGATCAAGACGCTCGGCCCCGATGCGCGCGTCGCCGATGCGATGAGCCCGGACATCCCGACCATCAGCCACCGCAGTTCGCTCGACGAGGCCTTCAAGCTGCTGCAAGACAAAGAGGCCGCGGCTGTCGGCGTGACCGACGCCGCCGGGCGCCTCACCGGCTTGATCACCAGCGAGACCATCGCGGAAATGGTGATGCTCGGCGACGCCATGCCCCGCGAAACGCGGGGGCCGTGGCAGCGCGCGGCGGGCGCGTGAACGTCAGGCGGTATTGAATTCTCCGGCCTTGGATGCGGACCGAGGCGCCGATGCCGTTGATTGATCTGGCTCAACGCGGGCCCTCGCCCGCATTTTAGCGTCGCACCGTCCATGACGGGGCGCGACCATGATCACCCGATTCAGACTGTCTTCGCCGAAGCGAAACACATCGCGCGCGAAAGCCGCGCTCGCTGTCTCGATGCTGCTGGCGATGCCGGCCGCGCAAGCCAGCGACGTTCGCCTCTACGTGCTGGCGCCGCAGCCGCCGGCATCGCTGAAGACCGTCGAGACGCAAGGCTCGGACAAGCCGGCCTACGCGCATTCCTACGCGATCTCCTACGGCACGGTCGAACAGCAGATCCGCAACGAGATCAAGAAATCCAATATCGATCTCGGCGGCTCTGTCGTCTGCGAAGGCGCCTGCCCCGACGTGAGTTGGCACGTCAGCGTCACCAACGACTTTGCCTTCACGCAGAAGAACCAGCCAGTGGTGACCGCGTTCGGCAATGCTCAGGACAACGGCGTCGACGTTGCCCTCAAGACGCAATTCAAGCTGAGCATCCTCGTCAATGCGCGGCTATGGGCCGATCCGGCGACCGGTCACGTCGAAGGCACCGCCAAGGTCCCGATCGATCTCGTCATCGGCATGGAGGCGAATTCCAAGCTCGCTTTGTGGCCCGAGGTCAAATCCATCAGCAGCCATTGCGAAGCGACCAAGCTGCAGGAGACCGTCTGCGTCACGCTGACCCTGGACGACAAGAACATCGACCTGTCCGATCCCAAGGGCATCGCGGTCGGCGTCGGCATGGCGCTCGGCGGGCTGATCGGCGCATCACCGCTGGCGGCCGGCATCGCCGACCCGCTGAGCGGCCTGCTGGTCGGGAAACTCATCTCCGAAGAGGTCGTCAAGATCGCCGAGCGCAGAGTGCAGGAAGAAGCGAACAAGGTTCTCAACAATGTCCTGCAGGTCGCGGCCATCCGCGCCACCTGGCTCGCCAGCACCTATGTCGATGCCAAGGTCACGCAGGCCAATGCCGTCAAGAGCAAGCTGCTCGACACCAAGCTGCCGGGCGTCAACAAGTCGCTACAGGAGCTGTCGAGCGCGTTCGGGCTGTCGCTCGACGTTGAGACCAGAACATCGAGCGACGACGTTTATGTCATCGTCACGCCGCGCTTTGCCGCCGATCCCGCCGGCGCCAAGCTGGTCGGCAAATTGCGCATGCCGAAGGAAGCCTGCGTCTATGGCGAGTGGACCATGGGCACCATTCCCCTCGGCCTGACCACCGTCGAAAACAATCGCGATCTTTCCGGCAAGGTCGGCACCTCGTGCGCCAACCTGATGCCGTCCTCCGACATCAAACTCGCCGGCTATCTCGGCGCCGATCCGAAAATTCTCAAGATCGGCGCCAACCCGTTGCCGAACTGGAAGCCCGTCGGCAGCTTCAAGCTCACCGGCAATCTCACGGAATACAAGCATGGCGCCACAGTGCAGGCGCGCCGGACACTCGGCTCTCCCACCCGGCATGCGGCGACCGGCTATTACGAATGCGGCTTCGAGATGTCCGGCCTGCCGAACGCCGACATCATCGAATTGACCTTCAAGGGCAAGGCCGCGGAGCGGATGCCCGGCTTCCAGCAGGAGCCGCATCGCTATGTCGAAGTGTCGGCCGCCGGCGTCTCCGCGGCGCTCGACGCGGACTGGAAGAAGGCCGGCCCGCCGGTCGTCATCGGCGGCGAAGGCAAATGCGGCCCCGGCACGGTGAAGGCGCCGCACTACGAGCCCGAGGGCTGGCTCGACCGCATCGGCGATTTGCTCGACATGGACAAATGCGCCGTCTGCGGCATCAAGCTCGAGGAGGGCATGCTCAAGGCGTCGAACATGAAGCCCGTCCTGGAAAATCCGGCGCTGAAGCCGCTATTCGACGCCCTGGCGGCTGGCAGGCCGCTGCCGGCGGCGGCCACGCAGGCACCAAGCACACAGGCGCCAGCGGCACAGCAGGCGCCCGCAGCGGGCGGCGTGCAGCGCGCGCCGGCCCTGCGGCCGCAATTGCAGCGGCCGGGCCTGCAGAAAAACATCGAGACGCCGAAATGAAAAAGGACAAGGTGGAGCGCGGTTTGCAGCTTCGTCGCCGGCGGCCCGGCCGGGCGCTCTTGATCGCCAGCCTGCTGGTGATCGCCGCGCCACGCGCGGCCCCCACGGACGTGATCCGGGTCGAGGACCCGGAACCGCTGCCCGAGGCGGCGCAGGGACGTGTCGCGCCGGCGGCACCCATTACCCGGCAGGACCCGGCCCTCCCGGCCGCGCAACAGCCGCCGATTTCCCCGGATCGCCGCATCGGCCCGCTGCCCGTCCAGCCGGCCCGGCCAGAGCGCGCCCTCGAGCCGTCCAAACCACCCGCCGACGCGCCGAAATGACGGTTATATGGCCTGCGGGCGGCCTATCGATCTTTAAGCTTGCGGCTCGAAAACGCCGCTAAAACCTATCGGCGCGGTTGCCTCCGGCCATTTCATCACTATATTGCGCCGCGAAAGCGCATGCGTCGCGGGCCCCAAAACGGCGGCCCGCGCTTTGGTTTTTGGAACCCTGCGCATGACCGAAATCCGGTCGGGCGCTAAGCAAACGCGGGGCGGGCCAGACACCGCTCCTGAACAGGCATATTTATGGATCTTCGTAACGTCGCCATCATCGCGCACGTCGACCACGGCAAAACCACGCTCGTCGACCGCCTGCTGCAGCAATCCGGCGTCTACCGCGAGAATGAGCGGCAGGTGGAACGCGCCATGGACTCCAACGATCTGGAGCGCGAGCGTGGCATCACCATTCTGGCCAAGGCCGCCTCGGTCGAATGGCAGGGCACCCGCATCAACATCGTCGATACGCCGGGCCACGCCGACTTCGGCGGCGAGGTCGAGCGCATCCTCAACATGGTCGACGGCGCGCTCGTGCTGGTCGACGCCGCCGAGGGCCCGCTGCCGCAGACCAAGTTCGTGGTCTCCAAGGCCCTCAAGATGGGCCTCAAGCCCATCGTCGTGATCAACAAGGTCGACCGCCCGGACGCGCGCGCGAACGAAGTCGTCAACGAGGTGTTCGACCTGTTCGCGGCGCTCGACGCCACCGACGAGCAACTCGACTTCCCGATCCTTTACGGGTCGGCCAAGCAAGGCTGGATGTCGACGAGCCTCGAAGGCTCGCACGAGGAAGGCATGAAGCCGCTGTTCGATCTCGTGCTGCGCCACGTGCCGGCGCCGAAGGTCGAAGAGGGTCCGTTCAAGCTGCTCGGCACCATCATCGAAGCGAACAACTTCCTCGGCCGCATCATCACCGGCCGTATCACCTCCGGCAGCGTGAAGCCGAACCAGCCGGTCAAGGTTCTCGGGCGTGACGGCAAGCTGATCGAGAACGCCCGCGTCAGCAAGGTGCTCGCGTTCCGCGGCCTCGAGCGCGTGCCGATCGAGGAAGGCGTGGCGGGCGACATCGTCGCGCTCGCCGGCATGCCGAACGTCACCGTCGCCATGACCGTGTGCGATCCGTCGGTCGAGCAGCCGTTGCCGGCGCAGCCGATCGATCCGCCGACTTTGGCCATGACCTTCCGCGTCAACGACTCGCCGCTCGCCGGCACCGAAGGCACCAAGGTCACCGGCCGCATGATCCGCGACCGTCTGCTGCGCGAAGCCGAAGGCAACGTGGCCCTGCGCGTGCAGGAGTCGGACGACAAGGACGCCATGGAAGTCGCCGGCCGCGGCGAATTGCAGCTCGGCATCCTGATCGAGACCATGCGCCGCGAAGGCTTCGAGCTGTCGGTGTCGCGGCCGAAGGTGCTGCTACGCAAGAACGAAGCGGGCGAGACCGAAGAGCCGATCGAAGAGGTCACCATCGACGTCGACGAGGAGCACTCCGGCGTCGTCGTGCAGAAGATGTCCGAGCGCAAGGCCGAGATGACCGAGCTCAAGCCGTCGGGCGGCGGGCGTGCGCGCCTGGTGTTCCACGCGCCGACGCGCGGCCTCATCGGCTATCAGGGCGAACTGCTCACCGACACGCGCGGCACCGCCATCATGAACCGCATCTTCTACGGCTATGCGCCGTACAAGGGCGCGATTCAGGGCCGTCGCAACGGCGTGCTGATCTCGAACGACAAGGGTGAAGCGGTCGCTTACGCGCTGTGGAACCTGGAAGATCGCGGCCCGATGATGATCGAGCCGGGCTGGAAGGTGTACACCGGCATGATCGTCGGCGAGCACACGCGCGACAACGATCTCATCGTCAACGTGCTCAAGGGCAAGCAGCTCACCAACATCCGCACCACGTCGAAGGACGAAGCGGTGCGCCTGACGCCGCCGATCAAGATGACGCTGGAAAAGGCGCTTGCCTACATCCAGGACGACGAGCTCGTGGAAGTGACGCCGACCTCGATCCGTCTGCGCAAGAAGCTGCTCGACGAAAACGACCGCAAGCGCGCCGAGCGCGCCAAGGATGCCGACGCGGCGTAATCGCCGTCCGGGCCTGACGCAAAGCATACGGCTTCCCTCGGGGGCGGCCGGCAAAATAGAGAACCCGGCGCGAAGAGATTTCTTCGCGCCGGGTTTTTGTTTTCATAAGCGCGCAAACGATCCCCGTCCCCGCGCGCCGCAGCACGACCTTCGAGGAACATCGTTCGCAGTACGTCGCGGCTTCGGTCCGCGAAGCCTCTTCGCCTCCGGAGTACATCATGACGCGCACCGGAAACGTCCGCCGCTGCGGCAAGCGCGGCGCAGAACGAGGCTTCACTTTTGAACTTGAAGAAGGAAACGTGAGGCGGGCAAGCGCGCGATTTGAATCAAAACAAGCGAATCAGTCGGCGCCGTGATGACGCGTCAAGCGGCATCGAGACCTTGCAAGACAAGGGCTTATCAATGCGTCCCGTTTTGATACGGCGCACTTTATTGAGCAGTGACAAGGGCTCAGCGGCATCTGTGGCCATTAATCCACACCGTTAACTGATCGTTTACGATGGGGCTTGAAGGGCCCCTGGTTCGTTGCTTCTATCGGGCCATGAGCACAACCCTGATAGAGATCCGCCGCGCCAAGACTTCGGATGCGGCAGAAGTCGCGGCAACGCATGACGAAGCATGGCGTACGGCCTATCAGGGCATCATCCCCGGCAACGAGCTCGACAAGCTGATCAACCGTCGTGGGCCGGACTGGTGGGATTCGGCGATCCGTAAAGGCAGCCGCATCACCTTGCTGCAGTTCGGCGACCGCGTTGCCGGCTACGCCAATTACGGCCGCAACCGCGCGCGCAGCCTGTTCTATGACGGCGAGGTCTACGAGCTGTACCTGCGTCCGGAGTTCCAGGGCCTCGGCTTCGGCCGCCGCCTGTTCAACGCCGCGCGCAAGGACCTGTCGCAGAGCGGCCTCAAGAGCCTCGTGGTCTGGGCGCTCTCGGACAACGAGCCGGCGCTGGAATTCTATCGCGCGCTCGGCGGCCGCGCCGTCGCCCGCTCGTCGGAGCGCTTCGGCGAGAAGGCGCTCGATAAGGTCGCCTACGCCTGGCAGGGCTGAGGGCTTCCTCGCTTCCGTCGTCGACTGAATCAGCTCCGTCATCCTGAGGTGCGAGCATGCCGAAGGCCTGCGAGCCTCGAAGGGTGAACGGCCTCGGCCGTCGCCCTCGAGGGCCGCTGCGCGGCCACCTCAGGGTGACGGGTCAAAGGTTTGGCGCAGGCAGCCCGTTGAGCGCGCAGGCGGCCCTTAGCGTGTTCAGCAGCAGGCAGGCGATCGTCATCGGGCCGACCCCGCCGGGCACCGGCGTCACCGCACCAGCGACCGCGACAGCCTCGGCAAAAGCCACGTCGCCGACGATCCTCGCTTTACCGCC
>Ga0180221_1002640_pt1 | contig 10231 bp, 11 predicted proteins | sample eDN5th37CKraftMG_FD_151339 | JGI IMG/M metagenome (GOLD analysis project Ga0180221, IMG submission 151339) | Enriched Miracle-Growth compost microbial communities from Emeryville, California, USA - eDNA 5th pass 37_C Kraft MG (version 2) (version 2) ...
CGGCGATCGGATCGATGCGGCCTTCGACATGGGTGATGTCGCCGTCCTCGAAGCAGCGCACCACATGCACGATGGCGTCCACTTCGCGGATCGTCGCGAGAAACTGGTTGCCGAGCCCCTCGCCCTTCGACGCGCCTTTCACGAGGCCCGCGATGTCGACGAAGGTGATGCGCGTCGGCACGATCTTTTCCGACTTGCCGAGTTCCGCAAGCTTCTCGAGCCGCGGGTCCGGCACTGCGATCTCACCGACATTCGGCTCGATGGTGCAGAACGGATAGTTCGCCGCCTGCGCGGCGGCGGTCTGCGTCAGGGCGTTGAAGAGCGTCGATTTGCCGACATTGGGCAGTCCGACGATGCCGCATTTGAATCCCATAATCCCAACCTGTTCCTCGAAACCTATTCCTTGTCGTCGTCGAGGGCGCCGAACCCTTTGGCGTCCATCGCGAGATGAACCTTGTTCTGGAAGCTCGAGTCCTCAGCCCTGGCCAGCAGCGGCGCGGCGTCGGCGACGGCCTCGCATAGCGCCTCGACCCAGGGCCGTTCGCTCTTGGCGAAGTCCTGCAGCACGTAACGCTCGACCAGGCTCTTGTCGCCGGGGTGGCCGATGCCGAACCGCACGCGACGATAATCGTTGCCGATATGCGCCGTGACCGAGCGCAGCCCGTTGTGGCCGGCATTGCCGCCGCCGGTCTTCACCCGGAGCTTGCCGGGCGGCAGATCAAGCTCGTCGTGGAACACCACGACGTCGCTCTGCCCGAGCTTGTAGAAGTTGACCGCTTCCGCCACCGCGCGGCCGGACTCGTTCATGTAAGTGCCCGGCAGCAGCAGTTGCACCTTCACGCCGCCGAGCGAACCTTCGACCGCGACGCCCTGGAAACGGCGGCGCCACGGCGCGATGCCGTGGCGCTTGGCGATGGCCTCGAGAGCCATGAAGCCGATATTGTGCCGGTTGCCGACGTAGCGGTCGCCAGGATTGCCGAGACCGACGAAGAGCAGCATGGCATCAACAGCCCCGCCCGCCGCCGCATGAGAGATCGGCGGCGGCCGGGCGTGTCAGCCGCCTCACTTCTTGTCGGCTTTGGGCGCGGCACCGCCGGCGGCGGGCGCAGCGCCCGCGGCGGGAGCACCGGCGGCCGGAGCAGCGCCCGGCGCAGCGCCACCTTCGGCGGCGGCGGGAGCGGCAGCAGCGGCGGCCGCGGCAGCGGCGGCTTCGGCGGCCTGACGCTGTTCTTCCGCGTAGCCCGACGGCGGCACGATGGTGACCAGCGTGCTGTCACCCTGCGCGATCACCTTGACGTTGGCCGGGAGCTGCACGTCGCTCAGATGCTTCGAATGGCTGATTTCGAGGCCGGCGATGTCGACATTGATCGACTCCGGAATCGACTCCGCCGGGCACATCACGTCGACCGTATGGGTGACGATGTTGACCGCGCCGCCGCGCTTCACGCCCGGCGACTGGTCGGCGTTCATCACATGGATCGGCACGCGCACGCGGATCGTCGCGCCTTCGGCGACGCGCAGCAGATCGACGTGGATCGGCAGATCCTTGACCGGATCGAGCTGGAAGTCGCGCGGGATCACGCGGTGCTTCTTGCCCTCGATGTCGATGTTGTAGAGCGTGGTGAGGAACCGGCCGGCATAGATGCGCTGGCGCAGTTCGTTGTGGTCGAAAGAGACCGCCAGAGGGGGTTCGTTGTTTCCGTAGATGACGCCCGGCACACGGCCGGCGCGACGTTCCGCCCGGGCGGCCCCCTTGCCGCTCTTCGGACGCACCGCCGCTTTGATTTCCTTGACGGTCGCCATGACACTTACCTCGTTGATTGCAATAGAAAGGGCCGCTCGCGCGGCCTTTGCGTCGCGGCAAGCCTCCAGGGGTGCCGGGGGCCGCGAACGGGGCGGTTTATAGCGGCGGACGGCCAAAAGGGCAAGGAAGGCGGCGCGACGCCGCCCGGCCGTTAAGCCTCTGGTTCGGGAGCCTTTTTCGGGGATTTCGCGGCGGTTTTGCCGTCCGCCCCGGCCTCCAGCGCCGCGATACGGGCTTTGAGGGCCTCGTTTTCCTCGCGCGCCAGCCGCGCCATCTCCTTGACCGCCTCGAACTCCTCGCGGCTGACCACGTCGAGATCGCGCAGGATGCGCTCGGCCTGGGTGCGGAACAGCGTGTCGAACTCGCGCCGCACGCCCTGGGCGACGCCGGCGGCGTCATTCATCAGCCGTGCCATCTCGTCGAAAATCCGGCCTGTGGTCTGGGTCATGGCTCGCCTCCGGCGGCTCTTGGATCTCGCGGCCAACAATGGCCACACGGACTTGTCACTTCAAGTCTGCTATCTCCTGATAGCACATCGTCCCTGCCGGGTTCATTGAATTCCAATGCCGTTCTTCGCCATCGCCTTTCCCGCTTTCGATCCCGTTCTCGTCCATATCGGGCCGCTTGCGATCCGCTGGTACGCGCTCGCCTATATCGTCGGCATCCTCGGCGGCTGGCTCTATGCGCGCACCATCCTGCGCAACGAGACCTTCTGGGGCGGCAAGCCCCCGATGACGGTGACCGACTTCGACGACTTCGTCCTGTGGGTGACGCTCGGCATCATCCTCGGCGGCCGCACCGGCTACGTGCTGTTCTACAACCTGCCGCACTTCGCCGCGCATCCGCTGGAAGTGTTCCAGCTCTGGAACGGCGGCATGTCGTTCCACGGCGGCTTCACCGGCTGCGTGCTGGCGGTGCTGCTGTTCGGCTGGAAGCGCAACATCCCGGTGCTGTCGCTCGGCGACGTCACCTGCGCCGTCGGGCCGATCGGCCTGTTCCTCGGCCGCCTCGCCAATTTCGTCAACGGCGAATTGTGGGGCCGCCCGGCGCCGGCGGACCTGCCCTGGGCGATGGTGTTTCCCGGCGGCGGCCCGCTGCCGCGCCATCCGAGCCAGCTCTATGAAGCGGGTCTCGAGGGCCTCGCGCTGCTCGCCGTGCTCACCATCGCGATCCGCATGGGCGCGCTGAAACGGCCGGGCCTCGTCGTCGGCCTGTTCGCGATCTTCTACGCCCTCGCGCGCTCGACCTGCGAACTGTTCCGCGAGCCCGATCCGCAGCTCGGTTTCCTGTGGGGCGGCATGACGATGGGCATGCTGCTCTCGGTGCCGCTGTTCCTGTTCGGCGTCGTGCTGACGGTGCGCGCGCTGCGCAAAGCGCCGCGCGGAGCGACGGCATGAGCCCGGATTTCGCCGACGAGCTGTCGCCGCTCGAGGCCGACATTCGCCGGCGCATCAAGGCGGCCGGGCCGATGCCGGTCGCCGAGTTCATGCAGATCTGCCTGTCCGATCCGCAGCACGGCTATTACGCGACGCGCGACCCGCTCGGCGCGTCCGGCGATTTCACCACCGCGCCCGAAGTGAGCCAGATGTTCGGCGAGCTGATCGGGCTATGGATGGCGGCGGTGTGGAAGCAGATGGGCGCGCCGGAAAACGTCCGCGTCATCGAGCTCGGGCCCGGCCGCGGCACGCTGATGAAGGACGCGCTGCGCGCTGCCAAAGTGATGCCGGACTTCCTCGCCGCCGCGGTCGTCCATCTCGTCGACATCAGCGGGCCGCTGCGCGCACGGCAAGAGGCGACACTCGCTTCCGTTACGGTGCCGAAATTCTGGCACGCCTCGCTCGACGAGGTTCCCGCCGGCCCGTCGATCGTCATCGCCAACGAATTCTTCGACGCGCTGCCAGTCAACCAGGCCGTCAAGCAGGACGGCGGCTGGCACACCCGCGTGGTGCGGCTCGACGAGCACGATCTCCTGGAATTCGGCGTCGCGCCGGAGCCGATCCCGCAATTCGAGCGCCTGCTGCCGCCGCGCGTGCGGGACGCCAAGGACGGCGAGATTTTTGAATGGCGCTCCGACCGCGCCGCGCTGGAGCTCGCCCGGCGCATCGTGCGCGACAAGGGCGCCGCACTGGTGATCGATTACGGCCATGCGGCAAGCGACGTCGGCGATACGCTGCAGGCGGTCGGCGGCCACGCCTTCGCCGAGCCGCTCAGCGCGCCCGGCACCGTGGACCTCACCGCGCATGTCGATTTCGAGGCGCTGGTGCGCACCGCCGAAAGCATGGGCGCCGCCTGCTTCGGACCGATCGAGCAGTCGGAGCTGCTGCGCAATCTCGGCATCGAGACGCGCGCGCACACGCTCAAAGCCAATGCCGACCGCATCAAGGCGCGCGAGATCGACAACGCGCTCGCGCGCCTGGTCGGCCGCAGTCAGAAGGGAATGGGGTCGCTGTTCAAGGCGGTGGCGGTGACACACCGTTCGCTCGGCGTGCCACCTGCCTTTTCCGCTTGAGCCAGTCCACTGCGGTCAAAGCGTTTTCGAGCGAAGTGGATACCGGCCTTCGCCGGCCATAGCCGGCTTCGTCCGGCGACGGCCGGTTCGCGTGAAGAAAACGCGTCAAATCAAAAACCTGATGTCTTTCACTGAAAGACATCAGGGACAGGGATGGCGATAGCCGTCGTAGCCGAGATAGGTCCCGCTGCCGGGATCGTAGGACCGGTAGCGGCTCGCGCAATACTGCACGGCGTTGGAGTTCTGCGCCGCGCTGCCCGCGATCATCGCCCCGACCGCCATGCCGAGAATGCCGCCGGCAATCGCCGCGCCGGCGTCGTTGTGGTGATGGTGACGATAGCCATAGCCGCGATAGCCGCCGCGATAACCGCGATACCTATAGTGCCGGCGATGATAATACTGCACCGGGGTCACCGTCGCGCCGCCGGTTTCGGCGGCCGCCGCGAGGCCCGACGCGGTGCGCGGGCCGAGCGGAGCCGCCTGCGCGGTTGCGCCGGCCAGGCTGCCGGCCACTGTAAAGGCCGCCGCGGCCGCGATGGCCACGAGCGGTTTTGTCGAAATGCTTCGCATGCTACCAACTCCTTCGTGATTCAATGTGTGTCGGTGTGTGTCGGTCGACTCTTTCTGTTCCGCCAAGGTAAGGACGAAATGTGGCGAGATCGGTCACATGGAGCAACGGTAATCACGGGCGAATTGTCGCCGGGACAACACCATGCAGCACCCGCCCAGGCTTGAATCGTCGCGGCTCGCCGCCATCGACGGCATCCGCCATGGTTTCTTCACCCGTCAGGGGGGCGTCTCCGAAGGCATCTACGCCTCGCTGAACGGCGGGGTCGGCTCGAACGACGCGGCCGACAAGGTCGCGGAAAATCGCGCCCGCATGGCCAGCGCGCTCGACGTCGCACCGGCGCGCTTCCTCACCGCCTACCAGATCCACTCGCCCGACGTCCTCGTGGTCGACACGCCGTGGGCGCCGGAGGCGCGGCCGCGCGCCGACGCCATCGTCACCGCGACGCCGGGCCTCGCCATCGGCGTCTCGACCGCCGACTGCGGCCCGCTGCTGTTCGCCGACAAGGAGAAGCGCGTGATCGGCGCGGCGCATGCCGGATGGCGCGGCGCCTTCACCGGCGTGATCGAGGCGACCATCGCCGCGATGGAAAAGCTCGGCGCCGCGCGCGAGCGTCTCACCGTCGCGCTCGGTCCGATGATCCGCCAGCCGAGCTACGAGGTCGGCCCGGAATTCGTCGCCCGCTTCGTCGCGGCCGACCCGGAATACGCGCGCTTCTTCAAGCACGCCGGCGCCGACGGCCACGCGATGTTCGATCTTGCCGGCTTCATCGCGTATCGGCTGCAGCACGCCGGCGTCGGCGAGATCGACGACCTCGGTCTCGACACCTTCGCCGATCCCGAGCGGTTCTACAGCTATCGCCGCACCACCAAGCGCGCCGAGCCGGACTACGGCCGGCATATCAACGCCATCGCGATCGCGCGCTGACCGCTCGGTGACGCGGCGTCGCGCGCGCTTTACCTCCGCAGTCGGAGCCGCTACGCATAACGCGTGGCTCCATCAAACAACGAGATAACGGGCCACGGGGCAAGGCGTCGAGGGGTTCATGCGGTGGGGCCGGAGTTGCCGCGCGCGCAGCGCGGCCGTCGTATTTCGGGCGTGCGTCGCGCTGGCGGCTGCCGCGCCACTCGCAGCCTGCAACACCACCGGCAGTCACCCCGCCTCGTTCGCCGCCGCGTCCGGGACCAGCGTCGCCTTCGAGTCGATCGATGGCCCGCCGCCGGAGATCTTCCGCAAGCTGGTCGCGCGTCTCAACGAAGAGGCGCAGACCCGGCGGCTCGCCGTCGTCTCCCGCGAAAGCCCGTCGACCTATCGCGTCCGCGGCTATCTCGCCGCCCGCGTCGAGGGCGGCCGCACCGCGATCTCGTGGACCTGGGACGTCTATGACGCCGAGCAGCGCCGCGCTTTCCGCATCACCGGCGCGCAATCCCGGCCCGGCAAGCACAAGGCGTCGGAGGCCTGGACGGTGGCCGACGACGAGATGCTGAAATCCATCGCCGGCAGCAGCCTCGACCAGCTCGCCGCCTTCCTCGGCGCGAGCGGCGCCCCCGCACCGGCCACGCCCGTCGAAGCCGCCACGACCGCCGATATGACGGCCGATTCGTCCTCGCCCGAGGCGGCCGGCATTTTCAGGATGTTCCAGGCCAAGGTCGATCCTTTGGCGGACCCGCCCGGCGGCACCGCGGCCGGCGCCGCACAAGCCGCGGCAATCCCGCTTCCGCCGCTGCGGCCCGGTCACCAAAGGATCGCCGGCAACCTCGCGATCTCGGCGCACAGCCGGTAACCGCAATCGGAAATTGATACGGGACAAGGCTGAATTGGACCGCGGGCCCAACTTGCCCGGCCCGGACCGCCTTGTTAAGACCCCACCACCCCACGCGCCTTGCGGAGTTTTCGACATGTCGGTCTCGAACGGAGCCATCAAGCTCGTGGCCGGCAATTCGAATCCCGTCCTCGCCGAGGGGATCGCCAGCTATCTGAACCTGACGCTGACCAAGGCCGTGGTGCGGCGCTTCGCCGACATGGAAGTGTTCGTCGAGATCCAGGAAAACGTCCGCGGCGCCGACTGCTTCGTCATCCAGTCGACCTCGTTCCCGGCCAACGACCACCTGATGGAACTGCTGATCATCATGGACGCGCTGCGCCGCTCCTCGGCGCGCCGCATCACCGCGGTGATCCCCTATTTCGGCTATGCCCGGCAGGACCGTAAACCCGGGCCGCGCACGCCGATCTCCGCCAAGCTGGTCGCCAACCTGGTGACCCGCGCCGGCGCCGACCGGGTGATGACGCTCGACCTGCATGCCGGGCAGATCCAGGGCTTCTTCGACATCCCGACCGACAACCTGTACGCCTCGCCGATCATGGTCCGCGACATCCGCGAGCGCTTCAAGCTCGACAATCTCATGGTGGTGTCGCCCGACGTCGGCGGCGTGGTGCGCGCGCGCGGCCTTGCCAAGCGCATCAACGCGCCGCTCGCCATCATCGACAAGCGGCGCGAGCGCGCCGGCGAATCCGAAGTGATGAACGTGATCGGCGAGGTCGCCGGCCATACCTGCATCCTGATCGACGACATCGTCGACTCCGGCGGCACGCTGGTGAACGCCGCCGACGCGCTGCTCGCGCACGGCGCCAAGGACGTCTACGCCTATATAAGCCACGGCGTATTGTCGGGCGGCGCGGTCGAGCGTGTCGGCAAGTCGCGGCTGAAGGAGCTCGTCATCACCGACTCGATCCAGCCGACCCGTGAGGTGCAGGCGACGGCGAACATCCGCGTGCTGCCGATCGCCGATCTGATCGGCGAAGCGATCTCGCGCACCGCCAAGGAAGAGTCGGTGTCGAGCCTATTCGACTGACGGCTCGCCCGAGTTACTTATCCACCGAAAGAGTCAATACGAGACCGGCTTCGCTGTGGACGGAGTCCGGCACGGCGTTGATTCACTGCGGCAAATCACGGCTTTCTGGGCTTCGACGAATGACCTTCTGGCCATTCGGACTCGGGCGGTTATAGTCAAGCAGGCAAGTGATTCGTTCGCGGAAGCGGCGTCCGCGTTTTCCTCGCAAACAGTCAGCCCGGGTCGACCGGGAGCGATACCGTTGCGTCCTGTGCGCGTGCGGCGGCGTATTCGATTCCTGAACCCGGCTGTTGTCCGGACAGGCTTCGGCTGGCGCCGGACCGAGAGCGAAACAAAAAGCGGCATCAAGAACGGACCAAGGGCAGAGGCGGCATGTCCCTCACCGATTTCTCCGACGATATCCGGATGAACCCGCTCGACACCGTCGAGCAGCTGGCGTCCGGCAACGACTGGTCGTTCGAACGCGCGAGCGACAACGAAATCACCATCCTGGTGAGCGGCCGCTGGACCGACTACCAGGTGTCCTACACCTGGATGGATGGCATCGAGGCGCTGCATCTCGCCTGCGCCTTCGACCTGCGCGTGCCCGAGCGGCGGCGCGCCGACGTCCAGCAACTGATCTCCATGATCAACGAGCAGATGTGGATCGGCCACTTCGACCTCTGGTCGAAGGAAGGTCTCGTCATGTTCCGCCATGCGCTCGTGTTGTCCGGCGGGGGCGAGGCCTCGAGCGGGCAATGCCAGTCGCTGCTGTCGACCGCGCTCGACGCCTGCGAGCGCTACTTCACGGCGCTGCAGTTCGTCGTCTGGGCGGGGAAAAGCCCGCGCGAGGCGCTCGACGCCGCGATGTTCGAAACCTCCGGCGAGGCCTGAGCGGGACGCAAGGCCATGGCCCGGCGGCCCGCACGTCAACAAAGCCCCGCGCGGATCGGACGGTTCGCCGGCAAGCTGGTGCTGCTCGGCGCCGGCAATATGGGCGGCGCCATGCTGGCGGGCTGGATCGCCCGCGGCCTCGCGCCGACCAAGATCGTGGTGCTCGATCCCAAGCCCGCGAACGCCGTCAAAGCGCTGACGCGCAAGGGCCTCGTCCTCAATCCTCCCAAGCTGCCGAAGGACATCGCGGCGATCGTCGTCGCCATCAAGCCGCAGGCCGCGCCGGAGGTGCTGCCGCCACTCGCGGTCGCCGCCGGAAAAGCGATGATCGTCTCGATCATGGCCGGCCGCACCATCGGCTTTCTGGAATCGATGTTCTCCCGTTCGAGCCCGGTGGTGCGGGCGATGCCGAACCTGCCGGCCTCGATCGGCCGCGGCATCACCGTCGCCGCGCCGAACGACCGCGTCAGCCGCGCGCAACGCGCCTTCGCGACCGGCCTGCTCGCCGCCGTCGGCGCGGTCGAATGGGTCGAGGACGAAAAGCTGATGGACGCGGTGACCGCGACCTCCGGCTCGGGCCCGGCCTATGTGTTTCTGCTCGCCGAAACGATGACCCGCGCGGCAGTCGCCGCCGGCCTGTCCGCCGATCTCGCCGCGCGGCTGGTGCGCGAGACCATCGCCGGCTCCGGCGAACTGCTGCGGCGGTCGCCGCTCGACGCCGCGACGCTGCGCAAGCACGTCACCTCCCCCGGCGGCACCACGGCGGCTGCGCTCGCGGTGCTGATGGGCCCGGGCGACCTCGCGGCGGTGATGGAGCGGGCGATCGCCGCCGCCGCCCGCCGCTCCCGCGAGTTGGCGGGTTAAAATCCCTCATCCTGAGGAGGCCGCGAAGCGGCCGTCTCGAAGGATGAGGGACAGGAAAAGCGCCTCCCCTTCGAGACGCGCGCGTTGCGCGCTCCTCAGGGTGAGGCGTTCCGCCGCCCTGAAACCGTCGTCTTTGCGGGCCTCAATTGAGGCAGTCCCGTATTTCGATGGAGGCCGCCATGGTTGGCAGATCGGCCCGCAGACCGGCTCGAAAATCCGCCCAAAAACCCGCCGCCGGCACGCCGCCGCCGCGCAGCGACAGCATCCGCGACAAGGCGGTGGCCGCCTTCATGGCGCTGCTCGCCGAACGCTCCTTCGAGGAGATCGGCCTCGCCGAGGTCGCCGGCCGCGCCGGCGTGTCGCTGTCCGACCTGCGCGGCGAGTTCGGCGGCACGCTCGGCATTCTCGCCGCCCACATGAAGGACATCGACCGCGCCGTGCTCGACGGCGGCGAAGACATGACCGAGGAAACCGCGCGCGACCGGCTGTTCGAGGTGCTGATGCGCCGCATCGATGCGCTGGCGCCCTACAAGGACGCGATCGACTCCCTGGCGCGCTCGGCGCGCCGCAATCCCGGGCTGGCGCTGGCGCTCAACGGTCTTGCCGTCCAGTCGCAGCGCTGGATGCTGACCGCCGCCGGCATCGGCGCGTCCGGCCCGCGCGGCGCGATGCGCGCGCAAGGCGCGGCACTGATGTTCGCCCGCGTCGTCGCCGTCTGGCTCGACGACGACGAAGGTCTCGACCGCACCATGGCCGCGCTC
>Ga0180221_1002643_pt1 | contig 10223 bp, 7 predicted proteins | sample eDN5th37CKraftMG_FD_151339 | JGI IMG/M metagenome (GOLD analysis project Ga0180221, IMG submission 151339) | Enriched Miracle-Growth compost microbial communities from Emeryville, California, USA - eDNA 5th pass 37_C Kraft MG (version 2) (version 2) ...
CGTGAGCGCTCTCGCGCTTTACTTCTTGCCCTTGCGCTTCTTCTGCGGCGCATAGAACGTCGCATCGACCTCGGCGATATCGTCCTGGTCGAGCTTGCGCACTTCGAGCACCGTGCGCGGCGGATAGGGGCCCTTGCCCCACAGCGCTTCGTCCTGCTGCACCTGATTCACGAGCGGCCGGTACTTGACGACGTCCGACACGTAGATCGTCAGCCGCACCGCGTCCTTGAGCGACGCGCCCTGCGCTTCGATGACCTGCTTCACGTTCACGAACATCTGGCGGATGCGTGCCTCGTCGCCCTCGACCAGCTTGCCGGTCGCCGGATCGACGCCGCGCATGCCGCCGACGAAGATGAACCCACCGGCCAGCGCGCCGACGCTCCAGCTTCCGCTGGGCTTCACGCCGCCTTCGACGGGCGACAGTATCTTGACGTTCTCGGCGCGCGCGGCGGCGGCGCCGACGATCATCGAGCAGCTCAGCAGGGCAACTAGGAGGCGTGACGGCTTCGGCATGGTTCTTATCTCCTTTGGTTCAACAAATGACAGGCTCTTTTGAACGGCGGGCTGCAGCCGCGCTGCGGTGACGAGCAGCGCCAATTGCTTCACGCAGAACTTGGTTCGACTCCATTTCGCCGTTGCCAGAACGGCAACGTGCGGAAGCGGCGCTCCGATGCATAAAGCGAGCGCTGCGCGGCAAGATGCGCGGCGATGCCCTGCAGGAAATTCTGTTCGTAGCGCGCGGCGACACTGGCATCGTCGGCGAGAAGCTTGACGACGCTGTCGGCAGCCTGCGTGCCGCTCCACAGCGCCGTCGCGAGCCCGTTCGCGGCAAGCGGATCGAGCGCGCTCGCCGCATCGCCCGCGCGCATGATCCGCGCCTCGAGAATACGCGTCGCCGTCACCGTGCTGGCCGCCGCGAATTGCATCGAGGATTGCGCGAGATCGATGCCGAGACTGTCCACGCGCTGCGACACGGCGATGGTTTCCGCGGCCATCTGCGCAAAGCGCGCCGGATCGCGGCGCAGGCCCGCCGACAGCAAATCGGAGTCGGTGAAATAGCCGACGAGAATGCGCCGCCCCGGCAAAGCGGACATGTACCACCAGCCTTCGGCCACGGCCTCCACCAGAGTGGCCGGCGCGACCTCGGCCTCGTCGTCGAGCGCGACAATGGCGTAACAGGCGACGAGCCTGTCGACGCGCGTGAGGCTCGCGTCGCCCGCGCTCAATGACGCGCGGCCGCTGCAATCGATGACGAAGTCCGCCTCATATTGCGCCCCGTCCGCCAATTCGAGCGATACGCCCTGCGGGGTGCGGGCCAAGGCGCGCACGGTGCCGTCAACGCGTTCGACCCCATCGGCCTCGAGCGTCTCCGCCATGCGCGCTTCGAGCCTGCGGCGATCGATGTGCCAGCCGCTCTCGGCCTCGCTGTGCGTGTCGTCACGCCGCAAGGCGGCAGTGCCCCAGATGGAGTAGCGCCCCTCGCAGCGCAGCGCGGTTTCGCCGTCGAACAGCGGCAACCAGCCGAGCGCTTCGAGAAAGGGACGCGCGCGAAAGGACAATGTCTCGCCGCGGTTCTGCGCCGCCTGCAGCGGCGCAATCACGAGAGGGCGATGCCCCTGCCGTTGCAGGCTGCGGGCACAGGCCATGCCGGCCATGCCCGCGCCGACAACGACGATACGCGTCATGCCGCGTCACTCGCCGGCGGCGAGATTCATCGAGCCGCGCTGCACCTCGACATAGACTTCCTCCGGCACGCCGGGCACGTCCTTCGGACCGCTGCGGCGCACGACGACGCCCATCTGCGTCCACAGCTCGATCATACGCCGCAGACCGTCGGTGTAGCCGGCCTCGACGTGCAGACCGATGCCGGCGGCGCCGCGCGACCAGGGGGCGCGCGCGTGATAGAAGCGCAGCCGCTCCTCGATCGGCAGATCCGTGCGCATCAGGCGCTTGTAGAACTCCTCCGGCAGCACATCGACCGGCAGCAGCGCGGGCCACCACACCGGCGTCGGGAAACCGTCGGCCGTCAGCACGGACTGGCAGCTGAACGCATCGCCCTGCCACGGCACGCCCATCCAGCGCGTGAGATCGCCCGGCGCCTGCGGGCCGACCGGTGCGCCGTCCTCGCGCCGCGCCGGATTGCCGGCGAACACGTTCTGCGGATTGAGCTGCAGGCCGACATCCTGCGCCAGGTTCTTGCGCGAGGAGATCGCGATGCGGAACGGGAACGGCGTATCCTTCGGCGTGCGATAGAGCGCCGCATGGCGGATCGGCCAGGTGATTTCCACGCCCGGATGGAAAGCGCCGCCGGAGCAGGCATCGAGCGCGGCGCGCGTCAGCGCCTCGGGGCGCATGGCGAGCGGCATGTCGTCGAGCTGCTTGACGGCATCGGCCTTCGCATCCTCGTAGTCGTTGACGAAGTCGCCCTTCGCCCACGCGCCGAGGATGGCGTACTGGCTCGGCGTCAGCGTCAGCCAGCTGTCGCGGCTGCCGGGATAGTTGACGCCGTCGCCGAGCATCAACGGCACCGCCTTGACGCGCTGATCGTCGCCGCCCGGCTTGCGGAACGCAGCCAGCACCTTTTCACGCGCGGCGCGCGCCGATGCATCCGGCACCGCGAGCTTCTTGACGACGTCGGGGTTCGACAGATCCTCGAGATCGATCCACGCCGCGCTGAGATACGACGCGTCGGCGACCCACTGCATCATGCCGACGCGGCGCAGGATCGGCAGCACATCGCGGCGGAAGGACACCTGGCCGGCAATGGCCTTCATGTGCCCGGTCGAGACCATCACTTCGCGGCCGACGTCGTAGAGGCTCACGATCGGCTCGATCTGCGGCGCGAACTTCGGCCCGCAGCACACGACCCACGCCGGGTCGCATTCGACATCGGCGCCGCCGACGCGCACCGTCGCCTTCACCCAGCCGTCGGCCCAGTCGTCGTGCCAGCCGTCATTGTTGGTGAAATCGCGCACGGGATTCTGCGGCAGCGCCGTTTGCGACACGCCGCTCGCCGGGAACACCAGCAGGCGTCCCGCGTCGTCGGTGCGCAGATGGCCGAGCGTCACCGGCAGCTTCTTCCAGAACTGGCCGGCCATCTTGTACTTGTCGTCATTGCCGCCGGTGTTGGTCGAAGCGCCGCTGATCTGCACCGGACCCGGATTGATGATCAGCATCTCCTCGCGCTTGTCGCCGGCGATGAAGTTGTTGCGCTGCGCGCCCGGAATGCCCGGCGTGATATCGCCGCGATCCATCGCGTTCGAGAAGCCGTACCAAGCCGCCTTGCTGTTCGCGACGTGCACCGTCCAGCGCACATTGTCGGCGGGACCGAGCTCGCGCACGACGCGGCCCTGGTCGTCGAAGCCATAAACGCGGAAGCGCTGCACCTGCTTCTTGATGCGCGACGGGCTCTGCTTGAAGCCGCCCTGCGGCTCGTTCATGAGACCCGGCACTTCAGGCGCCAGAAACCATTCGTCGCCATTGCCGACGCGCGAGAAGCCGATCGCCGGAAAGATCGCCGCGCGCACGATGCGCGCGCCCGCGGGCGCGGGCTGCGCGAATGCAGGCGCGATCGCGGCCTTGAACAGCGCCGGCGATGTCAAGCCAACGGCAGAAGCTCCGAGGAGAAAGTCGCGTCGTTTCATGTGGATTGCCTCCGGTCTTGCGGCGGCTCAGCACATCGCCGTGGGCAAACGACGCGCTCACTTCACTGGCAAACGATCGCACCGGACATGGCCGATCCCCGATTTCGCAAGCCGCGGTTGCGAAATCGAGACGGACGGTAGTGCGATAGTGTTAATGAGCGCTTTCGGTGTGACGCGTAGTTTGCATAACGTCGCTATCGAACAGCGCCGCGCGCACGATGGCGCCGAGTGCTTCGAAGTCCTTCTTACGCGGCGTCGTGCGACGCCATGCGAGTCCTATCGCGCGCGCCGGTTCCGGTTCGGCGAAGCGAACGAGTTTCACGCGGCTGTCACGTGCTTCGGTTTCAACGGCGACTTCGGGCAACAGCGTCACGCCGTAGCCGTTTGCCACCATTTGCATGACTGTCGTGAGAGAAGTGGCGCCGAGTCCGGCCGGCTGATCACGTCCTTTTGTAGCGCAGAAGGCCAGCGCTTGATCGCGCAGACAATGACCTTCCTCCAGCAAAATGAGACGCGTCTGATCTACGTCGTTGATAGCGACGCGGTTTTGCGACGGTAAGCTTTCTTTCGACGACGCGGCGAGCAGAAAGCGGTCGTCGAACAGCTTCATCGTCTCGACATCGACTCCCTCGAGCGGCAGCGCTAGCATGACGCAGTCGAGTTCCCCGCTCGAGAGTTCGTCGAGCAACAAGCGCGTTTGCGTCTCGCGCACTTCCAGACGCAGCGCGGGATAGCGTTCTTGCAGCCGCGGCAACACGCGCGGCAGCACATAAGGTGCAAGCGTCGGAATGATGCCGAAGCGAAGTTTGCCGGTGAGTACATCGCGATGGCGCGCGAAGTCGACGAGGTCGCGCGCCGCCGCAAGAATCCGCTCGGCGCGCTGCGCCACTTCCAAACCCGTTTCGGTGAGCGCGATGTCGCCCGGGCGGCGCTCGACGAGTTCAACGCCGATTTCGCGCTCGAGGTCGCGCACCTGCATCGACAGCGCGGGCTGGGTGACGGCGCAATCCTCGGCGGCGCGGCCGAAGTGGCGATGGCGGGCAAGCGAGGTGAGGTAACGCAACTGACGCAACGTAATCATGCCGATAAGATAGGCTTATCGGTAGCCCTAATCAATGCGATTAGACCTGATCCAAGTTTAGCGCGATAATAGTCCTAGTTGGACTTACAACGTGTTGCAACGACAACGAGAGGAGCCTCAAGCATGGATGATAAAACCAAAGTGAGCACCAGCGGGGGCCAGTGCCCGTTTTCGGGCGGCAAGCGCGGCCGCACCAACCGAGAGTGGTGGCCGGACGCCCTGAGCCTCGAGATGCTCCATCGCAATTCGGAACTCTCCGATCCGATGGGCGAGGACTTCGATTACGCCAAGGAATTCCAGAGCCTCGACCTCGAAGCCGTGAAGAAGGACCTCACGGCCCTGATGACGGATTCGCAGGAATGGTGGCCGGCCGACTTCGGTCATTACGGCGGCCTGATGATCCGCATGGCCTGGCACAGCGCCGGCACCTATCGCATCACCGACGGGCGCGGCGGCGCCGGCGCCGGTCAGCAGCGCTTCGCGCCGCTGAACTCGTGGCCCGACAACGCCAACCTCGACAAAGCGCGCCGCCTGCTGTGGCCGATCAAGCAGAAGTACGGCCGCAAGATCTCATGGGCCGACCTGATGATCCTCGCCGGCAACGTCGCGCTGGAATCGATGGGCTTCAAGACCTTCGGTTTTGCCGGCGGCCGCAAGGACGTGTGGGAGCCTGAAGAGCTCTACTGGGGTCCGGAAGGCACGTGGCTGGGCGACGAACGCTACAGCGGCGAGCGCCAGCTCTCGGAGCCGCTCGGCGCCGTGCAGATGGGCCTCATCTACGTCAACCCGGAAGGTCCGAACGGCAATCCTGATCCGATCGGTTCGGCGCGGGACATCCGCGAGACCTTCTCCCGCATGGCGATGAACGACGAAGAAACCGTGGCGCTGATCGCCGGCGGCCACACCTTCGGCAAGACGCACGGCGCGGGCGATCCCTCGCTCGTGGGTCCGGAGCCGGAAGCCGGTGCGCTGGAAGACCAGGGCCTCGGCTGGAAGAGCAAGTTCGGCACCGGCTTCGGCGCCGACGCCATCACCGGCGGCCCGGAAGTCATCTGGACGCAAACGCCGACGAAGTGGAGCAACCACTTCTTCGACAACCTGTTCAAATACGAATGGGAGCTGACGACGAGCCCGGCCGGCGCCAAGCAGTGGGTGGCCAAGAACGCCGAAGCGGACATCCCGGATCCGTTCGATCCCTCGAAGAAGCGCAAGCCGACGATGCTGACCAGCGACCTCGCGCTGCGCTTCGACCCGATCTACGAGAAGATCTCGCGGCGCTTCTATGAGCATCCGGATCAGTTCGCGGACGCGTTCGCCCGCGCCTGGTTCAAGCTCACGCATCGCGACATGGGTCCGCGCGTTCGCTATCTCGGCCCGCTCGTGCCGAAGGAGACGCTGATCTGGCAGGATCCGATCCCGGCCGTCGACCACAAGCTGATCGACGACAAGGATGCGGAAGCGCTCAAGGCCAAGATCCTCGGCTCGGGCCTGACCGTGCAGCAGCTCGTCTCGACGGCCTGGGCTTCGGCCTCGACCTTCCGCGGCTCCGACAAGCGCGGCGGCGCCAATGGCGCGCGCATTCGCTTGGCTCCGCAGAAGGACTGGGAAGTCAACGAGCCGGCGCAACTCAAGACGGTGCTCGACAAGCTCGAAGCGATCCAGAAGGAGTTCAACGCCTCGGCTACCGGCGGCAAGAAGGTGTCGCTCGCCGACCTGATCGTGCTCGGCGGCAACGCCGCGGTCGAAAAGGCGGCGAAGGATGCCGGCACCAGCGTGAAGGTGCCCTTCTCGCCGGGTCGCACGGATGCGTCGCAGGACCAGACCGACGCCCACTCCTTCGCCCCGCTCGAGCCGCGGGCTGATGCTTTCCGCAACTACATCGGCAACAAGCATCAGTTCATGCAGCCCGAAGAGGCGATGATCGACCGTGCGCAGCTGCTGACGCTGACCGGTCCGGAGATGACGGTCCTCCTCGGCGGCCTGCGCGTGCTCGGCGCCAACACCGGCGGCTCCAAGCACGGCGTCTTCACCAAGCGCGAGGGCACGCTGACGAACGACTTCTTCGTCAACTTGCTGACCATGGCCAACGAATGGGTGCCGGCCAAGGACGGCACCTTCGAAGGGCGTGATCGCAAGACCCACGAGCTGAAGTGGACCGCGACGCGCGTCGACCTGATCTTCGGCGCGCACTCGCAACTGCGTGCTTTCGCCGAGGTCTATGCCTGCGGCGACTCGCAGCCGAAGTTCGTGAAGGACTTCGTGGCGGCCTGGACCAAGGTGATGAACGCGGACCGGTTCGACCTGGTCGGCGCCGGCACCCAGAAGGCGGCGTAAGCGTCAGCACACCGCTGAAATGAAAACGAACGGCCGGGGAAATCCCCGGCCGTTTTTTTTGGAGACATCTGCACGGCCGCTCCTCCTTCGAGAGGCCCGCCTTTGGCGGGCTCCTCAGGATGAGGTCGGAGCTAAGGCGTAATCGCCACCTTCAGCACGCCGTCGCGCTGGTTGGCGAACAGGTCATAGGCCGTCTCGATATCGTCGAGCTTGAAGCGGTGCGTCACCAGCGCGCGCGCATCGATCCGGTTCGAGGCGACGACGTCCATCAGCCGGCGCATGCGCTCCTTGCCGCCGGGGCACAGCGACGTGCGGATGGTGTGATCGCCGAGACCGGCGAGGAACGCATCGAGCGGAATTTTCAGATCGGCCGAATAGACGCCGAGTGAAGACAACGTGCCGCCCGGGCGGAGCACGCGCAGCGCCCATTCGAAGGTCTGCTGCCGTCCGAGCGCCTCGATCGCGACGTCGACGCCGCGGCCGTCGGTCAACCGCATGATCTCCGCGACGGGATCGACCTTGGAGAAGTCGACGACATGGTCGGCGCCCATCTTGCGTGAGATGGTCATGCGCGTCGCGACCTTGTCGACGGTGATGATCGTCGTCGCGCCCATGAGCCGCGCGCCGGCCGTGGCGCACAGACCGATCGGCCCTTGCGCGAACACGGCGACGCTATCGCCGATGCGCACATTGCCGCTCTCGGCGCCCGAGAAGCCCGTGGACATGATGTCGGGGCACATCAGCACTTGTTCGTCCGTGAGCGCTTCCGGCACCGGCGCGAGGTTCACCATGGCGTCGGGCACCAGAAGGTACTCGGCCTGCGCGCCGTCGATGGTGTTGCCGAAGCGCCAGCCGCCCATGCCCTTGAAGCCGTGCTTGGTGTCGGGGCCGTCCTGTGACGAGCAGCCGCACATGCACGCCGCGCTATGACCGCTCGGCGTGATCGCGCCGGCAATGACGCGCTGACCTTCGCTGAAGCCTTTCACCGACGAGCCGAGCTTCTCGATGATGCCGACCGGCTCATGGCCGATGGTCAGCCCGCGCGCCACCGGATACTCGCCCTTGAGGATGTGAATGTCGGTGCCGCAGATCGTCGTCGTCGTGATGCGCAGGAGCGCATCCAAGGGACCGACATCGGGGATCGGCTTTTCATCGAGCACGATGCGGTTGGGCTCGACGAAGATCGCGGCTTTCATCTTCTTGGCCATGATGGAACCTCCGGCATGCTGGATAACTCCCTGCATACGCCGGACGTTCGGCCGCGATACGATCTAGATCAAAACAGCGCGGGCGGCGCGTCGTCTCACATCCATCGACCCGGGGGCGAGCAACCGCAAGCGCCCGGGGATGACGACGCCAAATAGCCTGGTGTTACGCCGCGCGGCGGCTGCGATCGAAGTGCTCGAGGTACTTCTGCTTGACCTCGGCGAAAGGCAGCACGACGAGCACGTCGGTGGTGCCGAATTCGTGATCGATCACCGCGCCATCGCCGATATAGGCGCCAAGGCGGAGATAGCCCTTCACCAGCGGCGGCAGCGCGCGCAGCGCTTCCTTCGGATCGATCGATTCCTTGGACAGCCGGTTCATCTCGACATAACGCGCCGGCAAGGCGCGGGCGCGCCAGGCTTCCGGCGCACGGCTGTAGTGATGCAGGAACGACAGCGGCAGCGCCAGATGGTGCGGGTCGGTGCCTTCGAGGCTGGCGCAGCCGATCATCACGTCGATGTGGTGATGCTGCACGTAAGCGTGGATGCCGTGCCAGAGCAGCTCGACCGTACGTTTGTTGCGATAGGGCGCGAGCACGCAGGAGCGGCCGAGCTCGAGGAATTGCAGATCGGTGTGGCGCTCGATCAAGCCGCCGATGGCGAATTCGCCGGCGGTGTAGAAGCCACCGTGGTCTTCGGCGAGCGGTTGGCGCAGCAGCCGATAGGTGCCGACCACCGCGGGGCGGTTGAGCGCCGTGCGGTCGCGGGCGTCATGGTCGATGACCAGGAGGTGGTCGCAGATGGCATCGTAGGAATCGACGTCGCGGCGCGCGAACAGCCGTCCCGGGTTCGGGATGGCCGTACCCTCCTGATAGAACACGCGGTAGCGCAGCTTCTGCGCCTGCCGCACCTCGGCCGCGGTCTGCGCCAGGCGCACTTCGAGCGAACCGATGCGGCCGAGCGTCTGCGACGGGCGATGCGCCCGCGCGGCGAAGGCCTGCAGGCCGCTATAGGCCTGGAAGGTGGTGATGAGCCCGGGCACGCCCGCAACCCCACCGCCGGCCGGGCGGAGGCGGCCAAACAAGTTGCGCGAAGGGTTCAGGCGAGTGGCCATGAGAGAGAGTCCGGGTCCGGTTACGCTTGTGAGATGACTGTGCCGAGCAAAAGTCGAATCAGGGCCATAAAGCCACTGACCCCTACACACCATGGGCCCGATGCCGAATTATGACAATGTGGGGAAAGTTCCGTTACGCCGCAAGAGTCTTATTGCCGCTGCCGGTTGAATCCAGCGTCTCTTGCAGCCGCTCCCGATCCAGCGGCTTGGTTAGCAGGCCTTGCATCCCGGCGGCAAGCGCCGCGTCGCGATCCTCGGCCTGAGCATTGGCGCTGAGCGCGAGGATGCGTGTCGGCGTGCCGGCGCCCGCTTCCGCCGCGCGGATGCGGCGCGTGGCCTCGAGCCCGTCCATGCCGGGCATCTGGATGTCCATCAGCACCAGATCGTAAGGCGTTTGCGCCGCACGGGCGCGCTCCCAGGCCTCGACCGCGGCGGCGCCATTGCCGACCACCGTCGGCCGGTGCCCCAGACGCGTCAGGAGCGCGCAGGCGAGCAGCGCGTTGATGTCGTTGTCCTCCGCGACCAGCACCGACAGGCCTTTGCCTGTTGCCGGCTTTGCCGCGCGCGCGGCCGGCGCGGCCGTATCCTCGAACACATCGGCCGGACGCAGCCGCGCCGCGAGCGAGGCCGCGCGCACCGGCTTCACGAGATAGCCGGTAAAGCCCGCATCCTTCAGCGCAGCGAGTTCGTGGCGTTCGGTCGGCGTGATCAGCACGATGCGCCGCGCGGCGTCGATCGTTGGCGCGCGTGTCTCCACCATCGAAGCGGCCAGCGGGAAATCGACCAACAGCGCATGCCAGCGGCGTATCGCCGACAGCGCTTCGGCCTCCTTCGCGTCGGCCGCG
>Ga0180221_1002644_pt1 | contig 10222 bp, 7 predicted proteins | sample eDN5th37CKraftMG_FD_151339 | JGI IMG/M metagenome (GOLD analysis project Ga0180221, IMG submission 151339) | Enriched Miracle-Growth compost microbial communities from Emeryville, California, USA - eDNA 5th pass 37_C Kraft MG (version 2) (version 2) ...
TCACCGCAATGGTAAGGCCGAAGCGGGTCATCGGACCGGAGAGGTAGCGCTGCAAAGTCGACACCGTGACCTACCTGTCCGCTGTCATGGCCGGGCTTGTCCCGGCCATCCCGATTGACGTGGCAGTGCCTTCCTAAAGCGAGGTCGCCGGGCCAAGCCCGGCGACGACAACAACAGGCGCGTCACACCACAATTATTCGTCTTACCCTACTCGGCCGCCTTGCGCAGGGCGTCCCATTCGCGCAGCGCCTGGGCGTCGCGCGGCGAAACGTCCGGATACTGCGGGTCGGCGCCGATGGTGGTGAGGATCTTCCACGAACGCGCGCATTTGGTGCCTTCGGCAAGGTTGGGCACGATCGCGACGCCCGGCACGTCCGGCAGGCGGAAGGCGCCTTCCGGCCCTTCGTCGCTGACGAGCGTCAGCGCCGAGGTGATGCACACCTCCGCCATGTCGACATCGACCACCGCTTCGTAAAGCTCGGCGTTCGACACGTGCACGATCGGATGCGCCTCGAGCGAGGAGCCGATGCGCTTCTGCGCGCGCTCGATCTCCAGCGCGCCGGTGATGACGCGGCGCACGGTGCGCACCTTGCGCCACTTCTCGGCGAGCTTGTCGTCGCGCCAGCCCGGCAGCACCTTGGGGAAGTCCTCCAGATGGACCGACTTCGCGTCCGCGCCGTAGCGCGACAGCCAGGCTTCTTCGGCGGTGAAGCACAGCATCGGCGCGAGCCAGGTCACCGTGCAGCGGAACAGATAGTCGATGACGGTCAGGCTCGCTTTGCGCTTCAGCGACGACAGCGGGTCGCAGTACAGGGTGTCCTTGCGGATGTCGAAATAGAAGGCCGACAGATCCGCCGTCATGAACGCGGACAGCGCCGCGAAGATGCGCTTGTAGTCGAAGTCGGCATAGGCCTTGCGCACGAGCTCGTCGAGCTCGACCAGACGATGGAGCATCAAGCGCTCCAGCTCCGGCATCTGCTCGACCTTGACGCGGTCTTCGTCCTTGAAGTGCGCCAGCGAACCCAGCATCCAGCGGATGGTGTTGCGCAGCTTGCGATAGGTCTCGACCGTGGTCTTGAGGATCTCCGGGCCGATGCGCAGGTCGTCGGCGTAATCCGACGCGCAGACCCACATGCGCAGGATGTCGGCGCCCGAATTCTTGATGACGTCCTGCGGCGCCGTGACGTTGCCGAGCGACTTCGACATCTTGCGCCCGTTCTCGTCGAGCACGAAGCCGTGCGTGAGCACGACGTCGAACGGCGCGCGGCCGCGCGTGCCGCAGCTCTCGAGCAGCGAGGAATGGAACCAGCCGCGATGCTGGTCCGACCCCTCGAGGTACATCACCGTGTCCTGGCCGCCGTCGACCTTGCGCTTGATGCCGGCGAGCGAGGGGAAATGCTCGGGGTCCTCGAGCACGAAGGCATGGGTCGAGCCCGAGTCGAACCAGACGTCGAGAATGTCGTCGACCTTCTTCCAGGCGTCGTTGGCGAGCTTGCCGAGGAAGCGCTCGCGCGCGCCTTCCTTGTACCAGGCGTCGGCGCCTTCCTGTTCGAACGCCTCGACGATGCGCACGTTCACTTCGGGATCGTTGAGGATTTCGACCGAGCCGTCCGGCAGTTCCTTGATGAACACCGCGATCGGCACGCCCCAGGCGCGCTGACGCGAGATCACCCAGTCGGGGCGGCTCTCGATCATGCCGTTGATGCGGTTCTCGCCGGCGGCGGGCACCCAGCGCGTCGCCTTGATCGCTTTCAGCGCACGCTCGCGCAAGGTATCGCCGGGCTTGTCGATGCCCTTGTCCATGGCGATGAACCACTGCGGCGTGTTGCGGAAGATGACCGGCTTCTTCGACCGCCACGAATGCGGATACTGATGCTTGAGGCGGCCGCGCGCGATGATCATGCCGGCCTCGGCCAGCGCCTTGATCACCGCCTCGTTGGCATCGCCCTTCTCGCCCTTGTCGTTGATCACGCGCTTGCCGGTGAAGCCCGGCGCGGCTTCGGTCAGCGCGCCGTTCTCATCGACGGTGTAAGGGATCGACGGATTGATGCCGCGCGCCTCGAGAGCGGCGCGGTTGGCGGTCCAGATGTCGAAGTCCTCGCGGCCGTGGCCGGGCGCGGTGTGCACGAAGCCGGTGCCGGTGTCGTCGGTGACGTGGTCGCCGGCAAGCAGCGGCACGACGAAGTCGTAGCCCTTGGCCGCGAAGGGATGCTTCAGCGTGAGGGCAGCCAACACCTCGGCCGGGACGGCGGCGATCTTGTCGTAAGCGGCGACGCGCGCCTGCTTGAACACTTCGCCGGCGAGATTTTCGGACAGGATGAAGAGATCGCCGAACTTGGCCCAGTTGTCGGGCGCCGCGTCGGTGACCTTGTAGAGGCCGTAAGCGATCTTCGGCGAGAACGAGACCGCGCGGTTGCCCGGCAGCGTCCACGGCGTCGTGGTCCAGATGACCACCGAGGCCTGCGAGAGGTTTTCGGTGAGCGTCAGCCGATCCGTCTGGCTGCCGGCATTGAGGGCGAGGACGTCGGCATCCTTGACCGGAAACTTCACCCACACCGTGTCCGAGGTGTAATCCTCGTACTCGACCTCGGCCTCGGCGAGCGCGGTCTTCTCGACCACCGACCACATCACCGGCTTCGAGCCGCGATAGAGCGTGCCGTTGGCCGCGAACTTCATCAGCTCGCGCGCGATCTGCGCCTCGGCCGGGAAGCTCATCGTCGTATAGGGATGCTTCCAGTCGCCCTCGACGCCGAGACGCTTGAACTCGTCGCGCTGCACGTTGAGCCACTTCTCGGCATAGGCGCGGCATTCCTGGCGGAACGCGACCATCGCCGCCGGATCGGCGAAGTTCGGCTTGGCCTTGTTCTTGGAGCGGTAGTTCTCTTCCTCGATCTTCCACTCGATCGGCAGGCCGTGGCAGTCCCAGCCGGGCACGTAGTTGGAGTCGTAGCCCAGCATCTGCTGGCTGCGCGTCACGACGTCCTTGAGGACCTTGTTGAGCGCGTGCCCGATGTGAATGTTGCCGTTGGCGTAAGGGGGGCCGTCGTGCAGGACGAACTTCTCACGCCCCTTCGCGCGCTCGCGAAGCTGCTTGTAGAGGCCGGTGTCCTGCCAGCGCTTGAGGAGCTCCGGCTCTTTTTGCGGCAGGCCCGCGCGCATCGGAAAATCCGTCTGCGGCAGGAACAGGGTTTCGGAATAATCGCGCTCGGTTTTCGACATGGACGGGCTTGTAGCAGGCTGATTCCGGAGGGAAAAGTAGCGAACAAACGAAAGCGGCCAAGCGCCGGCCAATATCAGACCGAAGACGGAGGCGCTGCCTGATCCGCAGTGCCGATGCCGAGCAAGAAGACGCCTCACCCGTTCGCGGTCATCCTGGACAAACCGGGTCTGATGCCATATTGTTATAAAATATTGGCATTTGGCACAGCGGGAGGCCATGGTGGCAAGACGCGCCGAACGCACCCCAGGGCATCGCGATGAGGCGCCGGCGAAAACGTCGGTCATGCCCGCGGGCGGCGCCAATCCGACCGGCGCGCGGACATTCACCGTCGGCCAGCATGTGCTTCATTCGGCCCATGGCGAAGGAGAGATCACCGCTCTGGAGCAGGTCGAGATTAATGGCCAGCCTGTCGAGGTGCTGGCCATCAGCTTTCCAGCCGACAAGGTGACCCTGCGGGTCCCGCTGGCGAAAGCCGCCTCGCTTGGCATTCGGGCCCTGCCCGCGTCTGAGCCGGCCGCGGAAGCGCCGCTCGTGCCTGCGCCGCGCCTGCAACCGTCATTTCTCGATGAGCTGCAGCGACACGGCTATTCGGAAGACGAGATTTTCGAACTCGTCATACCAAAGCGCACGCTCGCGCGGCGGCGTGCGGAGGACGATCTACTCACGGTCGAAGAAACCGACAAGGCCGTTCGCCTCGACCGCATCGCCGCGCTGGCCGATCGCGTCTTCGGCGATCATGAGAAGGCTCACCGCTGGCTTCGCAAACCGAAGCGTCAGCTCGCCGGCGAGACGCCTCTCGCCTATCTCGCGAGCGAAAGCGGCGCGCGCGTCGTGGAAGAGATGCTTTATCGTATCGACCATGGCATGGCGGCGTGAGCCCCGCTTATGCGTCTCTGGCGCATATCGAACTATGCCGATCTGTCCGGAGCCGGCGGATTGATCAGTTCCGCCCGCTGGCATTCGCGTGGCAGGAAGATTGTCTACCTGGCCGATCATCCGGCATCGGCCTTATTGGAACGGCTGGTTCACCTGGAAATCGATCCCGGCGACATCCCTAACACCTACCAGCTTCTCGCCATCGAAGCCCCCGACCACGTGGCGGCCGAGACCGTCAAGGCGGATGACCTTCCTTCCAATTGGCGAAATAACGATAATGCCACCCGGCCCATTGGCGATGCTTGGCTGCAGGGCCGGCGTACGCCCTTGCTGCGCGTCCCCTCCGCCATCACACCGCATGCCGTCAATTGGCTGCTCAATCCGGAGCATCCGGATGCGTCCGATGTGACGATCGCCGAAGTGATCGAGGCGCCGTTCGACCGACGGCTATTCCCCTGACAGTTGGCCCAGCACCGGGAACGCACCGGCCGACCGCGCCAGCGCGTCCTTGGCGCGGACCGCGTCGTCGTCCATCTGGCGCATCAGCAGCTCGACGGACTCGAACTTCTGCTCGGACCTGATCCAGCCGATGAAGGCGACGTCGACCTTCTTGCCGTAGAGGTCGCCGGAGAAATCGAACAGGAAGACTTCGAGCAGCGGCGCGCCGTTGTCGAACATGGGACGGCGGCCGAAGCTGGCGACGCCGTCGTAGCGCGTGCCGCCAACGTCCACGCGCACGGCGTAGATGCCGTGCTTGAGCGCGCAGGCCGGATCGAGACGGATATTGGCGGTCGGGAAACCGAGGTCGCGGCCGCGTTTGTCGCCGTGGATCACCTCGCCCGAGACGAACCAGGGCGCGCCGAGAAGCTCAGTCGCTTCGACGACCTTGCCCTCGCTCAGCGCCGCGCGCACCGAGCCCGAGGACACCGGCCGTCCCTCGTCCTCGAGCGGCGGCACGATGTCCACATCGAAGCCGAGCGCCGCGCCCTGCCCGGCGAGATAGGCCGGCGAGCCGGCGCGCCGGTGGCCGAAGTGAAAGTCGAAGCCGATCGCCGCGCCGCCGATGCCCAGGCTCTTCACCAGAATGCGTTCGATGAAGTCCTGCGCGGACGTGGCGGCAAGCGCCGCGTCGAACCGCATGATCACCGCACCGTCGAGCCCGGTTGTCGACAAGAGCCGCAGCTTGTCGCGCTCGCTCGACAAGAGAAACAGCCCGAGGTCCGGACGGAAGAACTGCCGCGGATGCGGCGTGAAGGTGAGCGCCGCGGCCTTGCGCCCCATCGCGCGGGCGCGCGCCAGCGCCGCGCCGATCACCGCGCGGTGGCCGCGGTGCACGCCGTCGAAATTGCCGATCGCGACGACCGCGCCGGTCAGCGGCCCGGCATCGACGCCTTCGGCGCCGCCATAGGCGACATGGAAGCCATTTACGGGAGGTGGGGTCTGCGTCATCAGAACTCAAACATCTTTCGGCGCGTGTTCAAGGCCTTCCCCACCGTTTGGTCAAGCGGCCCGGTCATGGGAGAGACGGTTAGCCTGTGGTTAACAAACTTTCAAATTAACGGAGTGTTCAGGGGGCGTTGTTACCGTTCGGCATCGATTTGAGAGGACCCCCGCGCGGGCGGTTGCCATGGCTGTTGATTTGTCGATGCCAGTACTGGTGGTGGACGACTACAACACCATGGTGCGAATTATTCGCAACCTCCTGCGCCAGTTGGGTTTTGAGGACGTCGACGACGCCAGCGACGGCGTATCCGCGCTCGAAAAGATGCGGGCCCGCAAATACGGCCTCGTGATTTCCGATTGGAACATGGAGCCGATGACCGGCTACGCGCTGCTCCAGGAAGTGCGCGCCGACCCGGCCCTGGCCGCGACGCCGTTCATCATGGTGACCGCCGAATCCAAGACCGAGAACGTGATCGCCGCCAAGCGGGCCGGCGTGTCGAATTACATCGTCAAGCCGTTCAACGCCCAGACCTTGCGCAGCAAGATCGAAGCCGTGTTCCCGGACCTTCACGTCCCCGCGGCGTAAGAAGTCGCACGGATCTGTCGTCCCCGCGAAGGCGGCGACCCATACGCCGTGCCCTATCCAACCGCTGCGGTGTATGGGGCCCGGGCCTCGCCGACGCTCGCCCGGGACGACACCATCACCACGCCAATTCGCGCATGACCGCTTTCGGCAATTCGCCGGCGGCGGCGAAGACGCTTTTGAGCGCGCCGGTGTCGGGCGTGTCGCGGCCGCCGACCTCCTCGCCATGAATGCCTGAGGTCACGAACAGGAAATCGAAGCCGGCCGCGTGCGCGCCCTTGAGATCGGTGCGGACGGAATCGCCGATCGCCAGCACGCGCTGCGGCGAAACTTCGCGGCCCAGGGCTTCCGCCGCCTTGGCCAGCGCCATGTCGTAGATCGGCCGATAGGGCTTGCCGGCATAAAGCACCTCGCCGCCCATGGTCGCGTAGAGGTCGGCGAGCGCGCCGGCGCAATAGACCATCGTGCTGCCGCGCTCGACCACGACGTCCGGATTGCCGCAGACCATGAACGTCTTGCGCGCGAGCATCAGCTCGAGCCGCGCGCGATAGTCGTCCGGCTTTTCCGTCTCGTCGTCGACGAGCCCGGTGCAGACGACGTAATCGGCGCTCTCGAGCGGCGCGAACTGCACATCGAGCCCGCTGAAAATAGACGCGTCGCGCTCCGGGCCGAGATGATAGAGCGTCTGGCCCGGCCGCTGCTTGATCACGCCGCGCGTGACGTCGCCCGAGGAGACCACCGCGTCATAGGCCTCGCGCGGCACTTGCAGCGTGTCGAGCTGGCGCGCCACCACCTCGCTCGGCCGCGGCGCGTTGGTCACGAGCACCACGACGGCCCCGCGCGCGCGCAGGCGCAGCAAGGCGTCGCAGGGGTTCGGGAAAGCGACAACGCCGTTATGCACGACGCCCCAGATGTCGGAGAGAACGACATCGTAGTCGGACGCCATCGGCGCGATATGGGAAAGCAAGGGCGGGGTCATGACACGCTGCTTTGTTTTGCCGTTCGACCGGCAAGGCCTTTCGATCCCTCCCCTGTGAGGGGAGGGTCAGGGAGGGGGCTCTTTACATGGAATCGAGGCGGCGGGGAATTGACCCCTGCCCGCGCGCTCGCCGCGAGCGTCCTCCCCCCGTCCGGGGGAGGCAAGACACGTCAGCTTGCCGCCGCCAGCGCCGCGCTCGCCCGCGCGCCGGAGCCCTGCAGCGCCTCGGCGCGCACCGGGCGCGGCTCCGAGAACAGGAAGCCCTGGCCGAAGCGCACATCGTAGTCGAGCAGATCGACCACCATGTTCTCGTTCTCGATGCGCTCGGCGACGAGATCGATGCCGTAGCGCGCCAGAAGGTCGGCGAGATCTTCCGGATGGATGTCGCTCTGCAGACCGCCGCCTTTGCCGACCAGGAGCTTTGCCGGCACCTTGAGATGGCGGAAGCCGCGCTCGGACAATTCCTTCGGCTCGAGCCGCAGATCGGTGACGTTGTCCATCGAGAAGCGGAAGCCGAGCTCGGCCAGCGCCGCGAGGCTCTCCTGCTCGATCGCGCCGAAGGAGCGATAGGCGCGCTGCGTGAACTCGAACACCAAAGCCGGCGCCAGCGCGCGGTTGGCTTCCATGAAGTCGAGGAACTGCTTGAAGTAGCCGCCGTCGGTCAGCGTGGTGGGGCTGACGTTGCAGAACAGGCCGACGTCGCGGCTCTTGAGCTGCAGGCGCCGCGTGACCTGCACGCAGCGGAAGGCCAGCAGATTGTCGATCTTCGGCATCAGACCGGTGAGTTCGGCAATCTCGATGAAGTCGGCGGCGGGCAGAATGTCGCCATCGGTCGTGCGAAGACGCGACATCGCTTCGTAATAGCGCACCTTGCGCTGCGGCAGCGTGACGATCGGCTGCAGATAAAGATCGATGCGATCTTCCTTCACCGCATAGGCGATCGCTTCGGCCATCGCTTCGCGCGTCATGCCGCCGTAAAGCGGCGTCGTGCCGACGACGTCGTTCTCTTCCAGCGCGAGCGGCGCCTCGGACGCCGGCTGCGCGGCGATCATCTCGGGCTGCGACGACGCGACCAGCACGGGGCGCACGGGCAGCACGCCCTGCTCCTGCAACAGCTCTTCGTGGGTCGCGACGGAATCCGCAAGCTGCCGCACGAGACCGCCGAGCTCGTTGATCTCCGCTTCGATCGGATCGATGGCGCCGCGCGCGCGGTTCACCGTGTCCGTCACATTGGTCTCGATCGCGTTCAGGCGACGCGAAAGCTCCGCGACCTGACGGGCGAGATCCGCGGTGCCGCGCGACAGATCGCCGATCTGATTGCCGAGTTCGCCGCGATCGCGCAGCCGATTGCTGATGGTGTTGTAGAGGGCGAGCCCGACCAGCACCGCCAGGGCAACGATCGCCGATGTCGGCGCGTCCATCTGGAAGCCAAGAAACAGCACACCGCCGACCGAGGCGGCGATCGCTATCATGCAGATCGCGATGAAGATGGCGCTGAAACGACGCATGCCGATTATCCTACCGGCCCTCTTTTCGCCGAAGGCCCCCTTCCCACACTAATTTGATTCGCGCGAGGCGATTGTAATGTTCCCGAGCCTGCAGGTCTTCGCAACAACGAACACCTGATATGGTAAGGGGCGGACGCCGTTTATGCGCAGGAACTTGAACCTCTTGGAAAACCGTCGATTTCCCGTGATTGCCTGGGCCGCCGCCGCCCCCGCCCAAGCGCTTGCCGCGATCCTCGCCCTGCATGCGCTGGTCTGGACCGTGCTGCCGACCGTGCTCTATCCGAACCTGCCGCTCGATTTGATCGAAGCGCTGCTCTACGGGCGCGAATGGCAGCTCGGCTATGACAAATTACCGCCATTGCCGTGGTGGCTTGTGGAAGTCGCCTATCGCGTCGCGGGGCACGACTTCGCCTATTACCTGCTCGCCCAACTGGCGGTGGTATCGGCGCTCGCCATCATCTTCGTGATGGCGCGGCCCCTGACCGGGCCGGTCGGCGCACTCGTCGCCGTGCTGATCGTCGACGGACTACATTACCTCAATTACACGTCGGCCAAGTTCAATCACGACGTCATCCAACTGCCGTTCTGGGCGCTCGCCGGCTATGCCTTCCATCGCGGGCTCAGGGTCGGCCGCACGCGCGACTGGGTCCTGCTCGGCCTCGCCGTCGGCATGTCGCTGTGGGCGAAGTATTTCGTCATCGTGCTCGCCGCGCCGCTCGCTGTGTTCGTGCTGATCGATTCGCAGGCGCGCCAGTGTCTCAAGACACCCGGCCCTTACATCGCGATCGCCGTCGCGCTGGTGGTGATGGCGCCGCATCTCGCGTGGCTGGTGCAGAACGACTTCCTGCCCTTTGCCTATGCCGAACATCGCGCCGTGCTGCCGCGCGGCTGGTACGATCATCTTTGGCGTCCGCTGCAGTTCGCGGTCAGCCAGTTCTTCTTTCTGATCCCGTCGCTGCTGATCGCCGCGCCGCTGTTCATTCCCCGCCGCAAGAGCGATGAGGCGCCCACCGCGTCGCTCGCCGACAGCTTCGACCGGCGCATCGTGACGTGGCTCGCCTTCGGCCCGGTCGTCACCGTGCTGGCGATGTCCGCGGTCACCGGCCGCGGCACGGTGGCGATGTGGGGCTATCCGCTCTTCCTGTTCTGCGGCGTGTGGCTGGTGCTGATGGCGCGCCGCGCGCTCGAACTTGGGCGGCTCGCGCGCATCGGCATCACCTGGGCGATCGTCTTTGTCGCACTCGCCGGCGCCTTCGTCGTCAATTACGGCGTGCTGCCGCGCTTCGATCATCGCTACCGCGCGGTGTTCTTCCCGGGCGAGGACCTCGCACGCGAGATCACCGACCGCTATCGCGCCGTGACTGGCCGCAAGCTCGGCTATGTGATCGGCACGATGTGGGACGGCGGCAATGTCGCGCACTACTCGACCGACCATCCGCGCGTGCTGATCGACGGCAAGCCGGCGCGCGCGCCGTGGATCGATCTCAACGATCTGCGCACGCGCGGCGGCGTGGTCCTATGGACCTCCGGCGATCTCAATGTGATCCCGATCGAATACCGCAACATCGCGGGCGATGCGGCGGTGCAGCCGCCGTTCCTGCTGAAGGATCGCC
>Ga0180221_1002651_pt1 | contig 10205 bp, 21 predicted proteins | sample eDN5th37CKraftMG_FD_151339 | JGI IMG/M metagenome (GOLD analysis project Ga0180221, IMG submission 151339) | Enriched Miracle-Growth compost microbial communities from Emeryville, California, USA - eDNA 5th pass 37_C Kraft MG (version 2) (version 2) ...
GAAGACCTCGTAATCCAATCGAGAAAGTTAGCTTGTCTATACGGCTCGAAGTCGAACTCGTTAACTGGATTGTAGATAACGAACCGAATTGGCGCGAAAGGATAGCTGATTTGATACGAGAGGAATTCCAACCCCGCATGCAATAAAAAAGCGGCCCGAAAGCCGCTGTGCAAATCACTGGGCGCAGTATTGCACCATACCCGAATCATGCCAACCCCATGCGCACATGTCAAGATTGCAAATTGAAAAGCGCCCCGTAGGGCGCTCTCGTTATCTCGTGGTAATCAGAACCATCCCAACATCATGCTTGATATCGATTCTAACCACGCCACCGTGAACTTCATTCATCAGTTCGCCAAGGCGATCAGCGACCACTTTGATTTCGGCAACCTTTATCCGTGCATCAAGGACAGCCTTTGAAAAAGGAGAGGTTTTAAGCATTATGCTGCCCTCACCGCTTGCGGGAACGCCTTTGCCAGAACGGTCAAACCCTTCGGCGTGACGCGAACCTGCGTCGAGATCCATTCCGTTCCATCCGGGCGTGGGCCGGTCGTAACCTTATGTTCCAGATAGCCCGCGTTGATCTTGGACTGATAGGCAATATCGTCCTTGGTCCCTGCCCGCCGATACGTCCATGCGTTGGTGCGCATCCACTTGCAGAGAACATGAGGGGCAACGCCGAGATGCTTGGCCGCATCGGTCCTGTTCATGCTGCCATGGGCTTCCGCGATCTGTTCCAGAGCTTCGACGGCGGGGAGCATGGCCGAAACCCGGCTTTCGAGTTCGATCACCTTTTCCGTGTATGAGAGAAGAAGACCGCGCATCGCTGCCGGATCATTCAGGACGGCAACCGGATCGACAACGGCCTGTTTGGCACGGCGCTCGCATTCGATGAAATACTGCCGAGCCTGCTTTCCCTTCTCGTTGCGCTCGACCATGGAAAGCTCTTTCGCCATGTCGATTGACAGATGGTACTCGATAACGGTCTGCACCCTAGATTTTGTGCTCCCCGAATTTGGGGACCGCAAATCTTCCGTTTTCACGTAATCCACGTTCTCAACGAAATCGTACTGTGCAATACGATCCTTCATCCACGTGGAGAAATCTTTGCCGATTTCGAGGAAGGCGTGAAGTTCGCGCCCGTTAACCGTCTGGATCGAACCTTCTCCGATTTGGCCTTTCGCGACGGTGGGAAATTTGGTATCTTCCATTTCGATTTCCTTTTCTGGGGTGATCATTGAGAGCGAAGCGGGTTTACGAGGCCGTTGCTTCGCTCTTTTCATTTGTGGATAGAGCATCGTTAATGCTCTTTTCCAGTAGGCTAACAACCTGCGCATTCAACGATCTCCTGCTTCGTGCTGCCATAACCTTCAATTCGATCAGCAATTCAGATGGCAATCTGAGTGTGAAGCGATCTATTTGCTCTTTCTCCATTCATCCTTTCTCCTTGTCACCAATTTAGTGATATGACCGTATCACGCACTAAATTGGTGCGCAATAGCGATTGTTGAATTTTTCACTATTTTGGTGTTTAACCCACTACATGGCCAAACAAGACGACTATATGCGTTATACGATCAGGGTTCCTCAGGAACTCTACGACCACATGCAAACGGCAGCGAACAATTCGGGCCGTAGCATCAATGCTGAGATTATTGCGCGCTTGGAAGATTCTTTGAACAAGCCTAGAAAAAGGCCGGATTTCACTGTCATTCTCGAAGCCCTTCCTCCCGGCTCGGACCCTCAAGAGGTCTCACTAGGACTTTTTTTGGATAGCTTCTCACAAGCGCTTCACAATAGCGTTTCCCCTCAGAGACCTACTCGCAAGAATAAGCCGGACAAAAACCCTGATCGAACGCTTCTCCCGCCCGCTGAAATCGTCGGAAAGCCAAACGACAAATGACCCTTATCCACAACGAGCGCACGAAACTTCTGGCAAATGCTCTTGATCGGGCATCCACCGCTTGCTTTACCGTAGGCATTGCCACGCCAATTGCCGGATACCTATATAATGTCGGCAACATCGGTAACGCCCTCAGCCCGTTTCGACTGGCATTCGGTTTGGTGGGTTGGCTTTTGGCCGCGGTTGCATTACATTTACTTTCAAGACGCGTCCTGAAAGGGCTTAGACAATGAATGGATCATGGACACTGGCTTTTGTGATTGCTCCTGCTGCGGTTGTCGCGCTGGCTTATGCCGCTGTCCGCTTGCACGAGTATCGTGAAGCTTCTGGGCGACATAAGCCTAGGCATTCTCACTAATCAGAACCCCGCTCCGGCGGGGTTTTTTATGCAGATTGACCACGGCCCGACGAGTAACCAAGGCCGTCATTACGCCGCCCACCCTCTTATCTTTGCGTTGGAGTAGCCCCAATGCACAGCCAATACCTCAAGGCATCCACGCAGGCTATCGGCGGCATGGTCACGGCGGCGGCGTTCTGTACCTGCAACCTCTTGCAAGGACATACCCATGCCAGCCACCTTGCAAACCAATTCATAACCCAGAACGCCCAGAAGATCGGCACAGGCTTTCATCTCCTTGCCAGCACGCAATTGCTTTTCAGTGATTGCCTCCGGGCTCCTTCCACCGTCTACAGGCTCACGGGAATAATCAATTGCTCTTGCACCTGCGCCGCCCATAGCTTCCCATAGGGTGCAAAAATTCTTTGCCGCCCTCACCTGTGCAACAGTCAGATGACCACGCGCTGCCATGGTTATAATAGCGCTTTCCTTGGCGTTGTGAGCGGCCCTTATCTTTGGTGGGTTTGTACTGCTTGCATTGTGCGCCCTGCTATAAAAAGGATTATCAACGTCCATGAAGACGATATCCTCTTTAGGCTTCCACTGATTGGCTCTTGCTTGAGCCTGTTCCAGAAGCCTTAACTTTCTGCGTTCTGTTTTGGTCTTCGCCGCCATGTCTGTTCCTCGCTGACTGGGGTTAGATGTATTCTGAAACTGCCGTGACAGTCGCCGCTGCCAGCAGGCTCAAAAGGGCCAGCCCCGCAACTTCCGATGGCCTATCGATCGCCATGGAGAACAAAAATCCGGTAATCATCCATGCGACGGGTGCTAGTGCTTTCATCGCCCTCTCCTATGCCGCTTGCTTGTGTGCCGCGCTGAAGGGCTGGAGTCCCTGCGCAATGCGGATTTCATCTGCCAGCGCAATCAGACCCGGCATGGACATACGTTTCCACTGGCCTTTGCCACGACGAACCTTGACGCCGCCTTTCGGTGCCCCGGCTACCTCATAGCCATATTCAGCCATGAATGACGCTATCCCGTGGATGCCGGAAGACGCCCCCTGCTCGAACCGGCGGGCGCCATGCATGGCGAGGTATTCATTGATCAAAACAGCTTCAGGTTTCATGATAGTGTTCCGTGCTTGACAAAACGGGCTGGGCGGCGGTTTTCATGACTGATCATGATGTGGACCCGTCGATGCGCATCGGCTTCGCTGATCCCCATGATCCTGCCTATTTCCAGCGTGTCCTTGCCTTGACGCCAAAGACGAAATGCTTCGCCGTAAATCGCGTCTTTCTCTGCCATGTAACGGGTGATGGGCTGATCGTGCATCATGCTGCCATCCTTGACCGGTCATCCCAACGGACGCCGTATCGGTCTTTCCCGTCATCCGACTGGATGAGGTGAGTTGGAACACGGCAACCTTCGTCCCCAGGCATTGGCCCCCATACCGCAGAGAACCAGCTATTGGTCTGACGCGCCCATTTCAGGCGCTTCGACCATTCGGCTTCGAGGGCGTCTGGAGCTAACTCCGTATCTGGGGTGATGGCGCGAACTGGCTTGGCGATGCCTTCGCCAGCCTTGATGCGGCGGTTATGGGCGTCCTTGATTGCGTCTGTGAAGTAGTTCCATCCCTTGGCCGGACGCTGCATCGTGGCAGCTCTGGCCCTGATGGTTGGGAGGATATCGGTTTCCACATCCACGCCAGCTGAAATCAGGCCGATGATTGCACTGAGATCAAAAACGCCGTGAGGATGTATCTTGTCTCCGGCTGCTGCGGTCAGTTTGCTTTGGAGATTGGATAGGTCATCAGCTGGCCTTCCTGCGCTCGCGCGCGGCTGCTGATGGTTATCTAATGGTTCTACTAATAGGTTACTCGGAATTTCCTGCCGGTGAGATTGGAAGGAGCTGCCGGTGAGATTGTTGTTATTTTCCGGGGAAGTATTCTCCGGGGAAATTGCTGCCGGTGAGCTTTCGAGGTCTAAAACGATCAAATCAGACGTGCGATATCCATCTTCGCGACGTCGCTCTTCCCGCTTCACAATGCCCATTTTCTCAAACTTATCGAGCCATTCCCGCACCGTACGCGGGGAGCATTCGCATTCGGCAGCGAGCTTTTCTTGGCCGGGAAAGCATTTGCCTTCATCGTCTGCATAATTGGCGAGCATCAACAGTATGGCCTTGCCCGTGGCGTTGCCTACTTTCTGTTTCACTGCCCATGTCATTGCTTGGAAACTCATCAGTGCAACCTTTCCAGATCGCGCACCGCCGACGAAGCAACATCTACGAACAGGTCAATCGACGTGACCGGGCCGTTACGCTGCTTGGCGATGGCGAATTCCAATACGTTTTGGCAATCGACCAGCTTGGCAGCGATTTCTGCCCGCTTGCTTGGATCGTCTGATTTCTCCCGCTCCAGGTAGTAAGCCTCGCGGTAGAGAAAGATGATTGTGTCCGCGTCCTGCTCGATGGCACCACTATCCCGAAGCGATGACAGTTGTGGGCGCTTGTCTGCCTGCGTTTCCAGACCACGGTTCAGCTGCGACAGGAGAACAACGGCAATCCCGTATTCACGAGCCATCGACTTGAGCGCCGAGGTCATCTCAGCAATTTCATTCGTGCGGTTACCGGAATATCGGTTAGATGCGCGGATCAAACCCAGATGGTCGATCATGAGCATTTCCAGAGGATTTCCTGCCTGCTCCATCTTCTGCATCATGGTTTCAAGCTTGATGCGAATGTCTGTGATGGAAAGGCCAGACTGTTCCTCAATGAGAAGCGGCAAATCCTCGAAGCGCTTGGATGCAGCCTGAAGCTGATCAAGCTCTTCCATCGTGGCGCGTCCGGTAATGACGTTCTGGTAAGGAACGCGAATATCCCAGTTGAACGCGATATCCGTCACAGCGCGCGCGGCAAGCTTGTCAGCATCCATTTCAAGGGAAATGAACCCGACACCGTGACCGGCACTGGCAACCTTGAGACAGGTTGACAATCCTACGGTGGTCTTGCCCATGGAAGGACGACCGCCAATAAGCGTCAGGTCACGCTTGTGAATGCCGCCTGTCTTGCTGTTTACGTCGCGAAGGCCCCATGTCAGACCCGTGAGGCCACTACCGCGCCGCTGCGCTTCTCTCGCGGCATCGAAAGCATTCTGAGCCGCCGACATAATGGATATCTGCGACTTTCGCCTTGGTCCGCGCCGCACATCGGCTAGAATATCGTCTGACACCATGCCGAATGACTTGATAAGCTCGACAGGGCTTGACGATGGATCGTTTGCAGCCTCGAAAAGCAATGATGCTTCCTTGGCAATCTGAGCCTTCGCCCATTGGTCGACAACGCGGCGAGCCGACTTCTCAAGGCCCTGAATACCTTGTACTGCGCTCACAGCCAAGCGATTGAGATATTTCAATACAGTATCGCCATCGACCGTGAGCCGATATTTTTCCTGCACACCCTCATCAACGAGCTTGATCACAACATCTGGGCGCGTGGAATTGAAGCGCTCATGCGCCTTCTGGATCGCCGCGAAAATATGCGAATGGAGTGGCTCCAGGAAGTGGCGCGGTTCCAATATAGAAACGACGCTTTGAAAGCCGCCATTCAATAGTAGGCTGGCAAGAACCTCCTGCTCTATCTCAATCACGAAATAACTCTTGTCGGGAGTGGCGTTCATAGCTTAGCCCTCAACCGTTCGATAATGTCTTGCGTCACATCTCCGACATGCTGCCAGTCACCAAGATCGTCATTGGCTGCAACTGACTGCGCCCATGCGATAGCGTCATCTGCGCTACGGAGAATGAAGACTGGAGAGCCGTTCCACTGAGCGGCAAATGTCTTCTGGTTTTTATTCAGGGCCTTTGCATAGCCCTTGGAGCCGCTTTTCACTTCGACTAGGTATGTGACGCCGCGAAAACCTGTCAAAAGGTCAACAGGCTGATCCAGCCTGAAGACGGTGAACCCGCATTGTGTGAGAGCCATCACAATTTCCGGCTCTGCTATGTCGCGTTTTGCTGCGCGTCTCATGCCGCCTCGCCTTCTGCCTTGCGGGCGATGGCTTCGAGGATAGCGTGGCCGATAAGTTCAGGTATTTGAGGCACTACCGCGTTGCCGAGCGCTTTAAGTCTGTGTGCCCTATTGGGAACCCCATCAGCCACTCGACCCACGTTGGGTTCAACGCTCCACCAACTTCCACTTGGTCCGAAACTGCGACCGCTTCCGGCAGTCTTTTGCCCCTCGGATGCTCTGCTCTCTTGTTGGCACGAGCCAACGAAACGCTCCCCTTGAAGTCGGTAGCTGATGGCGTCGGCCAGAGCTTGACGGCAGTCGCCAGGCCATCCCCGCTCGTCTTTGACGCACCCTTCCGGTTGTAATTCCCGTTGACTGTTGGGGTAGGCCACAATCCAGATGCGGTCGCGTCTGTGAGGGGCACCAACGGCGGAAGCTGGTATGCAGTACCATTCCGCATCATACCCGATCTTGGCCAGGTCTCCGAGAACACGGTCAAGCCCTCGACCAAGCAAAGCTGCGACGTTCTCCACGAGGACGAAACGGGGTCGAATTTCGCCAACAAGTCTGGCGAAATCCGCCCATAGCCCGCTGCGCTCCCCTTCAATCCCTGAGCCTCCCCCAGCCGTGCTGATGTCTTGGCATGGGAACCCGCCGCAGATGACATCGATGGCAATTCCATCGGCAGCAAGTCGGGCTGCTGTGAGTTCTCTAACGTCATGATAGCAAGGCACCTCTGGCCAGTGTTTCGCCAATACGCGGCGCGGGAACTCTTCAATCTCGCAAAATGCCACGGTTTCAAAGCCACCCGTGCGTTCAAGTCCGAGAGAAAAACCACCAATGCCGCTGAATAGATCGAGGACGCGCAGTTTCTTCATCACGCCACCCACTTTGCATAGGCGAACGCGACCGCAAGCGGTACGAGCGCACAGATAAGAGCAATGAGGTACGGGCGAAGGTCGATCATCGGTCGATCTCCTTCAGCTCCGGATAAATCCACTCAGCCAGAGAAGCGCGCCGGTTGGCAGACTTCTGGAAGTGCCGTGCGATCTTACGCCTGAGCGTCTGCGGCAAGCGCAGCATCAAGTTCTGCAAGCCTTGCGCGAAGTAATTGCTGCTCACGTCTCGCTTCCTCTAGTTTTGCCCTGCGAAGGGCATCTTTCTCTTCACCATCAATGCGTCTTGCTGTCCCTTCCCAAATGGAACGGACGCGGCGCATAGTCATATCCTTGTCAACGCAACGCGAAAGAAAGCGGAATGCCTCATACTGGGCGCTCTTTACGCTTCCAAATCTTTGAACCGGGAACGCTTCTTTTATAGCGTTCATGGAAAATGTCGTGTCACTCATTGACTTTCTCTTGTCACGCTCTGACAACACCTTGTCTCTCTCCATGGCTATTGTTGACGCCATGGAGACAAGACTTACGAAACCAAACAAAGGACTTCGGATTGTTACGGGCGACACGGGCGGCAACCCGGTCAGCCTGAGAGATGAAAACTTCATATCGATTGGCGAAGCGGCCTGGAGAGTGCTCGGCAAAGCACGAAAGGCCGCGATAGCCCGACACGAAAAAGGTGCGGATGCACAGACACGCAACAATGGAATGTTCCAGGTTCCAGCTAAGTCTATGACCAGCCTTGTTGCGCCGAAGCCGGGGGCATCCGCGAGCACCGTCGAAGACCCGGCCACGATTGGTAGATCGCGCAATAAACGCTCGACGGGCATTTGAATTTGAATTGGACAGGACGTTCCTCATCGCCGCTATTCCTGTCCAGCGGAGGGAGCCGAGACGCTAGGGAGTGCAGCGTCTCGGCTCTTTTCGTCTACCGAGAGGGGGGCTTGGGGAACGGTAGACGAATTCAAAATGTCTTTGGCGATGATCTCCGCAACCGCGTTGACGACATGCAGAAGCTGCTCTCCGTCGAATACTGGGACAAAGGCACCATGAGATTTAGCAATATTTGCGCAGCGCGTTCTCTCGGCGTAAATCGCCTTTGCAACAGCCCGTACGACAGCGAACTGATCGCACCGTCCATCAACGTATTGCCAACGAACTTCTGGCCGCACTTCAGCCATGATCGCCTTGCGAGCGAGCTTCATAATATCGTCTGGGATTGCGGTCATTCCGCACCTCCCTCGCGCGTGTCGCGCGTAAGGGCATCGAAATACTGTTCAACGAGGGCTTCGTGACCTTCGATTTTCTCTTTCTTTTCAGCGATTTCGAATGCAGCAACCCGGCGAAACGCAGCGCGAACCGCTTTCGTGTCGTGGCCTTCGGCTTTCATCTCTGCAAAAAGCTCTTTCAGGTCATCGGCGACGGCTTGCTTGGCTTCCTCACGGTTCAACCAACGCTGATAGAAGGATTTCAGGCGCGAGTTGCTCATGTCGACGCCCTTGCAGAACGGGAGCGCTTGGGAGCCTCGAACGAAACGAAGTCCTCCGGGCGCAACTTGATTTTCCGCTCTTTGGCGGCAGCAAGGAGAACAGGAACATGCCAGTGCGGTATTGCCCCGCCAGTGCCGCCGGATTGCTTGGGCATACGCCAGCGCATCACCGAATGCGGAGAAACCCCGACAATCGTCGCAACCGCGGTTAAACCGCCAAATTCATTGATGATTTTGTTAGCTGGTTCGTGTCTCATGACCATGAATGTACGATAAACGCACAGACAACGCAAGAGGCAATGTACGATAACGCTACAACAAATGTCGAAATGATTGTGCGAAAATCAACCACCATGGAAAATTCGCAGCAAATCTATATCGACTGGATAAGAGAAGGCCTCAAAGGCGACGGGAAAACCCAGAGCGGGTTAGCCCATCATCTCGGCATTGCTCATCCTCAGATCTCACGCCTGTTAAAAGGTGCACGGGCGATCAAGGTTCATGAGCTGCCAAAGATAGCGGAATACCTGGGTTCGCCCATCCCCGGACCGGAAGCCGTGCCGGTGAGTGCACGCAATCAGACCGTTGTGCGCGTTGTCGGAACGGTCGATGCTGGCGCGTTCCGAGAGGTCGATGAATTTACACAGGAAGAATTTCCAGAAATCTCCGCTGATCGCGACGAGCGGTTTCCGCACGCCCGCATGATTGCATTTGATGTGGCGGGAGATTCAATGAATGACCTGAAGCCCCGTCCCATTCTTCCAGGCGACCGCATAATTGCCTTGGCTTACGACGACATTCAGCGGGAAGTCCCTTTGCGCAATGGTATGACCGTTGTCGTTGAACGTGAACGTGATGGCGGTCATATGCGTGAATGGTCCGTCAAGGAAATCCAGATGTTCCCTGACAGGACAGAGTTTCACCCTCGGTCAACAAACCCCCGCCATAAACCGATCATCATTGAAAAGAACGATGACCCAGACAATGGCGAGACTGTCCGGGTCATAGCATTGGTCAAAAATATCGTTGGTGGGTCGATGATCTAGGCGGCGAATTTCTTGCCGGTGAAATCGAACTCTCGGCAGGCCTGCGCAATATCAGCCATGAACCACCTGCTCGGCGGTTCGCACATGACAGAGCGACCGTCCGGGTTCAGGAAATTCATTATAGGCAGCACGCAAAATTCGTCATCGTCGCCTACAGGCGCGAAATCAGCGATACGAAAACCATATCCGGGGAACCGGCGCGAAAGATAATCCTTCAAGCGCTCCGCAGACGCTGCCACTTGTGAAGCCCGCTCATATGGCGGAACGATGATGTATTCCAGAACTTCACGCTTCATCATACTTCTCCTACTGTAACATCAAACAGGCGACCGATAACGCTCTGACAGTGCACGCACCGGAATGGCATTCCGTTCAAAAGCGCGCTCTCCAATAGCTCATCGGCATCCCTTGGCATGTCGGTGCAGACCGGCACTGTAAGCCCCCTCACCGTCTCAACCATGCAGTTCTCGCAGCGGATATGCAGCGAAAACGATTGATACTCCTGCTGCCTAAGCGCCCACCCCAT
>Ga0180221_1002654_pt1 | contig 10202 bp, 7 predicted proteins | sample eDN5th37CKraftMG_FD_151339 | JGI IMG/M metagenome (GOLD analysis project Ga0180221, IMG submission 151339) | Enriched Miracle-Growth compost microbial communities from Emeryville, California, USA - eDNA 5th pass 37_C Kraft MG (version 2) (version 2) ...
CCCAGCAGCCTCGCATTGACCACCTTGCCGTCCTTCGTCAGCCGGATCGCCTGGGTGATCTCGTCCTCGTCAGGCAGCACCGGGCGCCTGGCCTCCTTGTCCCAGAAGGCGGAAAGGAAATTGTAGAGGTTGCGCGCGAACAGCGCCGAGGCATCCGCCGCGAGCCGCGAGGGCACGTTCCTGTGCCCCACGATCTTCACGCCGTGCCGGATCACGACCTCGCCCGCGACGGCGCCCTCGACATTGCCGCCGCTCTCGACCGCGAGGTCGACGATCACGCTGCCCGGCCGCATCGTCGCGATCTGCGCGTCCGAGATCAGGCGCGGCGCGGGGCGGCCCGGGATCAGCGCGGTGGTGATGACGATGTCCTGCTTCGCGATATGGCTGGAAACCAGCTCGGCCTGCGCCTTCTGATATTCCTCGCTCATCTCGGTCGCGTAGCCGCCCGAGCCCTCGCCCTCGATGCCCTTCACATTCTCGACGAAGATCGGCTTGGCGCCGAGCGAGAGGATCTGTTCCTTTGTCGCCGAGCGCACGTCCGTCGCCGAGACCTGCGCACCGAGCCTGCGCGCCGTTGCGATCGCCTGGAGACCGGCGACGCCGACGCCCATGATGAACGCGCGCGCGGCCGATATCGTGCCCGCTGCCGTCATCATCATCGGGAAGGCGCGGCCATATTCCGCCGCCGCGTCGAGAACGGCCTTGTAGCCCGACAGGTTGGATTGGGACGAAAGGATGTCCATCGACTGCGCGCGCGTGATGCGCGGCATGAACTCCATCGCCAGCGCCTCGACGCCAGCGGACGCATAGGCATCGATCCGCGCCCGTTCCGCGAAGGGATTGAGCCCGGCAACCAGCCATGCCCCCGCCCTCACGCCGCCAAGCGACGCGGGATCAGGCCCCTGCACGCCCAGCAGGATATCGGCGTCCTTGATCGCACCCGCCCGGTCGACGACCGACGCGCCGGCGCCGGCATAGTCCGCGTCGCTGATCGACGCCGTCTCGCCTGCCCCAGTCTCGACCGCCATAGTCGCCCCGAGGGCCGCGAATTTCTTCACGGTCTCGGGCGTCGCCGCGACGCGCTTCTCACCCGGGGCGGTTTCCCGCAGGATTGCGATCTTCATGATCGCGGCCGTCAGTGGGCGATAAGAAGGATGACGATGATGGCGACCACGGCGGTCAGCGCCGCACCGACCTTCATCATACGGATGAAGCCCGCATAGGTCTGCTCATGCGCCTTCAGGTCGATAGTGGCGCCGTTTTCCGCCATTTTCCGTTCCCCCTCGATCATATTCCCATTTCCCTTAGCGACGCATCCGTGCCGCCTCAAGCGCCAAGATGCTCCGCGCGGCGCGATATCAGAGTTCCCCGGCGAGCTTAAGCGCCCTTTTACTTCGCGCAACTATCTGAATGGCTGGAACGGACCGAAAGGAAAAGAATGTCGCGGGAGGCAAGACGCGCGCTGGTGCTGATCGACGACGAACCCGCGCAGGGCCGGCTGATCGGCGCGATCGCCCGGCGCGCGGGATGGCATGTGCTGGCCGCCGCCGATCTCCAGGCGGCGCTTGCCCTGCTCGATCGCGATGCCGTGCCCCCGGTGGAGGCGGTGCTGCTCGACTGCTGGTCGACCGACGCGCTGGCCGGGCCGATGGTGGCGGCGTTGCGCGCGGCGCATCCGCATCTTCCGGTGCTGGTGCTCACCGCGCGGACGTCGGTGGCGCTGGCGGTCGATGCGATGCGCGCGGGGGCGGCGGATTTCCTGGTGAAGCCCATCGCCCCCGATCGCCTGCTCGCCGCGCTCGACGCGGTCTGCGATATCGGCGCCACCCGCGGGGAGTTGCGGCCGCTGACGGAGAAGATCGCCCAGCCGCTGGCCTTCGACGAGATCGTAGGCTCCGCGCCCGATTTCCGCGCGGCGCTCGCCATCGCCGCCAAGGCCGCGCGTGCGCGCGTCCCCGTCCTGATCGAGGGCGAAAGCGGCGTCGGAAAGGAGGTCGTGGCGCAGGCGATCCACGCGGCGAGCCCCCGCGCCCGCCGCCCGCTGATCGTCGTCAATTGCGGCGCGATCCCGGCCAATCTGGTGGAATCGGAGCTGTTCGGCCATGAGCGGGGCGCCTTCACCGGCGCGTTCGAACGCCATGCCGGGCGCTTTCAGGAGGCCGACGGCGGCACCCTTTTCCTCGACGAGGCGGGTGAGCTGCCGTTCGAGGCGCAGGTGAAGCTGCTGCGCGTGCTCCAGACGGGCGAGGTGCAGCCGGTCGGCGCGCGCTTCCCGCGCATCGTCGACGTCCGGCTGGTCGCGGCGACCAACCGCACGCTGATCGACGAGGTCGCCGCCGGGCGCTTCCGCGAAGATCTTTATTACCGGCTGAACGTCGTCCAGGTGACGATCCCCCCGCTGCGCGAACGCGCGCGGGACATCCCCGCCCTCGCCCGCCACCTGCTGTCGCGGATCGCGCGGCAGCCGGGAATGCGCGGGCTCGGCATCACCGACGGGGCGCTCGGCCTGCTGATGGGCTATGGCTGGCCGGGCAATGTCCGCCAGCTTCACAACGCGCTGTTCCGCGCCGCCGTGCTGTGCGACGGCGATGCGCTGACGGAGGCCGATTTCCCGCAGATCGCCCAGGCCGCGCGAAATCCGGCGCGGATGGAGACGCCGCTGGCGAACGGCGCGGGGGTGACATTGTTCGAGGCGAACGGCCATATGCGCCCGCTCGACGCGATCGAGGCCGATGTGATCCGCCTCGCCATCGGCCATTACCGCGGCCGGATGAGCGAGGTCGCGCGCCGGCTGGGGATCGGCCGCTCGACCCTCTATCGCAAGCTCGGCGAGCTGGGCATCGACAACGCGGCGTAATCTTTCCTTATCTTTCCTTATCTTTCCTTTTCGAACTAACGCGCCGCCCGCCGCGGCCCCTGCCCGGCTTCCGCCGGCCGTTCCGCCAGCATATCACGCACCATCGGCTGAAGGCCCGCGTCATAGCGAGCGAGGACGACATGCTCCTCCGCCGTGTCGAAATACGTCACCAGCCCCTCGCCGTTCCAGTAATGCAGCGCAAAAGCCGGCGCGTCCGCGACGATCATCGGCCGGCCGTCGGGCCTGTCCGGATCGATCGGCGTCAATTCGAGCGCCACCTGCGGCGCGGTCGAGGAGCAGACCGCGAGCGTGCGCCCCCGCCACCCGCTGACGGCGCAGCGATGAACATGGCCGCAGATCATCCCGACGATCTGCCGATGGCCGCCGATGGCCGCGTCGAGCCGCGCGACCCAGAGCTCCTCCGGGCCGGTGGTCAGCCAGTCGATGCCGGTCTCGATCGGCGGATGGTGCAGCACGAGCACCGTCGGCCGGTCGGGCGCCTCGGCCAATCGCGCCGAAAGCCACGCCGCGCGCGCCTCGCAGAAGGCGCCGCCGTGGCGCCCCTCCTCCAGCGTGTCGAGCACGATGAAGCGCAGCGGCGGCCGATCGACGACATATTGGACGAAACCGTCCGCGCGCGGGACCTCCGGGAATATCCCGGCGAACGCCGCGCGCGCATCATGATTGCCGAGACACGGCCAGACCGGAAAAGGGCAGGAGGCGAGCGCCTCGCGCAGGCGGCGATAGCTGTCGGCATCACCGCGATCGACCAGATCGCCGGTGGCGAAGAGAAGGTCGGGCCGCCGTTCGAGGGCGCATAGGGCCGCGATCACGCGATCGAGGCGCTCGCGATTGAATTCCAAAGGATTGCCGGGATCGAAGCCGAGATGGATGTCGGTAATCTGCGCAATGAGCATGGCCGGCGGACACCCCTCTCATCGCCCGCGCGAACCATGGCGGGGCTGCGGCCCGGCCGTCAAGCCGGGGAACCGCGATCATTGTAACGCCGGACCCGGACGGCCCGGATCGGGTCGCCCCGCCCGCCCCGCGGTCCAATCCGACGATCCTGCCACGCGCGATGGCCGCCGTCTGTGATGCGGGTCACAAGCGCTGCAAGTCCACGCAACCGGCTCAACCCGCCGACGGCGTCCCGCCCCCCGCGCCGGATATGGCCGGCGGATACGGCCGGTCCGGCGTCCTGCCGCGCGTGCGGGCATCGCGGGCCATCAGCGGCGCGGTCGCGCTCATATGATAATCGTGGCACATCGCGCAGGATGACGGCACCGCCTTGCGCGCGTCCTCGCCGCCATGGCAGCGCTGGCAGGTCTCGATCTTGGGCAGCAGCACGTCGGACGCGCTGGCCGACGTGCGCGCTGTGTGGCAGCTCTCGCAGCTTTCGGTCTCGTGCGCCTTATGGTCGAACCAGCCTTTCATCATATAGCGCTGGGGCAGGCGCACGGGGACCACCCGATAATCGTCCGGCCCGATCCGGCTGATCTCATGGCAATCGAAGCAGGCGCCACCCGGCGAGAACACCGCATGGATCGCGACCTCCGCCCGGCCGCCATAGCGCGCCGCCGCCTGCTCATAGTCGACCAGCGCCCGCTCGGCCACGAAATCGCCGGGGCGACGACGCATCGAGCCCAGGCTGATCGGCCGCGCCGGGCCGGTCGAGCGGTAGAAGGCGCGCAGATCCGCCGCCACCTGCTTCGGATCGCCATGGCGCAGGGTGCGATAGGTGTCGCCCACCTTGTCGAACGCCAGATCGTGGCACATCTGGCAGTTCTTCTCCATCGACACCGGCTGGAAGCGCGTGCCGGTGGAATCGGGAACGTGGCAGTTCGCGCAGACCAGCGCCTTGCCGAAGCCGTAGCGATCGCCCAGCGTCCGCGCCATCCGCGCGACCCCGTTGGTCGTCGACAGATGCACGTCGTGCGGGAATTTCAGGCCGTTATCCTCCAGCGGCCGCGCGTCGAGCGACAGCCGCTGCACCGTCGGGTTCGGGCCCGGGCGGGTCATGATCGCGGGCCGGAACTGCGGATGGCCCTGCGGCCTGCCAAAATCGGAGGCGTTCAATATCTTCGTATCGGGCAGCCGCTTGCTCAGGTCGGCATGGCAATCGGCGCAGAATTTCTGCGGCGCGGCGGGCATGGCGCCGCGGCCCTGATGCTCGATATGGCAATCCGCGCAGCGCCCCGGCGGCCGGTTGAACGCGTTCGACACCGCAAGCTGGAACTGGCGGCCGAGCGGCGGCCTGCCCATCGCGGCGGCCAGCCGGCGCGGATCGGCATGATCGTGCACCTTGCTGTGGCAGGCGGTGCACGAATCGTCGGTCACGGCGACGCCGGGCTGGAGGTGGCACGCCTTGCAATTATTCTCGAGCTTCGCGTGGACGAGGCTCAGCTTGCCCGAGGACCACATCTCGTCGGCATGGAAGGCTTTCGCCCGGTCCACGCCCGCATCGGCCTGATCGTTCGAATAAAAGGACCAGATCGGCCAGACCAGGCAGAGCAGCAGGACGAGGAGGGCCAGCGTCCAGGCCATGATCCGCTTGCCCGGCGCGACGGCGGCGAGCGAAAAGACCTTCTGCTCGTCTTTCGCGTCCGAGGCGTCGGAGATGGCGGCAACGCGCTCGACGGCGATGATCGTGGCGCCCGCCTCGTCGCCCTCGCCCCGGCTGACGGTGAGCAGATGGCCGCCGATGCGGATATGGCCGCCCCTGGCGGTGTCGATCTCCGCCTGCTCCGTGGAGCGGCCGTCGACATCGAAGGGCAGGCCGGCGCTGGCGCTCACCTCGATATGGCCGGGCCGGGTCTCGCGGACCAGCGCATGGTGCAGCGTCACGGCCAGGTCGGGCAGGTGGATGTCGCACGACGGATCGCGCCCGACGCTGAGCTGCGGCTGGTCGAACGTCCGGGGACGAATGATCTCACGGCCGTCGGCGGTGCGGGATATCTGGCGGACGATGAAGCTCATGGACCGCGCTCAGCCCCAGTAGAAGAAGACGGAGACGATATGGGCGGTCAGCGCGGCGATCAGCGCGAAGGTCAGCGGCACATGGATGTAGAGCCACACCTCCAGCAGCGCCTTCAGCCGCAGATGCTGGCGGATACGCGACAGCGCCGCCTCCTTGCGCTCCAGCAGCACGTCCACCTTCTCCAGCGGATCGACGCCGATCGCGGGGCGATGGCCCGTCACCTCGCGGATCGCCGCCTGCGCCGCGCGCGTGCCGCAATCGGGATAGCGCCCCGACAGGCGCGTCAGGAGCGAGCCGCCGAAGGGATCGTCGTCCAGCGACATGCGCACCATCGCAGCGAAGCGGTGGTCGAGCGGCTGGGCCGCGTCGTGGAGCTGCCGGTCGAGATTGCGCAGGCTTTCCAGCATCTGGAGCTGCGTCGTCTCCCCGCGATTGTCGCTGAGCGCGCGCGGCAGCACCGAATAGGCCGTGATCCCGTATATGCCCGAGATGATGACCAGCATCATCAGCACATAAGCGAGCGTATGGACGTTCCAGCCGAACTGGAAGCCGGTGTGCAGCGTCCCGATGACGACGAGGGCGAGGCCCAGATAGACATGGGCCGACGTCCACGCCTTGAGCGACCACGCCCCGGTGGTCATCGCGCGCTTGCGCAGGCCGAGCATGGTCAGCCACAGGATCAGCAGCGCCCCGATCGTGCCGAGCACATAGCCGTACCATGTCCCCCCGCCGGGGCGCGGGCTGGGATGGTGGAAGCCGTAGATCAGGATCGCGACGAACGAGACGACCAGCGCGACCTTCAGCCAGCGATAGCCCGCATGGCGCAGGAAGCTCTCATGTTGCGATGCGCCGGCCCGCCTGAGCTGCTGTGCCCCCCGTGTCGCCACCCTATCCTTCCCCCTGGTCGAGCTTCGCCACCGTCAGGAAGCGTTCGGGCGATACTCGGATCGCCGCCCCCGTCGGGCAGGCACGGACGCAGGCGGGCCCTCCCCCGATGCCCGAGCACATGTCGCACTTGATCGCCTTCTTGGGCTTCTCGACACCCGGCTCCGCATGATCACGGGCCCATTTCCGGGGCGGCTCCCCCGGCCCCGGCCCGGAGCCGAAGAACAGCCAGCTCAACAGCCCCGGCTTCTTCGGCGGCACCTTGTCCATGCGGATCACGCCATAGGGGCAGTTGCGCTGGCAATTGCCGCAGCCGATGCAGGTATCGTCGATGAACACCTCGCCGTCCGGCCCGCGATGGATCGCGTTGGGCGGACAATCGGCCATGCAATGCGGATGCTCGCAATGACGGCAGGATGTGGGGACGTGCAGGTGCGCGAAGGTGCGCCCCGCCTCGCGGTCCAGCCGGGACAGGCCCTCGTGGCTGTCGGCGCACGCCTTCTCGCAATTGTCGCAGCCGACGCAGAGATTCTCGTCGATCAGCAGCACGTCGGTCGCCTCGCCGATGCCGTTCTCGACGAGGAAATTGGCGACCGAGGAATACATGTCGACGACCGAGGAGAAGCTGTCCTTCTTCGCCTCGACGAAAGCGTTCAGGTCCTGACGCGCGGCCATGTCGCGCTTCGCCTTCTCGAACAGGTCGGGCTTCTTCTCCAGCACCTTCCTGAACGCGGCGCCGTCGAGGCGGATCACCTCCGACTTGATCGCCGCGCGCACGGTGGCGGTGCGCCGTCCCCCGTCGATCAGCGCCATCTCGCCGATATAGCTGCCCGCCGGCAGATAGGAGAGGAAGACCGGCTTTCCGCCGATCGATTTCTCGACCACCATCGATCCGACGCGGATCACATAGATGTCGAGCCCCTCCTCCCCCTCCTTGAGGATCGCCTGCCCCGCCTTGACCGTCTCGACCTCCGCGGTTTCCACCACCTCCTTCAGGTCGTCGGGGGTGAGGCCGGAGCCGAACATCTGGAGCAGTTGCCGCTCGGTCGAGATGCGCGTCACCACCCGCCGCGCCGCCGCGTTCGACGCCATCAGCCTGAGCGCGGCGGTGCGCGACATCTCGACCAGGATCGAATCCTCCGACGCGCGGATCGTGGCGCCGCGTCTGCGCCCGGAGATCAGCCCCACCTCGCCGAAGATCGAGCCGCGGCCGATGCGGATGCCGGGGCGGCCCGGAATGCTGACCTCCACCGATCCCAGCGCGATTCCGAACAGCGACGATCCCGGCTCGTCCTTCTCGAACACGGTCGCGCCGATGCGATAGGCGCGCACGTCCGAATCGAGCATGAACTCGCGCATCTGGAGCGGCGAGAGATCGTTCAGTATCTCGACATTGGCGCGCAGGAATTCGAGCCATTCGTCGACCGGCCGCTGGCGCGGAAGGCCGCGGAACTTCGCCTCCAGGATCGGCTCGTCGGCGGGCTTGAGCGACGTGTTGCCGTTGATGAACTCGACAACGTCATAGCCCTGGTTCATGCAGTGCTTGATGAGCGGATAGCCCGCCAGCGCGCCGATCACGTAGATGCCGGGAACGCTCGTCTCGAACTCGGGCGAGAGACGGGGATAGGCCTCGCGCGAATCGCTGGTGAATGCGATTCCGCACGCCTCGATGAACTTGCGCGGCGGGGCCGAGCCCATGCGCGCGATGATCCGGTCGCAGCGGATACGCTCCTCGCCGTCGCGCGTGTCGAGCGTCAGCCAGCCGGGCTCCACCTTGGCGGGCGTGGTGTCCGCCATCACGCGCAGGCGGCCCGAATCGCGCATCGCGAACAGGCCCTTGACGTTCGCGTCCTTGGCGCGGCTGAAATCCGACGTCCGGTTCAGGATGGTGACGGTGTTGCGCTGCGCCGGATCGACGGCGAGGCCGACCGCATTCTCGATCCCCGCGTCGCCCGCGCCGATGATCGTGATATGCTCGTCCACATATTCGCCGGGATCGTCGAGCTGGTACTGGACGTGCGGCAGATCGCCGCCCGGCACCCGGAGCAGGTTGGGATTGCCCTGCGTGCCGATCGCCATGACGACATGCCCGGCCGAAATCGTGCCGCCGTCGGCCAGATGCAGGGTGAAGGCGCCCTTCTCCCCCTCGATCGCCTTCACCTCGGAGCGGAGCCGCACGTTCAGCGCGTGGCCGGCCGCCTGCTCGTCCCAGGTGCCCAGCACCGCCTCGCGTTTGCCCGCATCGAACGCCATATCGGAGCGCAGCACGAGCTGGCTCGGCGTCGCCATGACGTGCTTGCCCTTTTGATATTTGTAGATCGTATCGGAAAGATGATCGGTCTTTTCGAGCAATATGTGCGGGATATCGAGTTGCGCCGCGCGCGCGGCCGCGCTGAGGCCAGCCGGCCCCGAACCGACGATGGCGATGCGGTACGCGTCGGCCAATGGTCCCCCCGTTCCACCCGGATCAAGTCCGCCCGTTTTCGGACATGAAGCCTGCCGCCCGCCGTTCCGGGCGTACTTTCCAGGCACGATCCCGCGCTTGGTTTATCATCTCGCGCGGCAACCGCTAGACCGGTTGTTCCGGTCTGTTCCAGCAAAATCGCCGCGCGACAATGGAAAATCGTTACGCCGGCGGCACATGGAGCGCCGGGCTGAGGCCGCCGGCGCGCGCGCGGCCCGCCGGATCAGGCGAGATAATGCGCCGTCGTCCTCGCCTTGACCTCGTCCGCGGTGACGCCCGGCGCCAGCTCGACCAGCCTGAAGGGGCTCTGGTGATCGGGCCGCTGGAAGACGCAGAGATCGGTGACGATCATGTCGACGACATTCTTGCCGGTGAGCGGCAGGGTGCAGGCCGGGATGAACTTGGGATCGCCGTTCCTGGCGTTATGCTCCATGACGACGATGATCTTCTTGACGCCGGCGACGAGGTCCATCGCCCCGCCCATCCCCTTCACCATCTTGCCGGGGATCATCCAGTTGGCGATATCGCCATTCTCGGCCACCTCCATCGCGCCCAGCACGGCGAGATCGATATGCCCGCCGCGAATCATCGCGAAGCTGTCGGCGGAGGAGAAGAAGCTCGTCGAGGGAAGCTGGCTCACCGTCTGCTTGCCGGCGTTGATGAGGTCGGGGTCGACCTCGTCGTCATAGGGGAAGGGGCCGATGCCCAGCATCCCGTTCTCGCTCTGGAGCGTCACCTCCACGCCGTCCGGAACATGGTTCGCCACCAGCGTCGGGATGCCGATGCCGAGATTGACATAATAGCCGTCGCGCAGCTCCTTCGCCGCGCGCGCCGCCATCTCGTCGCGGCTCCAGCCCTTGTTCTCCCCGGACATCAGGCGGCCTCCCTCTGGCGCACGGTGCGGAATTCGATCTTCTTGTCGTAGGGCGCGCCCAGGATGAGGCGCTTCACATAGATGCCCGGCAGGTGGATGGCGTCGGGATCGAGGCTGCCGACGGGCACAATCTCCTCCACTTCGG